>Ga0209706_10002340_pt1 | contig 10507 bp, 11 predicted proteins | sample PPLLaktember2015_6_FD_187263 | JGI IMG/M metagenome (GOLD analysis project Ga0209706, IMG submission 187263) | Freshwater sediment microbial communities from Prairie Pothole Lake near Jamestown, North Dakota, USA - PPLs Lake P8 Core (1) Depth... | ecosystem: Environmental > Aquatic > Freshwater...
CCAGTCGAAGGCGGAAATGCGGTCCGTGGCCACGATGAGGAGCTTGTCGCCCACCTCGAAGACGTTGCGGACCTTGCCTTTGCGGAAAAGAGGCAGACCAGGAAGCTCGATGTCGCCGATAGGACGTTCCATAACCTTCTCTCCTTTTAGAACCCGACAAGGATAGCCAAATCGTTTTTAAAAAGCAAATGGCAAGCGGGCCGCGGAGGGGCCTCCGGGATCGCCTCCGTTCGCTGCGGTGATTCTTCACGCCTTCCCGGTCCGGAGCTGATGGGAGGAGTCCGCATCTCCGTCCCGGAAATGCTAAATCACCGCTTTATGCTCCCTCCGGCGACACCCCTCAGCCCTGGGTGTCAGCGGTCGTTAAATATGGCCCTTGACAGGACTCCTGATTTGTTTTATATACGAATACAAATAAGTTTGGGGAGACCGCCATGAACCTGCTATCCCGCTCGGAAGAGATCGTACTCCTTGCCGTCTGGCAGCTCCGGGATAACGCTTATGGAGTGACGATCCGAACCCTGGTCAGCAAAGCTACAGGATATCCTTGGTCCATCGGAGCCGTTTACGCGCCGCTTTACCGTCTCGAACGCAAGGGATTGGTCCGTATGATCCCGGGCGAACCTACGCCTGAGCGAGGAGGAAGAAGCAAGGTCTATTACAGGCTTACTCCAGACGGCAAAAAGTCCCTCTTGAGGGCCAAGCGCGTCCATGACGCCCTGTGGGGCGATGCGCAGCCCATTCGGGTCGACGAGATATGACCATGAATAGGCTCAAACAGTGGGTCTTGAACCTCTGCCTCAGCCGGGAGATCAGGGACGCCGTCCTGGGTGATATGGACGAGATGGCGGCCGCCATGGCTCATGAAAAACATGCGGATAAAGCAAAACGCTGGTTCTGGCGCCATCTTCTGAGATCGCTTCCGTTCTTGCTTGCCGAAAAGCTGCAACGAAAATGGTCGCGCCTTCACGGCGGAGTGACCCGGCCTGGCCTGGAACCAAAGAACGGCGCACTCTTTTCCCTCCTTCCCATAGCTGGCTTGTCGATCGGCCTGGCCTGCTGCTTGACGATTTTCGCGATCACTCGCGATCTTCGAACCGAAGCCCGCGTCGTCGATCGCGGGGAAGGCAAAGGCGTCGCCGCCGCGTCCGCCCCGGGACGTCTCGTCTCCCCCATTCCCGTCCTTTCCAGGTATCCGATGAAACGAACAGCGGATTCCCCGGTCGATCGCGAGCATATCCAGATTCTTCGCGCCCGCCGCCTCTTGGCTATCGAGTTCATGATCATGCTCGCCGCCGGTCTCGTTTTCATGAATTCCATGATGGCCAACTCCCTCGGCCGGGCACAACAACTTGGATTCCGGCGTTTGATTGTGCGGTCGGCGGGCTTGGCCGCAGTGATTTTTCTCCTCGCCCGGCTCCTCACCCGTTTTTTATTGCCCTATTTCCAGTTCCTTTTCGAAAAGCAGATGCTCTTGTACTGGCTAATCGCGCTTTGGCTCATCGTCGGAGGGATATCTAACATCGTTCCGGCGATCGTTCTTTCTTTGTCGACCGTCGCGGCTCGCCGTCCCAGGAGATTCGCGGCGGTCTATCTTGCTTTTATGGCCGCCTTCATGTTCGGGACACTCCTGATCTTTCGGCAGCTTGTTCATCTGAAAGACACCCAGACGGCGAGAAATGGGATTCGGACGTCGGCAGTTCTCCCCGACGGCGCGCGTGAGGGCCTTGAACCCAGGCTCTTCCGATAGTCCTTCTGCCCGATCCCTTGAGAGGCTGAAAGGAGCGGCGATGAGCCACCGATCGATCGTCTTGAGCTTGGTCATGATTTTGGTGGTTCCCACTTTGGCCGCATCTCTTGGCGGTCAAAAAGCCGTAACATTCAAGGAGGCTCTCTCGATCGCGAAGGATGGCTGGTTCCCCTATCAGATCCTCGTCGACACTCGAGGGAACATTTATGTTCTATCTGGGAGAGAACGGACCCTCCTCGGGTTCGATCCGACGGGCCGGGAAGTGTTCCGCCGCCAGATCCCCAAGGGACAGGGACCAGGGGATTTTGACAGTTTCGATCCGGTTTTTTCTCCGGACGGCCGGCTGTTCGCGGCGGATTGGTCCCAACGGCGGCTCACCATTCTTGATCTGGATTTCAAGGTCGTTCACGTCGAAAAAATGAGCCTCTATGGCGACGAATTTCGAATGGATTCGAAGGGCCAACGGTATTTCCTGGCTTATCAGGCTTCGAAGGCGCGAGAACGCAACCGGGTCGTTTTGACGAAATGTGCCCCGAGTGGGGATATCCTCAAGGAGATCGTCGGCTATGAGTGGGGTCCACGACGGCGTGGGGATGGGATGTACGAAGACAGCCTCTATCGAACCCAACTCATGTACGCACTCGACCCGCACGATAATCTGGTTTATGCCTTCTCGCATAAGTACGAAATCTTCGTCGCTTCACCCAACGGGGACGTTGTCCGGACAATAACGAGAGATGTCATGCCACGCAAGATCGAGAAGGAGGACGTGGATCGATTGCTCCCCGACCCGTCGAAAAAGTCACCATATCAATATCTCGTTCCCGACCGGGTCCCGGCGATCGCAGGACTGTTTCCCTTGAAAGACGGTCACCTCCTCGTCGTCACGTTTGATAAGGCCAGCGACGAGATGACTTTGGCCGGCGATCTGTTCGATACTGACGGGCGCTTTCTCGCGACGGTCCAGGTTCCAAAGTACTATCAGTGGGACTTTCTCATGGCGCCGATGAAAAGCAAAGCCCTTGTATGGAACGACGGTTTCTACACGATCGAGTCCGACGTCGCCGAAGAGAGGTTCTGGGTGAAGCGCTATCAGATCGAATGGAAATGAGCGGACACCTTTCGCCATGAAAAGAGAATATGAATAGAAAAAGGGCGAGCGTCCATGCTTGAGCTCAAGGCTATAACAAAACGGTATTCGGCCATCCCAGCCGTCCGGAATGTGAGTTTTGTCTTGAAACCCGGAGAAATCACAGGTTATCTGGGCCCGAACGGGGCCGGGAAGAGCACGACGATCAAAATGATGGCCGGACTTCTCGACCCCACGAAGGGCGAGATCCTCTATCGGGGTCATCCCATTCATAGTAACCTCTTCGCTTATAAATCCATCATCGGCTATGTCCCCGAGCAATCCGAAGTCTACAGGCATCTCAGCGCGTGGGATTACCTGTTCATGGTCGGTCGGCTTCGGGGTCTCTCCGATCGTCTCCTCCGCGCAAAGGTCACGGATCTGATGAGCTTTTTCGGCCTGTCCGCAGAGATGGACATGGCCATGGCGTCCTACTCCAAGGGAATGGTCCAGAAAGTCCTCATTGCCTCAGCCCTTCTCCATGATCCGGAAGTCCTTCTGTTGGACGAGCCTCTTTCGGGTCTTGATGTCACCACGGCGCTGGTCATCAAGGACCTCCTCATGCTGCTCGCCCGAGAAAGGAAGATCATCATCTACTCATCCCACATCCTCGAGGTCGTCGAAAAAGTCTGTTCAAGGGTGATTATCATCGACAGAGGGATCATCTCGGCCGACGACTCGGTCGAGAACCTCAGCCGTTTGATGAACCTCCCTTCCCTCGAGGAGATCTTCAGCCGCCTGGTCGTCAGGGGAGATCCCGAATCCACGGCCCGGGGTATCGTCAAATCCATACGTCGCGAAAGCTGAGCCGCATGGGATCCGTCCAAACCCTCAGATCCGCGGCCTCGCTCGAGGCCCGGCAATTCCGAATCCTTTCGCGGCACTTCTTCCTCCGGCTTTTCAAGAACGACATGGTCGACTTCGAAGATCAAATGAAGGAACGGATCATTGGGATTCTGGCGATCCTGGCCGTCTTCTCAGGCCTAATCGCCTACATCTACCTGGGGAAATACGGCTTCATCCCGGATCGAGGCCAGTCCTGGATCGACAAGACACTCATCATCACTTTCTTCATGCTCATTATGGGATTGCTGGCCATCCTCGAATGGGACAACATCCTTCCGGACGCTCGGGACTATTCGAATCTCAATCCTCTTCCGTTGAGGGCCCGGACGATCCTCGCCGCGAAATTCACGAGCCTTCTTTCGTTCGTCGGCTTGTTCGCCCTGACCATGAGCCTGGCCGCCGCGCCTTTCTTCATCCTTTTTCTTCCTTCCTGGCGTTCGTCCAGTTTCGTCTTTTTCCTCGGCCACGCGGCCGTCTATTTTTCGATCATGTTCCTGGCCTGCTTTTTCGGTTTCTTCCTCTATGTCGTGCTCTTCGGCTTGATTCAAAGTCTTCTGGGCTCCGGCATGCTCAGAAAGGCCTCGACATATCTGCGCTTTCTCTTTCTCGTCCTGCAGCTCTTCCTGATTCTTTTCTATCTGAGGATCCTGGTCTATGGATTCGACAACCTCGTTCCCGACGGCCTGGCGACTGATAATTTCTCGAAACTCAATGGCTTCTTTGCCTTTTACCCTCCCTTCTGGTTCACCGATCTTTACGAGTCCGCGCTGGGAAGTCCACGGCTTCCGTTTCATGGCCGGCATCTCTTCGCCCTAATGGGTTTGGCCGCCTTGGCAATTACCTTCATCGTCTCCATGGGATTCCGCTATGGCCGCTTGATAAAGAGACCGGGCGCCATCCCTAGACCGAGATTCCGCAGGGTCCGCTGGTTCCTGATGGCCGGGTTCAACGGTCTTATTTTGAGGAATCCCATTCAGCGGGCCGTTTTTCACTTTTATCGGAAAACGCTCTTGGGCAGCGTCTACCATCGCATGCGCGTGGCGACGTTCCTCGCTTGCGGCCTGGCCGCTGTTCCGTTCCTGATCACGATGAGGGCCGTCCGGAAGGGCCATCTTTTTGACGTCAACCTGACCATGCTGTCCATCCCATTGATCTTATCGTTCGCCTTTCTCCTCGGACTGCGGTCGGCCCTGAGCATCCCGGTGTCGCTCGAAGCCAACTGGGTCTTCCGATTGACGGAGAGGCCCCAGATAGGGCAGTACTTTGCAGGCCTCAGGAAGGCGATCATGATGACAGGCCTGGCACCGCTCTCTATTCTGGTCTTTGTCGTTTATTCCGTACTCTGGGACCCGCCGACGGCCTTCAATCACGCCCTCTTTGGATTGTCCATATCGATCCTGACCATGGAGATTCTCTTTGTCCATTTTTTGAAGATCCCTTTCTCCTGTTCTTACCTGCCCGGGAAAGAGAAAGTCCAGGTTTACTGGCTTCCCTATCTGCTTTCCTTTGTTGCCTATCTAAACATCACTAGCCGTCTCGAGCTGGGACTTCTCAGGTCGCCGGGGGGGCTCGCGCCCTTCGTGATCGTCGTCGTCCTCGTGGTCGTAGCGATCCGGTCTTATCAGGTCTTCTTCCTCTATAGATCAAACCGGATCCGTTATGAAGAGGAACCGGAGCCGATCATGACCGGCTTGGATTACCTGCCTCCGCCGCACAAAAAAGTCCGGACATAGGACTCGCTGGAAATGAAGGGGCGTTCTAAAGCCGCAGCAGGACGACTGTTGAAGAGCCGGTCTAAGACCTGCAATTCAAAGAACATCCGATCCGAAGGGCGCAAGGCCGATGAAGTTATACATCCGGCGGGAGTCGGCGGCATGGCGGCGGTAGGACAGGAGGCGGGGCTCGCAGTGGGTGCAGACCGCCCCGGGGTTGAAGATGTTTCTCTTCCTGAAGCCCAGCGAATCGAGGAGCCAGGCGTTCGCGGCGCGCAGGTCGAGGAGATACTTCCCCTTAAGGTTTGGCACCTGGATCGCGGGCAGACGTCCCCGCTCGGCGAAAACGCTCGCCGGGAATCCGGCCCGCAGGAAGCAGTCCCGGACTTCGGGTCCGACTTCGTAGCAGGCGGGACCGATGCAGGGGCCGAGGGCGGCCAGCATCCCCTCCGGCTTCGAGCCGTAGGCCTCGACCATGGCCTTAATGGCCTTCTCCAGGATCCGTTTCTCCGTGCCGCGCCAGCCGCAGTGGACGGCGGCGACGGCCCGATTCTCCTCGTCGACGAGCAGAGCGGGCAGGCAATCGGCCGTGCGGATGACGAGGAGCAGGCCGGGGACGTTCGTCATCAGCGCATCCCCCTCGAGCTTGCCTTCAGGTGCCGAGTCGAGCCTGTGGACGATGTCCGTATGGAGCTGATGCATGATGACCGGCCGCATGTCCCGGGACCCGGCAAAGGCCAGGAAATCCGCCTCGCTCCAGCGGGCGTCGCCGAAGCCGTGGACGAGCCCGGGGACGGTGGAGAGCCGCGGCACGGTCAGATAGGGGCATTTATTCTCGATCACGGCCTCCCAGTCATACCAAAAAGCCGGGGGCGGCTCAAGGTGTCACCAATGTATCTGAACCAACCCGAGGCCCGCGTCCCGCGCTTGTCATTCTCAGCCCATCTTCGTATGATGAGGACACCATGCCCGTCAAGGAAAAACGTATGTCCGCCCTCATGATGTTCGGCCTCGTTCTCGTCATCGCCGGCGCTGTCGCCCTGACCTCGGAAGACCGGCCCCGGGCCCGGGAATTCGGGCTCGTCGTCGGCGTCCTCCCGACCGGCCCGCTCAACGCCATCACCGACGTCGCCGGGGTCAAGGTCGGCCAGATCACGCTCATCGAAGGGAAGAACGTCCGGACGGGCGTCACGGCCGTCGTCCCCCACGGCGGCAACATCTTCCAGGACAAGGTCCCGGCCGGGATCTCGGTCGCGAACGGCTATGGCAAGCTCACCGGCGTGACCCAAGTCCAGGAGCTCGGCACGATCGAAACGCCCATCGTCCTGACCAACACCCTGAGCGTCCCCACGGCCGCCGACGCCGTCATCGATTGGACGCTCGACCTCCCCGGAAATGAGAAAGTCGCCTCGGTCAACCCCGTCGTCGGCGAGACGAACGACGGCTGGCTCAGCGACATCCGGGGCCGCCACGTCACCAAGGCCCACGTCCTCGAGGCCATCCGGACCGCGACGGGCGGACCCGTCGCCGAGGGCGTGGTCGGCGCGGGCACGGGCACGACGTGCTTCGATTACAAGGGCGGCATTGGGACCGCGTCGCGCCGGCTGCCCGCGGGCCGGGGCGGCTACACGGTCGGCGTCCTCGTCCAGACGAACTTCGGCGGCGTCCTGACCATCCGGGGCGTGCCCTTCGACGAGAAGGAGGCAGGCATCGCACCGCCGGCCGGAGCGAACCCGTCCGGGGACGGCTCCTGCATGATCGTCGTGGCCACCGACGCCCCGCTCGATGCCCGCAACCTCGAACGCCTGGCCAAACGCGCCCTCCTCGGCATCGCCCGCACCGGGGGGTACTACTCGAACGGCAGCGGCGACTACGCCATCGCCTTCTCGACGGCCGAAGGCGTCCGCGTCCCGTATCGCTCGACGACGCCGACCCGATCGGTCACGCTTCTCCGGGACGACGCCATCTCGCCGCTCTTCCAGGCCGCCGCCGAAGCCGCCGAAGAGGCCATCCTCAATTCCCTGTTCAAAGCCGTCCGGACCGAGGGCAAGGACGGGCACGCGGCCGAGGCCCTCCCGCTCGACAGGGTCAAGGCCCTGCTCAAATGAGCCGGAAGAAGCTCAAGACGATCGGGGTCCTCGGCGGGATGGGACCGGAGGCCGGGGCCGCCTTTTTCGAATGCATCGTCCATGAGACCGCGGCCGGCCGGGACCAGGACCATCCCCCGGTTGTTCTCTACAGCCTGCCCCAGGTCCCCGACAGGACCATGGCCATCCTTCACGGCGGGCCAAGCCCGGTCCCGGCCCTGCGGCGCGGGCTTCGAGCTCTCTCCCGGGCGGGGGCCGATTTCGTGGTCATCTCGTGCATCTCGGCCCACTACTTCTACCCCCGGATCGCGCCGACCTCGCCCGTCCCTCTTATCAGCCTCATTGACGAGACGCTGGCCGCCATCGGAAAGATGCGGCCCGTCCCCCGGAAGATCGGCCTCATCGCTACGACAGGGACCGTCCGTTCGGGCCTCGTCGCCCGGGCCTTCGAGGCCGCCGGGATGGCGGTCATCACGCCCTCCGCCAGTGACCAGAAGCGGGTTATGACCGCGATCTATGGGAAAAAGGGCGTCAAAGCCGGCTTCACCGAAGGCCCGCCCCGGGCGATCCTCCTCGAGATCGCCGCGGACCTTATCAGCCGGGGCGCCCAAGCGGTCCTGGCAGGCTGCACCGAGGTCCCCCTGGTCCTCAGGGCCGCCGACCTCCCCGTTCCCCTTATCGATCCCATGACCATCGGGGCCCAGGCGGCCATCCGGCGCGCCGGCGCCCGTACCCGCCCGGCATAATGTAAATTCTTCATTCCGCAATATTTTGGCCCGAGGCATAATCATCGGAGTGAGCATAAGCGGTGATTTAGCCGGTCAGGAGCCTGAGGAGGGCAGTTTCAGGGGAAACCGTCAAAACGTGTTTGAGCGAGGCGGAGCGCACGCCGAGCGAGTTGTTTTGGCGCCGAATCAGGCGAACGGACCGGCGTAGGAAATCACCGCAGCGAACGGAGATGATTGCTGAGGGCTTCTTGACTTTGGGAGGGTTATCCGGTATAACTCGGCGGTACTTTTCCCCAGTGAGGAGGTGAAAGTTCTTGGCTTTTGTACAGCTTGACGAAGGTGAAAATCTCGAGTCCGCGCTGCGCCGTTTCAAGAGAAAGGTCCAGCAGGAAGCGATCATCAAGGAGATCAAGAAGCACTCGGTCTACTTCAAGCCCGGCGAGAAGAAGCGCATGAAGCAGGCCCAGGCGCGGAAGCGGATGAGACGGCGCATCAAGAGAGAGCGCGACGTCGAGTATTGAGAACTTTCTGAACTCCTCGCCCATCCAACGTCCCGACCGACAACGCCGCTGAATGAAGAGGCCGGGCCCATCGCGTGAGAGGGGGAGCCACGGCGACTCAGAAACCCGCTTGGCTGAAGGTCCGACTCCCGTCCCACGGGGAATTCTTCCGTGTCGCGGAGATCGTCAGGGCCGGACGCCTGAACACGATCTGCTCGAGCGCCCGCTGTCCGAATATCGGCGAGTGCTGGGAGCGCAAAACGGCGACCTTCCTCGTCCTCGGGGACACCTGCACCCGGAACTGCGGCTTTTGCGCAGTGGCCAAGGGGACGCCCCTCCCTCTCGACCCTGATGAGCCCGCCCGGGTCGCCGCGGCGGTGGCCTCGCTCGGCCTCGCTTACGCCGTGATCACTTCGGTCACGCGCGACGACCTCCCCGACGGCGGGGCGGCCCATTTCGCGGCCGTCGTCCGGGCCATCCGCGAGAAGAGCCCCGGGACGCGCGTCGAGGCCCTCATCCCGGATTTCGGCGGCGACGCGGCGGCGCTCGACACGGTCCTCGCCGAGCGGCCGGACATCCTCAATCACAATCTCGAAACGACGGAATCTCTCTATCCGGCCATCCGCCGTCCCCGGGAGAACTACCGCCGCTCGCTAGGGGTCCTGGCCGCGGCGAAAGGGCGCGGCGCCCTGACCAAATCGGGCCTGATGATCGGTCTTGGCGAGACCGAGGCCGACATCCTCCGGACGTTCGCCGACCTTCGCCGGGCCGGATGCGACCTCCTGACCATCGGCCAGTATCTCCAGCCGACGGCCGCGCACGCCCCGGTGACAAAATACTACACGCCGGAGGAGTTCGAGGCCTTCGCGGCGGCCGCCCGCCGCCTGGGCTTCCTGGAAGCCGTCTCCGGGCCGCTCGTCCGGAGCTCCTACCAAGCCGGACGGCTTTACGAAACGGTCCGGAACAAGGACATAGGAACATGCGCTACCTGATCTTCACGGACATCCACGGCAATATGGAGGCCTTCCAGGCCGTCCTCAAGGCCGTCCAAAAGAAAAAGATCGACCACTACATCTTTCTCGGCGACCTCGTCGGCTACGGGGCCTCCCCGAACGAGGTCATCCAGAGGATCCTGACCCTCAAGCCCCTGTCCATCATCCGCGGCAACCACGACAAGGCCGTCTCCGGCCTCGACTCCGTCCAGACCTTCAACCCCATCGCCGCATCGGCCATCTTCTGGACGAAGAAGACGATCGCCCGGAAGCACCTCGATTTCCTGGTCCGGCTGAAGCAGAGCCCCGAGGTCGTCCAGGATTCGATCACCATCTGCCACGGCGCGCCGTTCGACGAGGACTACTACATCTTCGGCGAGTTCGACGCGGCCGAGGCTTTCTCCTACATCCAGACGCCGGTCTGCTTCTTCGGCCACACCCATTTCCCCTTCGTCTACACCGACAAGGACGGCAACGTCGAGGGCACCTTCCTCGAGGGGAATTCGAACGAGGTCCGGCTGGAGAAGGGTGTGCGCTACCTCGTCAATCCCGGGTCCGTCGGGCAGCCTCGCGACCGCAATCCCCGGGCCGCCTTCGCCATCTACGATTCGGACGCCCGGACGATCAAGTTCAGCCGCGTCGAGTACGACATCGAAGAGGCCAAGCGGAAGATCATCGACGAGAAGCTGCCGCCGGCCCTGGCCGAGCGCCTCAGCCTCGGGATCTAATTCTATTCCCGCGGGCGGAAGAGTCGGTCGCCGAG
>Ga0209706_10002341_pt1 | contig 10507 bp, 7 predicted proteins | sample PPLLaktember2015_6_FD_187263 | JGI IMG/M metagenome (GOLD analysis project Ga0209706, IMG submission 187263) | Freshwater sediment microbial communities from Prairie Pothole Lake near Jamestown, North Dakota, USA - PPLs Lake P8 Core (1) Depth... | ecosystem: Environmental > Aquatic > Freshwater...
CGACGATTCAAAGAAAATCTCGTTCGCCCTCTCCCTATGCCCGATCCAAAGGGCGTTCGGGTGGACATGGCTCCAGGCGTAGGATTCCTTCGCCCCGAAGACCTGGATCTCGATATCGACCTTGCGGCCGGCCGCGGCCTGGCAGGTCGTAAAGTTCCCCCGGGCCCCGTTCTCGAGCTTCAGGAAGACCGAGGCATAATCGTCGAGCGTGATAGTCACCTCTTCGGAATCCGCGGTGTCGCCGGCGCCGAACGACAGCGGGCCGGCTTTGGGCTTGATGCGCTTGGGAAGGCAGGTATGAAGCTCGGCCATGACCTCGACGATCTTCTGCCCCGTGATGAACTGGACCAGGTCGAACCAGTGGCTGCCGAGGTCGGCGACGACGTTGGCCTGGCCTGCGATCTGGGGATCCAGCCTCCAGGAATAATCCGTCTTGTGGAAGAGCCAATCCTGGAGGAAATGACCGGCAAAAGCGCGGACCTCGCCGAGGCCGCCGCGCTTCGCCCGGGCCGCGGCCTCCTGGACGACGGGGTAGTAGCGATAGCAGAAATCGACCGCCGTCAGGGTGCCGTGCTCTTCCGCGAGCTCGACGAGCTCCCCGGATTCCCGCGAGTCGAGGGCCAGCGGCTTCTCGGACAGGAGCTCTTTCCCGGCCCGGATGGCCGCGGCGTTGATGTCGAAATGGACATTGTTCGGGGCGCAGTCATGGACGACCTCGACCTCGGGATCGGCGATGAGGTCGGCGGCCTTCTCATAAACCCTTTCGACGCCGAACTTCGCGGCGGCCGCCCGCGCCTGATCTCTGTTCGTATCGGCGACAGCCACGACCTCGACGCGTCCGACTCGCCGCAGCGTTTCGAGATGGACCGTGCCGATGTAACCCGTGCCGATGATCCCGACCTTGACCGTCTTCATGGACGCCTCCGATCGCTCCAAGCATAAACCAGGGCGAGGTCCTGGTAAAGACCCCGCGGGGATTGCCAATGCGGCGAATATCATGTAAATAGAGCCCATGGCCCATCTGACCGCGAGAACGGGCTACCACAAGCTCGTCCAGCGTCTGAACAAAGCCCCCCAAGGGGCCCCTCCATCCAAGCTCCTCTTCGAGATCCTCAAGCTGCTCATGAGCGAGAAGGAAGCTTCGCTCGTGGCCCTCATTCCCCTCAGGCCGTTCACGGTCCGGACCGCCGCCCGGGCCTGGAAGATGAGCCTCGGGGATGCCCGGAAGGCCCTCGACGAGCTGGCCTCCAGGGCCTTGCTCATCGACATCGAGGGCCGCAAGAACCGGTACTATGTCCTGCCGCCTCCCATGGCCGGGTTCTTCGAGTTCTCCATGATGCGCCTGCGCGGGGACATCGACCAGGGGCTCCTGGCCAAGCTCTATTACCAGTACATCACCGTCGAAGAGGACTTCATCAAGGCCCTGTTCACGCAAGGCGAGACCCAGCTCGGACGGGTCTTCGTCAACGAGTCCGTCCTCACGAACGAAAACGCCCTTCACGTCCTCGACTACGAGAGGGCGAGCGAGGTCATCCGGACGGCTTCTCATCGCGGGATCGGCCTCTGCTATTGCCGGCACAAAATGGGGCACGCCGGCCACGCCTGCGACGCCCCGCTCGACATCTGCATGACCTTCAACACGACCGCCGCCTCCCTCATCCGGCACGGCTATGCCCGGGCCGTCGATGTCGCCGAGGGCCTGGCCCGGCTCGACGAGGCCCGGGGGGGCGGCCTCGTCCAGTTCGGCGAGAACATCCGGAACCGGGTCAGCTTCATCTGCAATTGCTGCGGCTGCTGCTGCGAGGCGATGATCGCCCAGCGGCGCTTCGGCCTCCTGCATCCCGTCCACACGACCAACTTCCTGCCCGTCGTCGAACCCGGGTCCTGCACGGGTTGCGGCGAGTGCGTCGCCGCCTGTCCCGTCGAAGCCATGACCCTGGTCTCGGCCAACGACCCCAGGTTCCCGAAAAAGAAGCGGGGGCGCGTCGACGAAGAGATGTGCCTCGGATGCGCGGTCTGCGTCGGCGTCTGCCGGACGAGGAGCCTGACGCTCCAGTCAAGGCCCGAGCGGGTCATCACGCCGCTCAACTCCGCCCACAAGGCGGTCCTGATGGCGATCGAGCGAGGCAAGCTTCAGAACCTGATCTTCGACAATCAGGCGCTCGCGAGCCACCGGGCCATGGCCGCGGTCCTCGGGGTCATTCTCAAGCTCCCCCCGGTCAAGCAGGCGATGGCCAGCAGGCAGATGAGATCGCGCTATCTCGAGACCCTGATCGCCAGGTTCAGGCTCTGACCGCGCCCGGCCGCGCTCAAATGCTGATGCCGAACAGTACCATCAGGCACCTGTTCTTCATGGATTCGCCCGCCGCGGGGTTCTTGATGACGTTGCTGAGGCCGTAGTTATAGCGGGCTTCGACGGAGAGGCCGACCACCGCCAGCTTGAACTCAAGGCCAGCCCCGGCGACTAGCCCGTAGTCGAACCGCTCGTAGCCGTCCGTCAGATCCGCTTCTTCCGTCCCCAGGAGACCCTTGGCTTTGATCAAATAGGCTCCGTACCCGCCGCCGTAAATGACGGGGCGCACGGGGCCGCCGGGGATGATGATGAGCTTGAGCAGCACCGGGAGCTGGATGTAATCGAAACGGTTTTCGAGGCTGATGGCCTCATTCTTACCGCCCATCCGGACGTAGAGGATCTCGGTCTGGAGGCCGACGAACCCGAAGCCGCTTCCGAAGGACAGGCCACCGGCGAAGAACGGCAGATCCTCCCAATCGAAGGACGGCGGAACATTCGACTCCTGGGCGAACCGGGCCAGCGAAAAGCCCCCCTTAATGCCGATGCCGGCTTCGAGGGCCTGCGGTACGAGCGCAGCTGCGACCGCGACTGCCAAAAAACCGATGGCCGTTCTTTTCATGAGAGCCTCCTTCCTGATCGTTCCCTTTCTATTTATCATTTCAGGAGGCCGGCGGGCCATCCCCTTTTGAGATGCTCTGAGGGGTGAGATTAACGGCGGCGCCGCCCCGAGGGGATATTGGGATTGACCGGTCCCGAAGCCCCATGTTATAAGCCAGGAAGAGCTTCATGAGACGAAGGGATTTCTTCAAGTCCGCGGGGATCGCCTCCCTATCCGTCCCCATCTTCAGCCGCGCTTTCCCAGCTCCGGGGCGGGCCAGACGGCCCAACATCATCTTCATCATGTCCGACGATCACGCGTCGCAGGCGGTCGGATGCTACGGGCACGGCCTCAACCGGACGCCGGGGATCGATCGGATCGCCCGCGAAGGCGTCCGCCTCGACGACTGCTTCTGCACGAACGGCATCTGCGCCCCGAGCCGGGCGGTCATCCTGACCGGGAAGCCCAGTCATGTGAACGGGGTCCGCGACAACCGGGCGGTCTTCGACGGGCGCCAGGCAACATTCCCCAAGATCCTCCGGGCGGCCGGCTACGAGACCGCTCTCCTGGGCAAATGGCATCTCAAGAGCGACCCGACGGGCTTCGACAGCTGGACGATCCTGCCCGGCCAGGGCGAATATTACAATCCCGATTTCATCGAGATGGGCCGGACGACACGGCGCCAAGGATACGTGACCGACATCCTGACCGACATGGCCGCCGATTTCCTTGAGGCCCGGCGCGACGCCTCCCGCCCTTTCCTCCTGATGCTCCACCACAAGGCGCCCCATCGCAACTGGCAGCCGGCCGAAAGGCATATGCCTCTCTACGACGGCACGGAGTTTCCGGAGCCGTCGACGCTCTTCGACGATTATTCGACGCGTTCGCGGGCGGCCTTCGAGCAGGAGATGACCATCCGGGATCACATGACGCTCGATTCGGACCTCAAGCTTGGCCCGCCCCCGGCCCGCCTGGATGCGGCGCAAAGGGCAGCCTGGGAGACGGCCTTCGGCCCCAAGAGGGCCGCGTTCGAACGGGCCGCGCTCACAGGCGACGCCCTCCTCCGCTGGAAGTACCGCCGCTACCTCCAGGATTACCTGGGGTGCATTGCCGCGGTCGACGAAAGCGTCGGCCGGATCCTCGCCCTGCTCGATGATACGGGCCTGGCCCCGGACACCCTGATCGTCTACACCTCCGATCAAGGTTTCTTTCTTGGCGAACACGGCTGGTTCGACAAGCGGCTCATGTACGAGGAGGCCTTGCGCATGCCTGTGGTCATGCGCTGGCCGGGCCGCATCCGGCCGGGATCGGTGATGGGCGAACTGATCTCGAACCTCGATTTCGCCCCGACCCTCCTCGATGTCGCCGGTCTCGGAAAGCCCGCCGACATGCCTGGGCGGTCGTTCCTGCCCCTGCTCCTGGGCCGCCGCGTCCCCGGCTGGCCCGAATCCGTCTATTACCATTATTATGAGTTTCCAGCCGAGCACATGGCCAAGCGCCACTACGGCGTGCGGACGGGGCGCTACAAGCTCATCCATTTCTATGACGATATCGACGCCTGGGAGCTCTACGACCTCGAGAAGGACCCTCAAGAGGTCCTGAACGTCTGCGACGACCCTTCCTACGCGGCGGTCCGCCGGGACCTCGAACGGGAGCTCGTCCGCCTCCGGACGCTTTATCGTGATAGCGAGCCCTCCCGGCCCAAGGGCAAGCGACAGGATCGATTGACATGAACTTGTCCGGCCTCGGAGAATTGGTCATCGTCCTCGCGGCTTCCGTCCTCATCATCTACATCTCCCATAAGCTCAAACTGCCGTCCGTCGTCGGTTTTCTCCTGACGGGCGTTCTGATCGGGCCGGGCGGTCTATCTCTGGTCAAGAACAGCGAGACGGTCCAGATCCTCGCTGAGGTCGGCGTCGTTATGCTCCTCTTCACCATCGGCCTCGAATTCGAGCCGTCCCGATTGAAGCAGATCCAAAGGTCCTTCTGGGCAGGCGGAGGTCTCCAGGTCGGGCTCACGACGGCCGTCTGCGTCGGCCTTCTCATGGGCTTTATGGGACTTGGCTTCAGGGAAGCCCTTTTCTACGGCTTCCTGGTCTCGCTGAGCAGCACCGCCGTCGTACTCAAGATACTGGGCGACCGTAGCGAGACCGATTCGCCGCAAGGCCGGATCTCGATCGGCATCCTGATCTTCCAGGACTTGGCCATCGTGCCGATGATCGCCCTGGTACCGGCTCTCGCTAATGCCGGTACCGTGTCCGCCGGCGCCATCGTGATCCGCTTCGCGCTCAGCGGGGCGGCAGTTGGGGCGGTCTTCGTTCTAGCCCGGCTCGTCATGCCGTTCATCCTCCACGTCATCGTCAAGACGCGTGTCCGCGAGGTCTTTCTGATCGCCACGCTCTTTCTTTGCTTGGGCATGGCTTTGTTGACATCCTCGCTCGGACTGTCACTTGCCTTAGGTGCCTTCATGGCCGGAGTGCTCTTGGCTGAGTCCGATTACAGCCACCAGGTCGTCTCCGACATCCTGCCCTTTAAAGACGTTTTCAATAGCCTCTTCTTCATCGCCGTGGGTATGCTCCTCGATGTAGGGACGGTCTGGAGGTTTCTGCCGACCGTCCTGGGCCTCGTGGTTGCGGTGATTATCCTGAAGTCCTTCGCCGTTTTCCTGACGGTCCGCTCACTCGGGTATGGGCCCCGGATCGCCGCCTTAACCGGTCTGGCTCTGGCCCAGGTCGGGGAGTTCTCATTCGTCCTGGCCGGCGTCGGACGAACCAACGGATTCCTGGAGGGCGACATCTTCCAGGCCTTCATCGCATCGTCCATCCTGACGATACTGGCGACCCCTTTTCTGATTCAAGTTTCGCCGGCGTTGGCCGACCGCGCCTCGACGAGGCTGCGCTGGAAGACGAGGGGGAATGAGGAGGGGGGCATACCCGGCCGGAGCCTCCAGGGACACGTCATCATCGCCGGCTATGGGCTCAACGGGAAGAACCTCGCCAGCGTCCTCAAAGACGCAGGCATTCCCTATGTCATCCTCGAGCTCAACCCTGTGACCGTCCGAGCGGCGTCCGCCGAAGGGGAGCCTATCATCTTCGGCGACGTCTCGAGCCGGATCATTCTGGAGGAGGCCTGTGCCAAGCGGGCCAAGGGCATCGTCTTCGCCATTTCCGACCCCCTGATGACGAAAAGGGGCGTCAAAGCGGCGAAGGCGATGAATCCCGCGGTCTTTGTCATTGTGCGCACGCGCTACGCTTCCGAGATCGATGAATTGCTGAGGATCGGGGCCGATGACGTCATCCCCGAAGAGTTTGAAACTTCGATCGAGATCTTCACCCGGGTTCTTGAAAAATTCCACGTCCCGCGCAACCTGGTCGAGGCCCAGGTGAAAGCGCTTCGCGGCGAATGTTACGGCATGTTGCGCGGCTCCTGCGCCGTCCGTCCGGTGGCGGAGAGGATCGGTGACCTGCTCACCGCAGGAACGGCCGAGACGTTTTTTGTGGGCCAGGGTGCTTGGCCGGGAGGGAAGACCCTGGGTGCGCTCGACCTGCGAGGGCGGACGGGCGCCACCGTCATTGCCGTCGTTAGGGGTGAGGAGTCCTTTGCCAGCCCGGGCGCCGAGTTCGAGATCAAGGACCAGGACACACTCGTTCTCGTAGCGAGCCACCGTGACATCGACCGGGCTTTCGCCTATTTAGCCACCGGAAGCACGGACGCTTCATCAGGGCGGATAGGAGGCGCGTGAGCCTGACCACCCGTCCATCCGGACGATGGCCGTCGATCCTGCTCGTGGGGCCGACCGGCGCGGGCAAGACCCCGCTCGGCCGGGAGCTCGAGGCGCGGGGACTCCGGGGCCGGCGGTGCGTCCATTTCGATTTCGGGGCCAACCTCCGGGCCGCGGCGTCCGGACAGGGGGCCGGGCCGGACCTCACTCCGGGCGAGCTGGCCGTGATCCGGGCGTCCCTCGCGACGGGCGCGCTGTTCGAGGCCGGAGATCTGCCCTTGATCATCAAGATCCTGTCCTGGTTCACGGAGTCGAGGCGGATGACATCCGGTTCCCTGCTCATCCTCAATGGCCTGCCCCGGCATCGGGCGCAGGCCGAAGCCCTCGATGCGACCATCTCGGTTGAACGCGTCATTTCGCTCGAGGCGGACGCAGCCGTCATCCGGGAGAGGATGCGACAGGACCCCGGCCGGGACCGGGCGGGGAGGGGAGACGACACCATCGAAGCGGTCACGCGGCGCCTGGCCATCTTCGGGCAACGAACGGCATCTCTCGTCGATCATTATCGGGAGCGAGGGGTGCCGGTCACGACGATCCCGGTGACGGCGACCATGACCGCCGCGGAGATGTATGGCCAGGTCGAGCGGAGCGTCCAAGAGGAACGTTCGGAAGAATTCGGTTGACAGCCGGCGCGCCGTAATCATACATTCATCATGTTTTGGATCTCCACGAAGAGGAGGACCTCATGACTCGATTCCGTCCGAAGAAGCTCATCAGTCGCGGGCTCTTCCTGGGCCTCGCGCTTGTTGCGGCATACTCGGTCTTCGCGGCGCGTCCGGCGGACACTCCACTCAGCCCGGCCGCCAAGGCCTGGGTCGAGGATCCCGAAAGTTGCACGTCCATCCAGGTCGGCCGCCTGGCTACGGTCGACGGCTCGGTCATCACCTGCCACACCTGCGATGGCCCGTACCGGCAATGGGTCAATATCGTCCCTCACCAGAAGTGGCCCGACAAGTCGATGAACAAGATCTTCTCCGGTAAGATGCACACGGAGACCGCGACCGACCTCCGGGGCATCATCCAGACTGGCGAGATCCCCCAGGTCCCGGAGACCTACCGCTTTCTGAACACCGCATATCCCGCCCTCAACGAGGCCGGCCTGGCCATCGGGGAGACGACGATCGGCGGCCGCCGCGAGCTCGTCAACAACGAAGGCATGTTCATGATCGAGGAGCTCGAGCGGCTCGCCCTCGAGCGCTGCAGGACGGCCCGGGAGGCCATCAAGCTCATCGGCGAGCTGGCCAAGCAGTACGGCTATGGGGACTTCGGCGAGTGCATCACGATCGCCGACGGCAAGGAGGTCTGGCACTTCGAGATCATGGGCGCCGGCCCTCTCGAGAAGGGGGCCGTTTGGGCAGCCGTCCGCATCCCGGACGATCACGTCGGCATCTCGGCCAACATCCCTCGCATCCCCGAGATCGACCTCAAGGACCCCGACCGCTACATGGCTTCCGAGAACGTCTTCCAGGTGGCCCAGGACATGGGCTGGTGGGACCCCAAGAGCGGCAAGCCGTTCAAGTTCTGGGAAGCCTACGGCAGCGGGCGGGGCAAGCCGTTCTCGACGCGCGAGTTCTTCGTCCTCAACAAGCTCGCGCCCTCCCTCAAGCTGAGCATGGACCTCGCGGAGCTGCCCTTCTCGGTCAAACCCGAGAAGAAGCTCTCGGTCCGCGACATCCTGGCCATCTACCGCGATCCTTATGAGGGGACGGATCTCGATATCACCAAGAACCTGATGGTCCCGCGGCCGCAGCCCCGCCCGAAGCCCGGACAGGCCCCGGAGGCACCACCGGCCGCGCCGGAGATGGCCCTGAGCCCGATCGCCAGCGCCTGGATGCCCCGGGACATCTTCAACCTCGTTAACGCCCTCAAGCCGGGGACCGTCGTACCCCAGCGGACGATCCCCATTTCCGGCTGCGCGTACGCCACCGTCCTCCAGGTCAAGGGCTGGCTGCCGCCCTCGGTCGGGGCGGTCTGCTGGTTCAGCTTCGACAACCCGGCCATGAGCGCCCGCATCCCCATCTTCGCCGGCACGACCGAGCTGCCGCCGAGCTTCGAGATCTGCGCCCAGCACAACTTCCGCCTGGATTCCGCGGCTTGGGCGTTCCGGCGGGCCAACCGCCTGGCTACCCTGAAGTGGGGGACGACGCGGAAGACGATCGAGGCGACGATCGCCGAGTTCGAGGACAAAGCCTTCGCCGACCTCCCGCTCATCGAGAAGAAGGTCCAGGATATCCTGGCCAGCAAGACGCCCGATAAGGAAGTGTTCACGGTCGAGCAGTATCTGACGAAGTATACGAACGACACGGCCCGCGCCGCCATCCAGAAGTACCTGGAGCTCGGCGACAAGTTCTGGATGCTCATCGCCATGAGCCTTTAGCGGCCGGCGGTTTTATCAGAGCGTGTATTTGAAGAGGTTCATCCCGGCCGGTAGCTTGGCCGTTTCCTTGTAGATGTCCCAGTAGTAGGCCTTCGCCTCGGCCAGCTTCGTGTAGAGAGGATGGCCGGTGTCGGGAGTGTGCACGGCCGCGACGGCGTTCGCCTCGTCGACGCAGAGGAGCTTCTGGCAGCGGTTCATGATCCCCGCGGTGCCGATGCTCGCGGCCACGACGAGCTCCCGGGCCTTGACCCGGCTGACGAGCTCGCCGTAGGTGACGTCCCTCTCTTCGACCTTGACGCCCATATCGCGCAGGATGGCCACCATGCCCTGGATCGTGACCGAAGGCAAGATGAGCTCGCTCTCAGGGATCTTGACGACGGTCCCGTCCCGCAGGCCGAAAAGGCAGCAGGAGGAATCCCATTCGGTGATGCAGCGGTCGGCCAGGGGGAGGTGGGTCCGGTCATCGAGGAAGAGGGCCGCCGCGGCGTGCGGATCGACGTCCTTGGCCGCTTCGAGGGCCTTCAGGCTGACCAGGTAGTTGACGCCGAGCTTCAGGCAGCCGGTCTTGTTCAGGCCGACGGCCCTGACGAGGTGCGGGATAACGACTCCGGAGAACGGTTCGCCCAGATAGTTGTCATAGCTGCAAAATATGGCCCGCACAGCCGGCCGGCCGGGAAAAGTGACCCCCATCGATTGCTCTTCGTCCACCGTGAACGGCCTCAGGTAGCCCTGAAGGCCTTTCTCGGCCATGTCCCCGAGGAAGGCGCGGACCGAAGGCTCCTTGAAGTACTGGTGGACGATGATGTTCTCGAGCTCCTCGGCGGAGGGGACGAGGTCGGCCTGGGCGCGGCTGAGGTTGAACGTGAGACCGCGACGGAGCCGGTCCAGGTTCTTGTGCCAGTTGAGGAAATTGACCTCGAGGCGCCCGGCGGCGCCCTTCTTGCAGAAGAAGCGGATGCCTTCGAAGCAGAGGCACGTGGCATAGAAGATCGACCGGGAAACGCCGTAGACCTTGGCGTCGGGCTCGAGGATGTCGAACTCCTTCCCGGCCAGGATATAACGCATCTGATGGGGCGCCCATTTCACGCCTTCGAACTTGGCCATGTCAATCCTCCTTGAGAGATCTGCGGCCCGTCACTTGACGACCGGCTTCAGGTGCTCGATGAAGTATTCGACCCGCGACGCGGGGTAGCGGGGGACCGAGATGCCGTGCTGCTGTTCGGGGTAGATCATCATGTCGAAGGTCTTGTTCTCCTTGAGCAGGGCCTGGACGAGCTGGATGGTGTTGCCCGGGTGGACGTTGTCGTCGACCGCGCCGTGATGGATGAAGAGCTTGCCCTTGAGGTTCTTGGCATAGGTCAGGCAGGAGCTTTTCTCGTAGCCGTCCGGATTGTCCTGGGGACGGCGCATGTAGCGCTCTGTGTAGATCGAATCGTAGTTCCTCCAATCGGTCACCGG
>Ga0209706_10002345_pt1 | contig 10501 bp, 10 predicted proteins | sample PPLLaktember2015_6_FD_187263 | JGI IMG/M metagenome (GOLD analysis project Ga0209706, IMG submission 187263) | Freshwater sediment microbial communities from Prairie Pothole Lake near Jamestown, North Dakota, USA - PPLs Lake P8 Core (1) Depth... | ecosystem: Environmental > Aquatic > Freshwater...
GCGCATCGACCGGCGCGACGAGCGCGCGTACGCGCCGCGCGAGCGTCGGGTCGCCCGGGGCAGGATACGAGACCTCGTACAGCGGCTTCGGGAAGCCGTAGAAATCGTGGATCGTGCGCGGCTTTTCCATGGCGGTCACCGCGGTGCCGCGCGTGTACCAGTGCGCCGAGACCGAAAGGATTGCCTTGGGCTTTGGCAGCGCCGCGCCGATTTTCCGCCACGTATCGGCGTAACGATTGGGCTCGATCGCGTTCATGGGGCTGCCGTGACCGAAGAACACGACGGGCATGCGCGGAGGGGAGGCAGACATGGGATGGGGTCTCTCGTGCGGCGGGCGGAGCCGCGATCACGCGAGTCTATTCGATGCCCGCGCGGCCCTCCAGAGTCGCTCGCTGCTACCATTGCGCCCCGGCGCGCCGCGCCTTTGGGGACCGACTTGAACCCAGCTCCGATCCGCATTCCGTACGAGCGCCTGCGTGACTTCGTCGCCGCGGCGTTCGAGCGCGTCGGCATTCCGGCCGAGGACGCGCACACCCTCGGCAGCCTCATGGCCGAGGCCGACCTGCAGGGCTCCGACGGTCACGGGGTGATCCGGCTCGCGCCCTACGTGCGCCGCATCAAGTCGGGAGGCGTCAACGTACGGCCGAGCATTCGCGTGACGGAGGAGCGGCCCGCCATGGCGCTCGTCCACGGCGACAACGGCATGGGCCACCTCGTGATGAAGCGGGCTGCCGCGATCGCGATCGAGAAGGCGCGCACGACCGGCGTGGCGTGGGTCGGCACGCAGTGGAGCAACCATGCGGGGCCCGCGTCGCTCTATGCGCGCATGCCGCTCGCGCACGACATGATCGGGCTCTACCTGGCGGTCGGCAACGCGAACCACCTGCCGCCGTGGGGCGGTCTCGACATGCTGCTGTCGACCAACCCGATCGCCGCGGCGATCCCGGCGCTCGAGGAAGCGCCGGTGGTCCTCGACATGGCCACGACCGTCGCCGCATACGGGAAAGTGAAGGCCAAGGCGCAACGCGGCGAGATGATGCCCGAGGGCTGGATGATGGACCGCGCCGGCCGGCCGATCACCGATCCGAAGCGCGCGGCCGAAGGGTTCCTGCTGCCGATCGGCGGCTACAAGGGCTACGGCCTTGCGCTGATCGTGGGGCTGCTCGCGGGCACGTTGAACGGCGCGGCGATGGGCAAGGACGTGCTGGACTTCAACGCCGACTTCCAGGGCGCCTCGAACACCGGACAGGCGATCGTCGCGATCGATGTCGCGGCGTTCGGCGACGTCGGTGCGTTCAAGCGGCGCGTCGACAAGGTCGTGCGCGAGATGCGCAATGCGGAGCGGATGCCCGGTGTCGAGCGCATCTGGGTGCCCGGCGAGCAGGCGAACGCCAAGCGCGTCGCTTACGCCCGCGAGGGGATTCCGCTTGCCCCGCAGCTCGTGGACGCGCTGGATCAAGTGGCGACCGAGCTGGGCATCGCCAGGCTCGTCAGGTGACAGGGAGACCCGAATTGAAAACCATCGACATCCACGCCCACTGGTTTCCGGCCGAATGGGTGCGCCTCATGGAGCAGGACGCCGGACGGTTCGGCGCAACGCTCCAGCGCACTCCGAAGGGCTATCAGATCATCACGGCGCTGCTCGCGAACACATTCACCGACGAGTTCGTCGATCTGGACCGCCGGCTCGCGGGCATGGATCGGACGGGCGTCGACGTGCAGCTGCTCTCGCTCACCTCGCCGATGGTCTACTGGGCGCCGGCGGCGTTCGGCCTCGCGCTCGCGCAGTGCTTCAACGATGCCGCCTCGGCGGCGCACCTCAAGCACCCCGAGCGCCTCTTCAGCGCGGCGATGCTGCCCATGCAGGCGCCCGAACTGGCGCTGAAGGAGCTCGAGCGCGCGGCGAAACTGCCGGGGATGCGCGGCATGTATCTCGCCACGAACGTGAACGGCACGGAACTCGACGACAAGTCGTTCTGGCCGATCTACGCGAAGTGCGAGGCGTTGCGCTGGCCGGTTTTCCTGCACCCGGTCGACACGATCGGGCGCGATCGCACCCAGCGCTTCTACCTGCGTAACCTGCTCGGCAATCCCTACGACACCGGCGTCGCGGCGGCGCATCTCATCTTCGGCGGCGTGCTCGACGCGTTTCCGCGTCTAGAGGTGAATCTGCCGCACGCCGGGGGCACGCTGCCCGGGGTGATCGGCCGGCTCGACCACGGCGCAAAGGTGCGGCCGGAGCTCGCGCACATGAAGCAGTCGCCGAGCGCGTACCTGCGCCGCTTCACCTACGACACGATCGGGCACGACGACCGCATCAACCTGAACCTGGTGCGCCTCGTGGGCGCCGACCGGGTGCTGCTCGGCACCGACTACTGTTTCGACATGGGCCTCGCCGCGCCGGTACAGACGGTGAACCGCCTGACCGACCTCGCGCCGGCGGAGCGCGACCAAATTCTGGGCCGCAACGCGGCTCGACTCCTGGGACTCGACTGACATGCCGACCATCCATCGCATCGCGTTCACGCTCGCGCTCGCCGCGCTGTCGGGTGCCGCCGCGGCGCAAGGCAACTACCCCAACAAGCCGATCCGCATGCTCATCCCGCTCGCGGCGGCGAGCGCGGTCGACAACGCGGCGCGCGTCCTCGGCGCACGCATGTCGGAGAACATGAACCAGCCGTTCGTGATCGAGAACATCGCCGGTGCGTCCGGGCTGATCGGCGCGGAGCGCGTCGCGAAGGCGGCACCGGACGGCTACACGATCGGGGCGTTCAATGACAGCATCCTCACGATGCTTCCGAACCTGCACGCCAAGATGCCGTTCGACGTGATCAAGGACTTCGAACCGGTCTCGCTCGTCGGCACCATCGAGTGGGGCCTGATCGCGGCGAACGACGCGCCTTACAAGAGCGCGGCCGACCTGATCTCGGCCGCGACCGCGAACCCGGGCAAGATCAACTATGCCTCGGGCGGCAACGGCAGCCCGCAGCACATCGCGATGGCGCTCTTCGCGTCGACCGCGAACATCTCGCTCACCCACGTGCCGTACAAGGGCGCCACGCAGGCGGCGACCGACGTCGCCGCGGGCCAGGTGCCGGTCGGCATGCAGGGGCTCGGCACGGTCGCCTCGCTCGTGCGCGGCGGGAAGCTCCGCCTCATCGGAGTCGGCACGCCGCAGCGCCACCCGCAGTTTCCCGACGTGCCGACGATCGGCGAGTCGGGCCTGCCCGGGTTCACGTTCACGTCCTGGTTCGCGGTCGTGGCGCCGGCCGGCACGCCGAAGGACATCATCGTCCGGCTGAACGCCGAGATCGCGCGCGCGCTCGCCGCGCCGGACGTGCGCGAGAAGCTCACGACGCAGGGGTTCACCGTGCGCGGGACGTCGCAGGACGAGCTCGGCTCGATCACGCGCGCGCAGCTCGCGCGCTACGCCAAGGTGATGAAAGAGGCGGGGATCAAGGCGGAGTGAAGCCCGCCCGCATCGCCCTGATCCACGCCGTCCCGATGGCGATCGCACCGGTCGCCGCGGCGTTCGACGCGCAGTGGCCCGAGGCGGAGCGGATCAACCTGCTCGACGACTCGCTCTCGGTCGACCGGCAGCGTGCCGGCGCGCTGACCCCCGCCATCGCCGCGCGCATCGCCGCGCTCGCCGACTACGCGCGGGCCTGCGCGGCCGACGGAATCCTCTATATGTGCTCGGCGTTCGGCGCAGCGATCGAGGCGGTCGCGCGCGCGAGCGCGATCCCGGTCCTCAAGCCGAACGAAGCGATGTTCGAAGACGCGCTCGCCACCGGCAGGCGCATCGGCATGCTCGCGACCTTTCCGCCGAGAGTGGCCGGCATGAAAGCCGAGTTTCGTGCGCAGGCCGGCACGAGCGGCGCGACGATCGCCACGATCTGCGTGCCCGACGCGATGGCCGCCGCGCAGCGCGGCGACATGGCGACGCACAACGCGTTGCTTGCCGCGGCGGCGCAGCGTTCCGAGGCGCAGGGCTTCGACGCGCTGATGCTCGCGCAGTTCTCGATGGCGCCGGCTTGCGCGGCGGTGCAGGCCGTGGCGCGCTGCCCGGTGCTGACGAGTCCGGCGAGCGCGGTGCGCAGGCTCAAGCAGGCGCTCGCCTAGCGCGTCAGGCCCACCCCGCGACGACCAGCTTCCCGATCGTCCTTCCGGACTCGAGTTTCGCGTGCGCGGCGCGGAGGTTCGCCGCGTTGATCGGCCGCAGCGTTTCGCGCAGCGTGCCGCGGATCCCGCCGGCGTCGATCAGCTCGGCCACGCGCGTCAGCAGGCGATGCTGCTCGATCATGTCGGGTGTCTTGAACCGCGGGCGCGTGAACATCAGCTCCCAGCAGACCGTGGCGCTCTTGCCGCGCACGGCGTCCTGCGCGAGCGGTCCCTTGCTGCCGACGATCATGCACACCGCGCCCTGGGGCGCCACCAGGTCGCCCATCGCGTCCCAGTAGCGGTCGGTGTCGTTGAAGTTGGCGATGTAGTCGACGAACTGGAGCCCGAGCGCCTCGATCTGCGGACGCAGCGGCTGCGAGTGGTCGACGACGTGATCGGCGCCGAGCTCCTTCACCCAGGCGGCCGTCTCGGGGCGCGACGCCGTCGCGATCACCTTGAGGCCCGCGACCACTTTCGCGATCTGGATGCCGATCGAGCCCACGCCGCCCGCGCCGCCGATGATCAGCAGTGTGGCGCCGCGATGCGCGCCGTTCGGGGCGATCTTCATCCGGTCGAAGTACGACTCCCACGCGGTGATGGCCGTGAGCGGGATCGCTGCCGCCTGCGCGAAGTCCATCGTCTTCGGCTTGCGCGCGACGATGCGCTCGTCGACGAGCTGCAGCTCGCTGTTGGAGCCCTGCCGCGTCACGTCGCCCGCGTAGTAGACCTCGTCGCCGGGCTTGAACAGCGTCACCTCCGGACCCACCGCCGCGACGGTCCCCGCTGCGTCCCATCCGAGCACGCGCGGCTGCGCCTCGACTTTGGCGCTCGGGGCGCGCTGCTTCGTGTCCACGGGATTGACGGATACGGCGGCAACCCGGACGAGGATGTCATGCCCGGCCGGTGCCGGATCGGGCAGCGTAACGTCGACGAGCGACGCCGGGTCGGTGATGGGCAGGTAGCGGGTCAGGGCGACGGCTTTCATCGGGTGGATCCTCTTGATTGAACCGGTTCGGAGGCTCGCCGGTGCAGAGATTGACCCGCCGCTACGGCTAGGACCTCGTGCCTGGCGCCAGCAGCGCGAAGACTACCGTCACCCGCATTCCTTTGCCGCCGGTCCCCGCCTCGAAGCGCACGACCGCATGGTGCAGCCCCGCGATGCGCTTTACGATGGAAAGGCCCAGGCCGCTGCCGCTCTCGCCGGTGCCCATCGCACGGTAGAAGCGCTCGCCGAGCTTCTGCATCTCGTCGGCCGGCACGCCGGGCCCGTCGTCGGTGACGGCGAGGACGGGCCCGGTGCGCCCGTCGGCAGGCACGATGCGCACCCGTACGGTGGTCCGCGCGGGGCTGTAGCGCACGGCATTGTCGACGAGGTTCCGGACCAGGATGGCGAGGAGCCCCGCATCGCCGCGCGCGAGCGTCCGGGCACCCTCGTCGAGCTCGATCTCCACGCCCTTCGCCACGGCGCGCGGAGCGATCTCGCCGACCACCGTCTTCGCGACCGCGCGCAGATCGCATGGCTCGGGCGGAAGCCGCACGTAAGCAGGGTCAAGGCGCGCGAGCGTGAGGAGCTGCTCGACTAGATGCGTGGCGCGGTCGCAGCCAGCAATCACGTTGTCGAGTGCATGCCGCCGCTCGAGATCGTCGGCCGCCGCGCGCGCGACTTGCGCTTGCACGCGCAGCGCCGCGATCGGTGTCCGCAGCTCGTGAGCGGCATCGGCGGTAAAGCGGCGCTCGCTGTCCATCGACCTCGTCACTCGCCCGAACAGTCGATTCAGACCGTCCACGAGGGGGACGATCTCTGCCGGGCAGTCGTCGACAGCGATCGGCTGCAGGTTCTCGGGATCGCGCTGGGCGACCTGGCCGTGCACGATCGCCAGGGGGCGCGTCGCGAGGGTCACGCTGAGGTAGACGAGCACTCCGAGCACAAGAAGGGCGAATGCGAGCGGCACGAGCAGGTTCTGGCCGATGTGCGCGGCGATCTCGTCGCGCGCGTCGCGCTGCTCGCCGACCTGAATCAGGAACCGCCGCTTCGAATCCCAGCTGCTGAAGACGCGCCAGCGCCGATCGCCGACCACGGCATCGCTGAACCCCTCGTCGCGCGGAGAGAACCTGACGTTGGGCGCGTTCGCCGAGTGGAGCCGGAGCGTGCGGCCCCGCTCCCAGATCTGGAATGCGACGCGACGGGCGTATTTGTGCAGCTGCGGCGCGTGCTCGACTTCGATCTCCTCCAGATCGTGACCGGCCTGCGCGACGAGCAGCGCCGCGGATTGCGCGAGATGCCCGTCGAGGAGCTCGTCGATCTCGTGCCGGGCGTCCCAGTAGCTGTAGCCCGCGGTCGCGAGCCAGACGACGGCGACCGTGCCGAGCAGCATCACGAGCAGCCGGCGCTTGAGCGACGTCGGTGCGCGAGCGCTAGTCATTTGGCGGTCGCGGCATCAGGTAGCCGACGCCGCGCACGGTGCGGATCACCTCGGGCGCGAGCTTGCGGCGCAGGTGGTGCACGTGCACTTCAATCGCGTTGCTCTCGATCTCCTCGCCCCACGCGTAGAGCCGCTCGACGAGCTGCTCGCGCGAGAGCACGCGGCCGGCGTTGAGCATCAGCTCGTGGAGCATGGCGAACTCGCGCGCCTGCAGCTCGACCCGCTCGCCCTGGAAGGTAACCTGGCGCGCAGCGGGGTCGAGCCGCAGTGCGCCGATCTGCAGCACCGATGCCGCCTCACCCTTGGAGCGCCGCACGAGCGCCCTTAGGCGCGCGGCGAGTTCGCCCAGGTCGACTGGCTTGACGACGTAATCGTCCGCGCCGCTGTCGAGCCCCTTGATCCGATCCTCGACGCGGTCGCGGGCGGTGAGGATCAGCACCGGCACTGCGCTGGCGCCGGCGCGCAATTTCTTCAGTACGTTGAGGCCGCCCAGCCGCGGCAGACCCAGATCGAGGACGACCGCAGCATAGTCGTGGGTCCCGAGCGCGAGATTCGCCGCGACGCCGTCCAGCGCGAGATCGACGTCGAAGCCACCCTGCCGAAGACCCGCCTGCAGCCCATCGGCCAGGAGCGGGTCGTCCTCCACCACGAGGATGCGCATCGTCGGGTCAGCGGCTCCGGTCGTGCTCCGAGTGCTTGACTGGCCGCGATGCGGCCATCGTGCTGGCACCCGGGGTGGTATCGATCACCGGGACGACGCCTGTCCAGAGCGCTGCGATACCCGCCACCAGCAACGCTGCGACGATCCACCGTGCGCCTCGGATCGCTCCGCCGGGGTCGCCCGTCTTGTAGCCCGTGACCATCGCGCGGGCAAGATTCTCCCGATGCAGCAGGCTGCTCACGATGACGCCGGCGATGTGCACGAACACGACCGCGAGCATGGCGTTCGCCAGGCCCTCGTGCAAGTCCTCGAGCCACTCTCCCCCGAGCTCATTGTAGTGCGCATAGCCGGAGAGGCCGGTCAGCAGGCCGAGCGCCAGCAGGGCGTAGATCGCGATGCTGCCGGCCGGGTTGTGCCCCAGGAAGTGCTGTGGCCGAAGCGTCAGGAGCGACTTGAGATAAGTGACGACGTCGCGTGGCCCGAAGGCGAACGAGGTGAAGCGTGCGTAACGCGTGCCCAAGACGCCCCAGATCAGCCGGAACGCGATCAGGCCGAACACCGTATAGCCGAGCACGACGTGGACATCACGCAGTCGCTCGCTGTCGGCGGTGACGAACGCGCCGACGAACGACAGGGCGAGCGCCCAGTGAAAGACACGGGTGGGCGCATCCCAGACGAGAATCCTGCTCTTGGTCATCGTACGTCTCTCCTCACTTCGGAACGCGGATGCCGCGATCGTCGTAGTCGCCGCTCTCGGCGCCGGTGTGGCACGCGCCGCAGTTCGCCGGGCTCTTCACCGCCGCGCCCTGCCACGTCGTCCCGGGCACCTTGCGGTGTTCGCGCCGGAACCAGTCTGTCTCGCTGATCCGAAGGCCCGGCGTTCCGGCGCTCGCCCGCCAGTCGCGCCCCGCGTTCGCGTCGAGGAACGCCCGGAGCGCGGCGAGGGACTTCGCATCCACCGACGCGTCGGTGCCGAAATGCTTGTCGAGGCCGCTCAATACCGCCTGCCACGAGCCCGCCGGCAAGAGCGCCGGCGGGTAGGGCACGTGGCAGCTCCCGCACTCCGCTTTGTAGACCTGATCCGTCACGGCGAACGACTTGTCCTTCGCGAGGGCCTCGTGCGAGACGAGCGCGCCGGCGAAAAGCAAGCTCGACGTCCAGACGACGAGATCGAAGGCCTTGCGCTTGTCATCATTGGTCATATTCAGCTCCCTTCATTTGAGCGACATCAGATAGGCCAGCACGTCGCCCTTCTCGGCCGGGGTGCAGACGCGCTTCAGGACGTCGTTGCAGTTGCGGTTGAACCACTTCTCGACCTTTGCGGGATCGGTGAAGCGCGCCGGACTCGCGGCCGGGGCGAGCGGTGCAATGGCTTTGCCGGTAACCGCGTGCCGGCCCGCCGCGACCGGGCTTTGGGTGTGGCAGGAGGCACAGCTCCAGTCGCCGCCCTGGGCGGACTTGAAGAACGCCTCGCCGCGTTGCGCGGAGAAGCCGCCGAAGGCCGGCGTTGCCTGTCGCGCCGCCGATTCGTACTTGCGCTGGATCTCGGCCGGGCTCTGCGCCGCCGCGACCCCCGCGCCCAGCAGGCCGGCTCCCAAGCCTAGTATTTGAAGCTCTCGTCTCATCACTTGCTCCCGTGTGGTTCGGAGGGATGAGGCGAGGGTAAGAGTCGAGGATTATCTGTTCCTTAACTGACTCGCAGGGGGCTCCAACCGGCCCTTGGAGGGGCTTGGGTGCGAGCGGCGCGCCGCTCGCAACGACGACGGGACGAAGCCTCGTCCGCGCTAACATTGCGACTCGATCCTCCTGTCGTCCTCAATTCTCGCCAATGCCCACGATCTCCGGCCGCCGCGCCTTCCTCCAGCTCCTCGTCGACGAAGGCCTCACGCACCTCTTCGGCAACCCGGGAACGACCGAGCTGCCGATCATGGAGGTCGTCCCCGACTTCCCGCAGCTGAAGTTCGTGCTCGGCCTGCACGAGTCGGTGGTGCTCGGGATGGCCGACGGCTTCGCGCGCGCCTCGGGCCGGCTCGCGGCGGCGAACGTCCACGTCGCGCCCGGTCTGGGCAACGCGATGGGTGCGCTCTACAACGCGAAGTTCTCCAACTCGCCGCTGATCGTCACCGCCGGCCAGCAGGAGCAGGGCCACGGGCTACTCGAGCCGTTGCTGTACGACCCGCTGGTGCCGCTCGCCCAGCCACTCGTCAAGTGGGCGATCGAGGTAACGCGCGTCGAGGACCTGCCCCGCATCATTCATCGCGCGGCGAAAGTGGCGCTCACGCCGCCGACCGGGCCGGTGTTCATCAGCCTGCCTGGCGACGTGCTCGATGCGCAGGCCGAGCTCGACCTCGGGCGCCCGGTGCGGGTGGACGCGCGTGTGCGGCCGTCGGATGACACGCTCGACCGCCTTGCAACGACGCTGCTCGCGGCCCGCAAGCCGGCGATCCTCGCGGGGCAGGAGCTCGCGGCGCGCGACGCGTTCGGGGAGGCCGCCGAGCTCGCCGATCTCCTCGGCGCAGCGGTGTACGGGTCGCCGATCCCGTACTCGGCGCAGTTCCCGACCGAGCATCCCGCGTTCCTCGGTTCGCTCACGCGCAACCAGAAGCAGGTGCGGGCGGCGCTCGATCCCTACGATCTGCTGGTCTGCCTGGGCGCGGACCTGCTGCGGATGTCGGTGTACAGCCCGGTCGAGCCGCTGCCCGCCGGCCTGCCGGTGGTGCACGTGAGCGAGCGCGGCTGGGAGCTCGGCAAGAACTACCGCACCGACCTCGCGATCCAGGCCGACGTGAAGGAAACACTGCGCGCCCTGCTGCCGCTCGTGCGCGCGCGACGCACCAAGGAGGCCGCGGCGCAGGCGTCGGGACGGCTCGCCGAGCTGAAGCCCCGCAACTGGTCCGCGCAGCGCGCGAAAGCGGCGGTCGACGCAATGATGGACGCGGAGACGACGCCGATCGATCCGCGTTATCTGATGCTGCGAATCAGCGAACACCTGCCGAAAGACGCGGTGGTGGTCGAGGAGGCGCTCACGTCGTCGACGTCGCTGCCCGGGTTCCTCCGGCTCGCCGACCGGCAGAGCTTCTACGGCCTCGCGAGCGGCGGGCTCGGCTTCGCGCTGCCCGGCGCGGTGGGCGTGAGCCTCGCGCTGCCCGGACGGCCGGTGACGGCCGTGGTCGGCGACGGCAGCGCGATGTACGGCATCCAGGCCCTCTGGACCGCCGCACACCTGAAGCTGCCGGTCACCTACGTCATCGCCAAC
>Ga0209706_10002347_pt1 | contig 10499 bp, 7 predicted proteins | sample PPLLaktember2015_6_FD_187263 | JGI IMG/M metagenome (GOLD analysis project Ga0209706, IMG submission 187263) | Freshwater sediment microbial communities from Prairie Pothole Lake near Jamestown, North Dakota, USA - PPLs Lake P8 Core (1) Depth... | ecosystem: Environmental > Aquatic > Freshwater...
TCGCGAATATGTCGTCGTATTCGAGCTGCGGTCGCACTTGCTCGAGCACGGCCTGGAACTGGGGCACGCCCTTCAGTTCGCGCTGGCCGAGCCGCTCGATTACGCGGATGCCCGATGACTCGTCGCGTTCCGCGAACACCACGTCGAAACCCACGACGGCGATGCCGTATTTGTCAAAAAGCTTGTCCAGCAGCAGCGCCAGGCGGTCCCGCGGCCATGGCCAGCGACCTTCCCCGCCCTGCTCCTTTTCCCGGAGACTTTTCTCGTCAATGTCGAGGATCACGACACGCGGATCAACGGTGCGCGGCATGGTCAACCGCAACCGCGTGTCGTAGACGATGGCCTCGAGATTGTCGAACAGCGGGATGCGGAAGAGGTGTACCGCATGCGCAAGAAACAGGGCGACAATGGCCATGCCAATCGCGATACGCGTCAGATTTTTTCTCACCCTGTCGTCCTAAAGCGCGCCGGCCTGCGCGTGGCCGTCACATCATCCGGAGACGCGCGCCGACTCGCCCCGGCCTCATGCCCACCCGTCGCACAATGGACACCGCACGCCGGTCGGCTGCGCTGCTCTGCGCGATCTTGTTATTTCTTTATGAAAAATTCCATCTTCACGCCGGCCAGTTCGACCACATCATGATCATGCAGGGGCTGTGCCTGGGCGTCGATCATCTTGCCGTTTATCACCGGAAACTTTGCGCCTTCGACATGGGTGATGAAATAACCTTGCGGGCGGCGCGTAATCACTGCGACCTGGAGTCCGGGCTTGCCGAGCGTGGTCAGGTTCTTGACGAGGTCAAGTTCCTTGCCGGCGCTGGGGCCGGTCAGGATCTGCACGGCGGCAAGTAACGGCGCCTCGACCGGTTTGGCCGGAGTCGGAGCCGGTGCGGCCGTCGGGGCGGGCGTCGCAGGCTTGACCAGGGGCGGCACCGGCCTCGGCGTGGGGGGCGGCACCGGCCTCGGCGTGGGGGGCGGCGTCGACGGTTTCGGCGCCGCGGTCGGCTCATTAACCGGCCTGGCCGCGGCAGGCGGCTTCGGCGGCGCGCGCAGGATCATCGTTTTCTCGAAATCCTCATTCGCACCCTGACCGGCGGCAGGCCCACCGGCAATGTATTTCAGCTTGTACTTGCCGATCTCGATCACATCGTTGTTTTGCAGGATGTGTTTCTTGATCGGGCTGCCGTTGACCACCGTGCCATTGGTCGAGCCGAGATCCTCGAGAAACGAATCGTTGAGGATCGTGACGATGCAGGCATGCTCGCCGCTTACCGCCAGGTTCTCGATCTGGATATCGTTCGACGATTTGCGGCCGATCGTGATCCGCTCCTTGTCGAGCGGCACTTCGCGGATCATCGAGCCTTCAAGAGAAAGTATCAACTTCGCCATAGTAGTATCCCCGTTACTTATCTGAACCAGGACTTCAACCGGTCAACCAAACCAGCGCGGGCCGGGAAACTCTTCAGCACACGCGCCAGAATAACCGAAACATTGTCACGGCCGCCATTGTCGTTCGCTTGCTGGACCAGTTGCTCTGCCGCCAGAGGCAGATTGGCCTGCAACGACGCCAGCGTCAACTCCATTGCCTCATCGGTCACCATGTCATTGAGACCGTCGGAGCACAGCAGATAGATATCGCCGATCTGCACCGGGTAGCTGTGCACTTCAGCCTCGACCTCCGGATCGATGCCGACCGCCCGCGTAACCAGGTTCTTGTTCTGCGAGTGGCGCGCCTGCTCCTTGGTGATCAGTCCGCTGTCGATCTGTTCCTGCAGCAACGAGTGATCCCTGGTGAGCTGCTCCAGCTTCCCGTCGCGGAACCGGTAGAGCCGCGAATCCCCGATATGGCCGACCACCAGCGCGTTGTCGTGCCACAGTGCGACGACCAGCGTGGTACCCATGCCGGAATACTGGGACTGGCCCTGCGCCGCCTGAAATATCGCGTTGTTGGCACGCATCGCATGTTCGCCGACCAGCCGCTCTGCCGTCGCGGTATCGAGTGCGCCATTCACCGCAGCCAGCGCTTTTTTCAGCTCTGAACTGACCATCGCCACCGCGATGCCGCTGGCCACTTCTCCCGCATTGTAGCCACCCATGCCGTCGGCCAGCACGGCCAGACCCAATCCGGCATCGGCCGCTATGCTGTCCTCGTTGTGCGAGCGCACCATGCCCGGGTGGGTGGCAGTCGCGACTTCGATGACGTTCGACATGTTGCTCATCGATTGGCCTCAGGCCCCCGTCGCAACCGGAGCCGGTTTTGCCGCCAGCGTGCCCAGGCACAGCCGGATGGCCCTGGCCATCTGCTCGCCGCTCTGATACCGCTGATCGGGATCCTTGGCCAGTGCCCTGTTGGTCACCGCAGCAACGCACGCCGGCAATGCGGGTTTCAATGTGCGGATGTCCGGATGCTGCTCGTTGGCGATCTTGAACATCAGCTGCGCCATCGAGTCGCCCTGGAAAGGCAGGCTGCCGCAGAGCATCTGGTAGAGGGTTACACCCAGTGAAAACAGGTCGGAACGGCCCTCGACTTTCTTGCCGGCGAGCTGCTCCGGCGACATGTAGGACGGCGTGCCGAGCACCATTCCGGTCTTGGTCTTCGACGAGTCGGTGATGCGCGCGATGCCGAAATCAGTCACTTTCGCGGTATCGCTTTCCGGTTCGTACATGATGTTTGCCGGCTTGATGTCACGATGCACGACATTCTGCTGGTGCGCGTACCCCAACGCCTCGCTGACGCGCGCGATGATTGACAGCACTTGCGTTACCGGCAGCAATGCATCGGGTTTCGTGAACGGGACCAGATCACGGCCTTTGAGAAACTCCATCGCGATATAGGCCAGATCATGTTCTTCACCGGCATCGTAAATGGTGACGATGTTGGGATGAGTCAGGCGCCCGGCAGTTTCCGCTTCGCGAAAAAAGCGCTCCTTGACCTCGACCAGTTCGTCGCCCTCGAACTCCTGCGACAGCGCCATGGTCTTGATCGCCACCACGCGCCCGATCTTGGGGTCCTTGCCGAGGTAGACGACGCCCATCGCACCCTTGCCGAGTTCCTTCTCGACCTGATAGCGGCCGAGCATCGGCTTCTCCATGCCGCCGCCGGCGAGCATCATGGTCCCGCCCGGATGGCCTTGCGCACCGCCGAGAATCACCGTTTCCGACAGCGCCTTGGCCCGCGTCAACCGCTGCTCGAGATCGCGGAACTTGGGGTTGAACTCGGCCATGTAGCGGAACACCGATTCCGCCTTGTTGAACTGGCGCTTGCGTTCGAAATCCAGCGCCAGGCTGTAGAGGTTTTCCATCACCGGATCCGTCAGCGGGCATTGCCGGAACTTGTCCCAGGCCAGATCGAGTTGACCCTGGGCCTGGTAGGCAATACCGAGCATGCGATTGGACTCTGCGGAATCGGCGTCGGATCTTTCCTTGCCGCGCTCGGTAACGAGAAAGCGCTTGGTGGTCAGGGCGGCATAGCCGACGGCAAGCAGCGCGACCGAACTCATGAACTGGATCCAGGTGAGCTGGGTCACCATCAGGCCGAAATGTGCGCCGATCAGCGATGCGCCGACGGCCAGGCTGAGTATCGCGGCAATGCCCGCCTTCAGCCGCGGCAGGACGACAATCAAATACAGCGCCACTGCCAGAAAGACACCGAACTGCACCCAGATACCCCACGACGGTGTGACAAAAAAATGCTCGCCGAGAATACTCGACACCGTATGCGCCAGCGTCAGCACCGGGGCTGTCGCCGGCGACAGCGGCGTGACCTGCGCCGAACCGAGGCCGGCAGCCGTAGCGCCGATCAGCACGATCTTGTCCTGGAATTTGGCGGCGGGCACTTTGCCGCTCAACACGTCAAAAAACGAGTCCACCGGAAACGCCGAGCGGCCGTCGCGGTCGGCATAAAAGAAGGTGTGCATGCGCAGCTCGGAATCAGTACGAACCCGCAGCTTGCCAAGCTGCAATGATTCGCCCCAAGCCGGCTTGATATCGGGGACGCCGAGGTTCAGGCTGCGGGCGGCCACCACCACCGACAGCGCGGGAAAAACCTGATCGTAGTAACGAACCAGCAGTGGTTCGGCGCGCACCGCACCATCGACATCGATATCGGCGTTCAAGTGCCCGATGCCGGCGGCGGCCGCGCCCAGTTCGGCAACCGGATACAATGGAAACACACCGGGAGGCGGCAGCGTGTCCACCCCGCGCGACCCCGCCATGCCATTGGCCAGCACATAGGCGGGCAGTGGTTTGTCGGGATTGCCTTGGGGTTCAGCCAGTTGCTGGAACACCAGCGGCAGTACGACGTTGCCGGCGCGCTGCATGCTGCCGGCGAGTTTGCGGTCGGTGTTGAGCGCCTGCTCGGCTTCGGCCAGCACCGCACCAATCCGTGCCAGACCATCGTTGGCATCGGTGGCCTTGCCTGGATTCGGTGCAGCAGGCACCGTCAGCTCATTCTGCAAAGCCAGCAGCTTCTCGATGTACGCCAACCCGGCATCGCGCTGCGGCTCAAAAAAGAATGTCGTATTGGCAACGACCTTGGCTTTGGCGCCGGCGAGCAGGTCGACCATCCGCGCATGGACTTCGCGCGACCAAGGCCAGCGGCCGATGTTGGCGATGCTGGCGTCGTCGATGGCGATCACCGCAATGCGGTCGGACGGTGAGCGGGAAGCGGCCTGGACGCCGAGATCGTAGGCCTTGCGCTCCAGGCTCTGCAGCAGGTCCCCGCGAGCTGCAACCAGCATGACTACGGCGACGATGAGCCCGAGAAACCAGTCGGCTTTCCAGAAACCCAGTTTTTTCATCCCTTTTTGCGCCCGTTCCGCGTTGTTTTTGTGTTTCTGATGAATGGCTTACGACGGAGTTTGAGGGATTTTACGATATTCGCCTCTGAAAGCTATGTTTTTTTAAGGACTTAGTGTCAAAACTCACGCGCAATTACCGCCGTTCCGACTACCGGTCGCGAAATACCGACGGACGTGCAACCAGCGCCATGGTGATGCCCAGCGCGCCTTGGAGAATTCGATAAATACCAATAAAAACAATGAGTTAATTCAGTCTCGAAAAAAAGGCCACGCCGTGGCGTGGCCCGACGTCGGCCGCCGTGTTGGGGCTGATCGGCCCCGCTCCGCGGGCGCCGATCGCTCAGGTTCCCAGCAATGCTCCTTTTGCCAGCCCATGGGCACGCGCAAATTCACCGCCCGACAGCTTCTTGCCGTCTTCGCCGCGGGCGCGCAGCACCTCGATGACGCCGCCCTGGGCAGTCACCTTGAAACTGGAGTCGGTAACGTCCGACACTTCGCCGATCTTGCCGGCGACATCGGCGTAGCGGCGAAACAGATGTTTCCGGGCGTCGAAAATCTGCACTTTCCTGCCGTTGAGCGTGGTCCATGCACCCGGCGCCGGATTGGTGCCGCGGATCAAGTTGTAGACGAAGTCAACGTGGTTCGACCACTGAATATGGGCCTCACCGGGGCGGCACCACCCCTCATAGCTCGCCTGCGATTCGTCCTGGACCGTCTCGGTGTGTTTGCCGGCAAACACCAGGTCGGCCGCCTCAAGCATGGCCTGCACCCCCATCGGGAACAGCTTGTTGAAATACACCTCGCCGATGGTCTCGTCGGGTCCGATATCGCAGGTTTTCTGCAGGATCACCGGACCTTCGTCGAGTCCCTCGTTCGGCCGGAAAATGGTCAGCCCGGTTCTGGTGTCGCCGCGGATGATCGGCCAGTTGATCGACGACGGGCCGCGATATTTCGGCAGCAACGACGGGTGATACTGGATCGTACCCAGCCGCGGCAAATGGACAAATGTGTCCGGCGCAAACTGCAGCACATAGGCCATCACGCCGATATCGACGTTCAGGGCCTTCAGGGCATCATGCGCTTCCGGCACGCGCAACGACGGGAACTGAAATACTTTCAGGCCGCGCTCTTCCGCAGCGGTGCGCAGCGGGTCGGCCTTGGCGCCGGGTTTCTCCGGCGCGCAAAACACGCCGGCAACTTCATCCTTGCGGGCAAGAAAAGCCTCCAGCACCGACTTGCCGAAATCCTGCTGCCCGATGATTGCGATTTTCATGTCTTGTATCCTCTTGGTCTGCCCGGTGATGCTCAGGCTTTTTTCTTCGGCGGAGCACTGAATGCGCCGGCGCCCTTCAGTTTGCCGATCTGCTCGTCACCGTAGCCCAGCACATCCTTCAGCACTTCATCGGTGTGTTCGCCGAGCAGCGGCGAACGCTTGATCACGGCCGGGGAAGCGGACAGCTTGATCGGCATGCCCACGTTGTACCACTTGCCGCGCTGCGGATGGTCGAGTTCGACGTACATGTCGCGGCCCCGGATGTGCTCGTCGTTGGCCAGGTCCTCGGTGGACATGATCGGACCGCACGGTACGTCCAGCGGATTCAGTATCGCCATGAACTCGCGCTTGGTGTATTTCTCCGCAAACTTGTTGATCAGCGTCCACATCAATGGCTGGTTCTTGCGGCGCTCGCCGATAGTGGAAAACTTGGGATCGGTTGCCAGATCGGGCATACCCAGGTCGGGCCCGATGCGCTTCGCCAGCGCATCCCAGACAGCCTCCTGGACCACGATGTAAAGCCAGTCGTTGGCACCGTGGGGCTTGCAATGGATCGCGTTGCCGAGCTGGCCACCGCCCGAATCGTTGCCGGCGCGCGGCACCTCGCCCATATTCTGATAAGTCGGCACCGAATACTCCGACAGCGACTGCCGGGTCAACCGCTGGTGGTCGCGCCACTTCACGCGGCACAGATTCATCACCCCGTCCATCATCGCGACTTCGACGTATTGCCCCTGGCCGGTGCGGTTCGCCTGGTGCAGCGCCGCCAGCAGGCCGATTGCCAGATGCAGGCCGGTGCCGGAATCGCCGATCTGCGCGCCGGTCACAAACGGCGGGCCGTCGGGCATGCCGGTCGTGCTCATCGCGCCGCCCATCGCCTGCGCGACATTCTCGTAGGCCTTGAAATCGGCATAAGGTCCGCTGGAGCCAAAGCCCTTGATCGAGCCCATGACGATTTTCGGGTTGATTTCATGGATCTTTTCCCAGGTGAAACCGAAGCGATCGAGCACGCCCGGGCCGAAGTTCTCCATGATGATGTCGCATTTCTTCAGCAGATCGACGAATACGGCCTTACCTTCGGCGTTCTTCATGTTGACGGTGATCGAACGCTTGTTGCAGTTGAGCATCGTGAAATACAGGCTGTCGGCGTTGGGCACGTCACGCAATTGGCCGCGCGTCGCGTCGCCCTGCGGCGGCTCGAACTTGATCACGTCCGCGCCCATCCACGCCAGCAGCTGCGAGCACGTCGGGCCCGCCTGCACGTGGGTCATGTCGAGAATTCGAACACCCTTTAAAGCTTCCATTCTGATCTCCAAAAATTCTGCGGCAGATTGAAAGGCTGACTGCCTGTTGTATTCGCTACAGTGACTGCGGCAGCAAACCCCTCCGCAATATTAAATGCAGTTACGCCGCGCCACCGCTAACCCGTTACCCCGGCGGGAGGCCGCAACTATAGGTAATGGCCACCACCCTAGCCTTGACCAGAGTCAAGATTCCACTCCAAAAATTTAATTAATAAACAAATAGTTATATAATTCAACGACCTGCTTTCATCCGTGCTTTCGTTCGCCGCTCATGACCCAGCTTGCACTGCATCCCCAGTCCAAAATCATCCGCCTGCAACTGCGGCAGAACCTGGTTCTGAAAAACCTCGGCGCGGCCCAGTGGAACGAATTCGAGCCGCTGCTGGAAATCATCGACTACACCAAGGGCGAAACACTGGAACTCCAGGGCACGCATCCCATGGAGCAGTATTTCGTCATCGACGGCATTTTGAAACGGACGGTCTCCAATTCGCATGGCAAGGAGATGATTTTGCGGTTCGCCGCCGAAAGCGACATCGACACCAGCTACGCCGCATGGCGGCTGAAGACGCCGATGCCGTATTCGATACGTGCGGTCACGCGCGTGCGCGCGGCCAAACTGTCGATGCTGCAGTGGGCTGCATTCCTCGAACGGCATGCCCGAATAAAGGGCGAGTTCGAGCTTGAAGTAATGAAGCTGATGAGCGAAGTCATGGCGCACACCATTACCCTGCATCTGCTCGATGCGCCGGGTCGCGTGCAGCGCTTTATGCGCAAGCACACTGAACTCGCCGAACGCCTGCCGAAAAAGGAACTGGCCTCTTATTTGAATCTGTCACCGGAAACGCTGAGCCGGTTGAAGCGGCGCGGAAAAATCTGACTCCGCCCGGGCGGACAGCGCGGCTGCGTTTGATGCATCGCAATACCCATGGACTGCAGGCCCAATTGGACAGTCCGGGTGCAAAAATTGACCGGGGTCAAGAGTGCATGTCCGCACCCCGCCCTATGATACGCCCCAGCAAATCACAACCACCGAACCACAACCGGATTCGAGTGGTGTGGATCCGCCGCAAATCGACGCAATTCGGCCTTGTTTGCCCCCCGCGGCGGATTCAGATGCGAAAAATACCTGTTCAATCGACGGCAAGAACGCGAGGCATCCCGACATGACGACTGACACGCAATCACCAGAACTGACCGACGGCTTTCACCTGGTCATCGACGCCCTCAAGCTGAACGGCATCGACACGATCTTCGGTCTGCCCGGGATCCCCATCACCGACCTCACCCGCAAGGCACAGGCGGCAGGCATCCGCGTGATTTCGTTTCGCCATGAGCAAAACGCCGGCAACGCCGCCGCCATCGCCGGTTTCATGACGCAAAAACCGGGCATCTGCCTGACGGTGTCCGCCCCCGGCTTCCTCAACGGACTGACTGCACTGTCCAACGCCACCACCAACTGCTTTCCGATGATCCTGATCAGCGGCTCCAGCGAGCGCGAGATCGTCGACCTGCAGCAGGGTGACTACGAGGAGATGGACCAGCTGGCGATCGCCAAGCCGCTGTGCAAGGCCGCTTTCCGCGTGCTGCACGCCGAGGACATCGGTGTCGGCATCGCGCGTGCCATCCGCGCTGCCGTCTCCGGGCGGCCCGGTGGCGTCTACCTCGACCTGCCGGCCAAGCTGTTCGCGCAGACGATGGACGCGGCAGCCGGCAAGGCGTCGCTGATCCAGGTGGTCGACCCGGCCCCGCGCCAGATCCCGGCCCCGGACGCCGTGCAGCGCGCCCTCAATCTGCTGAAGGGTGCCAAGCGTCCGCTGATCGTGCTGGGCAAGGGCGCGGCCTACGCACAGGCCGACGCGGACATCCGTGCCCTCGTCGAGAAGACCGGCATCCCCTACCTGCCGATGTCGATGGCCAAGGGCCTGTTGCCCGACACGCACCCGCAGTCCGCTGCCGCTGCCCGCTCCTATGTGCTGCCCGAGGCTGACGTGGTGATGCTGATCGGCGCCCGCCTGAACTGGCTGTTGTCGCACGGCAAGGGCAAGACCTGGGGCGGCAAATCCCACAAGGATTGGGGCGGCCAGAAGTTCATCCAGATCGACATCTCGCCGCAGGAGGCCGACAGCAACGTCCGCATCGACGCTCCGGTGGTCGGTGACATCGGTTCCTGCGTGGCGGCGATGCTTGGCGGCATCAGCACCATGGGCAGCGGCTGGCCCAAGCCGTCTCCGGACTGGCTCGGCGCCATCGACGAGCGCAAGGACAGGAATATCGCCAAGATGGCCGAGACGCTGGCCAAGAACCCGGTGCCGATGAATTTTCACAGCGCGCTGAACGTGATGCGCGACATCATCAAGACCAACCCGGACGCCATTCTGGTCAATGAAGGCGCCAACGCGCTGGACTTCACGCGCAGCATTGTCGACATGTACAAGCCGCGCAAGCGCCTCGACGTCGGCACCTGGGGCGTCATGGGGATCGGCATGGGCTTTGCCGTCGCGGCCGCCGTGGTCAGCGGCCAGCCGGTAATCGCGGTCGAGGGCGACAGCGCCTTCGGTTTCTCCGGCATGGAAGTCGAGACCATCTGCCGCTACAACCTGCCGGTGTGCGTGGTGGTTTTCAACAACAACGGCGTCTACCGCGGCACCGACGTCAATCCGACCGGCGGCCCCGACGTGGCGCCCACCGTGTTCGTCAAGGGTGCACGCTATGACAAGCTGATGGAGGCCTTCGGTGGCGTCGGCGTGCATGTCACGACGCCGGCGGAATTGCGCAAGGCCGTGGAAGCAGCCGTCCGCTCGCGCAAGCCCACGCTGATCAATGCGGTCATCGATGAGACGGCCGGCACCGAAAGCGGCCGCATCACCAGCCTGAATCCGACGAGCGGAAAAAAGAAATAATCAGCAGGACATCAACCGGGCTGCGGAAACCCCGCTCCAGGCACACCCGCCTGCAGCGGCAGAGTCGCTTCGTCCGGCAACCACCGGATCAGGTTTGAACGCGCCGGCCGGGACAACGTGGCGCGCATGCCGTCAGTCGACTGGGCGGAAGTCGGCGCGCGTTTAATCACGCGGCCCGACGGCGAACGCGGGGCCACCCATTTTCCGGCATCTCCCGAAA
>Ga0209706_10002348_pt1 | contig 10491 bp, 8 predicted proteins | sample PPLLaktember2015_6_FD_187263 | JGI IMG/M metagenome (GOLD analysis project Ga0209706, IMG submission 187263) | Freshwater sediment microbial communities from Prairie Pothole Lake near Jamestown, North Dakota, USA - PPLs Lake P8 Core (1) Depth... | ecosystem: Environmental > Aquatic > Freshwater...
GTAGTAACCGCTCTTGAGGCCCACAAACGCGAGCGTGAGTGTCGCCGCGATCGCGTGGCCGTGCAGTTCGCCCGTGTCCGCGTCGAGTCCCGAAGGAATGTCGAGCGCAAAGACCGGAACCCCGAGGCGGTCCACCTGCCGGATCGCGGCGACGAACGGTTCTTCGAGCACGCGGTCGACGCCCGTGCCGAGCATGGCGTCGACGACCAGCTCGCAGGGCTCGAGCAGCCCGTTGCCGGGCGGCTCCGTGCGCCCGCCCTGGGCGATGAAGGCGGCGTGGGCCCGCGCCGCGTCACCGCGCAATCCCTCCGGGTCCGAAACCGCGACGACGCGCACTTCGAGACCCGCGGCACGCGCGAGGCGCGCAACGACGTAGCCGTCGCCGGCGTTGTTGCCGGGGCCGCAAAACACGGTCACGCGCCGCGCGTCGGGCCAGTGCTCACGCATCGCGGCGAACGCCGCGTCGCCGGCGCGCTGCATCAGCTCATAGCCGGGAATGCCGCCCTCCTCGATCGCGCGCCGGTCCATCGCACGCACGGACGCGGCCGAATAGACCTCGACGGGCAGCGGATCCATGCGCGTGATTATACTGGTCGCTCCCTCGCGAAACCCGGCACATGACAAGGCATTTCACCGCATCCGAACTCTCGAGCCTGCGCGCGCGGCTCGATGCGCTCGCGCGCGAGTTCGGCTTCGACCAGGTCGGCGTGGCCGGCATCGACCTCGCCGAGGACGAGGCCAATCTCGAGCGCTGGCTTGCCGAGGGGCGCCACGGCGGCATGGAGTACATGGCGCGCCACGGGAAGCGCAGGAGCCAGCCGGCAGCGCTCGTACCGGGAACGCTGCGCGTCATCAGTGTGCGCATGGCGGCATCGGCGCCAGATGCCGTGCCGGCTGCCGAGGTACTCGGCGACGGCAGCAAGGGCTACGTCGCGCGCTACGCGCTCGGGCGCGACTACCACAAGGTGCTGCGCAGCCGGCTCGCCGGGCTCGCGTCCCGGCTCGAGGACGAGTTCGGCGCCTTCGGCCATCGCGCATTCGTGGACTCGGCGCCGGTGATGGAGAAGCCGCTCGCGCGCGATGCCGGCCTCGGCTGGATCGGCAAGCACACCAACCTCATCAACGAACGCGCCGGTTCGCTGTTCATGCTGGGCGAGCTCTACACCGACCTGCCATTGCCGGTGGACGTGCGCGCGAAGGACCGCTGCGGCAGCTGCAGTGCCTGCCTCCCAGCCTGCCCCACCGGCGCCATCACGGCCCCGTACCAGCTCGACGCGCGCCGCTGCATCTCCTACCTGACCATCGAGCATCACGGCGCGATACCGGAGACGCTGCGCCCCGCCATCGGCAACCGCATCTTCGGCTGCGACGACTGCCAGCTCGTGTGCCCCTGGAACAAGTTCGCTCGCGTCGCCGCGGAGCCGGATTTCCGCGTGCGGCATCGCCTGGACGCGCCAGACCTCGTCGAGCTCTTCGCCTGGAGCGAGCCGGAGTACCTGGAGAAGACGCGCGGCAGCGCGCTCGCCAGGCTGGGCTTCCGGCGCTGGCTTCGCAATCTCGCCGTTGCGCTCGGCAACGCGCCGCGCTCACCGGACGCGGCCGCCGCCCTGCGCGCGCGCGCCGGCGACGCCGATCCGGTCGTGCGCGAACATGTCGGGTGGGCACTGGCAAGGCAAGGCAGAAAGCCCTAACAAGGAAGGGACAGTCCCCTTTGCGCCAGGGCGCGCAAAGGGGGACAGTCCCTAGCGCGCAAAGGGGACAGTCCCTAGCCGCGCAGCGGGTTGACGTAGTGCCGGCCGCTGGTCGTGCGGCGGACCGTCTCGAACAGGTCGTCGAAGTCGCGCGAGTTGTTGGCCGGGTCGATCTCAGCCGTGTTGACGATCAGCAGCGGCGAGGCCGTGTACTGGTGGAAGTAGCGCGTGTACGCCTCGCCGAGCCGCTCCAGGTAAGCCGCATCGATGTACTTCTCGAAGGGAATGCCGCGCCGGTCGATGCGCTGCAGCAGGATGTCCACCGGCGCCTGCAGGAAGACGACCAGATCCGGCGTCGGAGCGTCCATCGCGAGCCGTGCGTACACCTGCTCGTAGAGCTTGAACTCCTCGTCGTCGAGGACGATGCGCGCGAACAGGCGGTCCTTTTCGAGCATGTAGTCGGCGATGCGGACCTGCGCGAAGAGGTCGTGCTGGCGCAGTTCCGAGAGCTGGCGCGCGCGCTGGAACAGGAAATAGAGCTGGGCCGGAAAGGCGGCGGCACGCCGTTCCTTGTAGAAGCGCTCGAGAAAGGGATTCTCCATCGGCTGCTCGAGGACCGTGCCGGCACCGACCGCCTCCGCGAGCTTGCGCGCGAGGCTCGTCTTGCCGACGCCGATCAGGCCTTCGACGACCACCAGCCGGTGCGGCCAGACCTCGGTCTTTTCTTCAGTCGTCACCGGATCCCCGTGCCGCGAGCCGCTCGATTCCCGCAGGCGATACCCGTTCACGCAGCCGGCAGACTCGAGCGAGTCCCGGTACCCAGAGCTCTGCGGCGATTTCAGAAAGAGGATACAGGACGAAATTGCGCTGGTGCAGGCCGGGGTGCGGCAACTTGAGGCCGGGTTCCGCGATCTCGAGCGCGCCGACCGCCAGCAGGTCGAGATCGATCACGCGCGGCCCCCACCGAACCGCAGGCGCGGTCCTGCCGAGGCGCCGCTCGATTTCCTGCAGCGATTCGAGCAGGGCCCGCGGCTCCGCTCTTGTCAGGAGTCCTGCGGCCGCGTTGATGAAGTCCGGCTGGTCCTGCGGTCCCAGGGGCCGGCTGCGCCAAAGGCCGGATCGGGCGATGAGCCACGTTTCCGGAAGCGTCGCGAGCGCCGCGAAGGCGGCCTGCACCTGCCGGACCGGGTCGGACAGGTTGCTCCCGAGCGCCACGTAGGCGGGACGCCAGGCCACCGTCCGTACTCAGGTCTCGGCGGGAGGCGTGGCGTTCCGCCGGCCGCCGCGCCGGCGGCGCCGGCGGCGGGGCGGTCCCGGCTCGTTGCCCGACTCGCCCTCCGTACCGGCACGCTCGCGCTGCTGCTCGGGCGTCAGCGCGAGGAACTCGGTCCACCAGCGAGCAATCGCCGGATCTTCGCCACCGGCATGCGCGCGCAGGAGCAGGAAGTCATAAGCGGCGCGAAAGCGCGGGTGCGCGAGGAATCCGAGCACGCGCCGGCCCTCGCGGCGATGGAACCGCGGCTGCAGCGCGAGCAGTTCGCGCATCGGCATCGAGAAGCGCTTCGGGATGCCGATGCGCCGATTCTGCTCTCCGACGACCTCGTCCACGGCCTCGGCGATGGCGACGGCCGGTGGTGCACCCGACTCGAAGCGCCGCTGCGCCGCCGCCGACACGGGGCCGAACAGCATCACGGCGAACAGAAACATCGGCGTCACGGCACGGTCCTCGGCAACGCGCCGGTCGGTGTCCGCGAGCCCTGCTTTGATCAGCGCCAGCGCCATACCGGCCGGCTCCGAGTCGAGATGCGCAGCTGTCGCGGGAAAGAGCTGGGCGAACAGGCCGTGCTCGCGCAGCAGGTCGAAGGCGCGCTGGCCGAATCCGGCCAGGAAGAGCTTCAGGAACTCGTCGAGGAGCCGGGCCGGCGGAATGTGCCCGAGCAGCTCGGCAAGCTTCGCGAACGGTGCGCGCGCCGACTCGTGGATCGTGAAGCCGAGCTTGGCTTCGAAGCGCACGGCACGCAACATCCGCACCGGGTCTTCGCGATAGCGCGTCTCCGGGTCGCCGATCAGGCGGATCGTGCGTGCGCGCACATCGTCGACGCCGCCGACGTAGTCAACGATCGAGAAGTCCTCGATGTTGTAGTAGAGCGCATTGCAGGTGAAATCGCGCCGCCAAACGTCCTGGTCGATCGTGCCGTATAGGTTGTCGCGCAGCAGCCGGCCGCGCGCGTCGTGCGCCCGGTCTACGTTGCCGTTCGGCTCCTCCTCCGGCTCCGGCTCCGTTTCGATCTCCGCATCGTCGTCGGTGACGCCATCCAGGTCGGGCTCTGGCGCCATTGGCGCGCCTGCGGCGCGAAAGGTCGCGACCTCGATGACCTGGTAGCCGAAGCGCACGTGTGCCAGACGAAATCGTCGCCCTATCAGACGACAATTGCGGAACAACCGGCGCACTTCCTCTGGCGAGGCATCGGTCGCGACGTCGAAGTCCTTCGGCTCGATGCCGATCAGGAGGTCGCGCACGCAGCCGCCGACGAGGAAGGCCTGGTAGCCGCCGTCCCGCAGGCGATAAAGGACCTTGAGCGCGTTGCCGGAGATATGGGAGCGCGAAACCGGATGGTCCGGGCGTGCAACGATTATCGGCGACGGGGCGCCGCTTTGAGGGTCCAAGGGGTGTCGGGTCCGCTTGAGGCAGGAAACTGGGTCCGTATAATACCAGCCCCTTTGCGGGGTCCGACGCTCCCATCGTCTAGAGGCCTAGGACACAGCCCTCTCAAGGCTGGTACGAGGGTTCGAATCCCTCTGGGAGCGCCATAAAACTCAATAGTTCAGGTAGTAAACGAACCGATCTTGTTGGTTGTGGGAATCAGGTGGGAATCAAGCGCCCTCACGAAACCCGCGCCTAGTTGCGAGGGAGGTCTACCTGCATGCCTACGAATCGGTATCCGACGCTGAGAGCCGGCATCGATCGCCACTTGAGCTTCTACAACAGCCACCGTGCGCATCGGTCGCTAGAGCGGCAGACGCCGGATGCCGTGTACGTCAGGTCCTTGCCGCTCGCCGCGGTCCTTGCGCTTGCTGCCTGCCAGATCGCGCCCGCGCCGACACTTGCACCGGCCCCCGAGCCGGAAGTCCCCTTCTACACCCTCACCGACCTCACCGACGACTTTGAGCACTTCCACGACCGTACCCAAGGCATGGAGACCGCCGCCCGTGTCGCCGCTTTCAAGGCGGAGTTTGTGCCGCTCATACCCGGCTTCTACGAACCGAACGAGTACACGACTCAAGAGCAGATCGACCGCTTGATCACCCGCTCGCTTGAGAAATTCCCCGAAATCCGCGCGCGCTACAACGCCACCCGCGAAGCCTTCGCACCGGACATGGAAGCGACGCGCGATGCGCACGTGGCGGCGTTCCCGGATACGCAGCCCGTTGGCAATATCTATTTCGTACACAGCCTCGGTCGCATGGATGGCGGCACGCGCGAGCACGAGGGGCGCGTATTCTTCATCTTCGGCGCCGATGTCATGGCGCGCATCCACACGCCGGGCCAATCGCGCCCGTTCTTCAACCACGAGATCTTCCACTTCTATCACCACCGCTACTTCCGCGAATGCGAAGCGGTGTGGTGCTCGCTCTGGTCCGAAGGACTTGCAGTTCATGTCGCCGAGCAGCTCAATCCTGGCGCAAGCGATGACGCGCTGCTGCTGAACACCCCGCGCCCGATCCGACCCGAGGTGGATGCGAACCTGCAAGTCGCGGTGTGCGAGGTAGTGCGGAGGCTCGACTCAGAAGCGCAGGAAGATTACGCGCCGCTCTTCTTCGGCAACGGGCAGCCGCCGCACGGCTTGCCGCCGCGGTTCGGCTACTACGTCGGCTACCTGGTCGCGCGCGAAGCTGGCGAGACGTACTCAATCCAGCAACTCGCGCACATGAATGCGGAGCAGGCGCGGCCCGTCATCGATGCCGCATTCGCTTCGCTAGCGGAATGCTCTGCGTAGCTTGATGGGCGCAGACTGACTTGAAGCCCGGGCGCGATGCCGCCCACGGTGCCGGAGGTGTGGGCGTGAAGGTCAGTGGCAGATCAGACTGCCGGTCCCAGCGTTTCAGGGCGCGACGTGGATGCGGTAACAGAAACCCCGGCCTGGAGGCTGGACGTGAAGAGGCGGTTCAGAGAGGACTTTTTCCAGAATCAGCCGGTCCTCAACTCGCCAGGCAGGTCAGAACGAGCTCGGCTAGGTCACAAGTGGCCCAGCGCCCGCAGCCAGAACACCAGCAAACCAAGCCGCGGCAGTGTCTGAGCGGCCCGGAGTAGGTTCCAATGTCAATGCGTTCCATGGCCTGAGCATGATGCGCGGACAGGCGCAAAACGTGAGCCTGATTGGCTGGTGTGAGCGACGAGAAAAGGCCCGACACCGTTCGGCGCCGGGCCTAAGTGCGTCGCCAGGCGTGACCCCCCCCCGGGGGAGGGTCGTCGGGTCTAAGGGAGCGGCACGTGGCGGGTCGGTTTTACAATGTGCACGCGATAGCGAATATCGAATCCAAAACCGTCCACGGAAGTGCCGCCGCGCGCGCGAATAATGTGCGTTCCCAGCGCCATCGGAGGTATTAGCGCGAAGTACCCGTCATGCACGGAGTCAAAGATACCGGCAGGGTAACCAAACAAGTTCTCGTCGGGAAGCGTAACGGGGAACGGCGATCGCCGGACGCGCCGCTGAATCAGGTCGTTGCGCACCTTCCCGTCAATCACGAGTCGAAGAATGTCCGCCGCGTCGGCGGCTTCCTTGCAGATCGCGATATTGTCCTGGATGGTTTCCCCGGGGAACGGGTTGCAAATAATTGCATAGAGCGGGAAGAAAATGGGCATCCCCTCGGGAATCGTGCACGTGGTATGGGCCGGCTCGCCCAGCGGGCCCGCAGAGGTATTGAGAAACCACGTCGAGCCGTGCTGTCCGACCATGCAGAGCTTCCCGGAATCGTCGAGGAGCGGATGTCCTGCCGCGGGAAGCGACATGGCGAGTTGCCACCATTGCTGTCCGAGTCGACCCGTGTCCGGCATGGCCGCCGGTTTGCCGTCGGCGGTCGCCATGGGCGCGAACCCGACGAACAATGCCGCAATGCCGATCGCAGAGTATGTACCGTGTCGCCGATAGTTCATGGACATCTCCCCTGGTTAATTCTTGGTTGCGAACTGATTTACGTGCAGCGAAAGTTCGCAGTTTCTTTACGCTCCACAATCTGGTTTTCTTCTGAAGCACGCTTATAACTCGCCCTTTCTTGATGGGAATGTAAGCGCAACACGCCAAACGCGGGTCTCTGTCGTCCTACAAAAAGACCCAGAATCCCTGGGGATTAACTTGAGACGGTTGCTGCATCCCCACGCTGAGTTGCGTGGCGTAAAGCTTGCCTTCGAGGTGGTCTGCAGTCGCGACGGTCCCGACGGCGAATGGTTCTGTCTGGTACGAGGGTTCGAATCCCTCTGGGAGCGCCATTTGGTGATCTGAGCAAAGGCGATTCATCGCCCCAGGCCGACTCCGCCATTCTCGCCCGCCGACAGGCCCGGTGCGAGCACCGCGGCGCGCTGCGCCTCGATCGACTCCAGAAGCCGGTCGTACGGTTCGATGAACTTCCGGATCCCCTGCTCGAGCAGCCTCGCGGTGATGCGGTCAAGAGCTACGCCGAGCCGAGCCAGCGCGTCGAGGGTCTTCCGGCCCGACTCTCCGGTACCGACCAGGCGCTGCGCAGGCCTGCCGCGCTCGTGATATGCCTCGATGGTTTCGAGCGGCAGTGTAGTGACCGTATGCGGACCGATCAGCGGCTCGACGTACTTGATGTCGCTGTAACGCGGATTCTTTGCGCCGGTGCTCGCCCAGAGCAACCGCTGCGGCTGCGCTCCGCGCGCCGCGAGGTCCCGCCAGCGCGCCGATAATGCATGCATCTCGAATTCGCGATACGCGCAGCGTGCGCTCGCGATCGCGGTTTCGCCGATCAGCTCTTTCGCCGCGGCGCCGCGTGCGCCGCCCGAATTCGCAATGGGTTCGAGCTCGTCGTCGACTGCCGTGTCGATGCGGCTCAGGAAAAAACTCGCAACCGACGCGATTCCCTCGATGGGACGCCCGGAGACGCTTGCCTCTTCGAGGCCATCTGAGTATGCATCGAGCACTTCGCGGTAGCGCTCGACGCAGAACAACAGCGTCACGTTGACGTTGATGCCTTCGGCAAGCAGTGAACGAATCGCCGTCAAACCTGCCGGCGTGCCCGGCACTTTGATCATCACGTTTGGCCGAGCGAGCGCCGTCCAGAGGCGGCGCGCTTCACCGATCGTGCCGTGCGCTTCCCGCGCGAGCCGCGGCGACACCTCGAGGCTGACAAATCCGTCCGTGCCGCGCGATTCCTCGAACACCGGCAGGAACAGGTCCGCGGCGGCTCGCACATCGGCAAGCGCCAGAGTTTCGTAGATGTCCACTGCGTTCTTGCCGAGCTTCGCGAGGCGGGCGATCTCACCGTCGTAATCGTGAGTTTTCGCGATCGCCTGCTCGAAGATCGCCGGGTTCGAAGTAATGCCCCGCAAACCCCAGCGTTCGATCATCCGGCCGAGATCACCGCTTTCCAGCAGACCGCGCTGAATGAAATCGAGCCACGGACTTTGGCCGAAGTCCGTCAGCCGCGTCAGCGGGCCTTCACTCATCTGCGCCCTGCCAGCGCCATTGCTGGATCTCCGGCAAGTCTTCCCCATGACTGCGGATGTACTGCTTGTGCTCGATCAGCTTGTCGCGAATCAGTTGCTTGGCATACGCAGCGATCGGAGCGAGCCTGGGCACGCGATCTATGACGTCCGCCACGAGATGAAATCGATCGATATCGTTCATCACTGCAATATCGAATGGCGTCGTCGTGGTCCCCTCCTCTTTGTAGCCGCGGACATGCAGGTTGTGGTGATTCGTTCGCGAATACGTGAGGCGGTGAATCAGCCACGGATAGCCGTGGTAAGCGAAGATGATTGGCTTGTCGCGCGTAAACACCGTATCGAACTCCCGATCCGACAGGCCATGCGGATGCTCGGACTGCGGCTGCAGGGTCATCAGGTCGACCACGTTGACGACGCGCACCTTCAGTTCCGGAAACTGCTCCCGCAGTATTGACACGGCGGCCAGCGTCTCGAGCGTCGGCACGTCGCCGGCACAGGCCAGCACGACGTCGGGCTCGCCTCCGCGATCGTTGCTGGCCCATTCCCAGATGCCGATACCGGCGGAGCAGTGCTTGATCGCTGCATCCATGTCAAGGTACTGCGGCTGCTGCTGCTTGCCGGCGACGATGACGTTGATGAAATCGCGCGAGCGCAGGCAGGTATCGGCGATGCACAGCAACGTGTTCGCATCAGGGGGCAGGTACACGCGAATCACGTCGGCCTTCTTGTTCACGACATGATCAATGAACCCCGGATCCTGGTGGCTGAAGCCGTTGTGATCCTGCCGCCAGACGTGAGATGTCAGCAGGTAATTCAAGGATGCGATCGGTCTCCGCCACGGTATCTCACCGCTGACCTTCAACCACTTGGCATGTTGATTGAACATCGAATCGACGATGTGGATGAATGCTTCGTAGCACGAGAAGAATCCGTGCCTCCCGGTCAACAGATATCCTTCCAGCCAGCCCTGGCACATATGCTCGGAAAGAATCTCGATCACGCGCCCGTCCGGGGCCAGGTGTTCATCGACCGGCAGCAGCGGGCCGATGTGGCGCTTCGCAGTGACCTCATAGAGCGCACCCAGGCGATTCGACGCGTTCTCGTCCGGACCAAAAACGAGGAAGTTCGCCGCATGAAGGTTATTCTTCATGACGTCGCGCAGATACACCCCTAGCACGCGCGTGGACTCGGCCAGCGTTGCGCCCGGCTGCGGCACCCCGACCGCATAGCGGCGATAGTCAGGCAGACGCAGGTCCTTCAGCAGCAGGCCGCCGTTGGCATGAGGATTCGCACCCATGCGTCGTGCTCCGCGCGGTGCGAGGTCGAGCAGCGCCGACTTCGGACGGCCCTCCTCGTCGAACAGTTCGTGCGGCCCGTAACTTTGCATCCAGGTTTCAAGCTCCTGAAGGTGCCCAGGGTGTTCCCGCAGCCCTGCGAGCGGAACCTGGTGGGCGCGCCACGTTCCCTCGACGGGCTGTCCGTCGACGACCGTGGGGCCAGTCCATCCTTTCGGTGTGCGCAGCACGATCATGGGCCAGACAGGACGGTCGTCGACGTGCCGCAAGCGCGCTTTGGTCTGGATCACACGAATCTCGTCGAGCACCGCATCGAGGGCATCGGCCATTTCCGCATGCAACACGGCGGGCTCGTCGCCCTCGACGAAGCGCGGCGCGTAACCATAACCGCGGAATAGCTGCTCGAGTTCCAGCTTCGGCATTCGCGCGAACACGGTCGGATTCGCGATCTTCCAGCCATTCAAATGCAGAATCGGCAACACGGCGCCGTCCTGGGCGGCGTTCAGGAACTTGTTCGCGTGCCAGCTCCCGGCGAGCGGCCCGGTCTCGGCTTCGCCGTCGCCGATGACGCAGGCGACGATCAGATCCGGATTGTCGAATGCCGCCCCATATGCATGCGCCAGCGAATAGCCGAGTTCGCCTCCCTCGTGAATCGAGCCCGGTGTTTCCGGCGCGCAATGGCTCGGGATTCCGCCGGGGAAAGAGAACTGCTTGAACAGGCGCTGCATCCCCTCGCCGTCCCGCGAGATCTCCGGATACAGCTCGCTGTATGAACCCTCAAGCCACGTTTGCGACACCAGAGCCGGTCCGCCGTGCCCGG
>Ga0209706_10002349_pt1 | contig 10491 bp, 6 predicted proteins | sample PPLLaktember2015_6_FD_187263 | JGI IMG/M metagenome (GOLD analysis project Ga0209706, IMG submission 187263) | Freshwater sediment microbial communities from Prairie Pothole Lake near Jamestown, North Dakota, USA - PPLs Lake P8 Core (1) Depth... | ecosystem: Environmental > Aquatic > Freshwater...
AAGGAAAACCCGTTCCTCTTTCTCTTTTTGTGAAGGTGAAAGAGAGATTTGCCCCCATTGCAGAATTCCTGATCGGGGATGTTGGGGTGGTCGAAAGCTGGGAGGAGGCACTCCGTTGGATGAAGCACGACGGAGGATTTGGAACCCTCGTTACCTTAGAAGGGGATGTCCTGGAACGCTCTGGAGTGATGTCAGGAGGAAGCCGAGATCAAGGGATAGGTCTTTTAGAAAGGCGAAGGGAGATCAGAGAATTAGAACAGAGAGTCAAAGAGGCAGAAGAGGAATGCCGAAAAACCTGCGACGAAGAGGAACGCCTCCAGAAGGAGATCATTGAGAAGGAAATCCAATTGGAGAGTAGAAGGAAGGAGATTCAGGAAAAGGAGATCGAGCTTCTCCATCAAGAAAGAGATTTGGAGGGATTGAAAAAGGAGATCTCCCAATTCCAGCAGAGGATGGAGGTTATCCAATTTGAACAGAAAGAGCTCGAGGAGGAGCATCAAGAATTAGAGAAGGAGGAAAAAGAAGTCTCTGCTCAAATGGAGAGAGAGGAAGCGGCGAAAACGGAGAGGGAAGAACAAGTCCAGTTATTGAAGAAGAAAGTCGAAGAGGTGGGAGAAGGGACAGAAGAACTGGGGGAAAAGATCACCGAAAAAAAGGTCTTTTTGGCTTCCCTTGAAGAGAAGCAGAAAGGACTGGAAGTTCAGATTCAAAATATTTTGGATGCCCAGAGGACGTTGAAGGAACAGATCTCTAAAAAAGTGAAAGGGATCAGGGAAGGCCGTGAAGAAGCGGGCTCCCTTCGGGATAATATTCAGCAATGGGAAAGGGAGTTAGAAGATTGTCTCAGGAACCACCGCCTCAAAGAAGAAACACTCTCTGCACAAAAAGAGAAGGTGGAGACTCTCTCAAACGAATGGAAAGAAGTTGAGGCTTCCTCTAAGTACTTACGTCGGGAGTTGGAAGAGGTGAGGCAGAAGATCCATGAAGAAGATATCCTGGCCTCAGAGGTTCAATTGAAACTTTCTCATCTTCAGGAGTCGATGAGAGAGCGATATGGGGCAACGCTTTCCACATCGATCGGAGCTTCCCCTACGGAATTCCAGAGGGAGGAGATGTCAAAACGTTTGGCAGAGTTAAAAAGTGCCATGGAAGGATTTGGAGAGGTCAACCTCATGGCCATTGAAGAATATCAAGAACTGAAGCAGCGGCACGATTTTCTTTCGGAACAACAGGTCGATCTGCAACAAGCCCTCGATACATTGAGAAAAGCAATCCTCCGGATCAACCGGACAACAACGAAACGATTTTTGGAGACCTTCCATTTGGTCAATGAAAAGTTCAAAGAGGTTTTTTCAAGGCTCTTTAAGGGTGGCCAGGGCAGCCTTGTCATGTTGGATGAGCAAGACCCTGCCACCACAGGGATTGATATCATTGCCCAACCCCCCGGAAAGAAGCTACAGAACATTGACCTCCTCTCTGGAGGGGAGAAGGCATTAGTAGCCACGGCCCTGCTTTTTGGGCTCTTCATGATCAAACCCTCTCCTTTCTGCTTGCTTGATGAAGTGGACGCGCCCCTGGATGATGCAAACATCAATCGATTTATCGAGTTGGTGAAGGAGTTTTCAAGAACATCTCAATTCGTCATCATTACCCATAATAAGAATACCATGGAAGCCTCCAACACCCTCTATGGGATCACCATGGAGACCCCCGGGGTCTCAAAGGTCGTCTCAGTGCGGTTAAATTAAGAATTCTACCTTTAAAAATAATTCTTGACAGTAATAATATATTTATATATTTTTACATCGGGTCCAGAAATATATCCTGATGTTTCTGGAGGGTAAAACGGTTGGATAGTCGGGCCACTATCCGAAAATAAATTTTCGGGTAGTGGCTTTTCTTTCTTATGATGAAACCGTAAAAACTCACTAAAGTGGTCATTGCGAGCGCCTGCCGGCAGGCAGGGAGCGAATCTCGCATTTAGTATGTGCTCGATATTATTGGATTGCTTCGTCGCTATGCTCCTCTGGATTTTTTCGAGACTATCTTCTTATGATTATGTATAAATTTTTGCTTGCAATTATTTTTTAGATATGTAAAATTAGTTCAGTCTTGAGGTCTCGTCTAAAGGGTAAGAATATAGGCAACCTCTAATAATTCCAAATTTGTCACTCCCGCGCAGGCGGGAGTCCAGTGATGTCAAAAGCTTATAGATTCCTGCTTTCGCAGGAATGACATTTTTAGAAGAACCCTATATTTTAAAATCGAAAGATTTAACGGGCTAACGCATTGCCTTTATTGGGTTTTGTTAAAATATAAAGTATACAAAATACAACCACAAGGGGTTGGTTTTTGCCTTTGAGTCTTTCAATCCATATACCATTCCAGTTTATCAAGGATAAGGTCATTCTTTAAAAATTATCTAAAAGGGAGGTGATGGAAACAAAAAAGAAGATGAGATAGGATTCTCAAAAAAATTTTAAGAAAGAGCGCAGGGAGTTAAAACTTATAAAAAATAAAACCGGGAGGGGAATGTTATGAAAAAGTTTTTCATTTTTGCTATCATGGTAGGGTTGATGTTTACGGTTTCTGCGGTGACAAGTGAGGCTCAACCGATTAAAATTGGAGCGGTCATCAATCTAACGGGGCCCGCCTCTACATGGGGACAGTATCATGCTAAAGGCCATCGGGATTATGTCAACTATGTTAATGATGTCAAAGGAGGAATCGCTGGCAGAAAAATTGAATTAGAAATCGTCGATCATGCTTATAAAGTTCCCGAGGGTGTTAAGTTCGTAAAAAAGTTCTGCGAGGAAAAGAAGGATATGATTGCCACCTGGGACACTGGGACAGGTATTCAAATTAAACCATTAATCCAAGAATATAAGATACCAACCATCAATTATTCTACCGGACAGGATATTTTAAAACCTCCGATTGACTATATGTATCTTCCATTTGGGACATATATCTTAGACTCCTATATTGTCCTGGAGTATATCCGAAACATCCATAAGGGAAAAGAGGCCCCAAAGGTAGGTCTATTGACTTATAACAATGCTTATGGAAGGACGATTCATGCTCCGAGCAAGGAATATGCCGCTAAAAATAATATCAATATTGTATCTATTGAAGAATTCCCAGCAGCAACGGTCGATCTGACCACCGAGATGCTCCGTCTAAAGAACAAGGGAGCAGAGTATATTTTCGTGCAGATTCTACCTGCAGCTGTGATTACCGCTCTCAAGGCAGCCGATAAGGTCGATTATAAAGTTCCTTTTTTTGGAACCTGGACCGCCACGGACCCTGACTTTTTTAAACTTGGAAAGGGACTGATACGGGATCGCGTCTTCATGCAATTCTGCGGTGTCCTCCCTCAGGATAAGACACCTGGAATTGAGGTCCTTCAGAAATTATGGGCAAAGTATAAGAGTGTGGATAAATTCGAAACCTCTTACTGGGAAGGTGTGGTCGTAGCCATGATTCAGGAAAGAGCCGCTCACCGGGCTGCCGGTTTATTCAAAACCATCAACGCAGAGAATATTAATAAAGCCATGGAGACATTCAACAATGAGGATTTTGGTGGGTTGGTTCCTTATGTTACTTACACGAAGACCGACCATGAGGGCTCATTTAAAGGAAGGATCGTAAAAATTAACGAAGATATGACCTATGAACCCATGACTGATTTCTATGTTCCTGGAAAAGAAAAAATAAAGGTGTTAAAGGCTCCCAAAATGTAAGGATCAGGTATTGAAGGGGAGATAAAACATGAAAGCATTTCGAGGGACACCGAGTATCTACACCTCCACTCAGCCTGCCGATCGTCAGGCTGAGTTGGAGGTGAAGAAAATTTTTCTGAACTTTGGGGGTGTGATGGCACTCCATGATGTGGATCTCACCGTTCACACGGGGGAATTGGTCAGCGTCATCGGGCCAAATGGTGCTGGAAAGACAAGCCTCATGAACTGTATTACAGGTTATTACCACCCACAAAAAGGAGAAATCCTTTTCAACGGTGAAGAAATTGCAGGTCATCACCCCCATGAGGTCACAAAGAGAGGGATTGGAAGGACTTATCAGAATATTGAACTCTTTCCAGGGATAACGGTTTTAGGGAATATGCTTTTGGCTCGTCATCTCTATTGCGATTATGGAATTGGGAAAGCCTCCATCTTTTCCTCATCCGTTCGAAAGGAAGAAGTTCGGCACCGTCGGGTTTTGGAGGAGTTGATCGATTTTCTCGAAATGCAACCCATCCGTAAGAAACCTGTGGGTTCTTTGCCCTATGGGATGAGGAAGAGGGTTGAGCTGGGTCGCGCCTTAGCTTTAGAGCCAAAACTTTTGGTGTTAGATGAACCCTTTGCCGGAATGACGCTTGAGGAAAAGGAAGATATGGTTCGTTTTTTACTTGAGTTGAACTCGGCATGGGGACAGACAGTCATCCTGGTGGAACATGACATGTCCGTTGTCATGAGTGTCTCACAACGGATTATGGTTTTGAATTTCGGAGAGAGGATCGCTGAAGGTACTCCGGAGGTCATCCAAAATCACCCCGAGGTCGTCAAGGCCTATCTGGGTGAAACCACAAAGTTTTAAGCTGGAACATTGGAAAAATGGAATACTGGAATATTGGGTTTATATCCCATTTCTTTCGAAAGGAAGGAATTTGTTCTAATCATTATTCCATCCTTCCATCATTCCAAGCATGAATTGGAGTTGAGGTTATATGGAGGTTAGAAAAATAGATCGTTTCAATCAAGATGCCATATTATCGCTGAGCCAATATACATTGCCCCAGATCCTATTCCAACAGGCAAAAGAATTAGGGACAAAAAAAATTGCCATTCGCGAAAAAATGTTTGGGATATGGCAGGCCTACAATTGGGAAGACTATTTTCGTTATACCAAACAGGTCGCCTTGGGACTGTTAGCCCTCGGTCTCAAACGAGGTGAAAATATTGGTATCATCAGCGACAACCATCCCGAATGGTTGTTCGGTGAAATGGGAGCTCAGGCCGTCGGTGCCATCACCGTCAATCTGTTCACCTCTTCGATCGCCAAAGAACTCACAACCATGCTGAATCGGATTCAAGCCACCTATGTGCTTGCCCAGGATCAGGAGCAGGTGGATAAATTATTGGAGATGAAAGAGCAAATGCCTCATGTCCGGAAGGTCATCTATGTTGATCCAACAGGCATGAGAACTTATGTCAATAATCCCTGGTTGTTGGGTTTTAAGGAGCTCTTAGATCTCGGTGCGAAGTTAGACCAAGAACAACCCAATCTTTTTGAAGAGGAATTATGGAAGGGAAAGTTAGAAGAGGTTGCCCTGATGATCATGACCTCCGGGACAACCGGGATCCCTAAACTGGCCATGATCTCCCACCAGAGTTTTACTGAAATCGCCAGGAAATGGGTTGAGACAGCCCCCATTGGCATTGGAGATAATTGGATATCCATTACACCCACAGCATGGATTGTTGATCAGATGTGGGGGATGGGTGTTTCACCGCTCACCGGGATGAGCATGAACTTCCCCGAAACCCCGGAGACCGCCACGGAAGATTTTCGGGAAATCGGACCTGTCGTCATCATCACTTCTTCAAGGTTCTGGGAAGATCTCGCCTCTAAGATCAGAGTGAAGATCGCCGATGCGAGTTGGATCAAGCGCAAACTCTTTGCCTGGGGGGAAAAGATAGGGGGGGCTTTGGTCGACCACGAGTCTAAAAAGGAACCTGTCCCTTCCTTCTTAAGATTGCTTCACCGGCTCGCTGCCAGGTTAGTCTATCGTCCCCTCCTGGATCGAGTGGGTTGCGGACAAATCCGGGCTGCTGTTACAGGTGGGCATCCCATTAGCCCAGATGTCATCCGTTTCTTCCGGGCAAAAGGGTTAAATCTCAAGCACGCTTATGGTCTGACCGAGGGGGGTGGGGTATTTCAGGTTCAGCCCGATGGAGAAGTGAAGCCAGAGTCCGTTGGCAAACCCTTACCCAGGACAGAGGTCAAGATAGCAGAAGATCAGGAGGTTCTTGTCAGAACACCCTCCTGCTTTGTCGGTTATTATCAAGATCCAGAGGCGACCAAGAAAGCCCTTATCGACGGCTGGCTTCATACGGGTGATGCAGGCTATATCGATGATGATGGGCATCTCCTCATCATCGGCCGTAAAGAAGAGATCATGCGCACCAAGGGAGGTGAAGCCATTTCCTCTGACTTTATTGAAACGAGGCTAAAATTTAGTCCCTATATCAAAGAAGCAGTGGTGTGGGGTGAAGCCCGTGACTACATCACAGGCTTTATCAATATTGATTTTGGGAATGTGGGCAGTTGGGCAGAGGATCGAATGATTCCCTACACCACTTATACGGATCTTTCTCAACAGCCTCCTGTTGAAAAGCTCATTCTTGGTGAAGTTCGACTGGTGAATACTCAATTGCCCAAACCGATGAGACTTAAGAAGATCATTTTACTCTACAAACTTCTCGATGCCGATGACGAAGAGCTGACCCGGACAGGGAAGGTTCGAAGGAAATTCGTCTATGAACAGTACAATAATCTCATTGAGGCGATGTATAGTGGGCAGAAAGATCTTGAGGTCACCGGTAAGGTTCGCTATCGTGATGGACAGGTAGGAACCATTGAAACGAAGGTGAAGATCTTGACAGTAGAATGATGTCCCCCCCTCCCTTCCCTCCCCCTCAAGGGGGAGGGTGAGGGTGAGCTCATGAGGAGGAGCTTTTTTATGGAATTTTTTCTGCAACTTTTAATTCAAGGTATATCCGTTGGCTTTCTCTATGCCTTAGCCGCTCTGGGTTTCGTCATGATTTTTAAGTCCTCGAGTGTCCTCAATTTTGCCCATGGAGAATTGCTGGCAATAGGGGCCTTCATTTTTTTAGCCTTTTCCGTATGGTTGAAATTACCCATCTATCTCTCCTTTTTGCTGACACTGCTGGGGACGTTTGCTTTGGGGTTTGTCATCGAGCGCCTTTTTCTCCGTCCCTTGATTGGAGAGGCACTCATCGAAGTGATTATGCTGACCGTTGGATTAGCGGCCATGTTCAAGGGATTGCTGCTGGTCATCTTCGGAGGCAATTTGTTTAGTTATCCCGACTTTCTTCCAGCGGGCCTTACCATTAAATGGGGAGCCATTAACATCCCTCCTGTCTATGTGGCGTCCTTTATCATTGGTATTATCTTCTTATCGATCTTCGGATTCTTTTTTAAATATTCCTCTCAGGGAATTTATATGAGGTCGGTGGCCGATAATCAACCTGCCGCTCTCTCCTTAGGGGTTCATGTAAGAAGAGTGTTTGCGATGTCTTGGGCGATTGCCGCCCTGGTCTGTGCCATCAGCGGGATCATTCTGGGGATCATGAACGGGATCAATGTCCATGATATCAGTGTTTTGGGGCTCAAGGTCTTTCCAGTCGTCATCCTCGGAGGGCTGGAAAGTATTGGGGGAGCCATCATCGGAGGGCTCATCATAGGAATTATTGAAACCTTTACGGGCGGATATGTTTCCACCTCGCTCAAGGAGGTTATCCCTTATATTGTTCTCGTTTTCATTTTATTGGTAAAGCCCTATGGGCTCTTCGGTCTGGTAGAAATTGAGCGAGTCTGAAAGGTTACGATGGGGTGACGGGGAGAGTGGGAGATAGGGAGAGAATATAATTAATCCGGGCAACCTGAGACGGACATGAACCACGGTTTGAGGAAGAATTTGTAGCGCCCTCATTTATTGGGGGCGAAAGGTCGGAGGGAGAATGCGAAAGCTGAAATTACATCCTTGTGGGAAATTTAATGAACGATACGATGAAGAACTCACCATCTTCTCAACGGATTTTGGAAGGCTCTGGATGTGGGTGGGGCTCTTTCTTCTCTTTGCCGTCATCCCCTTTATCTTTAAGCCTTACCATTTATATGTGATCAATCACATCGGGATTGCTGCCATTGCTGCTATTGGCCTCAATATCCTCATCGGATATACGGGTCAGATCTCCCTTGGCCATGGTGCTTTTTTTGGTGTGGGAGCCTATGCAGCAGCTATTCTTTCAACCGCCGTGGGTTTTCCATTCTGGCTTTCTGTCATCTCTGCAGGTGTGATCACTGCCTTTGTGGGCGTGGTTTTTGGGATTCCTTCTGTCCGCCTCAAACACCTCTATTTAACCATTGCCACTCTGGCAGGTCAGTTTATTCTTCAATACCTCTTCGTTTCATGGGAAAGCCTCACGAAAGGGCCAGAGGGGATTATGTTGCGTCGTGCCTCTCTCTTTGGACTCGATGTAAAAGGGGATCGCACCTTCTATTATGTCATCTTCGCCTGTTTTGTCATACTGACATGGGTTGCTGTAAATCTCATACGGACTCGATTCGGCCGTGCCTTTATCGCCATCCGCGATAATGACCGTGCTGCAGAAGGTATGGGCATTCCCATTTTTAAATATAAACTCCTCTCTTTTGCGATCAGTTCTTTCTATGCTGGGTTTGCCGGAGGCCTTGCGGCTTTCTATATTGGCAGTATTACACCCGAACCCTATACATTAATGCTTTCTGTCGAATATATTGCCATGATCATCATCGGAGGCCTGGGGAGTATCCCTGGCGCCGTGTTCGGAGCTATCTTCATCACCGTCTTAAATGAAATTCTGAGCCAGGCCACACAGTTCTTTATGAATATTGAAGGGCTCGCCAAGTTCGTCCTGACCATTGCACCCCTTCGGGAGTTTATCTTTGGATTGGCCATCGTGCTCTTCATTATTTTTGAACCTAAAGGATTAGCCGAGGTATGGCGCATCATCCGATCCGGTTTTAGACTCTGGCCATTTTCTTATTAAGAATGATTATACAGATTCAAAAAAGATTATACACATAGGAAAACAATATGGAGGGACTGTTCCCCGAACAGTCCGAGAAACCGGTTCGCTCGGAGAGCGAACCCTACAACTGCTCTCCCGGAAGCGGGGGAGAGGGATGGAGTGAGGGGGTACCGAGGCAGGTATGGAAGACAATCTTTTACTTCAAGTCAATAATATCAGTGTCGTTTACTCGGATGTCATCCAGGTGCTAAAAGGGGTTTCCCTGGTTATTAGAAAAGGACAAATTGTTTCATTACTCGGTAGTAACGGTGCTGGGAAAACGACCACCTTAAAGGCCATCTCCGGATTGCTAAAACCGGAGAACGGTAAGGTGACGGAAGGTTCCATTGAATATGGAGGTAAGGGGATTCATAATTCATCTCCGGAAACCATTACCCGCCTGGGAATTATTCAGGTCCTGGAGGGTCGTCAGCCCTTTAAATATCTGACCGTCGAAGAAAATCTCAGAGTGGGGACAGCAACCCGATGGGGGAAGCCCTATAAAAAAGATCTCGAGTTGGTCTACAGTTACTTTCAACCCTTGGTAGCCCGAAAGAATCGACAAGCCGGATTCTGTAGTGGTGGCGAATTGCAGATGCTCGTCATGGGCAGGGCATTGATGGCCCACCCCCAACTCTTGTTAATGGATGAACCTTCCTTAGGGTTAGCGCCATTTCTGGTCAGAGAAATTTTTGAGATTATAAAAAGAATCAATGAGGAGCAGAAGACCACCATCATGCTGGTGGAGCAGAATGCCAACATGGCTCTCCTGATTGCCCACTATGGGTATGTCATGGAGAATGGCAAAATTGTGATGGAAGATGCTGCTACCAACCTGAGGGAAAATCCGGATGTGAAGGAGTTCTATTTAGGAACGGCCTCCTCAGGTGCGCTCAAGTCGTATAAAGACGTTAAGTCGTACAAACGGCGCAAACGCTGGCTCTAATATGGATGGAGGCTGAAGGAACGTCCCGATAAAACGGGACTTGAGGTGAAAAGCAAAAATGTTTTTCCTCAAACCTTGACCGAAAAGGCTTTCAAATGGAACGTTCTCAAGGAAATTAACCCATCAATCCATTATTCCGCTATTCCATTATTCCAATATTACCTGAGGGGGAATCCATATGGGAAATTTAGATATACACATCGGGGAGATCTTAGCCAGAAATGCGAGGTTGTATCCGAACGATGTGGCGTTGGTTGAGAGAATACCCGCGGAAGGGAAAAGAAGCGAGATCACATGGAAGCAGTTTGATGAAGGAGTGAACCGATTTGCAAATGTTCTGATCAAGAAGGGGATTAAAAAAGGGGATAAGGTGATCCATCTGATGATGAACTCGATCGATTGGCTGATTGCCTATTTCGGGATCGTCCGCACCGGAGCCTGGGCCGTCCCCCTCAATTTTCGTTTTACAGGAAGCGATATTCAGTATTGCTGCGATGTCGCAGAACCTGGAGGTGTGGTCTTTGGGGAGGAGTTTATCGATCGGATCACTGGCATCAAAGATAATCTTCCAACCGTCAAACACTATATCTTTGTTGGAAAAGAGATCCCAAGCTATGCAGAATCCTTTGAAAAATTATTAGAAAAATCTTCTTCCCATCCACCCAATATTCCGATTGGTTTTGATGA
>Ga0209706_10002351_pt1 | contig 10489 bp, 10 predicted proteins | sample PPLLaktember2015_6_FD_187263 | JGI IMG/M metagenome (GOLD analysis project Ga0209706, IMG submission 187263) | Freshwater sediment microbial communities from Prairie Pothole Lake near Jamestown, North Dakota, USA - PPLs Lake P8 Core (1) Depth... | ecosystem: Environmental > Aquatic > Freshwater...
CTGGCGGAGGCGGTGAAGACGCTGCAAAGCGAGATCCCGCAGCGGCTGGAAGGGCAGGACTACAAGGCCGAGAGCGAGCGTATCGAAAAGGCCTGGAAGGAAGACGTGGAACGGCATTACGCCGCGCTGACCGCGTTTGCCGAGGCGCGCAGCTTTTTGCTGCATCGCGAGGCCGGGCGCATGGTGTTCACGCTGACCGGCAAGAAGGGGCAGGCGCTGACCGAGGACGAGGTGCTGGCGCTGCCGAAGGCGCGGCGGGCCGAAGTGGAGCAGGCCGAGCAGGAACTGCGCGCCGAAATCACCCGCTACATCGAGAAAACCCAGCCGCTGGAGCGCGCGATGAACGAGGCGCTGGCGGCGCTGCGGCGGCAGGTGGTGAAGCCGCTGATCGAGCGTGAACTGCAGGCGATCCGCAGCGGGCTGAAGAAGCAGATCAAGGACGCCGCCAAGCTCAACACCTGGCTCGACGCGCTGGAGCAGGACGTTTACGGCAATCTGGAGCTGTTCAGTGGCGGCGAAGAGGAAGAGGGCGAGCAGGAGGCCCTGCAAATGGTGCTGGCACGCTACCGCGTCAACCTGGTGGTCGACAACGGGGGTCTGACCGGCGCGCCGGTGATCGTCGAGGACAATCCGCTGTTCCGTGCGCTGTTCGGCAGCATCGAATACCAGTCCGAGAACGACGTGCTGGTGACAGACTTTTCGCGCATCCGCGCCGGCAGCCTGCTGCAGGCGCACGGCGGCTTTCTGATGCTGCATCTGCAGGACGTGCTGGTCGATCCGCTGGTGTGGGAGAAGCTGCGGCGCTTTCTGCGCAGCGGGCGCCTGCAGATCGAGGAGCCGGGCGTGTCGTTTTCCCCGATTGCCGCGGTGTCACTGGTGCCGGAGGCGGTCGACGTCGAGGTCAAGCTGGTGCTGGTCGGTTCGCGCGAACAGTATTACGAGCTGCAGGAAGCCGCACCGGAATTCGCCCGCCACTTCCGCGCCAAGGTGGACTTCGCCGACAGCTTCGTCGCCAGCGCCGACACCCGCCGCGCCTCGGCGATTTTCGTCGCCCATGCCTGCCGCGAGTTCGGCCTGCCGCATTTTTCGGCGGCGGCGGTGGCGCGTCTGCTCGAGGAATCGCACCGTGAGGCCGGCGACCAGGCGCGCGAGAGCGCGATTTTCGCCCGCACCGAGGCGCTGGTGATGGAAAGTGCCGCGATCTGCCGCGCACGCGGGCCGGGGCTGGTGGTGGCGGCAGACGTCGAGACGGCGCTCGCGGCGCACGCCGCGCGGCACGATTACCCCGAACAGCGCCTGCGCGAGGAAATCGCCGAGGGCGACGTGCTGATCGAGTTCACCGGCGAGCGGGTGGGCCAGTTGAACGGCCTCACCCAGATCGACCTCGGCGACTACCGCTTCGGCCTGCCGGTGCGGCTGTCCGCGCGCACCTACGCGGGCGAGGACGGCCTGCTCAACATCGAGCGCGAGGTGGAACTGTCCGGACCCATCCACGACAAGGGCGTGTTCATCCTGCAGAACTATCTGGCGGCGCTGTTCGCGCATCTGGCACCGCTCTCTCTGAACGCCTCGATCGTGTTCGAGCAGCAATACCACGAGGTGGAAGGGGATTCCGCCTCCTGCGCCGAACTTTATGCGCTGCTGTCGGCGCTGTCGGGCCTGCCGCTGAAGCAGGGCATCGCCGTCACCGGTGCGGTCAACCAGCACGGCGAAGTGCTGCCGGTGGGCGGCATCAACGAAAAGATCGAAGGCTGGTTCCGCGTGTGCGAGGCGGCGGGCCTCGATGGCAGCCAGGGCGTACTGATTCCCGCGCGCAACCGCCGCCACCTGATGCTGGCGCCGCGGCTGGTGGAGGCGGTCGCGCAGGGGCGCTTCCATGTCCAAGCCGTGGACCACGTGAGCGCGGGCATCGAATTGCTGGCTGGCATGGCTGCAGGCGAACCCGACGCGGCGGGGCACTACCCCCACGACACGGTGCTGGGGCACGCGCAGGACGCCCTGCTGGCGTTCCGCCGCGCTTGCCAGCTGCTGGAGCATCCCAAGCCGCCGCGCCGGCATTTCCGCGCCGGCGAGCGTTCGCAGCGGCGATAAAGCACCTGCAGACGCGCGGCGCTGGACTATATTTGGAACTGTCCAGTCCTTTTGCAAGGAGCCGATCATGAAAGCACTGCATCGCATGGAACGTTTTCTCGACGAGCATAAAATCCCGTTTGACCTGGTGGCGCATCCCCACTCGCAGAGCAGCGCCGAAACGGCGCGTGCAGCGGAGGTGGATGCCAGCCGCCTCGCCAAGGGCGTGCTGCTGGAAGGCCTCGGCTGCCAGATGGTGGCGATGATTCCCGCCGACCAGGAAATCCATCTCGGTAAGCTGGCGCAGGATATCGGCATAGAGGTCAGCCTGGCCGACGAGGCCAGCGTGAGCCGCCTGTTCAGCGAATGCGACCCCGGCGTGGTGCCGGGCCTGCCGAATGCCTGGGGGGTGGAAATGGTGTGGGACGACGATCTCATGGCCCAGCCGGACGTTTACCTGGAAGCCGGCGACCACGAACGCCTGCTGCACATCGAAACCCGCTACCTGCGCGAGGTGTTCGGCGACGCGCCACACTGCCACTTCAGCCAGCCGCGGATGCAGCACCACTGAGCGGCGTGCTTGCGGGGGTGCCATCGGAGGGATGGCGCTGTCCGGGTTTTGCGGTGATAGGATAGGCGCTGCATGCGCTGAACGATTCCTCGTCCCGACTGTCCTCATGCCGTGAACCGAAACGCTTCCGACAATCCACACCAGCGCTTGGGGCGGGGCATGGCCCTGGTTGCCAGCCTGCTCGTGCTGGGCCTGTTTTATCTCTACTTTGAAGACAGTCTGCAGGCGCGCACCCATCCCAACCGCGCGTTGCAGATCGCGCCCGGCAGCGAACTGGTGCTGAAGCGCAGCCGCGACGGCCATTATGTCTTTCCCGGCACCATCAACGGCCAGCCGGTCACCTTCCTGCTGGACACCGGCGCCACGCTGGTGTCGGTGCCGGCGCATCTGGGGGGTGAACTGGGCCTGGAAGCGGGCGCACATCAGCAGGCCATGACCGCCAACGGCACGGTGACGACCCGGGCCACCCGGGTCGATGCGCTGGCATTCGGCCCGTTCGAGATCAGGGGAGTGCCCGCCAGCCTCAACCCCGGCATGGGGGATGATCAGGTATTGCTGGGCATGAGCGTGCTGAAGCATCTGGAGTTCACCCAGCGCGGCGACACCCTGATATTGCGTGCGCTGGGAAACAATTGAAAAAAGCACTTGGACACTCTAGTCATTTGTGTTATTAATACGGCATCTGTTGGATTCAAGCTTTAAATTGCGGTACCTCTGGTAAGCGTTTTCCTTGAAATTCGATCGATAGGGCATGTTGCCCAATTTTTTTAGATAGATAGGAAACAAAAGATGGAAACGGGTACTGTTAAGTGGTTCAACGATGCAAAAGGTTTTGGCTTCATCACCCCGGATAACGGCGGCGAAGATCTGTTTGCACACTTCTCCGCAATCAACTCCAGCGGCTTCAAGTCCCTGCAGGAAAACCAGAAAGTCAGCTTCGAAGTGACGACTGGCCCCAAGGGCAAGCAAGCTTCTAACATCCAGATCGTTTCGTAATTTTTACGATCTGATGTGAAAAAACCCCGGTTCGCCGGGGTTTTTTTATTGTTGAATTCGAGTGTGAATCCCCATGGCGCTTAAAGCCACCATCTACAAAGCCGACCTGCAGATTGCCGACATGGACCGGAACGTCTACGGCGACCATGCGCTGACCATCGCGCGTCACCCTTCCGAAACCGACGAACGCATGATGGCGCGGGTGCTGGCTTTTGCACTGTATGCCCAGGACGGCATCGCCTTCACCAAGGGGCTGTTCGACGTCGACGAGCCGGAGGTGTGGGTGAAGAACCTGGCCGGCGAGATCACCCTGTGGATCGACCTCGGCCAGCCCGACGACGCGCGCATCCGCCGCGCCTGCAGCCGCGCCGACCAGGTCGTGGTGCTGTGCTACAGCAGCAGCTGCGACGTGTGGTGGAAGCAGATCGCCAGCAAGCTCACGCGCTTTTCCAACCTGACCGTGCTGCAGCTGCCCGCCGACACCAGCCAGGCGCTGGCCGCACTGGCCGAACGCAGCATGCGCCTGCAGTGCATGGTGCAGGACGGCGAAATCTGGATGAGAACGGATACACAGAGCGTACCGGTCAAACTGATTTCACTTCAGCCAACGGCCTAATTCACTTTTCAGGCGGGCAGTTCTTGATGCAAACCGTCTCGCTCAGAAGCTGGCCGCCGCAGCCGACAAAGCAGGCTTCGTAGGCGGGCAGGCAGCCGCAATCTTCCTGGCAATTCGATTTGATCAGCTGCGCCCGGACGCTGTCGCGTGTCGGCATGACCGGTTCGCGGTACGGCGGCGGAAAGATCGGCCCATGCCACGGATACCATCCATACGGATAGTAGGGATAGCTGTACATCCACCCGAAATGCAGCTGCAATTCGTAGTAACGCAGCTCCGCAGCGTATTGCCTCAGTTCGAGTTCATATAGCTTCAGCGCTTCGGCATAGCGCATTTCCACCTGCGGTTCGACGGCAATCGCGCAGGCCTGGAGGCGGGTCTGGCAATCAGCATGGCACTCAATTTTGCGGGCTTCGCAGTCCCGCACGCAGGCGCGGCCCTCGGCATCGGCCGGCGGAATCAGGCGCACGGTCGTCTGGTACTGCGGCGTGGCGCAGCCCGCCATCACGGCGAGCAGGGCCAGCGCAGCGAATGATTGGATCAGGGCAGGCAGGCGCATCGGGCAATCCATGCAAGACATACGCTTCTTTGAAGCATAGGTCTTTTTCCGGGTTACAGCGGGCCGAGAAACCGTTCTTCGAGTTCCTGCAGATTGAGTTCCTGCAGGATCTGTTGCAGGCGTTCGCGCGCATTGCGGCGCGGCGTGTCGGTGCGGGTGGCGACGATGAGTTCGTTCTTCAGCGAATGCTCCCAGCCGACCAGCTCGGTGACCGTGACCTGGTAGCCGTGCGACTCCAGCTGCAGGCAGCGCAGCACGTTGGTGAGCTGGCTGCCGAATTCGCGCGTGTGGATGGGGTGGCGCCAGATTTCAGACAGCGGCGTTTTGCCGAAGGATTCATTCTTGTGTTTGCGCAGGACGGCGGCGACCTCGGCCTGACAACACGGCACCAGCACGATGTGGCGAGCCTGCTTCGCGAGCGCGAACTGGATGGCGTCGTCGGTCGCGGTGTTGCACGCGTGCAGCGCGGTGACGATGTCGATGCTGGCCGGCAGCTGCTCGGAGCGGATCGAATCGGCCACCGTCACGTTGAGGAAGGACATGCGCGGAAAGCCCAGCCGCGCTGCCAGCTCGCGCGATTTTTCCACCAGGTCGTCGCGCGTCTCGATGCCGTAGATGTGGGCGCCGGCCCGATGCTTCAGATACAGGTCGTACAGGATGAAGCCCAGGTAGGACTTGCCGGCGCCGTGGTCGGCCAGCGTCAGCGTTTCCTGCCGGCTGAGCACGTCGTCGAGCAGCGGCTCGATGAAATGGCACAGGTGATAGACCTGCTTCAGCTTGCGACGGCTGTCCTGGTTGAGCTTGCCGTCGCGCGTCAGGATGTGCAGTTCCTTCAGCAGCTCGATCGACTGGCCGGGGCGCAGCAGCTCGGCCAGCGGGTCGGCGAAGGCAATTTTCTGCGTGCGTGCGCCGGGGGTAGAGGAAGGCTTCATGGTCGGGAAAAGGCGGGACAAGGCCGAAGGGTATCAAATCGCCCGGCAGGGATGAACCGCTTCGTATAATGCCGTCTTGCCGTAAGGGAATTTCTGCCGTGTCCGTCGTCAACATCTCCTGCTACCAGTTCGTCACCCTCACCGACCGCGAGGCGCTCAAGGCCGACCTCACCGCGCGCTGCCTCGAACTCGATCTCAAGGGCACCATCCTGCTCGCGCCGGAAGGCATCAACGTGTTCCTCGCCGGCTCGCGCGCGGCGATCGCCGCCATCGTCGCCCATCTGCGGGCCGACCCGCGCTTCGCCGATCTCGCGCCCAAGGAAAGCCTGTCCGCCGAGCCGCCGTTCCACAAGATGCGGGTGCGGCTGAAGAAGGAAATCATCACCATGAAAATGTCGCTTATCCGGCCCGAGACAGGCCGCGCGCCGTCGGTGGCTGCCGCCACCCTGAAGCAGTGGCTGGATCGCGGCTGCGACGACGAAGGCCGCCCGGTGGTGATGCTGGATACGCGCAACGACTACGAAGTGGCCGCAGGCAGCTTCGATAACGCGGTCGATTACGACATCGGGATCTTCAGTGAATTTCCGCCGCGCCTGGCCGAGCACCGCGCTGATTATGCCGGCAAGACCGTGGTGTCGTTCTGCACCGGCGGCATCCGCTGCGAAAAGGCTGCCATCCACATGAAGGCTATCGGCATCGAGCGGGTGTACCAGCTCGAGGGCGGCATCCTCAAATATTTCGAGGAAGTTGGCGGTGCGCACTACCATGGCGACTGTTTCGTGTTCGACGAGCGCGCGGCGGTGAGTGCGGATTTGCAGCCAGCGTTGGGGCGGGTGCATCGGTAAAGGACTGCCAGCTCAACATGACCAGTCATTTGCACCTGTTCCCGATAACCGACATTCACCATCAAGAAGAAGATACAGGCCACTCTTCAAGGGGGCAGGAAATGCAGAATTTGTATAAATCGATTATTGCGCGATTTTCCGCCCAGGCGGTTTCCAGGCTCGGCTGGAACGACGCGCTAGCTGTAGCGGGCTATAAGGGCCTCAAGCACATGGACCTGCTGGCAGGTATGGCTGCGAAAACGTTCAGCAACAACACAAACCATGTCGCGGACGCAACACTGCATTTATCCTTACTGCGCCGTGCCTGGTTAGCGCCAAACGAAGCGAAATAATTGCCAACCAGGCGAGCCAAACCATTTTCAAGAAACAATTCACCAGACAGCTCTGAAGAACCTGTTTTTGATATCGTTTTTGCGCGATGCCAACGGGTCAAACGGAGCGGATTAGCGCCTCGGGTTTGTGTATGCCATAGCCCTGCGCAGAATCCACGCCGATTTCCCTCAGCTTTCCCAGGATGGTTTCGTTTTCGACGAACTCGGCTATGGTTTTGATTCCCATGACATGGCCGATGCGGTTGATCGATTCGACCATGGCGAAATCCACCGGGTCCTGCACCATGTCCTTGACGAAGGAACCATCGATTTTCAGATAATCCACATCCAGATTCTTCAGATAGGAATAGGAGGACATGCCGCTGCCGAAATCATCAAGCGCGAAACAACAGCCGCGCTTCTTGAGCGCGGCAATGAAGTCCTTGGCACGCCCGATGTTGGCGATGGCCGAGGTTTCGGTAATCTCGAAACAAATCCGCTCGGATGAAACGCCGGTGCGGACGATTTCATCCTCAACGTACTGCATGAAACCCTTGTCGCCCAGCGATTGTCCGGAAAGGTTGATGGAAAAAAACTGCAGGTGATTGTTGCTGGTCAATGGATTCGCCACCAGCCATTCAAAGGTGTTTGTCACGACCCAGCGGTCGATCATTGGCATGATGTTGTAGCGTTCCGCCGCCGGAATAAAAGCCATGGGCGGGATGATCGCGCCGTTCTCATCCTGCATGCGCAGCAATATTTCGGCATGCGCCACGCTGGCGTCCGCAGTCACCGCGACGATATTCTGGCGGTAAAGGAGCAGGCGGTTCTCTTCGATTGCTTTATGGATGCGGGCGATCCATTGCATTTCCCCATATCGCCCTCCCCCCTTGTTGCCGCCCTGGTACACATGGATGCGGTTGCGCCCGTCGTCTTTTGCCTCGTAGCATGCGGCATCCGCCGCGCTCATCACCGACGCCGAACTCTCGCTCGACGCGTTGATCTCCACCAGGCCGATGCTGACGCCCACCTGGAATATCTTGTCCTGCCATACAAAGCGGAAATCGGAGATTGTCTGGCGCAAGGATTCCGCGATCTGTTCGCCGCGTCCGATATCGCAGCCTTCCAGCAATACGCCGAACTCGTCCCCGCCCAGACGCGCCAGGGTGTCGGCGTTGCGCACCTTGTGATCGAGCAAGGCTCCCAACTGCGCCAACAACTTGTCGCCCGCCACGTGACCGCACGTATCGTTGACCACCTTGAACTGATCCAGGTCGAGATACAGCAGAGCGTGATGCTTATATTCGCGCTTTGCACTTTCCAGGGCGTCGTCGAGCTTGCGTTCGAATTCGCGTCGATTGGCCAGTCCCGTCAGCGAGTCATGGCTTGCCTGGTGGGAAAGCTGATGCGCCAGCTTGCGCGCGTGGCTCACATCCTGGCACACCATCGCCGCACCGATCACTTCGCCCTTATCGTTGTGCATCGGCGCGGCGGAAGCCTCGATGGCGATCATGGCCCCGTCCCTGCGCAGCATGGCGGCATGGGCATGCAGGGTTTCCACACGGCTGCTTTTGAGGCATTCCTGTACCGGATTGCGCATGACCTGGCCGGTGTCCTCATGCACGATGCTGATCACGCTTTCCAAAGGCAAGCCATGCGCCTCGTCGTCGCTCCAGCCAGTCAGGCGCTCGGCCACCGGATTCATGTACTGCACCTCGCTTGCCGAGTTGGTGGTGATGACGGCATCGGCGATGGACTGCAGCGTGACTTGGGCGCGCTCCTTTTCCCCGAACAGCGCCGCTTCCGACTGGGTCGCGCGGGTCAGGGCCTCGCGTAGCTCTGCCTGCTGCTGAGCGATGGAGTCGAGCGCCCGGTTGATGAACTTTGCCAGGAAGCCGAACTCGTCGCCGCGCGTTTCATCGAAGCGTGACGAGGCGTTCCCATCGGCAAAGCCTTCCGCAGCTGCCACCATGCTGAAAAAGGGACGCGTCAGCATGCGATTCAGGATTTGCTGCAGGATCAAACCGAACGCCACGACCAACAGCCCGATCGATATCAGGATATTCTTGCGGTAATCTGCGACTGTTTTCCTCAGGCTGGGAAACAGCACCCGGATCTGGAGCGCGTAATCCTGGGCGCCGGTCTCCTGGCCATGAATCTGCAGCGTCTGCGATATCGATTCCTGGTCCGGGTGAGTATTGCCGATCAGCAGCACATCGTTTCCGGCCCGGAGTTCAACTGCCTCGAAATGAAGACCGGGTCTTAGCGTTTCGATGAACTGCAGCAATCCGCTGCGGGAGCTCTTGAGTTCACCCGCTGCAAGATGATTTTCCTGAATGTGCTCGGCAACCGATCGCGCCAGGAGTTTCGCCTCGATGGTGTTGCGCGCACCGAGTTCGTTCTCTCTGCCCGTCAGTACGATGACGGCAATGAGCAGCCCCACCAGCACCATGCCCCAGAAAACAATGCCGGTAATTTTTACCGGCAAGCCGCTAGTGAGGGTGTCTGTGTCTTTAACCTTGGCTTTAAACCCACCTGTCATCGACACCCGGCCCATTTCACGCCGATCAGCACCGGGCAGACGCCGCTGGCCCCCGCACCAAAAATGGCGAATCCCATGAACCAGGGAAAAAACCACATCGTGTCGTAGAACAACAAGTAGGTGATGAACAGCATCAATCCGACTATCAAACGCCAGGCGCGTTCCGCCTCGAGGTTGAACCGGGTTTTCCGTTGGATGGGTGCCGGATTACCGGTTGCCACGGATTCCCCTTGCGGCCTGCGCAGCAGCAATGGCACACGCAAATTGGTGGCGCCTTCGAAAAAAAGCATGCCGATGAGGAAATACATCAAATAGTCGATTTCCAGATACAACGACACAAGCAGCAATGTGCCGAGTATCAGCCGGTACGTTCGATCGCTCATGCTCTCTCCCTGTCGTGATTCATATGGCGCATCGACCTTCACCCATTCCTGAACAATGCTGCACAATGCGCGCCAGCCAAATAGTGTTCATTGTGGTAACACGTACCATTTTTCGGCTGTTTGGCGGGGTTTCTGAAGGGGGAGATTTGTCCTACGTTTCCAGGTTCAGCCCTGCTCGTCCTATTGAAGCCTCAACGGGTAGTGTCTTATGGGTTCAACTTTGGATATCGCCAGCCCAATGGCTTATATACAAAGAAAACCAGAAAACACACCAAACTTGAACGTTGAACGTTCGCTTTCAATACGTGGGTAGACCAGCAAGAGCCATTTCAAATCCAGTCACAATTCAATTCAACGCACGGATCGATTGCATCGGCGGCACGCGAGTGATATGGCGCGTGGTGAGCCAGCCGCTCATTCCCACCAGCAGCGCGCCGGCCGTTGGCAGCGCAAGCCATAGCCAGGGGTGCAAGCGCAGAGGCAGGTCGAACAGGCGTTCGGCGATCAGCGCCATGGCGATTTCGGCGCAGAGGCTGGCGAGCAGGCCGGCCAGCACGCCCAACGCGATGAACTCGCTCCACAATCCCTTCGCCAGATAGGCGCGCTGGGCGCCCAGGGTGCGCAGCAGCACGGCTTCCTGCTGACGTGCGTCGAGGCTGGCGAG
>Ga0209706_10002354_pt1 | contig 10486 bp, 9 predicted proteins | sample PPLLaktember2015_6_FD_187263 | JGI IMG/M metagenome (GOLD analysis project Ga0209706, IMG submission 187263) | Freshwater sediment microbial communities from Prairie Pothole Lake near Jamestown, North Dakota, USA - PPLs Lake P8 Core (1) Depth... | ecosystem: Environmental > Aquatic > Freshwater...
TCGAGCCCCGCTCTTCCCTCCTCAGGCTCCTCGACGGGATCGGTCCCGCCGCCGGCGCCGCGCGCCTCAGGCTGAGCTCCCTCGATCCGCGGAAGACGGACGACGCGTTCGCGGCGCATGTCGCGGCGAACGATCGGATCTGCCCCCACGTTCATCTCTCTCTCCAGCACGCCTCGGTCCGTGTTCTCCGGTCGATGGGCCGGGCCGTCGAGGCGGGGTCGTACGAGCGGGCACTGGACCGATGGAGCCGGCTGGCGCCCGAAGCGGCGCTCGGAGCGGACATCATGGTCGGGTTCCCCGGCGAGACGGCGGCCGATTTCGAAGACATGAGAGGCTTCCTCGACCGGTCCCCTCTGACCTATTTCCACGTGTTTTCTTATTCGCCGCGGCAGGGGACTCCGGCCGCGGCCCGGCCCCGGGTCCCGGACGGCGTCGTCACGGAGAGGGCCAAGGCCCTGCGGCGCCTGTCGGCCATGAAGGATTTTCGCTTCAGGAGGCGCTTCCAGGGGCGCGAGCTCGAGGCCGTGGTCATCGACAAGTCCGAGCACGGGACCGTGGTGCTGACAGGCAATTTTATCAAGGTGTCCGTGCCGGCGTGCCCGGCCCCGGAACGCGAGATCGTCCGCGTCGCGCTCCGCCGGGTCCTGCCGCGCCGGACGGAGGGCGAGACCGTCGCATGAAAAAGATCCATCTCCTGCCCGAGGACGTGGCCCAGAAGATCGCCGCCGGCGAGGTCATCGAGAGGCCCGTGTCGGTTGTCAAGGAGCTCGTCGAGAACTCCCTCGACGCCGGGGCGTCCGAGATCCGCATCGAGCTCGTCGACGGCGGCAAGGGCCTTATCAAGGTCCAGGACAACGGCTCGGGCATGGACCGCGAGGACGCCGCGCTCTGCTTCCGCCGCCACTCTACGAGCAAGATCGCCCGGGAAGAGGACCTGGAGCGGATCGCGACGCTCGGCTTCCGGGGCGAGGCCCTAGCCAGCATCGCCGCCGTCTCCCGGCTGACGCTGCGGACCTTCGACGGCGCCGGCGACCGGGGCACGATGATCGAGCGGGAAGGGGAGCGCCTCGTCGCCGTCACCGACATCGCCTTTCCCCGGGGCACGAGCGTCGAGGTCCGGGACCTGTTCTTCAACCTGCCGGCCCGGCGGAAATTCCTCCGCTCGGCCCAATCCGAGCTCGGGCCCGTGGCCAAATATGTGACCCAGGCCGCGCTGGCCTCGCCCGGGGTCCGCTTCACGCTCCTCCACGGGGCCCGCGAGACGATCTCCTGTTCGCCGGTCACGACCCTCAGAGAGCGGGTCTTCCAGATCTTCGGTAAAAAGATGGTCGAAGGGCTCATGGAGGTCGCCGCGGAGGACGGAGAGGCCCGCATCGAGGGCCTTTCGTCGCTGCCCCTGGCGGGCCGCGCCGACAAGTCGGTCCAGCATTTCTTCGTCAACGGCCGCCCCGTCAAGGACAGGGTCCTCACGGCCGGGCTGAACCAGGCTTATATGGGCATCCTCGAGCGGGGGCGGTCACCGGAGGCCTTCCTCTTCCTGCGCATGCCCTACGCCGATGTCGACGTCAACGTCCACCCGGCCAAGGCCGAGGTCCGATTCATCGATACGCAGCGCGTCTTCCGGCTGGTTCTCAGGGCCGTCGGGGAGGGGGCCGCCCGCGGACACACCCTTAAGGAGGTCGTGCCGGCCGGAGGCGCCGGGGGAACCGCTTCGCGCATCGCTGAGGGCGGCCCCGGCTATCAGGCTCCGGGGCTCGAATTCGGTCCGGCCGCGGCCGGTGTCATCGGTCCCGGTACGGCTGCCGCCGACGCTGGGACGGAATCCGGGGACATGTACCGGAGGTACGTGTCCCCCTCTTCGACGGCTGCGTCGGCCGGGAAAGGCCCCGTCGTGCTCGGCCAGTTCGAGAACATGTATATTGTCGTTGCCGGAGAGGACGGTCTTCTCGTCATCGACCAGCACAACGCCCACGAACGCGTCCTTTTCGACAAGTACAGGGAGATCGACCGGCTGAAGCTGTGGCCGCGCAAGGCCCTCCTTATCCCGCCGCTTCTCGAGCTTCCCCCTTCGGCGGTGGTAGATCTCGAAGAGAACGCGGGGCTTCTCGAGGAGCTGGGTTTCCGGGTCGAGGCCATGGGCGGGCGCTCTTACGCCCTCAAGGAGCATCCCGATCTCTTCAAAGCGGAAGAGGCCAAGGACGTCTTTCTCGGCCTGCTCGAGGAGGCGGGGGAGGCCAGGGCCGAGGACCGGCGGGACCGGCTTCTCGCGACCATGGCCTGCAAGTCCGCCGTCAAGGCCGGAGAACCCCTGACCCGCGAAAAGATGGGCTACCTCATCGAAGAGCTCTTCAAGAGTTCCCAGCCGGCGCTCTGCCCGCACGGCCGCCCCATTGTCGTCCGGATCGAGAAGTCTATCATCGACAAGGGCATGGGCCGGAAGGGCCACCCCTAAATCGGGGACACAATACCATTTTCCGAATTTCGACAGCCTCCCGGCCCAGAACCTCAGCACTTGCGGACGATATATATTCCATCATCCTCAGTCCCGCCCGTTTGACCGTCCCTGACAAGTCTGTTAAGATTCGACGCTGAACGGAACGGGGAGTGGCGCAGCCCGGCTAGCGCGCCTGCCTTGGGAGCAGGAGGTCGGCGGTTCAAATCCGCTCTCCCCGATTCTCCTCCTGCCGCGACGCGCCTGTAGCTCAGGTGGATAGAGCAGCTGCCTTCTAAGCAGCGGGTCGGGGGTTCGAGTCCCTCCAGGCGCGCTCCCTGTTTCCCCTACCCAACCACCCTGATCTCCTGCGGCATGTCGGACAGGCTTTTGCTGCCGTCCTTAGTCACTACCATAGCATCCTCGATGCGGACGCCATTGCGGCCGGGTAGGTAGATGCCGGGCTCGTCAGTGTAAGGAATATGGGAGACGACCCGGGCGATGAGCTCTGGATATTCCATCCGCTCGAGTTCGGCGCCGCCGCCGGATCAGAAAAAAAGCCAGGCCTGCGACGGCCCCGATCGCGACCAGCAGGAACGCGCCCGACAGGTTGAAGAAGGCCGTCCACGGCGACTTGCCGAAATAGAGCTTGAGCTTCGGCAGGGCGACGATCGTCCGGGCCATCTCCTTCGGCGGGAACTTCTCGATCTTGCCCACGGCCAGGACGTACTTGCCGGTATTGTCGGGGCTCGTGACGACGACGGTGTAGGCGCCCGCGGGGACCTGCTCGTCGTATTCGGGCCCGAGCAGGTAGCGGTCACCGCCGAAGGGCTCGTAGAACGGGCGCCAGGTGTACGTCTTCCCGTCCAGGCGGGCCAGGAGCTCCTTCTTCCCGCCCGTCTCACGATAGACTGCGGCTTCGTAATCGCTCTCGATGCCCGGGATGTCGGGGACGAGGAGATTGACGTAGAGCCGCAGCGGGGCATCGTTCCGGATGTCGTACGTCTGGGGATTCCCGGCCAAGCGGGCGTAGAAAGCTTGGGAGATCTCCGGGTCGCGGACGATGATCGACGGCCGGTCGTTGACGAGGCGGGGCTGATGGGCGGAGGCAGCCCCGGCCGCGAGGACGAACACCGTTAAGGCGAGGAACGGGTGCCGCTCTTTTTTTCTACAGCGCATGGCCTCATTATAGCCAAAACGCGCTTCCCTGACAGGGTCTCGCGGCCGAGACTCTCATTCCGCCCTTATGATCCTAAAGCACCGCTCTGTCTCGGATTCGAACATCAGGCCTTCGGCAAGTCGTCTCAGGCCTTCGAGTCAGGCCGCCCTTCCCAGGTCAGACGGTCCGGCCGGGTGGACTCAAGCCTGTCGCTTTGATAAGATGACAGGGGTGGAGACACGATTGACACGGACCGTACCAAGCCTGCTGATTGTGGCACTCGCCGGGCTGGCTTCAATAAACGTCTCTGGGGATCCCGGCTACGGTTCCAGAGCGAAGGAGGCGGCCATACAGTTGACGTCAACTTTATTGATCGACGATTTTTCCGGTGAACAGGGGACCTCCGTTATGGGAACGGAGTGGCGTCTTTTTACGGACCGGGTCATGGGCGGAGTCTCCGATGCCACTTCAAGTTTAGAAACCATCGAGGGACGCCGCTGCCTGCAGCTGCGGGGGCGAGTTTCCTTGAAAAATAACGGAGGTTTCATCCAGGTCGCGCTTCCGCTGGCCCAGGGTGGCCGTCCCTTCGACGCTTCGGAATTCAAGGGAGTAAGGGCATGGGTCCGCGGAAACGGTAAAACCTATCATATCCATCTGCGCACAGCCCAAACCGGGCTCCCCTGGCAATATTTTAGCGTGGCGTTCGATTCCACCGCCCGCTGGCGGCCGATCGACCTCCCGTTTGACGGGTTTAAGGCGGAAAATGTACAGGCCAAACTGGACGCCAGGGGCCTCGAGCGGATCGCCGTAGTGGCTATCGGGGAAGAATTTGAGGCGGATGTCGCCGTCTCCCGCCTGGAGTTCTACCGCTGACCCGCAACGCTTCGTTTTTCCTTTAAGTTCTATGGGGCGACGGCTTGCCGCGCCTTTTTGATGATTCCTTTGGCCATATCGGGGAAAATGAGCTTGTGCAGGGGTTTGGTGAGGAGCCAGTATAACCTTCCCCAGAGTCCTTTCGGATAATAATGGGCTGTGACAACCAGCCGGTTGCCTTCAATAGAGATTTCCAGCCAGGCCTTTCCAGGGACCTTCATCTGGTTGACGAGGAGCAGTCTTCTATTTGGCTTCAGGTCGACGACTTTCCAGAAGTCCAGGCCGTCGCCGATGCGAAGCCTGTTGGGATCCCGGCGTCCCCGGCTCAACCCGGGACCGGCGAATAAGATATCGATGGAACCTCGCAGCCGCCACAGCCAATTATAAGTGAACCAGCCGTTGTCCCCCCCGATGGATTCGACGACAGAAAAAACGCTATCCACCGGAATGGCCCCGAAATCGGCCGAGATCGTTTCCCTATAAACGGCCGATTCCAATCGGTCCAGTCCTTCGATATCACATGTCTTATTGGCGCTGCTGTCGCACCAGCGGCTGATGACCTGGCTCCTTTCGATCTCATCGAGGGCCCTCCGGAAGGATTCCTCATAGGAAAGGGGATGGATCCGGGGAAAATATATCCGGGCGTTATCATTTTGGATCGTCGTTTCCGATTTCAACCCTTGGACGAGGGCTTTGGCGATAGGAAAAGGAACAGGCGTCATCAGTTTGAGCCAGTAGGAAGAGAGACGGGGACTGAGAAACGGAACGGGAATGATTGTTCTTTTCAGCCCCATGACGCCGGCCGACCGAAGGAGCATGTCTTGAAAGCTCATTTTCTCGGCGCCGATATCGACGGTGACGCTCCCCTCGGCCCGGACATCCTTGGCCTGGAAAAGGAATTCCAGCACGTCCGAGACACCGACGGGCTGTGTTTGCGTCCGGACCCATTTCGGCGTGGTCATCACCGGGAGCTTCTGGATCAGGTGGCGGATGATCTCGAAGCCGGCGCTCCCCGAGCCGATAATGACTCCGGCCCGGAACCAGACGGTCTGAATCCGGTCGGGCCTCGAGCTCAGGATCTCTCCCGTTTCCAAACGGCTCCTGAGGTGCTCAGAGGCCGTATCCCTCTGTCCCAAACCGCCGAGGTAGATGATCCTTCTCGCCTTCTTCGCGATGCAGGCCTCTAGGAAATTCTGCGCGCTCAAGCGGTCGAGCTTTTCAAAATCCGCGCCGGCTCCCATAGAGTGAATCAGATAATAGGCGACATCTATGCCTTCGAGTCCCTTCCGGACGGATTCCTTGTCCAAGGTGTTCCCTTCGAATAGCTCGACCCGGTCTTCGAGGTCGGCTAGGACTTTCCGGGAATTCCTGACGAACAACCGAAGACGGACGGACTCGTCGGTGAGCAGTTTTCTCAGGAGCCTTCTTCCGATATATCCTGTGGCCCCCGTTAAAAGGATGTTCATCGCTGCACGACAAAGAGCCTGATCGTCCGTATGGAAGAAGCGGATTCTTTCAGACTTGGATTCTCCGCACCTGCTGGAACTTGGTGACCACGATGTAGGTTTTGACTCGGACCTGGAATATCCGGCAGGATGGCGACTTGATGAAACCTTCCAGGGTGGGATGTTGACTCAGGTACAGGCCAAGGACCTCTTTTCTCGACCTAACCTTGACCTCCTCGGCCCTGCCCAGGGCGGTCACGGCGATGCCCCGGTTGAAGTCCGCGGCGGCGTTTCTGCGGTTGTCAAAGAGCATGGAAACCCCGGGAAACCGGATAAGGTTGGCGTACTTCCGGGTGTCCACCCCCGTGGCGAAGTAGATGTGCTTGAGGTCCTTGGATACCGCGAAGGCCACAAGACTCTGATAGGGCGAGCAGGGCTCCCGGGTGGCCAGAACGCCGAGCTTCTGGCCGGCGAGAAGCCGCCGTAAGACGGCCCGGGTGTCCAACTGAATGCCCGCTTTCATCCCCCTATTTTCGATGAATCCCGCTTATTTGTAAATGGAATGCCGGGGCTTAATCGAACTGTATTATTTGATTAGACCGGCGGCTCGCTGCTGGCCGGGCTGACGGGCAGGTGATTATCAGGGCTGTATGTCCCTTCCTGCGAGCCGTGGGCCGTCCCGGACCTGCAAATAAAAATGGCCCCTTTTTTGCCACTCCAAGACGGTGTTTCGAGGTGTTGGATAATCCGGGGATGAAAGCTCCTCAGGAGCCGTCCGTGAGCACAATATTGAGCACACCCTCCGGAAGTGACTTCGCAAAACGTTCATAATCAATCAATTGAGACGGAGGCCCAGCTGCAACCGTCATCATGCGTATGAAGAGAATCATCCTTTCGTCCGCCGTAGCCGTGCTCATTATTTCGGCCGTCGCGGTTGCCCAGCACAAGAACCCCCCTCCGGAATCGGTCTGGTGGGCCGAGCGCCAAAGTGTCACCGTCGATAATTTCCCGGCCGAAGGCCTGATCCTGGATATCGGCGGCGGCGGCGAGGGGATCATCGGCCAGCTCAAGGGCCGGCAGGTTGTGGCCATCGACCTCCTCAAACAGGAGCTCGAAGACGCGCCGGCCGGGCCCCTGCTCAAGATCGTCATGGACGCCAGAGATCTGAAGTTCCTCGACGGTTCGTTTGCGACGGTCACGGTCTTCTTCACGTTCATGTATATCAACCCCGCCGATCACGAGAAGGTCCTCCGTGAGCTCCATCGCGTTCTCGCGCCCGGGGGACGGCTTCTCATTTGGGACGTCGTTTTCCCCCGGTTGCAGGACAAGCGGAAGACGACCGTTCTGTTCCCCTTCACCATCAAGCTCCCCGACCGTGAGATCGATACGGGCTACGGGGTCGGTCTCCGCGAGGGGGAGCTCGGGCGGCCCCATTTCGCAGAGCTGGCCCGCAAGACCGGCTTCGACGCTATTTCCAAGAATAGCGCCCAGGCCTGGTTCTTCCTGGAACTAGCCAAACCGGCCGCCAGGTGAGATCCGAAGAGGACGTCCGCTCTCCCGAGAGAGGCCGGCGTAAACGCGGCCGGCTTTCCCGGAGTATAATATCGAGAAGGGGCCAAAACGGCATGGCCCTCATTCGGCGGAAGGAGACGTGACTCCATGAGTCGAGTTCGTTCCATAAAAGCCATCGGGATCCTCCTGATTCTGGCGGTTTCCTCGATCCTCAACCCGGCCATCTCCCAGGATTTGGGACAAAAGTCAGAAGCTCTTCAGCCCGCCAATATCGCCAGCGGCCAGGGAACCGCAAATCCGCGCGATCCCGTGCTGAATTTCGAGTACGCGTGGAACCGCCTCGATCGCAACTACGGGCAGTTTGATGCCAAGCATGTTGACTGGGATGCCCTATACCGGACCTATCGCCCCCAGGTGACGCCCCATACGACGGATCAGGAGCTGTGGGACATCCTCCTCGCCATGCTGGGTCACCTCAACGACGCCCATGTGTGCCTGGCTGACGACACCCGCCGTACGTGTTGCGGGCTGACGGAGGGGCTCAAGCCTGGCGACTTCTCCCTCGACCTGGTGAAGTCGAAATACTTGCAGGATAAAGCCCTGGACGCGCTGAAGGGCAAGCTCACATATGGTTGGCTGACGCCGGCGATCGGCTACGTGCGCTTCGGCGACTTCAAGGCCGGCCTCGATCCGATCACCCAGGCGATCGACAGCGTGATCGGCCAGTTCGCCGGCGCCCGGGCTATGATCGTTGACGTCCGAGACAACCCGGGCGGCACAGGCCGGGCGGCGGAACTCGTGGCGGCCAGGTTTGCCGACCGAACCAGACATTATATGCGTGTCCAAACGCGCTACGGCCCGAAGCACGACGATCTGACCCCGGTGGAGTACCGCAGCATCGTGCCGGACGGCAAGTCCCAGTTCTTGGGCCCCACGATCCTATTGACCAACCGCCTGACCGCCAGCGCTGCCGACGGCTTCGTTCTGGCCATGCGCGTGTTGCCGCATGTCACTGTGGTGGGCGACCTCACCGAGGGAGCCCTCTCCGCACAGTTCCCCGACCGTATGCCCAACGGCTGGACCCTCTTTGTCGCCTTCAAGGTGGCGAGGGACCACAACGGGGTCAACTGGGACGGGATAGGCGTGCCTCCGGATCTGCGCATTTCGAACACGGCCGCGGATATCGCCGGGGGAAGAGACCGGGTACTGGAATTTGCGTTGCAGCTGCTGGAGAAAGGCGCGCCCGCGCCTCAGAACGAGGCCGGCAGCCTCGTGAACCTGAAGATCTCTCTGGTCGACGCTTATGTGCGTTGCGCCGTGGAGAAAGGTGTCGAGGTCGCGATCACCGAGCTGAACCGTGCGCGGGCCGCCGGCGGCAGCGCCCAATATTTCTCCGTAGACGAGGTCATGCAGCAGGCCGTTCAGTACCTGGACCGCAAGGAGTATTCCGAGGCGATCGGCCTGTTGCAGGCCTGCCAAAAGGACTTCCCCCAATTCGCCAGCACCTACGTTAGGCTGGCCAGAGCCCACCTCGGCGCCGGCGATCTCGCGGCCGCTGAGGCGGCCATGAAGATGGGGGAGCGGGTCGAGGCCATGCTACCCTGGGAAGTGCCTCAGATCGAGCAGATGAAAACAGCGATCCTCAAGAAAAAACAGGGTTCTGCCGCCGACATCCTGGGGAAAGCCCTCGCCGACGGCGGTCTCGTCGCCGCGGAGAAGGCCTTGGTGCAACTGACGAACCGGCGTGAGAAGGACGGTCCGATCTTTGATGAGGCCGACTTCAACACTCTCGGCTATCGGTTGTTGCAGGAAAACAGCCTCGAGTTCGCCCTCTATGTCTTCGAAAAGAACGTCCAGCTCTATCCCGACTCGAGCAACGCTTACGACAGCCTCGGTGAAGCCTTCCTCAACGCCGGCCGCAAGGCACAAGCGATCGAAAGCTACCGGAGGTCTCTTGTCCTGGATCCGAGCAATGCGAACGCTCGGTCGAAACTCAAGGAGTTGGAGAAGAGGCCATAACCACGTTTTGCCCCTTTTCCGGGTCGCGATCGAGCAGCTAGCGCCCTAACCCTAATTCATCTAATGTGGAAGCATAGGAATATTGAGTTCGTAGCCCCCTCAAGCGGCTGGCCGGGCTGACGGCATCTGATACCCGTAATCCGGGGATGAAGGCCCTTCCGGGCCGTCCGTGTGCACAATTCTGAGCACATCTCATTGTAGATCTCCTGCAAATCGTTCATCTTACATCAATTAGGACAGTAGTCCAGCTGCCTTCTAAGCAGCGGGTCGGGGGTTCGAGTCCCTCTCGGCGCGCTCCCTGTTTCCCCGAGAAGATGACTATTTCGGGCATCATCTCGCGGTCTCGAAATCGTCGGAATTTTGTACAGCTTTACACCGTTTTAGGCGGCTGTTGAGCACAGTTTTGAGCACGCATTTAGCGACGATCATGGTTCTGGCCGGGGTAATCAGTCCACCAATCTGGATGAGGAGGATTAGGTGCGGGTGCTACTTCTCAAATATAAGGATTTTTTCCAAGGTGTTCTGAGCGGAATCCATCGCAGTTACGAATCTCAGTTCCATCGGAGTTGACTTGTTAAAAGTATCTTGGAGAGCCGATTCGCTTGAACGAAGGACGACAAACCGCTTATTTTGCTGCGCCGCGCCAGCGTTTTTGGGGGATGCGACAAGCGACTTTACCAAAATGGCAATCAGCAAAACCAGCGCCACATTGATTAGGATGGTCGTCGATTTGGATATCTTCATTGTTCCCTCCTTCAGAACGGATTTTATCACACTCTGATGAACGAGCCCCAAGAGGAATATATGAGGGCACCTGCGGGGTCATAATTCAGTTGGCTAGAACGCCGGCCTGTCACGCCGGAGGTCGCGAGTTCGAGTATCGTCAGCCCCGCCATTCCTCTGTCAAGAGCGCCGTCCTCCAGTTCCCCCCAATTACAGAGGGGACATTTAAGGTTTCGCCAAAGGGGCCTCCGAAAAGGATGTCATCTCTTGCCGCTTGATGGGGCTGTTGACAGTGCTGCGCTGGCGGCGATACAGTATTGGCAT
>Ga0209706_10002356_pt1 | contig 10483 bp, 10 predicted proteins | sample PPLLaktember2015_6_FD_187263 | JGI IMG/M metagenome (GOLD analysis project Ga0209706, IMG submission 187263) | Freshwater sediment microbial communities from Prairie Pothole Lake near Jamestown, North Dakota, USA - PPLs Lake P8 Core (1) Depth... | ecosystem: Environmental > Aquatic > Freshwater...
AGGTGGTCGAATTCGCGTTCGCGCAGGTGCTTGAGAAAGGTTTTTCGCAGGCCGCGCTTGACGGCTTTCGGGTTATCGCCCATGTACGCGTCCGGCACGAAGCCAAGCTTGCCGCGGTCGCGCACGATCGCATCGCCGACGCTCAGGAAACCCCCACTCAGCGGCAGGTACAGCGCGGTTTCCTCGGGACACAGCGCCGCGACCTTCAAGGCCAACACGCCGCCCGGCAGTTCCCTGCCATGGGCGAATCCCCTGACCGTCTCGCCGTGGGTGAACTCGTGCAGTCCGTCCTTGTGGCACCAGACCTTCGCGCCATAGCGCTCGGCAAAACGGCCGCTGTGCCGGTAGTGATGGCGGTTGGTCAGGTAGACGTGCTGCGGCGCGCCGTGCGCCGCAAACCACTCGATCCCTTGCGCCGGAATGCGTGGATCGATCAGCACCGCCGGGTCGGTGGCGTTGACGTAGTAGGAGTGGACGTAGGCCTGGATGCCTTCGTGGAAGGTCTTCCAGTGAAACACGCCGGGAAGAATCTCTTTCATGGAGTGGGGTCCTTTGGTTCAGTTCAGTAAAGACAAACCACAAAAAAATGAAAGCAGCGCTTTCCTTACGGTCGTCAGAGGCTTGATGAATGATTGTTAGAGGTCGAGAAGCCTTGTTACGGCCTTCATCTCCAGGAAATATGCTTTCATTAGGAGCGGGTGCAGTGGGATGCCCGGAAGTCTGGATATAGGAAACTCAGTCATGATCCATGCGGAAAGCGCCGAGCAACATGCAGCCGGTGGTCTCGCAATCGAGACCTTTCACCTGACCCGCCGATTCGGCGCGTTCACTGCGGTCGACCGGGTCAATCTCGTGGTCCCCTACGGCGGAATCTTCGGCCTGCTCGGACCCAACGGCGCCGGGAAAAGCACGCTCATCAAGATGCTCACGACGCTTATGAAGCCATCGGACGGAACGGCGCGTGTCGCCGGCTTCGACATCGTGCAGGCCCCCGCCGAGATCAGGAAACGGATCGGCTATGTGCCGCAACTGCTGTCTGCGGACGGCGCGCTCACCGGAATCGAGAACCTCACGCTGTCCGCCCGGCTGTACAGCATTCCCCGGGCGGAGCTGAAACCGCGCGTCGCGGAAGCGCTGCGTTACATGGGGCTGACCGATTCGGCGCGCCTGCTGGTGAAAAAGTACTCCGGCGGCATGATCCGACGGCTCGAGCTGGCGCAGGCGATGCTGCACCGGCCGGCGATCCTGTTTCTGGACGAGCCGACGATCGGACTCGACCCGGTGGCCTGCATGAGCGTGTGGGACCGGTTGCGGGCGCTGAACCAGGAGCACGGCATGACCATCCTGATGACGACGCATGTCATGGATGAAGTCGATGAACTCTGCGATACGGTGGCGATCCTGCACGAGGGCAGGCTGGCGGCGTGCGCCAGTCCTGCGCAGCTCAAGCATGCCGTGGGCGATGACGCGACGATGACCGACGTGTTTGCCTATTTCAGCGGGGGAAGCATCGAAGATGGAGGCGGCTACCGAGAAGTCAGGCAGACCCGGATGACTGCGAAGCGCCTCGGATGATCGCGCCGCTGGATTTCCTCGCCAAGAGCCTGGCGATCGCGCAGGTGGAGTTGAGAAAGCTCTTGCGCGACCCGACGGAACTTGTCTCCCGCGCGGTGCAGCCGGTGCTGTGGCTGGCCGTCTTCGGCCAGGTATTCAGCAAGGTGCGCGGGATTCCCACCGGCAACATCGGCTACCTGGCCTTCTTGACGCCCGGCATCCTCGCGCAGAGCGTGCTGTTCGCAGCCATCTTCTACGGCATCGCGGTCATCTGGGAACGCGACCTGGGCGTCATCCACAAATTGCTGGTGAGCCCGAGCCCGCGCGGGGCGCTGGTGTTCGGCAAGGCCATCGCGGCGGGGTTCAGGGGGCTGCTGCAAGCGGTGATCATCTACGTCATCGCTTTTGCGATGCACATTCCCCTCCGCACCGAGCCGGCCGCCGTGTTCGGCGTCCTCGCCGCCGTCGTGCTGGGGGCGGCAGTCTTCTCGACGTTTTCCCTCATCATCGCCTGCATCGTCAAGACGCGTGAGCGTTTCATGGGCGTCGGACAACTGCTCACCATGCCGCTCTTCTTTGCGAGCAACGCCATCTACCCGCTGTCGTTGATGCCCGAATGGCTGAGGGCTGTGGCCAGGGCGAACCCGCTGACCTATCTGGTCGATGCATTGCGCATGCTAATGATCGAAGGCGGGCAGGGGGCGCACGGTCTGGTCATGAACTTCACGGTGCTGGGTGCGGTATTTGTCGTCTTCGTCGTTGTCGCAGCGAGGCTTTACCCGACTTTGATCGAGTAAGCGGACGCACCGTGACGCGGACTGCGAGCATCGGTGGAAAACGCCGGGAAGCCGTTCTTGCATGGCGGAGGTCCTTTACGCCAGCAAAGACAACTCTGCGGCAAAGATAAAGCCGCGGTGCGGCTGCCTTTACATCCGGTTTTCCTTGCCTATAGTCTGGTTTTGATCGACGGGAGTGCGCCATGTACGACAAGCCCAAGCCCGCCGTGCCACCCACCGAGCCGGATCTTTCCCGTCGCCGCTTCTTCCGCGCCTCCGCGGCCCTGGGCGGGCTTGGTCTGCTGGGGCATTCTGGCCTGAATGCCGCCGCCTCGATCGAGTTGCCCATGGTCAATGGCCGGCGCGAACTGGCGGTCTATCCGCAAAAACGCGAGCTGATCCTGATGACGGCACGGCCGGTTCAGCTCGAGACGCCGTTTCAGCTCTTCAACGACGGCGTCTTTACCCCCAACGACGCCTTCTTCGTGCGCTGGCACCTGGCCGGGGTGCCCACCCAGATCGACGGCGCGGCGTTCGAGATCAAGGTTCACGGCCGGGTCAAGCAGCCGCTTGCGCTCAAGGTGGCGGACCTGCAGAACCAGTTCGAAGCAGTCGAGGTCGCGGCGGTATGCCAGTGTTCCGGCAACAGCCGCGGATTTTTCAATCCGCGGGTGGCGGGCGGCGAATGGGGCAATGGCGCGATGGGCAATGCCTTGTGGAAGGGGGTGCGCTTGCGTGACGTCCTCAACAAGGCCGGCATCGAGGCCGACGCCGTGCAGGTTCGCTTCAACGGGGCGGACGGGCCGGTGCTTCCCGCCACCCCCGACTTCGTCAAGGCGCTGGACATGGACGTTGCCCTCGGCGAGGACGTACTGATCGCCTACAGCATGAACGGCGAGCCGCTGCCGCTGCTCAACGGCTTCCCGGTGCGGCTGATCGTGCCGGGCTGGTTCGCCACCTACTGGGTCAAGATGCTCGACGACATCGAAGTCATCAACACCACCGACCAGAACTTCTGGATGAATCCGGCCTACCGCATTCCGGACAATTCCTGCGCCTGCATGGAACCGGGGCAGCAGGGCGTGAAAACCGTGCCCATCAACCTCCTTAACGTGCGCTCGTTCATCACCAGCCTGGCCGATGGCGCCCGGCTCAAGGGCGGACATGTCCATGAAATCAAAGGCATCGCATTCGACGGCGGCTACGGCATCGCCCGGGTGCTGTTTTCCAGCGATGGCGGCAAGCACTGGGCAGAGGCCAAACTGGGCAAGGACCACGGCAAATACAGCTTCCGCCAGTGGACGGCCGCGTTCAAGCCGGTCACCGGCCGTCGCTACGAGCTGGCCTGCATGGCGGTCAACCACAACGGCGAAAGCCAGCAGCCGTCCACGTCGCGCTGGAACCCGTCCGGCTATATGCGCAATGTCGTCGAAACCTATCGCGTCACGGCGATCTAGGAGGTGTGTGATGAAGACATACGCAAACGCCCTTTCCCTGCTTGCAGGCATTGCCGGATTGTCGATCGCGTTCCAGGTCGCCACCGCGCAGAACCTGAGCGAGGTCAGCATCGACCTGCCCGAGGAAACAGCCCAGCTCAAACCCGGCCCCGGGCTCGAGCTTGCACGGGACAACTGCATGACCTGCCACTCCGTCGATTACATCTACATGCAGCCCCCGCTCAGCCAGGAGCAATGGAAAGGCGAGGTCGTGAAGATGAAGAAAGCGATGGGTGCGCCCATCGCCGACAGCGACATCGATGCCATCGTGCAGTACCTCATGTCGCAGAACGGGAAAAAGTAGGCACGGCCCGCTTCCTGCCGCAGACATGACGAGTCCGCATTATTCGCAATGAGGGGATACCCAGGAACATCCCAAGGAGAAACATCATGGATGCATCATGGAAAGTGGCAGGCACCTACTTCGAGTCGTGCAACTGCGAGGCGGCCTGTCCGTGCGTGTTTACAGGGCCGCCGACGGAGGGTGAGTGCAAGGCACTGATCGGCTGGCATATCGATCAGGGCAGCTTCGGCGACACCCCCCTCGATGGCTTCAACGCCGCGCTGTTTGCCTATGTGCCCGGGCATATGCTGAAGACAAAATGGAAGGTCGCCCTGTATGTCGATGAAAGGGCGGATGCGAAGCAGCAGGATGCTTTGACGAAGATATTCTCGGGGGCGGCCGGTGGACACCTCGCGGCGCTGGTGCCGTTGATCGGCGAGGTGCTCGGGGTCAAGAGCGCTGCCATCGATTACCGCATCGCTGGCAAGCAGCGCAGCCTGAGCATTCCGCAGGTGGCGCAGATGGAAATCGAGGCGATGGCCGGCCAGGGCGGAGAGGACGTCACGCTCTCCAACATCCCCTTCACGGCGGTGCCCGGCTATCCCACGGTGGTGTGCCAATCGAAGCGCCTGAGTTTCCACGATCACGGCTTCGACGTGGAGATTTCCAAAAAGAATGGGTTCTATTCCCCCTTCAGCTACCGGGCCTGAGGGACGGCCCGAGCCGCGCGTGCTTGTTGCCGCCAGCCTGGCGGGGATGACGGCGCTGGCATGGGCTTATCTCGGCTACGAGTCCTGGGCCATGGGCCACATGGATCTGGTGGACATGGCAATGCCCGGCACCCGGCAATGGGGGCTGCGGGATCTGCTGCTGGTGTTCACGATGTGGACGATCATGATGATCGGCATGATGACGCCTTCGGCAAGCCCGATGGTCCTGCTTTTTACCCGCATCCAGAACGGGCGCCATGCGCAGGGCCGGTCTGTGGTTGCGAGCGGACTGTTTCTGCTCGGCTATCTTGGCGCGTGGACCGGTTTCAGCTTTGTCGTCACGCTGATTCAGTGGGGGATGCACGCTGCCATGCTCGTTTCACCCACGATGGTTGGCACCAGTCCGCTGCTGGGCGGAGGGGTGCTGGTCGCCGCCGGCATCTACCAGTGGACACCGGCCAAGCACGCCTGCCTGTCCCGCTGCCGCTCGCCCCTGGGGTTTCTGCTCAGCGAGTGGCGCGACGGCGCCATGGGTGCGCTGGTCATGGGCTTGCGGCATGGTGCGTATTGCACTGGATGCTGCTGGCTGCTCATGCTGGTGCTGTTTGTCGTCGGGGTGATGAACCTGGTGTGGATCACGCTGCTCGCCATCCTGGTATTGCTGGAAAAGACCCTGCGCAGGGGACTCTGGGTGAGCCGTGCCGCAGGCCTCGCGCTCATCGTATGGGGCGGCTGGATTGCGCGTGGCGCGCTGGCATGATTCCGGGGGACTGATCTGAGGGCCGGGGGCCAATCAGGAAAGTGGGGCGACGACCAGCGGCACGACCATTTCCGCCGCGGTGAGCCCGCCGTGCACGCCGATGTGGGTGTGGCGCGGCTCGCCCTGGAGCCAGTCGCGCAGGATGGCGCGGCCGCGGGGGATGAGGACGTAGTCGCCGATCCGGTCGTGCAGGGCCGGGTGGGCTGCGCCCGGGCCCAGCCATTCCTGCCGCACGATGCGTTCGACCATTGCGCTGGGTCACGCGCTGAATTTCGCAGTGGTGGCCGAAGGCATCGAGACCGGGGCCGACCTGGACTGGCTGCGCACCAGCGGCTGCGATATCGGCCAGGGCTATTTCATCGCCCGGCCGATGGCGGCTGCCGCCTTCGGCGACTGGGTCGCCGGGGACTTGATGTTGAAGGATCGCGGGACGGTGCTGACTCCTGAGCCTGCCGTTAAACCATCTTGAAATCGGGGTCTGTCCACGTTGAAGGAGGGCTCACTCACTTATCGGGCGCCGTTCCCTTCCGCCAGTAGGTGCGCAGTTTCTCCTGCTGTTCCTTGGTCAGGACGGCCTCCATGCGTTTCTGAGCCGCCACCGAGGAGTCGTACATTTGTTGCTGGAGTTTGCCGATTTCCTTGTTGGTCGCGTCGATGGCAGCCTCGTCCCGCTTCGGCGCCTGATACAGGTCACGCAGCCTGGCCTGCTGATTCATCATCTCGCCCATCAGGGCCCAGTGTGACTTGCGGGTTTCATCCTGAATCGTGTTGACTTTGGTCTGCTGCTCCGCGCTCAGGTCGAGCCCGCTTCCCCAATAGGGCCCCATCATCCCGTGGCCCCCCATCATGCCGGGACCCATGCCGTAGCCGCCCCCCATCATGCCGGGACCCATGCCGTAGCCGCCGTACCCCCCCATCATGCCGGGGCCCATGCCGTAACCGCCGTAACCCCCCATCATGCCGGGGCCCATGCCGTAACAGCCCGGCGTGCCGGGGCCGCCCTGGCATGGGGGGGGAGGCGGGTCGGCCGCCAGGAGGGGCAGAGCCGTTCCGGTCAGGGCGAGCGCGAGGCTGCAGGCGGCAAGCAGGCTGAAATGTCCTGTGTTGTTCATGGCAATTTCCTTTCGCAAGTGGGGTTGATCAAGCGGTTGAAACGACAGCGGACTTCAGCCTATTTTTCCAGCAGGTCATCCCGTTTCTGGAGATACTCGTCGCGGCCGATTTCGCCGCGCGCATAGGTTTCCTTGAGAATGTCGAGCGGCGTTCTTGGTTCCGGTTCTGCTTCGTGGCCACCCTTGTCCCGGGGTTTGGCGAACAGATACTTCAACAAGGCGACCGCCAGGAGTAGGGGAATGCCCCAGACCAGGATCATCCACAGGCCGCCGAACAGCATGCCAATCCCTCCATCGAACATCCATCCATGGTTGTAAGGGCCGTACATATCGTTTCGTTCTGGATTTGGGGTTGACGGAAAAAGGGCTGATCAAGCTGGATATGGCACAGCGTTTCCAGAAAATCTGGCAAGCCAGTCAACTATAGTCATCGCTGCATCGAATACAAATGGAGCCGGGGTCTGCCAGCATGGCGGATGGGCAGCGTGCATCGGATGGAACGGGGTGCGCTTCATTCATTTGGATCATGCGAGCGGGATCCTTTATCTTTCTCCAAGCTTCATCCGGTTGAGACGCAAGGCATTGCCCACCACCGAAACCGAACTGAAACTCATGGCGGCAGCAGCGATCATGGGGGAGAGCAGCAGGCCGAAGAACGGATACAGCACCCCCGCCGCCACCGGCACGCCCAAGGTGTTGTAGACGAAGGCGAAGAACAGGTTCTGGCGGATGTTGCGCATGGTCGCGCGGCTCAGCTGGCGGGCGCGGACGATGCCGCGCAGGTCGCCTTTCACCAGGGTGATGCCGGCGCTTTCCATCGCCACGTCGGTGCCGCTGCCCATGGCCACGCCCACCTGCGACTGGGCGAGGGCGGGCGCGTCGTTGATGCCGTCCCCGGCCATGGCCACCACCCGGCCTTCGGCCTGGAGCCGCTTCACCACCTCGGACTTCTGGTCCGGCAATACCTCGGCCTGCACCCGCTCGATGCCGAGCCTTTTCGCCACGGCCTCGGCCGTCACCCGGTTGTCGCCGGTGAGCATCACCACCTCGATGCCCTCCTGGTGGAGCAGGCGCAAAGCCTCCGGGGTGGTTTCCTTCACCGGGTCAGCCACCCCCACCAGGCCGGCGGCCTTGCCGTCCACCGCGATGAACATCACCGTCTGGCCTTCGCTGCGCAAGGCATCGGCTTGTTTCGCGAGCCCGCCCAGGTCCAGCTTCTGCTCATCCATCAGCCCCTGGTTGCCGAGCGCTACCGTGTGCGCTCCCACCTCGCCGATGACGCCGCGGCCGGTGACGGAACGGAAACCCTTCACCTCGGGCAGCCCCAGCCCCCGCTCCCTTGCCCCGGCGACGATGGCCGCCGCCAGCGGGTGTTCGCTCGCCCGCTCCAGCGCCGCGCCGAGGCGCAGGATTTCGTTTTCGTCGAAGCCGGGCGCAGCCGTCACGGCCATCAGACGCGGCTTGCCTTCGGTGAGGGTACCGGTCTTGTCGACCACCAGGGTGTCCACTTTCTCCATCACCTCCAGCGCCTCGGCATTCTTGATCAGCACGCCCGAGGTGGCGCCGCGGCCGGTGCCCACCATGATGGACATGGGCGTGGCGAGCCCCAGCGCGCAGGGGCAGGCGATGATCAGCACCGAGACGGCGCTGACCACCGCGTGGCCGAGGCGGGGCTCCGGGCCGACCAGGGCCCAGACGGCGAAGGTCAGCACCGCCACCCCCACCACCGTGGGGACGAACCAGGCAGACACCACGTCGGCCAACCGCTGGATCGGCGCGCGGCTGCGCTGGGCCTCGCTCACCATGTGCACGATCTGCGCCAGCAGGGTATCTGCCCCGACGCGTTCGGCCCGCATCAATAGGCCGCCCGTGCCGTTCACGGTGGCGCCGATGAGGCGGTCGCCCGAACCTTTTTCTACCGGGATGGACTCTCCGGTGACCATGGATTCGTCCAGGGCGCTGGCGCCTTCCAGCACCACGCCGTCCACCGGCACCTTCTCGCCGGGACGCACTCGCAGCACGTCGCCGGGCTGCACGTGCTCCAGCGGGACGTCCTCCTCCCGCCCGTCGGGGCGCACGATGCGCGCTGTCTTCGGCGCAAGGCCGAGCAGCATCTTGATGGCGGCACTGGTGCGGCTGCGGGCGCGCAACTCCAGCACCTGCCCCATGAGAACCAGGGCAGTGATCACCGCCGCCGCCTCGAAGTACACCGGCACCACGCCGTGCATGCGCAGGGCGGGCGGAAACAGCCCCGGCGCGAGCAGCGCCACGACGCTGTACGTCCACGCAACTCCCACGCCGAGCGCGATCAGGGTGAACATGTTGAGGCTGCGGTTGACCAGTGAGGCCCAGCCCCGCTGGAACAGGGGCCAGCCGCCCCACAGCACCACCGGGGTGGCCAGCAGGAACTCGACCCACTGGATGGCAGTGTGGGACAGGAAGCGGCTGGCGAATTCCGGTGCCAGGTCGGCTGCCATCGCGATGAGGAACACCGGAAACGCCAACGCGGTGCTGAACCAGAAGCGGCGGCTCATGTCGGCGAGTTCGGGATTTTCCGCCTCCTCCAGGCTGGCGGTGCGGGGTTCCAGCGCCATGCCGCAAATCGGGCAGTTCCCCGGTTCGCTGCGCACCACTTCGGGGTGCATGGGACAGACGTATTCGGTGGCAGCCTGTGCGGGCTCAGGCGGGGCGGGCGGCATAAGCGGCTCGAGGGCCATGCCGCACTTGGGACAGTTACCGGGCGCGTACTGGCGGACCTCGGGATGCATCGGGCAGGTATAGGGCTCCGACGGTTCAGCGGACTTCGCAGGGGGATGCGTGTAGTGCCGGGGAGCCGCCTGAAACGTGTGCAGGCAGTGCGTGGAGCAAAAGTAGTAATGCTCGCCCTGGTACTCGGCGCTGCCTGCCGCCGTGTGTTCTTCCACGGTCATGCCGCATACGGGATCGATTGCCATGGCGCGCTCCTTTCATCGAAGACTGTCTTGCCCTTGCCCCATTTGTGCGGGGGCCCGGTTCCCTTGGTATAGATTCTTACCCGCGCACTTTTTGATCATGCGAGCGGAGCGACGACAAGCGGCACGACCATCTCCATGGCTGAAAGTCCGCCGTGCACGCCGATGTGGGTGTGGCGCGGCTCGCCCTTGAGCCAGTCGCGCAGGATGGCGCGGCCGCGGGGGACGAGGACGTAGTCGCCGAGCCGGTCGCGCAGGGCAGGGTGGGCTTCGCCCGGCCCCAGCCATTCCTGCTGCAGGATGTCTGCGCTTTTGAATAGCTGGACGCGGTCTGCCAGATTCCCGCGAATATAGTCCTCGAACTGCGTTTCCCGGCCTGCGCGCACGTAGGCGTAGGCCATGCGCGGTTCGCCGCACAGGGGCAGCAGCAGGGTCTCGCGCAGGCCGGGGTGGTCGTCGAGATCGATGGTCTCTTCCGCCGACGTATCGATGAAGCCATGGTCGGCGGTGACGATGACGCGGCTGCCGCTGTCGCGTGCAACGCCCACCAGCCGGGCGAAGCCCGCGTCGAGCGCGGCGAAGGCCTCGGCTACCTGGGGGCTGCGGATGCCGTATTCGTGCGCCAGGCTGTCGATCTGCGGCCAGTAGGCGTGGACGTAGCTGCGCGGCGCATCGCTGCGCAGGCATTCGGCGATGAGGGCGAACATCTCGTCCAGGGTTTCGTAGCCGTGCCGCGTGGCTGTGCCGGACAGGGCGACGTTGAAGTCCGAATGGATGATGTGCTGCGGGCTGACCACGTGGCAGGGCAAGGGCAGGCGGTCGAACAGCGGGGTGAGGCCGA
>Ga0209706_10002359_pt1 | contig 10478 bp, 16 predicted proteins | sample PPLLaktember2015_6_FD_187263 | JGI IMG/M metagenome (GOLD analysis project Ga0209706, IMG submission 187263) | Freshwater sediment microbial communities from Prairie Pothole Lake near Jamestown, North Dakota, USA - PPLs Lake P8 Core (1) Depth... | ecosystem: Environmental > Aquatic > Freshwater...
ACCGCCGGGACGAACCCGATGAAGAGCGCATGCCGCACCGCCTCCGGGAGGCCGACGCCGAGGCTCAGGAAGGCGCCCGTGTTCTCGACCAGCTCGAAGCGGACCGCGTCACCGAAGAACGTGTGGGGCGCCGCGCCGTCGAGCAGCAGGTTCGCCGCGTGCTTCGCTGCATGATCGCAGCCGACGCAGGCGACCAGCACCAGGAAGAAGAACGAGAGCGAGAGCCTGCGCGCGATCGTCATTTCCGGAGCTCCTCGATTCGCATGCTGCGTTCAGCGCTTCTCGCCGAGGGCCGCGATCTCGTGCGCGTGCTCGGCCGGCCCGGCCGCGAACTGCGGCAGGTCGTCTGCGATCGTCTCCCACGGCGCTTTCGATCCGACCCAGAAATGCGCCAACGGCCGGCGTCCGGGGTCGTCCTCCAGGATGCCGAGGCGGATCCTGTAGACGTCGGGGGCCTCGGTGCGGCGGCTGTAGAGCGGCGAGCCGCAGCGGCTGCAGAAGGCGCGCTTCACGCCGGGCGAGGAGTCGAACTCGCGGATGCGCTCGGCGCCGGCGACGACGTTCCAGTACCGGCTGCGCACGTCCGCGTTCGACCCGAAGGCGGCACCGCTCGCCTTGCGGCAGCGCGAGCAGTGGCAGTGCACGATCGGGCCGAGCTTGCCCGTGATCTCGATCCGGACGTCGCCACAGAGACATTGCGCGCGGATCATGCTCCACCGTCCTCTGCGTCACCCTAGCCACGCAGGGAGGCCAGCGCCTCCCGCCATCGAGCGCGGGATGCCGGTGTCTCAGCCGGGCTCGGCGCCTTCGACCCGCCGGAACGCGAAGCCGCGACCCGGCACGCCTTCGAGCACGAAGACGTCGGGATTGCGGAGCGACTCCCAGCCCGCGTAGCCGAAGCCCGGATCGATCGAGTGCAGCACCAGGCTCAGGAGCTGCCCGTGGCTCACGACGACAGGTGCGCGATGGCCGCCCTCGAGAACGGCGCGGAGCGCCGCCCATCCCCGGGCCAGCGTCTCGCGGGGCGAGTCACCCCCCGCCGCCCGGGTGTCGAGATCCTCGAACGAGCGCCGGACGGCCTCGCGCCACGCATCGATGGGCGCGGCCGAGAGCCGATGCTCCGAGAGGCGCTCGTCGACGTGCACCGGGAGCCTTCGCGTGGCTGCGAAGGGCTCGATCGTCGCGCGGGCGCGCGCGTAGGGGCTCGAGACGACGTGGTCGATCGCGAAAGGCGCGAGGCGATTCACGAGCTCCAGCGCCTGCAGCCGCCCGGTGTCGGTGAGCGGCGCATCGGGCGCCTGCCCCGTGGATTCGCAGTGGCGCACCAGGACGACGCGGGCCGGGCGCGAGAGAGCGGGCGCGCTGGCGCTAGAGCGCAAGGCGGAGGGTCCGTACGAAGAGCGGCGAGCCCTCGCGCAGCGGCGAGCGCTCGGCCGTCGCCACGAAGCCGGCTCGCGCGTAGAGGGCAGCCGCCGGCGCATTGCCTTCGGTCGCGTCGAGCAGCACGTTGCGCGCGCCTCCCGACCGCGCCCAGTCCGCGATCGCCCCGACCAGCGCGAGACCGACACCGGATCGGCGCGCCGCCGGGTCGACCCACATCGCGTACAGATGGGCGACCTCGGGCTGCGCGGCGTCGATCCGACCGTACGCGAGCCCGACCGCCCGCCCGCCCAGCTCGGCGACGATCGAGCGTTGCAGGGGGGACGACGTCGAAGCGACGAGCAGGTCCGACCATTCGCGATCGCTCCGCCCCTCCTCTTCCGCGAGCGTGCGCGCGAATGCATCCGGAGCGTCGGCCAGGGAGCGGAGTCGGAGAGCGCGGTAGGTCCGCCACTCGTCCGCTCGGAACGGACGCACGGATACCGCCGCGATGATGGCCGGCTGCCGCCGCTCGGCCCAGCCGAGCTTCACGAACAGGAGCGGTCCCAGATAGAGGCCTGCGATTCCCGCGAGCGCGTAGCGGACGTAGCGCAGCACGAATCCCCATGCGGTGAAGTCGTCGCTCACCGCGTCGAAGGCGGCGTCGAGGATCCGCAGCGTGCCCAGGACCAGCGCGACGCCGACGACGAAGCGGAGCGCCTTCTTCGTCACGCTCGAGCTGCGCGGATCGAAGTCGATCGTGCGCTCCTCGATGGGGTAGGCGATGACGATCCCCATCAGGAACCCCAGGTGGCTCACGAAGGCGAGCGGCAGATCGCCGATCCGCCAGCCGACGAGGGCCAGGGTGAGGACGAAGACCGCGACGCCCCAGGCGCCTGCAAGCGCAACCTGCTGCAGATGCGAGAGCCGACCCCACTTTTCGCCGATCTCCGCGGCGTAGCGGATCGCCACGAGCGCGAGCCCCGCTCCGATCGCCCAGCCGATGAGGATGTCCTCGAGATAGTGGACGCCGAGATAGGGACGCGAGAGGCCGGTGAGCAGGATCAGCAGCAGGCAGGCGACCCGGACGCGCCGGTCCTTCACGCTCGCGTAGAGGTAGGTGTAGAAGGCGGAGCCGGACATCGCATGACCGGATGGCGTCGAGTACTCGGTGACGAGCTCCGCGGCCCTCTCCGGCGAGACGGCCCAGCGCTCGGCCCAGGTGCCGTCGCCGACGAAGGGCCTCGGGTTCATGACGAGCGTCTTCAGCACGTGGTTCAGCGACATCGTGATCAGCGTCAGGGCGGCGAGCCGGAACGCGAGGCGCTTGTCCCAGGTCGCGAAGACGAGCGAGACGAGAAGCACGTAGCCCTCGATCTCGCCGACCGCGCTCGCGAGCGAGAACACGTGAGTGAGCAAGTCCGTGCGGTGGTCCGCCAGCAAGCGCATCAGGTCCATGTCGAAGGGCAGCGTTCCCATGTGTCCTACCTTCGGGCCGAGCCGTGACGTGACGCAGGCTCGCGGATCATCGGGAGCCGCGGCCGAGCGCGAAGCACGCCGCCCCGAAGAAGACGACGTGCGCGAGGTTCGGTGCCGCGGGCACGAGATAGGAACGGCCCACCTCACACGGCAGACCGGCTGCCGCCAGCACGACGCTGACCGCGGCAGGGTTGAGCCACGGGAGCCAGCGCGGGAGCGCCCGCTGACGGGACGTGCCCGTGACGACCACGGCGATGGACGCGCCGAGCACGAGCACAGCAGCCGCGATCCAGGTCGCGACGAGCAGTCCGCCGGACGCCGCGACCGACTCGACGGGCGACGCGGCGGCGGCGCCCGAGGCGACCGCGGCGTGGATCTCGAGCGCCGTGAGCCCGTGGACGAATGCGCCGACGGCGGCCGTTCCGGCGCCACACACGAGAACGACACGGGCCCACGCGCGCGAGACGGCGCCGACCGCCCCGGCGACGCCCGCGTAGCCGACCCCATAGAGCGGGATCGCGAGCACCCCGAGCAGGCCCCCGAGCGGGAGGACGACCGGCGACGGTGTCGGAAGCGCGAGCTCGGGCCGCATCGAATTCGCGACCCGAAGCATCATCAGGTCGCCGACCGTCGCGACGACGGCTGCCACGAACGCGATTTCGAGCGCTCGCCGACTGGTCATCGAGGCTCGGCCCGACGCTCCGGCGCCCCACCGCCGGCCGGCTGCGGCTCGGGCTCGGCGCCGTACGACTGCTTGTGGCCCCGGCGCTCGTACTCCGCCACGATGCGCCGCGCTTCTTCTTCGCTGTGACCGCGGCTGATCTCGAAGCGACGGCCGTGGTCGTCCTCACGCCACACGCGCCAGCGACGGGACGGTGGCTGCTCCGAGCTGGCCACCGTCTGCATGGCGTGAAGCGGCTCGCGGCGCAGGAGGCCGGGGGACGCGAAGGGCGGGAGTGTCACGTCGTCCTGCTTCCGTTCAGCCCGCGTGCGCGCCTGCTTGCGTGGGTCGCAGGAGGGCGAGCGCCAGCGCCACCGAGCCGAGCTCGAAAGCGAGACCCATGGCGGTGTAGGAGGAGAGCTCGCCTGCCGCGATCGCCGCCACGAGGCGACACGAGCCGAGGCCGGCACACAGGAAGACCGCGGTCACGAGCGCGGTGGAGACGAAGCCGGGTCGCAGGGCTCCGAGCAGCGCCAGCGCGCCGAACCCGGCCTGGATGCCGCCGTACATGGCGCGGAGCTCGATGGTCCCCGTGGTCGAGGTGGCGGCGACGCCTGCGGCCCCGGCGAGGAACGCCGGATCGAGGAAGCAGTAGATGCCGTAGGGGATCCAGACGAGGGCGAGGAAGGCGAGGAACACGCGCGCGATCAAGGTCGACCTCCAGAATCTTCGTCACCACCGGACGGAGCGGCGCTCGCACGAGCGGATCAGCGAGCGAGCAGCCATGCGTATCCTTCGCGCAGCGCTTCGTGCCCGCCGCTCTCCAGGACCTCGCCGTGGGCGACCACCACCCGGTCGAAGTCCCAGTCGAGGATACGCTCCAGGCTGTCGCGCGCCGCCTCCCGATCGCGGATCAGCAGCGGATCGAGCTTCGACGGCCCGAAGCGTCCGTAGCTCCGGAAGAGCTTCATGAGCAGCCGGGTCGGCGTCGCCGTGCGCGGTCCGAAGTTGAATGCGAGATCGCAGAGGATGAGCGTGCGGCTCGCGCGATGGAAGAACACGACCTCGTTCTCGTAGGGACGACCGCGGAAGAAGACCTGCCCCACCTCGTCGCGCCATTCCTCCGGCGGCTCGTCGCCGAGCAGGGCTACGAACCGGAGATCCGGGCGCTTGCGCTCGAGCCCGGGGCCCACCCAGAGGCGCGCGTCCGGATACGCCTGCGCCACCTCCCCCGCGTGCAGGTGATGCACGCGATTGGGAGCGACCGCGTAGAGGACGCGGCCGATCGCGTCGAGATCGGCGCGCAGCGCAGCATCCAGCGTGACCGGCGAGTGGAGGAGCAGACGTCCGCCCGAGAGTCGGATGACGGTCATCCGGGTTCCGACCGGCAGGCCGTAGAACGTCTGCGGACGCTCGACGACCCAGAGGTTCTCCGCCAGCGGCTCGAGCTGGAATGTCGGCATGGTGGCTACCCGTTCGCGAGCGCGAGCCCGCGCAATGCGGCCAGGAAGGCGAGCGCGCCGGCAACGGTGCGGAACCCATGCCAGGAGCGCCAGCGCTGGAGCTCGGCGGCGATCTCGCCCGGCGCGAGGTCGCCGCCGGCGAGAGCCGCGTTGGCCGAGCCGAAATAGAACGGATAGACCGCAGCCACCGCGATGGCGAGCGCGGCCGCCACGGCGAGCCACCGGAAGGCAGGCGCCGACACCGCTCGGACGAGCAGCGCCGCGACGACGGCCGAGACCGTGGCCGATGCGCCCAGCGGAATCATGATGCGACCGAGCAGCGGCGAATGATCACGGAACCAGCGCGCGAACTCCGTCGGCTCGAGGCTCGTCCAGAAGGGAACGATCGCAACCGCGATCAGCAGCATGGCTCCCGCGAGCAGGCCGAGCGTCGCGGCGGCGAGGCAGGTGAAGACCGACGCCATACCGGCTCCTCCTGGTGTCCGGGCGGCCGGGCGATCGGCTGCAGGACCTCCTCACACTACCATGCGACGACCATGGGCTGTCGCCGAGCGGCGAGCTGTCAGCCCTGGAGCGAGTCCAAGCGGACGACGACGGTCTCATCGTCGTCTGGCGCCAGGAAACGAACCCAGCGGTCCGCCAGGCCGTACTTCTCACGAAGCAGCGCATCGACCCGAGGATGCGGACCGGGAGCAGCATGGGCCCGGTACCGCAGGACCTCACCTCCCCGTTCGACCTCGCTCCCGCGGCCACCCGCGATTCCTGGCGCGAGACTCGACACCTGAGACACAGTCGTCGATCCGCTCGAGCAGGTCCGACTGTTGGGAGATGGACGTCACCGGCAGGCGAACGAAGTCCTCGGCCAGGCGAACGTCCGCAAAGATGCCGCTCGCGTCGTCATGGAAGTGCAGGAAGGCGCGAGACTTCAGGTAGAAGACGCCTGGGCGCATCTCGCGGAGCACGGGCCGAGCGCGCAGCTCCTCGAGGAGACGCGAAATACGGGCGAGCGTGGCCGGGCCAGCGTGCCTCACGGACGGAACCAGAACTCGATCTCCGAGGTGTCTACCTCGAAGCGCGCGGAGTGCACCTCTCCCGGCGCCAGCCGATACCAGGCGCCCGGGCCAAACCGCTGCTCGCCGCCCCCCGCTACGAGGATGAGCTCGCCCCGCGTGATGACGCCGCAGTTCTCGGTCTCGTGTGAGTGCGGCGGGATGTCGGTGCCGGCCGGGTACGACGCGAACAACACCTCGCAGTCCTGCGCTCGAAGGCGAAAGGCGTCGAACGGCCCATCGAAGCGCTGAAGCGACCGGATGCGGACGGGGAAGTGGGAGTCCGGCACGTGCATCTCCTGCGCGATTCTCGACCCGCGGACGCCGTCGCGTCAAGCACGGGACCGGCGGCGGCGACCCGGGACTCCATGCTCCACCGCGAGCGCGCGGCTCCGATGCGGAGCGTCCAATCGCGCCGCACGCCGTGCTAGGAATGCACCGTGCCGTGGATCGGAGGCGCCGACGGTTGCAGGAAAGGGTGGTTTCGCGCTCTGCGCGACACTGCGACGGGAGAGCTGCGGTTCGACGTGGTGTCCGACGCGAGCGCGCTCCTGGAAGCGGAGCCGCGCCCCGACGTCCTGGGCCTGGACATTCCGATCGGTCTGCCGGAGGCGGGCCGACGCGAGTGCGACCGTTCCGCCCGCGCTTGCCTCGGGTGGCCGCGCATGAACAGCGTCTTCCCGGCGCCGATTCGCGCCGCGCTCGCTGCGAACGACCGCGAGGAAGCGAGCCGGATCACGCAAGCAAGAGACGGACGCCGAGTGAGCGCGCAGGCCTTCGCGATCTTCGCGAAGATACGGAGCGTCGACGCACTGCTTCTCGCAGATGCAGGAGCCCGGCGTCGGATCCGGGAGGTGCATCCCGAAGTCTCCTTCTGGGCATGGAGAGGTGGCAAGGCGATCGTCTCCTCGAAGAAGAGCAGCGCCGGTAGAGCACAGCGTCTGGATCTCGTGGAAGGATGGCTCGGAGCGGGCGTCTTGAACGCACCTCGTCGAACGTATCTGGTGCGCGATGTTGCCCACGACGACATGCAGGATGCCGTGGCGGCTCTGTGGACCGCGACACGAATCTACGAGCAAACCGCTCGGACGCTACCCGACGAGCCTCCGCTTGATGCCTTGGGTCTGCGAATGGAGATCGTGTATTGAGCGCTCGAACACGTCGATGAGGTTCGCGTGCATCACCCGCTGCGCTCCGGCCGCCAGTCGGACTCGAGCTGGGCGTAGAGCAGATCCGTGGCCCATTCGCCCTTGAACCACACGCTCTCTCGAAGCTCACCTTCCCGCCGGAAGCCAACGCGCTCGAGCAGACGCTGTGCCCGGGAATTGCGCGCATCCGTCCGGGAGAACACGCGGTGCATCGCGAGGTTCGCAAACGCGTACTGCACGACTGCTCGAACTGCCTCCGTTGCGTACCCCTGACCTTGATGGGCCCGAGCGAACGTGAATCCGAGCTCGGCTTGGCGGGCGTCCGTCCGACCGGTGCGGAGTGCGGCGTCCCCGATGAGAGTGCCCGCGGATGCGAGACTCACGGCGAACTGGAACCAGGTGCCGGGTGTCCCGGGCGCAAGGCGATCCAGGCTCGCGATGAACTTCCTCGCTTCGCTGACCGGATAGGGGCAGTCCCAATCTTGAAGGCGAGCCACCTCGGGATCGCTCCGGTAGGAGGCGAATGCCTCCACATCGTCCGACGCAAAGCGCCGGATGACCAGACGCTCGCACTCGAGTCTCACGAAGGACGGATCTTGCATCGAGCTACCGCACGAGATTCTTCACGACCGGAATGCCGAGCTCGAGATGGATGTCGTCGGGCTCGAGGTCGAACAGCGCCGCGTCGACCTCGTCCGTCACGCGGCAGCCCCGTCGGAGATAGAAGCGCACCGTGTTCTCGGACGGCGTGGCGGAGATGTACAGCCGGCGGGCGCCGAGCTCTCTGGCCTTTGCCACCGCCTTGTCGAAGAGCGTGCGGCCCAGACCCGATCGCCGGTGTCGTCGGCTCACATGAAGAAACTTGAGTTGGAGCCGATCCCTCTCTCGCCCGATGAAGCGGCCCTCGAGCACCGCTGCGCCGATCAAGCTCCTGCCCTCGAAGGCTCCGTAGAACGTTCCGCCGTGATCGAAGCAGTCGACCAGGATCGGGCCGTCGCGCTCCGGCTCGCCCGGTGGCCAGCCCTTCACTTCGTGGTGCTCGGCCTTCAGGACGAGCTCGTTGCCCTGGCGGTGGTAGACCCCGTCGATCACCTCGGCGCGATCGATCGACCAGACGTCGCGGATCTCGTGCCGCTCGAGCTCCCTGATCTGCACCTCGGGTCCTCGTTGGCGCGAGCGGCTGTCTGGTGTCAGCTGCGGCGCCGTGTCAGGCGGCGGATTGCACTCCTGCCCTACTGGGGATCACGGTGGACGGTGGCAGGACTGAACGCCGGGATGCACACCGCGATGTACTCCGCGCCACCGGGCTCCGGGCTGCTGTACCGAACCCACTCACCGGGGCTCGTCACGACGGCTTGCCCTTGCCTCGCGTCGACGACGCCACCTTCGAATTCGACCCGCAGCAGGCCTCGAAGGACGACCGTGATCTCCTCGAACTCGGGCCGCTGGCCGGGCTCGACCCAGCCGTGTGGAGACACCATGCGAGCGACGCTCACGTTCGCGTGCCCGGAGTTCACGCGGCCGGCGTACTCTTCGATCGCCTTGGGCTTGGAGCCGGCGGCTTGAATCAGTGTGGGGCTGTCGATCACTCGGGGCATGTGCAGGTATCGTCCTCATGCGCTCGAGGGAGTCGCTCCGCCGCCAGAATGCCACCACGCTCCGACCACGGCCAGCCGTCTGGTGTCGGCTGCAGCGCCGCGGCTAGAGCGTGAGCGGCCCGCCCTCGGAAAGGATGAGAGAAGGCTCTTCGCGCCATCCCGCGGCGCTGTTGACGTAGAGCTCGACCAGATTGCCGTCGGGGTCGCGGAAGTACAGCGACTTGGTGACGGTATGGTCGAATGCAGCCACTGCGACCCCCGCGGCCTCGAGCTGCTCCTTGGAGGAGCGCAGCGCGTCGAGCCCACCGGAAATCCGAAACGCGACGTGATCGAGCCCCAGCGTCTTCTCACTGGGAGCGTCCGCAGCATCGCCGACCGCCGAGATGGCGAAGTCGTGGTGATCACCGAGGGTGAAGAACACCATGGACCATTGCGGTGCACGTGCGCTGATCGGGATGCCGAGGAGCCCGTGGTAGAAGGACTCGGCCCGCTCGAGATCGCGAACCCGGATCACGACGTGACCAAGCGCCTCGATCTTCATGGCCCCTCCCTTCCGGTGCGGCCCGACTGCTCGGCGATCAGCCGCGCCGAACAGCGCTGATGCCATTGCCCGAAGCTCTGCTGGTCGCCGCCAAAATGGCATGAGTGGCCGACTGCAACAAGCTGCTTGGTGTCGGCTGCAGCGCCATGGGCCGAAGCTCGCGGCTGACCGCTTCAGTGGATCGTCAGACCGCACGAGCCAGCACCACCAGGGCGCGCATCGGAAGCCGGAGTGGCGAGGCACCTCCTTCGGCTGCCAGGGCCGCTGCGACGGCCCGAATGATCTCTTCGGCCGAGGCCGTCGCGCGCTCCCCGACTGCCAGCAGGATCGGATTCCCCGTCACGAGACCGCGCGCGGCATCGAGGGCCGAGGGGCTCCTTGCCTCCAAGGTGACCCGGTGACAGCCGACTACCTCGAAGTGGGCCGCGGTCAGGAGCTCGCGAATGAGAGATTCGTCGGAGAATCCGAATGGCACTTGATAGAAGGTCGGAGGGTCGGAGGAGAAGAACTGGCCGATGGTGTCGTGAGCGATCCGCCCAACCGGATTTTCGGCTAGCGAGAGCCAGACATTGAAGGCGAGTTGCCCATGAGGTCTGAGAACCCGCCGTGCTTCACGAAAGGCTCGCGCCTTGTCGGGAACGAACATGATGCCGAACTGACACGCGACCACGTCGAACGAGGCGTCGGGGAACGGAAGGTCTTGCGCGTCGGCCGGCCGCCAAGTGATCTCCCGGTCCAGCGTCTTTGCTTGTGCCACGCCAAGCATCGGCTCGTTCAGATCGGTGGCCGTGAGCGCAGCCGTCGGTGGAATGGCGTCGCGAAGCCGCGCAGTCAAGATGCCCGTTCCGGAGGCGAGCTCGAGCACGGCCGTCACCCCCACCAAGTCGAGGCGGGCAACGAGGTCGTCGGCGTACGGCTCGAATAGCAGCGGGCCGAGATGGCGATCGTACGCGACGGGAATGGAGCCGGTGAATTGCGCGTTGTGGTCGGTCATGGATCCTCGCGGCCACCTGTTTGGTTTCAGCTGCAGCGCATTGTCGGGCGGCGTGCTCCCAGAGGTAGCGCGTCTGGTTCAACGGCCTACAGACAACGCCTAAAGGGGCTTGGCCAGGATGAGAGCGGGGTTCTCCGTCCCCCAAAGTGCACTCGTCTCGAACAACGGCCGGAAGCCGAAAGCCGT
>Ga0209706_10002360_pt1 | contig 10477 bp, 9 predicted proteins | sample PPLLaktember2015_6_FD_187263 | JGI IMG/M metagenome (GOLD analysis project Ga0209706, IMG submission 187263) | Freshwater sediment microbial communities from Prairie Pothole Lake near Jamestown, North Dakota, USA - PPLs Lake P8 Core (1) Depth... | ecosystem: Environmental > Aquatic > Freshwater...
TGAAGATTGCCCTCGAGCCGGTCCAGCTCGACGCGGTCAAGCTGCTTGATCGTCAACAGCGTGTCGACGAAGAAGCGGTAGCCGCGCGGCGTGGGAATGCGCCCCGCCGAGGTGTGCGGGCTCGCGATGAAACCGAGCTCCTCGAGGTCGGCCATCACGTTGCGGACGGTCGCGGGGCTGAGATCGAGGCCCGAGTACTTCGAGAGGGCCCGCGAGCCGACCGGCTCGCCTTCGGCGATGTAGCGCTCGACGAGAGTCTTCAGCAGGAGCTGTGCGCGCTGGTCCAGCATGCGGACGATTCTAACCAAAGTCGGCCGCCCGCAAGCGGCGCGCTGCACACGCCGCGGCCGGGGGCGGCTTGTAGTGTAAATTTGGCGCCATGTCCGCCGCATTCAAGGCCGTCGCGCTGGTCGGCCGTTACAAGAGCCGCGACGTGGCCGAGCCCATTCGCGTCCTCGGGCGTTTTCTCGTCGATCGCGGCTGCGCGGTGCTGATCGAGCAGGAAACGGCCGCCGAATCGGGCGTCACGGGGTTCCCGGTGGCCGATTTTGCGGCGATCGGCGCCCAGGCCGACCTGGCGGTCATCCTGGGCGGGGACGGCAGCATGCTCTCGGCGGCCCGCGCACTGGCGCCGTCCGGCATCCCGCTCGTCGGCGTGAACCAGGGACGGCTCGGGTTCATGACCGACATCGCGCTCGGCGCGATGACCGACGCGATGGCGAAGATCGTTTCCGGCGAGTACGCGACCGAGTCGCGGACCATGCTCGCGGCGACCGTCTCGCGCGCGGGACAGGCGGTCCTCGCGATGACGGCCCTGAACGACGTCGTGGTGAGCAAGGGGGCAACCGGCCGGTTGATCGAGCTCATGGTGCGGATCGACGGGCAGTTCCTCTACGACCTCCGGGCAGACGGGCTGATCGTCGCGACGCCCTCCGGCTCCACGGCGTACGCGCTGTCCGCCGGCGGCCCGATCATCCAGCCGGGGGTGCCGGCGCTCGCGCTCGTGCCGATCTGCCCGCACACGCTCTCCAACCGCCCGATCGCCGTCGCCGAGACCACGACGCTCGAGATCACCGTGAAGCGCGGCGCCGACGCGCGCCTGCATTTCGACGGCCAGCCGCAGTTCGATCTGATCGAGGGCGACCGCGTCGAGATCCGGCGCGCGGAGCATGCGGCGAAGCTCGTTCATCCGCCCGGCTACAGCTACTACGCAATGTTGCGCGAGAAGCTTCGCTGGAGCGAGAGCCTCTTCTAGCACGCTCCTGGCGCTGTGCTGATTCATTTTTCGGTCCGCGACTTCGCCATCGTCGACGCGCTCGAACTCGAGTTCGAGCGGGGGTTCACCACGCTCACCGGGGAGACCGGCGCGGGGAAGTCGATCCTCGTGGACGCCCTGGAGCTCGCGCTCGGCGGGCGTGCGGATTCCGACGTGGTCCGCGCCGGAAGCGAGCGGGCGGAAGTGGTCGCCGAGTTCGCGGTCGAGCGCCTGCCGGCGGTGCGGGCCTGGCTCGCCGAGACGGCCCTCGAGGGCGACGAGGACCGGCTGCTCCTGCGCCGCGTCGTGGACCGGGGCGGGCGCTCGCGGGCATTCATCAACGGCACGGCCGCGACGATCCAGCAACTCGGCGAGGTCGGCGAGCTGCTGGTCGACATCCATGGCCAGCATGCGCACCAGTCGCTGGTGCGGCCGACTGCGCAGCGCGAGCTGCTCGACGGCCACGCCGGTCTCGCGGCCGCGGTGCGGGAGGTGGGAACGGCCTACCGCGAGTGGCAGCGGCTGGCAAAGCTGCGCACGGAGCAGGAGACGCACGCCGCCGCGCGCGCCGCGGAGCGCGAGCAGCTCGCGTGGCAGGTCGACGAGCTCCGGAAGCTGGCGGCGCGCCCGGGCGAGTGGGACGAGATCCAGGCGGAGCAGAGCCGCCTCGCGCACGCGGCGAGCCTGATCGAGGGCGCGCGCGCGGCGCTCGACGCGATTTCGGAATCCGAGGACGCCGCATCGGGCGCGATCGCCGCGGCCACGTCGCGGTTGCGCGCGCTCACCGGCTACGACAGCGGACTCGCCGAGCCGGTCGCGCTGCTCGACGGCGCGGCGGCGCAGATCGAGGAGGCCGCGTACGCGCTGCGGCGCTATGCCGACAAGGTGGAGCTCGACCCGGCGCGGCTCGCCGACGTCGAGCGCCGGCTCGATGCGCTGCATTCGACTGCGCGCAAGTTCCGCGTCGGCCCCGAGACCTTGCCGGAAGTCGCCGAACACCTCGCCGCGCGGCTCGCCGAGCTCGAGGCGGCATCCGATCCGGACGCGCTGCGCGAGCAGGAGGCCGCGGCGAAGCAGCACTACAGCGAGCTGGCGGCCAAGCTCTCGGCCGAGCGCCGCCAGGCCGCGACCAAGCTCGCGCGCCAGGTGACCGCCGCGATGAAGGAGCTGGCAATGGCAGGGGGGAAGTTCGAGGCCGCGCTCCGCCCGATCGAGGCCGGCAGCGCGCAGGGAAACGAGTCGGTCGAGTTCCTCGTGTCCACGAATCCGGGGGTTGAGCCGCGCCCGCTCGCGAAGGTCGCCTCGGGCGGGGAGCTGTCGCGGATCAGCCTGGCGATTCAGGTGATCACCGCAAAAGCCGCCGCCGTGCCGACGCTGGTCTTCGACGAGGTCGACTCCGGGATCGGCGGTGCGGTCGCGGAGGTCGTCGGCCGGAAGCTGAAGCTCCTGGGGAACGAGCGCCAGGTGCTCTGCGTCACCCATCTCGCGCAGGTCGCGGCGCAGGCCGATCACCAGTGGTCGGTCGCGAAGCTGACCGTGAGTGGCGCGACCCGGAGCCGCGTGACGGTGCTCGCGGAGGCCGAGCGGGTCGAGGAGGTGGCGCGCATGCTCGGCGGCATGAAGATCACCGAAACTTCGCGCGAACACGCCCGGGAGATGCTCCGGTCGGCGGGCCGCAAGTCATAGGACCGCGTTTGCCGGGGTGCCGCCTCCTCGGATAGAATCCGACTCCCCAGGCGCGTAGCTCAGCTGGTTAGAGCACCACCTTGACATGGTGGGGGTCGTTGGTTCGAGTCCAATCGCGCCTACCAACTCGCTCGACGGAGCCTGCGAACGTGACGATGCGAACTGCGAACGGCGTCGACTGACGGTCCGCCCGGTAGAGTGCGTCACGCAGGAAGGTGCGGCTCGACCGCACTTTTTTGTTTGATCGACCGCCCGCCGCGCAAGCAATCTTGCGGCGGGCTGCGTAAGGCTCGCTCCGCGGCCCACCTGTCGCCACGCGCAGGCTGGACCACCAAGAAACCAATCGATGATCAACATCCGACTCCCCGACGGCGCGGTGAAGACCTTTCCCGGTCCGGTGACCGTGGCCGAGGTCGCGCAATCGATCGGCCCCGGCCTCGCCAAGGCCGCGCTGGCCGGCCGCGTCGACGGCAAGCTCGTCGACACGTCGTTCAAGCTGGAGCGCGACGGGGATCTCGCGATCGTCACCGACAAGGACAAGGACGGACTCGAGCTCCTGCGTCACTCGACCGCGCATCTGCTCGCGTACGCGGTGAAGGAGCTCTTCCCCGACGCGCAGGTCACCATCGGCCCGGTGATCGAGAACGGCTTCTACTACGACTTCTCCTACAAGCGAGCGTTCACGCCCGAGGATCTCGCGGCGATCGAGAAGCGCATGGCCGAGCTCGCGAAGCGCGACATCCCGGTCGCGCGCGAAGTGTGGGAGCGCGACAAGGCGGTCGAGTTCTTCAAGTCGATCGGCGAGCACTACAAGGCCGAGATCATCGCGTCCATCCCGGCGGGCGAGCCGATCGGGCTCTATCGCGAGGGCGACTTTATCGACCTCTGCCGTGGGCCGCACGTCCCGTCCACCGGCAAGCTGAAGGTCTTCAAGCTGATGAAGGTCGCCGGCGCGTACTGGCGCGGCGACTCGAAGAACGAGATGCTCCAGCGCATCTACGGCACCGCCTGGGCGAAGAAGGAGGAGCAGGACGCCTACCTGCACATGCTCGAGGAGGCCGAGAAGCGCGACCACCGCCGGCTCGGCACGCAGCTCGATCTCTTCCACACCCAGGAGGAGGCGCCCGGCATGGTGTTCTGGCACCCGAAGGGCTGGGCGCTCTGGCAGCAGGTCGAGCAGTACATGCGCAAGGTTTACCGGGACAACGGCTACCACGAGGTGCGCGCGCCGCAGATCATCGACCGCAGCCTGTGGGAGAAATCGGGGCACTGGGAGAACTACAAGGAGAACATGTTCACCACCGCCTCGGAGAATCGCGACTACGCGATCAAGCCGATGAACTGCCCGGGGCACGTGCAGATCTACAAGGCGCGCCTGCACAGCTACCGCGAGCTGCCGCTGCGCTACGGCGAGTTCGGCGCGTGCCACCGCAACGAGCCCTCGGGCAGCTTGCACGGCATCATGCGCGTGCGCGCCTTCACCCAGGACGACGGGCACGTCTTCTGCACCGAGGACCAGATCCTCGAGGAGTGCGTCGCCTTCACCGCGCTGCTCCAGAAGGTCTATCGCGACTTCGGCTTCACCGACGTGATCTACCGGATCGCCACGCGCCCGCCCAAGCGCGTCGGCGCCGACGAGCTCTGGGAGAAGGCCGAGGCGGCGCTCATCGAGTCGCTGCGGCGCTCGGGATGCGAGTTCGAGATCACGCCCGGCGAGGGGGCGTTTTACGGGCCCAAGATCGAGTACTCACTGAAGGACGCGATCGGCCGGGTCTGGCAGTGCGGCACGATGCAGGTCGACTTCAACATGCCGGGCCGGTTGGGCGCGGAGTACGTCGCCGAGGACAACACCCGGAAAGTGCCCGTGATGCTGCACCGGGCGATCGTCGGGTCGATGGAACGGTTCATCGGGATCCTGATCGAGCACTACGCGGGCGCGTTTCCCGCCTGGCTGGCGCCTGTCCAGGCGGTTGTTCTCAACATCTCGGAGCACCAGTCTGAGTACGCCGCCGATGTCGCGGCGCGCCTGAAGGCGGCCGGTTTCCGCGTGGAGGCCGATTTGCGGAACGAGAAAATTACCTATAAAATCCGCGAACATAGCTTGCAGAAGCTGCCCTATCAGCTGGTGGTAGGCGAAAAGGAGCGGGCAGCAAACACGGTGGCCGTGCGCACCCGCGGCGGCGTGGATCTCGGCGCGTTGGACTTCGAGGTCTTCGTCGAACGCCTCCGGAACGAGGCGGTCCCGGGCAGCGCGGCCTGATTTTTTAACCGGAAGGGGAGCACCGAACATCGTTCAGGAAACGCGCGCGCAGCGGCTCAACGGCGAGATCACCGCACCGGAGGTCCGCCTGGTGGCCGAGGACGGCGAACAGCTCGGCATCGTCCCGATAAGGGATGCGCTCCGGTTGGCGGAGGAGCGCGAAGTGGATCTGGTGGAGATCGCGCCGCTCGCGAAGCCCCCGGTCTGCAAGCTGATGGACTACGGGAAGTTCAAGTACCGCGAGGCCAAGAAGGCGCACGAAGCCAAGCTCAAGCAGAAGCAGATCCAGGTCAAGGAAGTGAAGTTCCGCCCCGGCACCGACGAGGGCGACTACAAGATCAAGCTGCGCAACCTGACCCGGTTCCTCGAGGAAGGCGACAAGACCAAGGTGACGCTGCGCTTCCGCGGTCGGGAGATGGCGCACCAGGAGTTCGGCATCCGGCTCCTCGAACGCGTGAAGGCGGACCTGGAACCCTACGGCATCGTCGAGCAGTTCCCGCGGATGGAAGGCCGGCAGCTGGTCATGGTGCTGGGGCCCAAGAAGACCGGGGTCCCGGTGAAGAAGAAGGCGGCGGCGAAGCCTGCGGGTGAAAAGCCCGCGGCAGACAAGCCCGCGCCGGAAAAGACGGGAGAGAAGGCGGCGGAGGCAGCGGTAGTGACCGCCACAGAAAAATCGGCGACGTCGCAATAGCGGCGTCGCAGACGAACCCCGCGCGAGCGGGAAAGCAGGGCCCGCCGGCAGGCGGGAAAACAAGTGGTGCCGCGGTCGTACAAGTGCTCCCTCTGACGGGAGCCACCCGGCGCCAGGCTAAATCGGAGTCACCATGCCCAAGCTCAAGACGAAGAAGAGCGCTGCCAAGCGTTTTCGCGTGAACGGCAGCGGCGGCGTCAAGCGCTCGCGAGCGTTTCTGCGCCACATCCTCACCAAGAAGTCCACCAAGCGGAAGCGCCATCTCCGCGGCACGACGTCGGTCCACGCCTCCGACAAGCGCGCCGTCAAGGTGATGCTGCCGTACGCCTGATCGCGGGAGGAACGAGACATGCCACGAGTCAAACGCGGCGTCACCGCGCACGCCCGCCACAAGAAGGTTCTCGCCAAGTCGAAGGGCTTCCGCGGCCGCCGGAACAACGTCTTCCGCGTCGCCAAGCAGGCCGTCATGAAGGCGGGGCAGTACGCGTACCGCGACCGCCGGGTGAAGAAGCGCGAGTTCCGCGCCCTGTGGATCGCCCGGATCAACGCCGGCGCGCGCCAGTTCGGCCTGAGCTACAGCGCGTTCATGAACGGCCTCAAGAAGTCCGCCATCGAGATCGACCGCAAGGTGCTCGCCGACCTCGCCGTGGCCGACAAGGCCGCGTTCGCGAAGCTCGCCGAGCAGGCGAAAGCCCGCCTGACGTCCTGAGCCCCCGCCGATGCCTGACAGGGGGCTCGGGGTGCCGGGTCCCGATCGGAGCATGCACGATCTCGACGCAATCGTCGCCGAAGCGGTCGCTCTGTTTGCGGCGATCGCCGATCCGGTCGAGCTCGAGCAGGCCAAGGCGCGGTTCCTCGGCAAGCAGGGCGCGCTCACCGAACGCCTGAAGGGCCTCGGCAAGCTCCCGCCGGAGGACAAGCGCGCCGCCGGTGCGCGCATCAACGAGGCGAAGGACCGCATCGAGCAGGCGCTCGCCGACCGGCGCGCCGCGCTCGCGCGTGCGAAGCTGCAGTCGCGCCTCGCCGAGGAGGCGATCGACGTCACCCTGCCGGGCCGCGACCGCGGCCGCGGCGGTATTCACCCGATCATCCGCACCTGGCAGCGCATCGAGGCGATCTTCCGCTCGATCGGGTTCGACGTCGCCGACGGACCGGAAATCGAGACCGACTGGTACAACTTCACGGCGCTCAACAATCCGGAGAATCATCCGGCGCGCTCGATGCAGGACACGTTCTACGTCGAGGAGAAGGACGCGAGCGGTTTGCATCTGCTGCTGCGCACGCACACGAGCCCGATGCAGGTGCGCTACGCGCGCATTCACGCGCCGCCGATCAAGGTGATCGCGCCGGGGCGCACGTATCGCGTCGACTCCGACGCGACCCACTCGCCGATGTTCCACCAGGTCGAGGGACTGTGGATCGACGAGCACATCAGCTTCGCCGATCTGAAGGGCGTCTACACGGACTTCCTGCGCCGGTTCTTCGAGACCGACGACCTGCGCGTCCGGTTCCGGCCCTCGTTCTTCCCGTTCACCGAGCCGTCGGCCGAGATCGACATGGCGTTCCGGGACGGCCGCTGGCTGGAGATCTCCGGCGCCGGCCAGGTGCATCCGAGCGTCATCCGCAACTTCGGTCTCGATCCCGAGCGCTACATCGGGTTCGCGTTCGGGTCCGGCCTGGAGCGCCTGACGATGCTTCGCTACGGCATTAACGATCTGCGCCTGTTCTTCGAAGGCGACCTGCGCTTTTTGCGCCAGTTTGCTTGAGGCCTGAGCGACGATGCAGTTCTCGGAGAAGTGGCTGCGCACGATGGTCGACCCCGCGTTGACCACGGACGAACTCACTCATCTCCTGACGATGTCCGGCCTGGAGGTCGAGGCTTGCGATCCGGTCGCGCCGCAGTTCACGAAAGTGGTGGTGGGCAAGGTCCTAGAGGTGGCGAAGCATCCCAACGCCGACCGCCTCTCGCTCTGCAAGGTCGACGCGGGCGGGGACACGCCGCTCGACATCGTCTGCGGTGCGCCGAACGTCCAGGCGGGAATGAAGGCGCCGGTGGCCCTCGTCGGGGCGGAGCTGCCCGGCGGGCTCGCGATCAAGCGCGCGGCGGTGCGCGGCGTCGAGTCGAACGGGATGCTGTGCTCGGCGCGCGAGCTGGGCCTCTCGGAGGATCACTCGGGGCTTCTCGCACTTGCCGCCGATGCGCCGATCGGGCGCGACTTCCGGGAGTACGCGGCGCTCGACGACCGCGTGATCACGATCAAGCTGACGCCGAATCGCGCCGACTGCCTATCGGTGCTCGGCGTCGCGCGCGAGGTCGCCGCGCTGACCGGTGCGAAGCTCACCGCCCCGACGTTCGCACCCGTGCCGGCGCGCGCCGCGGACAAGCTGCCCGTGCGCATCGAGGCGCCCGATCTTTGCGGCCGGTTCTCCGGGCGCGTGATCTGCAACGTTAATGCGAAGGCGTCGACGCCGGACTGGATGAAGCGGCGGCTCGAGCGCTCCGGCCAGCGCGCCATCTCCCCGCTCGTCGACATTTCGAACTACGTCATGCTGGAGCTCGGGCGGCCGTCGCACATCTTCGATCGCGACAAGGTCAATGGCGGGCTGGTCGTGCGGTGGGGGCGCGAGGGCGAGAAGCTCGTCCTGCTGAACGGCCAGGAGGTCGAGGTCGACGACGCGGTCGGGGTGATCTGCGACGACCACGGCGTCGCGGCGCTCGCCGGGATCATGGGCGGCGACCCGACCGCGGTGTCCGACACGACGCGCAACATCTACGTCGAGGCCGCGTTCTGGTGGCCCGCGGCGATCGCGGGCCGCGCGCGCCGCTTCAACTTCACCACCGAAGCCGGGCATCGTTTCGAGCGCGGCGTGGACTACGCCACGACCGTCGCGCACATCGAGCGCATCACCGCGCTGGTGCTCGAGATCTGCGGCGGCGAGCCGGGCCCCATCGACGACACGATTACGCGGCTGCCCGAGCGCAAGCCCGTAAGGATGCGCGTCGCGCGCGCGCAGAAAGTGATCGGCGTGAAGATACCCGCCGACGAGATGGCCGGCATCTTCGGTCGACTCGGCCTCGAGCACCGGCGTGAGGGAAGCGGGGCGGAGGCGACGTTCGTCGTGACGCCGCCCTCGCATCGGTTCGACCTCGAGATCGAGGAGGACCTCATCGAGGAAGTGGCGCGCGTCCACGGCTTCGACAACATCCCGGTCGCGCCGCCCGTCGCACCCGCCGTGATGCGCGCGCAACCGGAGGCCGAGCGGTCACAGCACGATCTGCGCGCCCGCGTCGCGGCGGCCGGGTACGAGGAGGTGGTCAACTACAGCTTCGTCGAAGAGGCGTGGGAGCGGGACTTCGCCGGCAACTCGAACCCGATCCGGCTGCTCAACCCGATTGCGAGCCAGCTCGCCGTGATGCGCACCACGCTCGTCGGGAGCCTGGTCGCGAACATCCGCTACAACCTGAATCGGAAGCTGCCGCGGATCCGCGTCTTCGAGGTGGGGCGCGTGTTCCTCCGCGCGCCCGGCACGCCCGACGGCGAGCTCGAGGTGGCGGGGATCCGTCAGCCGGTGCGCATCGGCGGGGCGGCTTATGGCCCGGCGTACGAAGAGCAGTGGGGTGTCCCGCGGCGGGCCGTGGACTTCTTCGACGTCAAGGGCGACGTCGAAGCTATCGTCCTGCCGCACGTGGCCCGATTCGTCCCGGCGGAGCACCCCGCGCTTCACCCCGGGCGCAGCGCCCGGATCGAGCTCGACGGCGCCGCCATCGGCTGGATCGGGGAGTTGCACCCGGAGTGGCAGCAGAAATACGAGCTTCCGGCCGCGGCGATCGTGTTCGAACTGGATGCGGCGCCGCTGATGTGCCTTGCTGTGCCGCAATACGAGGAGGTTTCGAAGTTCCCGGCCGTGACGCGTGACCTGTCCGTCGAGGTCGGCGAGAGCGTACCGGCATATGTCTTGCTAGACGCCCTCGCCGGGGCACGGCCGGGGCTGGTTCGCGAGGTCCGGCTGTTCGACCTTTACCGCGGGGATAATCTCCCCAAAGGCCGAAAAAGCCTTGCGTTTCGGGTAGTTATGCAAGATACTGGCCGAACACTTACCGACGCCGAAGTAGACGCCGCGATGGCGGAACTTGAGCAAATCCTCTCGACCCGGTTCGGCGCACAAAAACGTGTTTAGCTTGAATGGAGAGGAGGGGTTGACCCCTCCCTGGGGAGACAAATGACCCTCACCAAGGCCGAACTGGCCGACATGCTGTTCGAGAAGGTCGGCTTGAACAAGCGCGAAGCCAAGGACATGGTGGAGGCCTTCTTCGAGGAGATCCGGATCGCGCTCGAAACCGGCGAGAGCGTCAAGCTCTCGGGCTTCGGCAACTTCCAGCTGCGCGACAAGCCGCAGCGGCCGGGACGCAACCCGAAGACCGGCGAAGAGATCCCGATTACCGCCCGGCGCGTGGTGACGTTTCACGCCAGCCAGAAGCTGAAGGCGCTCGTGGAGCAGGCGCACGGTGGAAAACAACAACAGATCGGCGAAGGTTAGTCTCCCGCCGATCCCGGCGAAGCGCTACTTCACCATCGGTGAGGTG
>Ga0209706_10002364_pt1 | contig 10465 bp, 10 predicted proteins | sample PPLLaktember2015_6_FD_187263 | JGI IMG/M metagenome (GOLD analysis project Ga0209706, IMG submission 187263) | Freshwater sediment microbial communities from Prairie Pothole Lake near Jamestown, North Dakota, USA - PPLs Lake P8 Core (1) Depth... | ecosystem: Environmental > Aquatic > Freshwater...
GCCGTCGCCAGATACGACGGGGCCCGCCCTTCGTCCGCGAGCGTCGGCAGGCCGGCGGCGGCCCTGAGGCGCTCGATGACGGTCCAGCCGACGGCGTCGGCCGCCACGGGGTCGAGGCTGAACACGAAGCCCCCGAACTTCCCGGCCCAGCGGGCGTGATACGATGGTCCCCTGTGATACTGGACGACGAGGGCGTCGAGGATCGTCAGGCGATGCCTCGACTTGACCGGCGGCGCGTCGAAGACCTCGGCAACGAAGGGGTCGCAGCGTCCTTCGTGATACTTGTTGGGATTGTGGATGGCCCCGAAATAGTTCTTCAAGCCCGCCGTCACCCCGGCCAGGCCATGGTCCTTGAGGATGGCCAGGCTGATCGAGGCCGTAGCGATTTCCGTCTGGATCTTCGAGAACAGGCTGCCCACCCCGAGGTGGGAGACGAGGTCGGCGCCGTAGCCGACGCCGGCCGTGTCGGTGCCGAAAACCCTGACATCGCTCCGCCCGGCGGAGAGCGCGTAACCGGCATCGCGGAGCTCCCGCGTCGTCCGGTCCCAGACGAAGAGGTTCTCCGCGAGAAGCCCGTTCCGCGAGAGCCATGCCGCGAGGGCCAGCGCCGTCTCGGGCCGCGTGCTGATGGCCCGGCCGCCAATGGTATTGACCTTGATGCCGACGCGGTCATCGGGCCGGAAAAGCGCGGAGGCCGCCGCCGGACCGTCCGCCTCTCCCGTGACTAGGGAAAAACCGCGGACGAACATCCTGGCGACGACGGCCGGGTCGGGGACGCCGGCCGGGGTCCACACGCTTCCGGACCTGATGACGACGACGCGCGCCTTGGCCATGCTCATTCAATGATGGGCCAATTGCCGGGACCTGTCAACCGGACGGACCGGGGGGCGGCTTGCCAAGACGGCCCCCCTCCGATATATTATTCCCAGAGACATAACGCGGAGGTTGAACATGCGAAGCGCCCGTTTTCGGAGAGGCCCGGCCGTTCTGGCCATCCTGGCGATCCTCTGCCTTCTGGCGCCGGCCGCAGCGTCCCAGGAGCGTTCGGCGAGCCCCGAGCTGACGACGCTCGTTCCCAAGCTCGCCGACTGGTCCCTCTCGGAAGAGCCCCGGAGCTACTTTCCCGAGTCCCTCTTCGAATACATCAACGGGGCCGCCGAGAGCTACCTGAGCTATGATTTCCGTGAGCTCCTGGTCGCCGATCTCGAGAAGAAGGGCACGGGAGCGACCGTGACGCTGGAGATCTACGACATGGGCCTGCCGCTCAACGCGTTCGGCATCTTCGGGGCCGAGCGCTACCCCGAGAACAAGGCCGTCGGCCTGGGCGAGCTGGGCTATGTCGAGGGCGAGGCCCTGAACTTCCTGGCCGGCCGCTTCTATGTGAAGCTCCTGGCCTTCGGCCTCGGCGACGCCACCGAGGCGTCCCTGGTCGAGGTCGGCGGCAAGGTGGCCGGCGCGATCAAGTCCGGAGGCGGGCTTCCGGCGCTCGTGCTGGCCTTCCCCAAGGACGGCCTCGTCGCCCGGAGCGAGAGGTACATCAAGAGGAACGTCATGGGCTACGAATTCCTCCACGACGGCTATGTGGCGACGTATCGGTCGGGCGGCCGCGAGCTGGAGGGCTTTTTCATCGACGGCGGGTCCGAAAAGGACGCCGAAGGGATGTTGACCCGGCTCCTCGACGCCTTGACGGCGGACAAGCAGGCCGTCGAGAAGAAGGAGGCCGGCGTCCACGTCCGGAACCGGTACGGCCAGCATCTCTACATCGGCCGGGTCGGCGGCGTCCTTTGCGGCGCGACGCGCGTGCCCGACGGGCTCGAGGCGGCGGGGGAGGCCCTTCTCCGGGCCTCGATCGCCGCTCTCGCCGACAAGAAGGGCGAGAAGTGAGGAGGGCCGGTTAGGGCGCCGGAGAGGAAGCCGGAGTGAAGGACGACGCGTTCTTCAAAGGGGCCCTGGCGATCGTCCTGCTGTTCGTCGCCGGGCTCGTCCTGAAGCTGGCCCGGCCCGTCCTGCTGCCCTTCACGCTGGCCGTTTTCCTCTCCTACATCATCGATCCCGCGCTGACGTTCTTGACCCGCTGCCGCTGCCCCCGGGCGGGGGCCGTGATCGTGGTCCTGGCGTTGATGTTCGTCTTTCTTTACCTCGTCGGCGTCCTGATCTATTCGAGCGGCAAGGCCTTCGTGGCCGAATTGCCCAAGTACCAGGAGCGGCTCGAGGACGTGGCCCGCTTCCTGGAGAGCGGGATAGGACCGTTCAAGATCGACGTCTCGTCGGCCCTGAAGAGCCTCGACGTCAACAAGGTCGGGAGCGCCATCCTCAAGGCCATGGGGCCCTTCTTCAGCCTCCTCGGTAAGCTCCTCCTCGTCTTTCTCTTCCTCGTGTTCATCGTGGCCGGCCGGGGACGGGCCGAGAAGAAGATCCCCAAGGCCATCGGCGACGGTCGCGCCAGCCTCGTTCACGGCGTGTTCGAACGGATCAATCTCCAGATCCGGAAATACCTGGTCATCAAGACGGCGGTCAGCCTCGCCAACGGCCTGATGGTCTGGATCGTGCTGACGGCCTTCGGCGTCGATTTCGCCGCCCTCTTCGGCCTACTGGCCTTCTTCCTGAATTTCATCCCCAATATAGGCTCGCTATTCGCGGCCGTCATCCGCGTCAGCTTCGCGTTCTTCCAGTTCGGCACCTTTTGGACCCCTTTCTGGATCCTCGTCGTCACCGTCGGCCTCGATGCCATTCTGGGGGATTTCATCGAGCCCCGCGTCATGGGCAAGGGTCTCGGCCTCAGCCCGCTCCTCGTCTTCTTCTCCCTGCTCTTCTGGGGCTGGCTCTGGGGTATCCCGGGCATGATCCTGTCGGTCCCCCTGACCGCCGTCATCATGATCGTCTGCCAGAACATCCCGGCCCTCCGGCCGATCGCGGTCCTGATGGGGCACTGACGTCCCCCCGGGCGGGGGGTCAGGGAAGGACGAGGTCGTCGGCTTCGATGATGAAGGCCTCGGGCGAGATCCTCTTTATCTTCCGGCCGAAGAAGGCTTTGAGGACTCTCTCGGCCGCGGCCTGCTCGGCACTCTTCTTGGACGCGCCTTTCGATCTCGCCAGGACCTTCTCCCCGAGACGGACCTCGATGACGAAGGTCCGGTCGTGGGCCGGCCCTTTCTCCGAGACCATCCGGTAGACGGGGACGTCCAGGCCCGCTTTTTGACAGATCTCCTGGAGGGCCGACTTGGAGTTGTTGATCGTCTGCGACTCGGATTTGATGGGCTTCAGGCGAGACACGAGGAGCCCGGTGACGAAGGCCCGGGCCGCGTCGAAGCCACCATCGAGGTACAGGGCCCCGGCCAGGGCTTCGAACGCGCCGGCGAGGATCGACGGCTTCTCGCGGCCGCCGCCGCGTTCCTCGCCCCGGCCGAGAAAGAGGGCCTTGTCGAGCTTGATCGTGCGGGCCAGCTGGGCCAGGGCCAGGGTGCTCGTCGCCGACGCCTTGAGCTTCGATAATTCACCCTCGTTCCTTGCGGGGAAGGCGGTCATGAAGAACTCGGCGGCGATAAGGCCGATGACCGAGTCGCCCAGGAATTCGAGCTGCTCGTTGTCCTCCTGCGATCCCGGCTGCGCTTCATAGGCATGGGAGCTGTGGGTCAGGGCCTTCTTCAGAAGGCCCTTGTCCTTGAAGACGTGGCCGATGGACTTCTCCAGGCGCCCGGCCTTCTTCGGGTCGTGGGTCATGGCCGCCCCGCCGGGCCCGGGCCTTCAAAGGGGTAGACGATGCGGCCGCCGACGACTGTCATGACTGGACCGCCGCGAAGCGCCCATCCGTCGAAGGGTGTGTTCCGGCCCTTGGATTCGAACGTGTTTTTATCGACAGTGACGGGAAGGTCCGGATCGATGAGGGTCAGATCGGCGTCGCTCCCGACGGCGATACGGCCCTTTTGCGCCAGACCGAGAATGCGGGCCGGTCCGGCGGACATGAGCTCGACGAAGCGGGCGAGCGAGATGGTCCCCGGCCTGACCAGGCGGTCGAGGACGAGGGAGACTGCGGTCTCGAGGCCGACGATCCCGAACGGGGCCGCCTCGAAGGCGCGGGCTTTTTCCTCGGTCGTGTGGGGGGCATGGTCGGTGGCGACGGCGTCCACCGCCCCCGTCCGGAGCCCTTCGACGAGAGCGGCCGCGTCGACCGCCGACCGCAGCGGCGGGTTCATCTTGAAATTCGTGTCGCGCGTCCCGAGGGCCTCGTCGGTAAGAAGGAGATGGTGGGGCGTCGCCTCAGCCGAGACGCGGACGCCGCGGGTTTTGGCCTCGCCGACCATGCGGACCGACCCGGCCGTAGAGAGGTGGGCGATGTGGACGCGGGCTCCGAGGGCCTCGGCCAGGATGATGTCGCGGGACACAGCGATGTCCTCCGAGTCCGGGGGGATGCCCGGGAGCCCGAGGCGGGCCGAAGCGCGGCCCTCGTTGATCACGCCGCCTCGGGCGAGCGACAGGTCTTCACAGTGGTCGATGATCAAGCTGCCGGCTGCGGCCGCGGCCTCGAGGGCCCGGCGCATCGTCCGGCTATCGGGGACGGGGCGGCCGTCGTCGGAGAAGGCGACCGCGCCGGCCGCGACGAGGTCCGCCATATCGGTGAGCTCTCGACCGGCGGAGTCGAGTGTGACGGCAGCGATGGGCAGGATATTGGCCAGCCCGGCGCGGCGGGCCTCGGCGAGGATCCGTTCGGTCGTTTCCCGGCGGTCGTTGACGGGCCGGGTGTTGGGCATGGCGCAGACCGTCGTGAAGCCGCCCCTCACGGCCGCGCGGGCGCCCGTAAGGATCGTTTCCTTCGCCTCGAAGCCCGGTTCCCTCAAATGGACGTGCATGTCGATGAGGCCCGGGACGATGAGGAGGCCGGCGGCATCGACGATCCGCTCGGCGGCGGCGGCGAGGCGGGGGCCGACCGCCGTGATCCGTCCGCGGTCGATGAGGACGTCGAGGAGGCCGTCGAGTCCTTCCGAAGGGTCGACGACGCGGCCACCCCGGAATAGGATCACCGTTTCCTCGGGCCGCCGATCCGGACCGGCTCGGTGATGCAGATCTCTTCGCTGCCGTCGGTCTCCTTGAGACGCACCCGGACGGCCTCCCGACGGGACGTCGGCAGGACCTTGCCGACGTAGTCGGGCATGATCGGCAGCTCGCGGTGGCCCCTGTCGACGAGGACGACCAGCTGGACGGACTTCGGACGGCCCCGGTCGATGAGGGCGTCCATGGCGGCGCGCATGGTCCGCCCGGTCATCAGGACGTCGTCGATGAGGAGGACGTCCTTTTTGACGACGGAAAAGCCGAGCGCGGCCTCGTCGAGACAGGCCTTGGAGCGTCCGGCCGGCACGTCGTCCCTGTGGCGGCTGATATCGAGAAGGCCGATGGGAACGTCGATGCCTTCGAGGTCCGCGATCTGGCGGGCGATGCGCTTGGCGATGGCCAGGCCCCGGGGCTTGACGGCCACGATGACCAGGTTCTTGAGGTCCCGGTTCCTCTCGATAATCTCGGTGGCGACGCGGGCCAGGACGCGGCGGATCCGGGTCGCGTCCATGATGCGCGCTTTGGTCTTCTCATCCATGCGGCGGCTCCTGGAATGGGGAATCCGGCCCCTTGAACATGCCCGAACCCTCCCGAAATGTCAACCCCGCCGGGCGAACCAGGCCCGGGTTTCCTCGACGTCCCGGCGGATGCGGGCGGCCAGGGTCCCGGCGTCCCGGAAGGTCCGGGTCGGGCGGAGCTTGCGGAGGAAACGGACGGTAATCGCGGCCCCATAGAGGGAGCCGTGGAAGTCGAGGAGAAGCGTCTCGACGCTCAGGGGATGGCGTCCAAAGGTCGGGTTCGTGCCGATGCTGGTCACGGAGGCGTAAGCCTTGCCCCGGCAGACGGCCTCGGTGATGAAGACGCCGCCGGGCAGGATCTCGTTCGAGGCCGCCACGTTGGCCGTGGGGAAGCCGAGGCGCCGCCCCCGCCGGCGGCCTCGGACGACGCGGCCGGAGATCTCGTAGGGCCGGCCCAGCAGGCGCGCGGCCTCCTCGACCCGGCCCCGTCCGATGAGGCCGCGGGCGGCCGTCGAGCTGACGGTCACGCCGTCGCGTACGACCGGGGCGACGATGTGAACGCCGAGCTCGGCCCGCCTGGCGAGCCGGCGGAGGAGAGCGGTGTCGCCGGCCCGGTCCCGGCCGAAGCGGAAGCCCCGGCCGACGACGACCTCCCGGGCCCCGAGCTTGTCCCGCAGGACGCCGTTCACGAAGGCCGGGCCGTCCAGCCGGGCAAAGGCCCGGCCAAAAGGAATGACGACGACGGCGTCGATGCAAGTCCCGCCGAGCCGGGCCAGCCGCTGCCCGGGCATGTCGATCATGAGGACCGACTTCCGGCCGAGCGCGCGCTCGGGATGGGGATCGAAGGTCAGGACGAGGGAGCGCAGGCCGCGCCTCGCGGCCAGCCGGCAGAGCCGCGACAGGATCTTCCGATGGCCGAGATGCAGCCCGTCGAAGTTCCCCACGGCCACGGCGGCGGGGCGGGGGAGGAGGCGGGGATCGTCGAGGCCGTGGTATACGACCATCCGTCTACATCTTCACGATGTCGGCCTTCTTGAGATAGGCCAGCTTGAGCTGATCGAGGACGCCGTCGAGGAACTGCTGCTCCTCGGGTTCGAGGTTCCCCTTGGTCCTGTCCTTGAGCAGGTCGAGGAGGTCGATGTTCCGCTTGGCCAAGTCCAGGCTCTCCCGGCGGGCGCCCGTCGTCGGATCCTCCACGAGGCCGAGCTGGACGAGGGCCGGGAAGTAGAGGAGCATGACCAGGGAGCTGAACTCGAGGGGCGGGAGGAAGCCTGTGTCCCCGGCCGGGGCCCCTTCACCCTTGGGTTTCATGTCGTCTTCGGTCATGTCGCCTTCCTTTGGCCGGCGGCCGATGCCGATTTCTGGCGGAGCACGAGGGCCGCCTTGATGAACTCGTCGAGGTCGCCATCGAGGACGCGGTCGGTGTCGCCGGTCTCCACGCGCGTGCGCAGGTCCTTGATCATCCGGTAGGGGTGGAGGACGTAGGAGCGGATCTGGTTCCCCCAGGCGATGTCGGACTTGGCGTCTTCGAGCTTCTCCAGCTTCTCGTTCTTCTTCATCTTCTCGAGCTCGTAGAGGCGGGCCCTGAGGACCTTCATGGCCGCGGCCTTGTTCTTGTGCTGGGAACGCTCGTTCTGGCACTGGACGACGATGCCGGTCGGGATATGGGTAAGGCGGACGGCCGAGTCCGTGGTGTTGACGTGCTGGCCGCCCTTGCCGCCCGAGCGGTAGGTGTCGACCTTGATGTCGTCCGGGCTGATGTCGATCGGGATGTCCTCGTCGATCTCGGGGTAGACGAAAACCGCGGAGAACGAGGTGTGCCGCCTCTTGGCGGCGTCGAAGGGCGAAATGCGGACGAGCCGGTGGACGCCGGTCTCCTGGCTGAGATTGCCGAAGGCGTAGTCGCCTTCAAAGCGGATGGTCGCGCTCTTGAGCCCCGCCTCCTCTCCGGGCTGGTGGTCGAGGACCTCGGCCTTGAAGCCCTTGCGTTCGGCGTAACGCAGGTACATCCGGAGGAGCATCTCGGCCCAATCCTGAGACTCTGTGCCGCCGGCGCCCGGATGGATGGTCAGGATGGCATTGCGGGGATCGTCGGGGTCGTAAAAGAGGGTCCGGAGCTCGGCCTCCTGGAGGTCCTTCTCGAGCCGGGCGACGGCGGCGGCGAAGTCGGCCTCGACGCTCTCACCCTCGGCCGCAAGCTCGGTCAGGACCCCGAGCTCCTCTTTCTGGCCGAGGATCTTACGGAAGAAATGGATGTCCTTTTCGAGGAGCTTCTTCTTCTGCTGGAGGGCCTGCGAAGCCTTCTGGTCCTGCCAGACCTCGGGCGAGGCCAGCCGGACGTTTATCGCCGCCCATTCGGCGTTCTTGCGATCGAGGTCAAAGAAAACCTCGGACCTCTTCGACTTTCGCGAAGAGGCCGGCGAGGCGTGTCTTGAGGTCCTCGGACGATCGGTCGATAGGGGTCATGCTCTTTATCCCTTCCTGGTTGCTGCCGGGTCAGTACTGGACGACCCAGTAGTCCGTTTTCTTGCCCGCCGCGGCGTTCAGCTTATTCAGGAGATCGGCCGCCCGGTCCCTCGTCGCGTATCCGCCCAGCCGGACTTTGTAATTCTTTTCCCCCGCGGGGGGGTCGGCGATGACGGCCGTGTAGCCCTGTTTCCGGTACCTGTCCGCGGCGGCCTGGGCCTGGGCCCGGTCGGCCACGGCGAGGACCTGGACGTAGTAAAGGCCGCGCGTGGCGGGAGCGGCGGTCTTCGTCTCGACCGTCTTCTTGCCCGGGGTCTTGCCGGCGACGGTCTCCTTCGCCGGCGTTTTTGGCGCCGACAGGCCCGGGTCCGGCGTGAGGGAGCCAGGGTTAGCGCCGGGCCCGGCCTCTCCCGACTGCGTCTCGGCGGCCGTCGGCTTGACCGGCGGTTCCTTGACCGGCTCGGGGATCTGCTGGGTGACGACCTGGGTCGGCGCGGAAACGGCGGACTGCCTCTTGCCGACGGAGACGCCGAGCAGGAAGATGAACACGCCCAGGGCGAGGACCCCGAGGAAGATGACGACGAGCAGGGTGCTCGAGACTTGGATCTCCCGATAATCTTTATTTTTCATCAGCCTGTTTTTTCTCCTGGCCCCTATCGTACGAGAAAGCCCTCAGGATTTCCAGAGGCAAGGGGAAAACGATCGTCGAGTTCTTCTCGGTGGCGATATCGGTCAGCGTGCTCAAGAAGCGGAGCTGGAGGGCCTGGGGGTTCTTGGAAATGATGTCGGCGGCCTGCGTCAGCTTGTCGGCGGCCTGGAATTCGCCGTCGGCGTGGATGACCTTGGCCCGCCGCTCGCGCTCGGCCTCGGCCTGTTTGGCGATGGCCCGTTGCATGTTCTCCGGCAGGTCGACCTGTTTCATCTCGACGAGCTGGACCTTGATGCCCCAGGGGTCGGTGTGGAGGTCGATGATCTCCTGAAGCCGGGCGTTGAGCTTCTCCCGTTCCGAGAGGAGGTCATCGAGCGGGACCTGGCCCAGGAGGCTGCGCAGGGTCGTCTGGGCCAGCTGGGAAGTTGCGTAGATGTAGTCCTGGACTTCGATCACGCATTTGAGCGGGTCGATGACCCGGAAGTAGAGCACGGCGTTGACCTTGACCGTGACGTTGTCCTTGGTGATGACGTCCTGCGGCGGGACATCCATGACGATGATGCGCAGGCTGATCCGGACGATGCGGTCGATGGGGGCGAAGACCAGGATGAGGCCCGGTCCTTTGGGCTGGGGCAGGAGGCGTCCGAGGCGGAAGATGACCCCGCGCTCGTATTCCCGCAGGACCTTGATCGAATTCAGGAGGTAGAGAACGATAATGCCGACGATGATGATAGGGGCCGTTAAAATGTTCATGTCCTTCTCCTTGGCGAGGCCGCCGGGCCCCGCTTAAGATGTCGGGTCAGACTTTGCCGACCCTTATTTTCAGACCGTCGAGGACCTCGACGACCTTGACTTTCTCGCCGGCGCGGACGGGCTCTCCGGCCTCGGCCTCCCAGAGCTCGCCGTGCACGAAGACCATGCCCGTGGGGGCGAGGTCGGTCCGAGCCGTCCCCGTCTCGCCGATCATCCCCTCACGGCCGGAGAAGGAGCGGCGGCGGTGGGCCTTGAAAACGAGGCTGAGGAGGAACAGGACGATCGCGGACATGCCGATGACGACGGGCAGAACGAAGCGGAGGCTCGTCCGGAGCTCGGCGATGGGGGCCTTGATGAGCATGAGCGAACCGATGGTCATGGCGGCGATCCCTCCCACGGCGAGCATGCCGAAGCTCTGGACCTTGATCTCGAGGATGAAGAGGATGACGGCCAGGAGGATGAGGCCCAGGCCGACGTAATTGATGGGCAGGATCTGGAAAGCGAAGATCGCCAGGAGGAGCGAGATGCCCCCCAGGACGCCGGGAAGGATTCCGCCGGGGTGGGAGAATTCGAAATAGAGGCCGAGGAGCCCGATCATGAGCAGGATGTAGGCCAGGTTCGGGTTGGCGATGGTCAGAAGGACCCTCTGGCGGAAGGTCATGGGCCGGTCGACGATGGGCTTGCCGGCCAGGGCGAACGTGTGCCCGGAGCCGTCGAAGCGCTTGATCGTCCGGCCGTCGAGCCGGGCGACGATCTCCGCCTCGGACGGGGCGACAAAGTCGATCAGGCCGCCGTCGAGGGCCTCCTTCTCAGTATAGGAAAGGCTCTTGCGGACCGCGTCCTCGGCCAGGCCCACGTTCCGGCCGCGCTTCTCCGCGATCGTCCGGACGTAGGCCGCCGCGTCGTGGGTGACCTTCTCCTCCATCGTCTTGTCCATGGCCTGGCCCGTCAGCGAGATGCCGACGGGATGGGCGGACCCCGTGCTCGTGCCAGGGGCCATGACGAAGACGTCGCAGGCCAGGGCGATGAGGAA
>Ga0209706_10002366_pt1 | contig 10464 bp, 5 predicted proteins | sample PPLLaktember2015_6_FD_187263 | JGI IMG/M metagenome (GOLD analysis project Ga0209706, IMG submission 187263) | Freshwater sediment microbial communities from Prairie Pothole Lake near Jamestown, North Dakota, USA - PPLs Lake P8 Core (1) Depth... | ecosystem: Environmental > Aquatic > Freshwater...
TCTTTGAGCCGCTGCGAGACCACAGGCCCGTCCCGTCTCTCTGAGCACGACCATTTCCATGAGCTCTTCATTGATGTGCGCGGCTTTTTGGAGGCCCTTGTATTCCTGGATGAGCTTCGCTGCTCCAATGATCTGGTTCATAAAACCGACTTTACAGGTGCCGCCGCAAGTCATCCGATGGGTTTTTGCAAAGCGGGTGACGAACTTGACGGAATAGGGGACCTCTCCGCAGTGAAAGACCCTTTCCCAGGGGACAAAGACATGGTCGAAGACGACCATGGAGGTTTCCCTCTGGCCGAAAAGAGGATTCCCGAGCTCCTCGAGATCGTCGGCCTGGTCTCTCTCCGCGGAGTAGGGGGTGTACTGGCAGACATAGGTGATCCCTTGGGCATCCGTGGGGGTTGCAAAGGCCACGGCATAGTCCTCCTCTCCCTCGAAGTGAGCGGCCTGAGGGAGCACCACCAGTTCATGGCTGGCAAAAGCGCCGCTGATATTGATCTTCGCGCCCCGGACCACAATACCCTCCTTGTTCTTGTCCACCACTTTCAAGGAGAGATAAGGGTCAGGCCAGTCGAGAGTTTTCTTGCTTCGGCTTCCCCTCGGTTCCGTGAGCGCGCCGGCAACGGAGAGATCCTCTTTCTGGACCCTCTTGAGGTAGTCCATGAACCGAGGATAATAGGCTGTCCCCAGATCCCGGTCCATTTCCCAGGTGGTGCTGGTCAGGGCGTGAAAGGCGTCATAGCCCACACACCGATAGATGCAGGTCCCCAAGTTCTCTGCAGTGAAGGTTCCCGCTTCGGCTTTGCGGACCAGGTCTTCCCTGCTGGCGCTGACATGGGTATAGCGGTTGACGACCTCATGGATCAGGGGGGAGTAGCAAGACATGATGTCCTTGCTCTCAGGGTCAAGAGCCCAGGCATAACTCGCCTTGTTCGCCTCCACCACGGTTCGGGTGTTCCTGTTTTCGAGAACGTTTTCCACCCGCTTCCCGTTCATAAAGACTCTCGGTTTCATCGTCTTGAGGCTTTCTTCGAACTGCTCAGGGGTCTTCAAGGCCATGGGGACATTCTCCTTTCGATGAACATGGTGTCATGAAGGGATGCGGCAAGGGGCCATCCCTTAGGGTTTATTCAGTGGAGGACCCGCAAACGAATCTACAGATTTTTCAGCATTACCTTGAACAGCAGAGATGTTCAAGTCATTTGTGGATCAGGAGACGGTGAGGCTAAGAACCTTGTAGCCACGACGGGAGAGGAATCCGGCGATGTCATCAGGGAGTGTCAACTGGCTGGCAAACACGTTCTGGCCATGGTTGTCTCTGAAAACGATGCCGGGAATGGTGAGTTTGAACGTTTTGGAATCCTCCTTGCCGGCACCCGTGAAGGGGTGAGGTTTCGAGTCAAACTTGACTCCGATGAAGTCCAGGATTCTGGAAACAACCCTCGCCGAATCCTGTTCGTTGGCAAGAGAAAGAACGGAAACATTGTACTCCTTCAATAGGGGGACGATGTCCGGGCCAATGCCCGTGAAGTCAATGATGGAATCCTTTCCGTCTTTATAAAGAAAGAAATCCGCCTTGACCGTGAGGCGGACCCCACCTTGTTGCCCCTGCATAACCGGCATCTCCACATCTCGCGTGAAGGTTTGCCCGGTTAGATTCAGAACGCTCTCGATGACGGCTGCTTTGTCCTTGCCCGCAAAAAGAACGTCGGATTTTGCGGCGCCAGCAGGTTCTGCGGTGTTCTGCTGGGCAGGCGGGTACTCAATGGATTTGACGCCGTATCTCGTGAGAAAACTTCTGAGTTCCGGCGGGATCCTTGGGCCTGACTTGTCCGCGAGGTTGATGAGAAGGGTTCGGTTCGTGTCCTCGGAAGTCTGGATGATCCAGTCAGCGCTGACCTGGAGCGTGATGTCCCCTCGCATTTCGAGAGGCTCTCCCTGCTTGTAGATTTTGTAGTACTCACAGGCCGCGAAGATTTTATTCAGCGCCGCTCTGAGATCTTCATTTCCTTTGAGGTGAACGACCCTGTAGTTGTTCCAGTTCGCCGCGATGACCTGGGCCATCTTTTCGGGCAGTTCTCGGTGAAGGTCAACGATCACCCGCTGACCGTTTCCAAGGCTCAGGATGGGGAAAGCCTCGGCCTTGAGGTTGACCTGTCCGCCGGCCTTCAGGGGAATGAAGTGCTCGCCTGTGTTGATCCACTCCTCTCCCATGAGCGAGAAAAACTCCGTGAGTTGCCGGCTCAAGACCGTAGGCTCTTTTGGTTGTTCCTGTGGCGGAGCAGGGCTTGCTGCAGGAGCCTGAGCCGTCTCCGGAGCCGGAGGCCGAGGCGGTTTTTCACGTTTAACCGGCATCTTCACGAGTTGAGGTGTGTGAATGGGAAGCCTGACGACCTGGCCTGGGTAGACGCGGTTGAGATTGTCAATTCCCGGGTTGAGCCTGGCCAGAGATTGAAGGTAGGATTCACTGATTTGTTCATCTCTGAGACTGTAGCGGCCTTTCACCACTTTAATCAGGCTGTCGCCAGGCTGGATCGTGTAGTTCTCGAGCTTCAAGTCCTTAAGCTGCTCCAGAGAGATGACGGTAGGCTCCTCTTTTCGAGCAATCGCAGGAGGAACTTTGAACGGGGAGATCGTTAGAGGAATAACGATCTTGTCGCCGGGGTGCATCACATCGAGGTTTGAAAAAGCGCTATTCAGTTTCTTGAGGGCGGCGAGCACCTCGGGGAGGTTTTTCTTTTCCAGCAGGCCACGCTCCCTCAGGAGCTGCCAGAGGCGATCTCCTTTTTTTACGGTGTACGTTTCAGTGACGATATCCTTGCCCTCTAAGTTAACAGCATCTTTTTTCTCCTCCACCTGGGTCTCTTGCCCGGTTTCGACTTCAGGTTCCGCTGTCTGGGTCAGGGAAATGGAATAAGTCTCTTCGTCCTTTTCCTGGGCCAAAATCATGCCGCAAAGCCAAAGAGTGAGGGCAGCGGCCAGTGACGGTAGAAGAACGAAACGTTTTGCAAAATGCTTCATACTTATCTCTAATTTAGAATAAGTTGACATATTTTATATACATGATATCAACTTGTCAAATTTGTTCACATTTTAGTTCGTCTTTACACTACATATTGTTCTTATTTGCTTATTCTGATACAGGATGTAGTATTTGTTCTTTACAAGGGCCTGATCATCTGATAAATTTTTACAAATAGATTACCTGAACTGGAACACTGCGGTGGAGGTTTCAATGAAAATCAAAAGAGTCTCCATGCTGGGATTTAAATCTTTTGTGGACAAGCTTGAAATCGCTTTTCCGTTGGGGCTGAGTGCTATCGTAGGGCCCAATGGGTGTGGCAAGAGCAACATTGTCGATGCGATCCGGTGGGCCATGGGTGAGCAAAGCGCAAGGCTGCTCAGGGGCCGGCAGATGGAAGACGTCATCTTCAACGGAACCTTGGACCACAAACCCCTTGGCATGGCCGAGGTTTCCATCCAATTTGAGAACGGCGACGGATCTTTTCCTCCTCAGTTCTCCCATGCCGCCGAACTTGCGGTGACACGAAGGCTTTTCCGCTCCGGTGAAAGTGAGTATCTGATCAACAACGTGCCCTGCCGATTGAAAGACATCCAGGAGATCTTCATGGATACCGGCCTGGGAAACAGAGCCTACTCCATCATCGGGCAGGGCCAGATCACAACGATCATCGAGCAGAAGCCCGAAGAGACCAGAGCCATGATCGAGGAAGCTGCGGGGATCACCAAGTACAAAAAGAAGGTCGATGAATCCCAAAGGAAAATCGAAGCCACCCAGGCGAACCTCCAGCGGGTGGAGGACATTCTCGGTGAAGTGGAAAAGCAGATGAGATCCCTCAAGCGGCAGTCTGCAAAGGCGAAGAGGTATAAAGCCATCGGCCAGGAGATTCAGCGCCTCGAACTCATCTTGAATGCCCACGCCTACCAGGAGCTGAAGGAGGAATCCAGCGAGAGAATGAAATCCGCAGAGGCCCTCGCCCAGCAGGAGATCGGCCAGAGTACGGAACATTCCAGGATCCAGGCGGGAATCGAGTCTATGAACCTGGAGCTGGAAGAAAAAGACAGGGCCATCGGATCGCTGAGGGAGATCTACCTTCGGGCCAAGGAGAAGGTGAGCAAAAAAGAAGCCATGGTGGAGGCCATGGCCGCCGAAAAGAGAATGCAGACGGAGATCGAGAAGCGACTGGAAAAGGACAGGGAGGATCTGTCCGGACGCCTGGAAGAGCTGGAAAAGGAAAGAGCCCTTCTGCTCGAGAGAATCGAGGAAGTGAAAGCAAAAGCGATTTCCACAGAGGAGGAGATATCACTCGTGGAGGCGAGGGCGAAAAACCGCCAGGAGCTTCTGAAGCAGATCAAGGAGGTTTTCGAGCAGGCGAGAGCCAGGGTTCAATCCGGGATGACGAAGGAAGCCAGCCTGGCCCAGGAGTCCGGATTTCTGGCGCGGCGGATCGGAGAAATTACGGACAGCCGGATGCGGCTTGAAAAAGAAAGGGAGGAGGTGCGGGCCAAGATGGAAACCCTCCTCCATGCGGCAGAGAGAAAGCATGAGGTGCGGGACGCACTGGGCGAGAAACTCCGGGAGATCGAGGCGGATGTGTCCAGGGAGGAGCAGAGATGCCATGATCTGGAACAGATTCGAAGGCACCTGGAGTCGGATCTCAAGAACGCGGAAACCGCCCTGAGCGTCGACGAATCCCGGCTTGCCAGCCTTCGGTCCCTTTTGGAGAATTTCGAAGGGTACAAGGTGGGGGTGCGCACCATCATGAAGGCTGAGGACCTGGAAGCCAAACGGGAAGGCCGAATCAAGGGGCTTGTGGCGGATGTGATCCAGGCGGATCCCAAATATGAACAGGCCCTGGAAGCGGTTTTGGGGGACAAGCTTCAGTACATCCTGGTCGAAAAACTCAAAGACGGCCAGCAGGCGGTGGAATACCTTAAGGTGCGGGCCAAGGGCAAAAGCAGTTTTGTGCCGGTGGCGGATCTCATCGGCGATGGGGATGTTGGAAGTTCAAATGGGTTCCCCCTCTTGCGGGAGTTCGTGAAATCGCCTGAGCCTTACAAGCCGGTGGTGGATGTCCTTCTGGGCGATGCGGCCCTTGTGGAAGACTTGGACCAGGCACTGTCTGCGTGGGGAGAGCACGGGAAGAGCCAGTGCCTCGTAACCCTCGAAGGGGACATGGTGGACAGGAGTGGGATTCTGACCGGTGGAAAGCAGACCCAGAGCTACAGCGGAATCCTGGCAAGAAAGCGGGAGAGGAAAGAGCTCGAGGCGGCCGTGGCTGGTCATGGGAAAAAACTTCAGGAGATCAGAGGAAAACTGGACGAGGGGCTTCGCGAGAAGGAGGAGCGTGAAAGCATTCTTGCGACCTTGAAGGAAGAGAAACTGGACAGCCAGGACAAGGTCAACGAACTGGACAAAGCCAATTTCCAGCTCAGCCACGAGCTTGATCAAATGGAAAGGCTCTCGCAGCGGATTTCCGATGAACTGGACCAGAGGGACAAAGAACAAAACAGACACAAGGAAACGTTGACCCGAGTCGAATCGGAACTGGTGGTGTGGAAGGAAAAGCGGGCGTCGGAGGAAGCGTTTTTTCAACAGAAGGAAGTGGAGCTTCGAGAGAGCGAAGAGGAGTTCGAGAGTTTTCGAAACGAGCTGGCCAGGCTGAGGATGAATCACAGCCTTTCCAAGGAAGAACAAAGGGGGTTCACCCGGGAGGTCGAAAGAATCGACGATTTTGTGCGGGAAGCCCAAGAAACCTTCAGAAGAATCGAGGGCGATATTGTCGCGGCTCGGGAAGGCCAGGAGGATTGCGTCAAGAAAGAGGAAGCCTTCCGTGACGAACTCAAAGGGTTCTACGCTCAGCTGGGCCAGGCTGAAGATGCCGTGAACGCGGCGGATCTTGACCGGAACCAATTCAAAAACCTGATCCGGGAAGAAGAAAAGAAAGCAGAAGTCGTGCGTGTGGAGCTGGATGCGCTTAAGGAGAAGATCCACACGGCGAAGATGGAGCAGTCGGAGATCGGATTCAAAATGGACGGGCTGGTCGAGCTGACCAGGCAGAAATACGACCTCCATTTGCCGGACATCTACCGGGAATACCTGGGCGAAGACATGTCCGAGGCGGAAGTCCGCGAGAAGCTGGAGCATCAGAAGAAGCTGAAGGGAAGGCTCGGAGAAGTGAATCTGACGGCCATCCAGGAACACGAGGCTCTCAAGGAACGATACACCTTTATCACCACCCAGAGACAGGATCTTCTCGACTCCATCGCTTCTCTTCATGAAGCGATTCGGAAGATCAACAAGACCTGCCTTGAGCGGTTCATGCAGACGTTCCAGCAAGTGGACGAAAAACTGAAGACGGTCTTTCCGATTCTTTTTAACGGCGGAACAGCCAACCTCAAACTTGTGGATGATGTGAAGCCTCTTGAAAGCGGGGTGCTGGTGGAAGTGCAGCCTCCGGGCAAGAAGCTGAGTCACATGGCCCTGCTCTCCGGTGGTGAAAAAGCGCTGGTCGCCATGGCACTCATCTTTGCCATTTACCTCATCAAACCGAGTCCGTTCCTTCTGCTCGATGAGGTGGACGCGCCTTTGGATGAAGCCAACATCGATCGGTTCAATGACCTGCTGAGAGAGATAAGGAAGTACTCCCAGATCATTCTGGTGACCCACAACCGCAGGTCCATGGAGATTGTGGACAGGCTCTACGGGGTCACCATGGAGAGACAGGGAGTCTCCAAGATTGTGACGGTGAGTCTCGAGGGGTTCCAGGTGCACTGAGAGTCTACTTGACAAGCCCGGTCCTGCCGCAACGGGACCGGGCTTTTTCACGCCTTTTTTTCTTGCCTCCTCCCAAAGAATGTGGTCCATTTTTGAACTTTAGGAAGGTTGGACATGTTTGGATTCTTCAAGAAAAAAGAAAAAGAAGATCAGAGAGAAAGCAAGGGCCTGATTGCGAGACTGAGGAAAGGGCTCACTAAGACAAGGTCCGGGTTTACCGGCCGACTGGATCAACTCCTTTTCGGGAAGAAAGAGATCAGTGAGGACCTGATGGAAGATCTGGAGGAAGTCCTCTTCACTTCGGATTTGGGAGTCGCCACCACCCAGGAACTGATTCACCTTGTCCAGGAGGGCGTGGCAAGAAAAGAGTTGGATAAACCCGAGAAATTGAGGGCTGCTCTGAAGGAGCACATTCGCGCCTTTCTCGATGTCCCGGATGTGGCGAACCGGATACCGAATGCCGGAGAGCCCCACGTGATCATGATGATCGGGGTCAACGGGGTGGGCAAGACCACGACGATCGGAAAGCTGGGACACCAGCTCAAAGACCAGGGGAACTCCGTGATGTTCGCGGCTGCCGATACATTCCGAGCTGCGGCGGTCGAACAGCTGGAGATCTGGGCGCAGCGAGTGGGTGCGGATCTGGTCAAGCAGGGGCCGGGGGCGGACCCCTCTGCTGTTGTTTATGACGCCCTGTCCTCCGCTCTTTCAAAGCAAACGGATGTGGTCCTTATCGATACGGCGGGCCGTCTCCACACCAAGAGCAATCTCATGGAGGAACTGGAGAAGATTTATCGCGTGGCCGGTCGAAAACTACCAGGAGCTCCACATGAGGTTTGGTTGGTCCTCGATGCCACCACAGGGCAGAATGCGATCGCCCAGGCCGAGCTTTTTCACAAGGTCATCGGAGTGACGGGAATTGTTCTCACCAAGCTGGATGGGACGGCAAAAGGAGGGATCGTGGTGGGAATCTCGCATCAACTGAAGATTCCCATCAAGTTCATCGGTATCGGCGAGACCACGGACGATCTTCGTCCCTTTGATGCCTCTGATTTTGTAGAGGCGATCTTCGGGTGATCCCCCGACCCGGAAAACACAAAAACAGTGAAGAGGTTCAGCGAAACCCCTTCACTGTTTGCGGCGAGAAGGACAAAGACTCAGGAGGAAGCCGGGCTGAACCTATTCCGAAGGAAGGCGCCGCGGCTTTTGTCCTTCAATGGTTCGCGAGAAGGTCCACACTTCGTAAACTTTCTTCCCGTCCACCTCTTTGGGCATGGCCTCTAATTCCGCCCTTGAACCCGCGTAAGGCTCCATTTTCTTGGCAATCGCATTCCTGAGCACAGGGAAAGTCCCCTTGTCGGTCTGGATTGAAATGGTGGAGAACTTTCCGCTGGCATCCGGCTGGGCTGCCTTCACGATCAGAACGTTTTTGAGCTTTTCCGATTTAGGCTTGTCCTTTTTCTCCTGGGCAACAGCGGGTAGAGCGAGGGCCAAAGCAACAACAAAAACCACGAGGCACACAAAGAAATTTCGCTTCATTTTTCCAACCTCCTTACAATATGTTTTCAAGAACATTGGGCTAACACAAGAAAGCCGCCATGAATTTCTTCTCTTGCCTGCAAACGACCCAAACTCAGAAATGTCTCAATCAGACTCCTGTTAACCAGTGCAATTCTCATGCCTTTGAGTGAGGGGTTGAAAGGGTGGAACAAGCAGCTGGGAAAAACTGAAAAAGGCGTCTTTTCAAAGGGAGAGGAAGAGATGAATTCGCATGGATCTGTCCAACAGGTGAGGTGGGTATTAGGGGTAATATTATGAAATAGCTATAAAATACAAAAGATGGTTTTGTGGCTCCTTTGGAGCAATTCATCTATGAAATGACAGAGCCTCACTTTTCCGCCAAGGGGAGCCTTTGGATTTTCGGCACGTTTAGTGGAAATTGCCAGTGCCACTGTCCTCTCCAAGTTGACACTGCCCTTGAGAATTCGGACGACTCTTCCTTCGCGCTTAACCGAGGACGTTTTTCACCCTGTCAGCGATTTTGCTGCAATGTTTCAGGGTGGTCTCCTCGGTGGGCCCTTCTACCATGACGCGGCACAGATTTTCCGTGCCTGAGTAGCGCACCAACACCCGTCCTTGCTCGCCGAGGTCCTTTTCCGCTTGCGCGATCACCTCCACGATTTCAGGGACAGTCGAGATTTCCGGCTTGCTCTTCACTCTCACGTTGATCAGCTTTTGAGGGTAAAGATCCATCCACCCGGCCAGTTCGGAAAGAGGCTTCTTTGTTCTCACCATGGCGCCGATCAACTGGAGGGCTGCGAGGATGCCGTCCCCGGTCGTGTGATGATCGAGAAAGATCATGTGCCCCGAGTCCTCCCCTCCCAGGATTCCGCCGAGCCGGCGCGTCTCTTCGAGCACATAACGGTCACCCACTTTGGAAGCATGGTGGCGGAATCCGTACTTCTTGCACGCCATCCGGAGTCCCAGGTTGCTCATGACCGTCGTCACAAGCAGATCGTTCTTGAGTGACCCTAGATCTTTCATCACTTTGGCGCAAATAAGGAGGATTTGATCCCCGGTAAGCTTCTTCCCTTTTTCATCCACGGCAATTAGGCGATCGCCGTCGCCGTCAAAAGCCAGCCCCACGCTGGCGCCCTTTGCGAGCACCTCTTGTTCCAGATCCCGGGTATGTTGGGAACCGCAATGGTCATTGATGTTGATGCCGTCCGGGTATTGGTGGATGACATGGACCACAGCGCCCATCTCATTGAACACATCGGGCGCGACTCTGTGAGTGGCTCCATTGGCTGTATCCAGAACGAGCTTCATTCCTTTCATGGAAAGGTCTCGGGGGAATGTGCTTTTCAGAAAGTCAGCATACCGTTTTTCTGCCTCTCCGAGTGTGAGGGAGCGGCCAAGATTTCCGGCTGAAGGGCACTTACTTTTCAGGTCTTTGTGGAGGACGAGGCCCTCGATGGTTTCTTCATCAGAGTCCGAAAGCTTGAAACCGTCTCCTGAAAAAACCTTGATGCCATTGTCCTGAAAGGGATTGTGAGATGCAGAGATCACGATGCCGGCATCCGCGTGGGTGCTTGTGGTCATGAAGGCGATTCCCGGGGTGGGGAGGACCCCGACCAGGAGAGGGGCAGCTCCCATGGACATGAGGCCGGCGGCGAGGGCACTTTCAAGCATGGGGCCGGAAATGCGCGTGTCTCTGCCGATGACGACTCGGGGTTGGGGATTCCGGTTTCTCAGCACATAAGCGAGCGCCTGACCCACGGAAAAGATAAAAGCCCCATCCATGGGATATTGATTCGCTTCACCTCGAATGCCGTCGGTGCCGAAGAGGGTAGGCATGTGCACAGATTTCCTATCTTTTGAAAAGCTTCAGCGTGGGTAACAGCGTTGTTGCTCGCTGACACAAGTCGGCAACGATCTGTTGGAGCCATTCCATGCCCCTTCGGGCGGTGTCCTCGGGCAGGCTCTTGATCGTTTCGATGTAGCATGTGTCTCCGCTTTTCACAAACGCCTGAAAACCGTCCATGAAAGCTTCCTTCCTTTCGATCGTTCTAGGGGAAGCGGGTTTCTCCAGAAACAATTCGCAAAGAGGCGAGATCTTTTCGTGGAACTCTTTCTTGCGCGCCGCAGAGGCACTGTCTGGCTTA
>Ga0209706_10002370_pt1 | contig 10456 bp, 8 predicted proteins | sample PPLLaktember2015_6_FD_187263 | JGI IMG/M metagenome (GOLD analysis project Ga0209706, IMG submission 187263) | Freshwater sediment microbial communities from Prairie Pothole Lake near Jamestown, North Dakota, USA - PPLs Lake P8 Core (1) Depth... | ecosystem: Environmental > Aquatic > Freshwater...
CAGTGGTGGTGCTGCAGCACGCGGTGTCCGGTCGGCAGCGGCAGGCGGTTGTCGATCGCGCCCCAGCCGATCTCGCCCATGAGCAGTGCTGAAAGTTGCACGCGCTGGTACGGCTCCCACGGCTCATCGCCGTACAGCACGATGGCGCACGCGGGGTCGCGCTGGAGCAACTCCTCCGCGACCCGGATTCCGACCGGTCCGGTTCCGACGATGACAACCGGATCGGCCGGAAACGCGGGTCCGGCGGGCTCAGCCGGCAGCGGCTGCAACGGGCTGGTCGGCATACGCTGCACTTTTCATGGTGCCGGCGAGCACGCCATACACCATGATCCAGGCATCCTTGACTTGCGGTGTGAATGCCTCGCCGAGACCTTGGCCCAAGGTCTGGATCAATGCCGCGCCGACGGTGTCGTAATGCTCCGGCTTGATGCCGTAGTTAACATGTCGGCGCCCGAGATCCTGCACGGCGGGAACGATGCTATCGAGGCGATCCAATCCATTGACCGCCACGGCGATCATCTTCATGAGCTTCTTGCCCTGTTCCTGCATGTCGCCCTTGAACAACGGCTTGAGTGACGGATCCATGCTGAACAGGTTCTGGTAAAACAGCGCCGCCGCCTGGTCGGCGATCGGCACCACCTTGGCGAAACTATCCTGCACCAGCTTCTTGTCTTCCGGGGTCATGTCACACTCCTCTTCACGGTTGAAATGCATTTGCAAAAAAAACGGCGTCCACATTGCTAGCGCACGCGCCAGAAAAGTGGACACCGTTGTCCGTACAGCGCGCCGCCATTGGCGCGTTGTTCTCGATGCATGCCGGCAACCGCATTCGCGGGATCCGGCGGAAGCGGACGGCACCAACCAGTGCCATTGCGCCCACTGAACACATAGCAACCGTTGTGCCAAGTTCAGGTAATCGAAAGAAATCAAGCCACTACTGCGTCAGCGCCTCGCGTTCGAGTACGTCGGTTGCACCATGGTTGTGAGTGGCAGCGTCTGCCTGGTCCGCGAAAGTGCAGGCAGACATAGACGCAATGTCCCCATGGTTTGGCCGCGACCGTCGCTTGCCGGTAGAATGGTTGTCTTTCGTAGACAGGTTCAGCATGCGCACCCGCCACTACGGCAAACCGCCCGAAAACCGCAACGACTGGCAGACCATCAAGTCCCTGCTCCCCTACCTGTGGGAATTCCGCGGGCGGGTGCTGCTGGCCATGGCCTTTCTGATCGCGGCCAAGGTGGCGAACGTCGGTGTGCCGCTGCTGCTCAAGGAAGTGATCGACGCGCTCAGCGGTCCGCAGGCGCTGCTCACCCTGCCGGTGCTGTTGCTGGTCGGCTATGGCGCACTGCGGCTCGCCAACGCGTTATTCGGCGAACTGCGCGATGCGGTATTTGCCAAGGTCATGCAACGCGCCATCCGGCGCGTGGCGCTGCAGGTGTTCGAGCACTTGCACCGCCTGGCATTGCGCTTTCACCTGGAACGCCAGACCGGCGGCGTGTCGCGCGACATCGAGCGCGGGACGGCCGGCATCCGCTTTCTGCTCAATTTCATGCTGTTCAACATCCTACCGACGCTGTTCGAGATCGGCCTGGTCACGATCATTCTGCTGGTGCGCTACGACATCTGGTATGCCCTGGTCACGCTCTGCACGCTGGTCGTGTATGTCGTTTTCACGCTGTTCGTCACCGAGTGGCGCATGATCTTCCGCCGCACCATGAACGAGATGGACTCGAGCGCCAACACCAGGGCGATCGACAGCCTGTTGAACTACGAGACCGTCAAATACTTCAACAACGAGGGCTGGGAGGCACGGCGCTACGACGAGACCATGCAGAAGTGGGAAAAGGCCGCGGTGCGCAACCAGACCTCGCTGTCGGTGCTGAACGCCGGGCAGGCCACGATCATCGCCATCGGCGTCACCATCCTCATGCTCATGGCGAGCAACGGCGTAGTGACCGGCGCCATGACCATCGGCGACCTGGTGCTGGTGAACGCCTTCCTGATCCAGCTGTACATGCCGTTGCACTTCCTCGGCTTCGTGTACCGCGAGATCCGCCACTCGCTCGCCGACATGGAACGCATGTTCGGCCTGCTCAACCAGCCCGCAGAGGTCACGGACAAGCCGGACGCCACCGAACTGGTGGTCGGTCAGGGCGCGATCCGTTTCGAGCACGTGGATTTCAGCTACGACGGCAAGCGCAAGATTCTCGAGGACGTGAGCTTCGACATCCCGGCCGGGCACAAGGTCGCGGTGGTCGGTGCGAGCGGCGCCGGCAAATCCACGCTGTCGCGCCTGCTGTTTCGCTTCTACGACGTAAACGGCGGACGCATCGCCATCAACGGCCAGGACATCCGCGCCGTGACCCAGCAGAGCCTGCGCAAGGTGATCGGCATCGTGCCGCAGGACACGGTGCTGTTCAACGACACGATCTATTACAACATTGCCTACGGCTGGCCGGACGCGACCCGCGAGGAAGTCATCCAGGCGGCACGCGCCGCGCACATCCACACCTTCGTCGAATCCCTGCCGGACAAGTACGAATCGCTGGTCGGCGAGCGCGGCCTGAAACTCTCCGGCGGCGAAAAGCAGCGCGTCGCCATCGCCCGCACCTTATTAAAGAATCCGCCGATCCTGGTGTTCGACGAAGCCACCTCGGCGCTCGACTCCAAGACCGAAAAAGGCATCCAGGCGGAGCTGTTGGAGATCGCCACCAACCACACCACTTTGGTCATCGCCCACCGGCTGTCGACCATCATGGATGCCGACCAGATCGTGGTGCTGGATCACGGCCGCATCGTCGAGCGCGGCAGCCACGCCGAGCTGCTGGCGCGCGGCGGTGCCTATGCGCATCTGTGGAATCTGCAGCTTCAGGAAGAGGAAGAACGGCCGAAGCAAGCCGTTGGCAACGGCCTTACCGCGTGAGCTTCACGGCCGTTCTCTCTGCAAAACCCTGGATTCCGGCCTCGGCTTTGAGATGAACAATGTTGTGAGAAACTACACTTAAGGAACCTCTGAACAAATCTGCCGTTCGCCCTGAGCCTGTCGAAGGGTGAACGGCAAGCCTTTGAAATAACACGGCTCCGAATTGTTCGTGGTTCGACAGGCCTGTCCTGAGCGTTGTCGAAGGGCTCACCACGAACGGACTTGTTCAGAGCTTCCTTAAGGTAGTGCCATGAGGATCAGACGGGAACGACAAAACACCGAATGATTTTTAATGCACGTGATCGAGAGAAATGACCGCCTTGAGCGGAAAGTGGTCCGAGGCCACCCGGGCGTGGGGCCCCGCGTGCCGCTGCACGTTGATCAGCGAGCTGCGGGGGCGCACCCATACGCGGTCGAGCGCGAACAACGGGAACAAGGTCGGAAACGTACGCTGTGACGGCGGGCTGCCAAGCAGGCCATGCAGCCACCGCAAGGGTCGCCCGATGGGCAGCCATTCGTTGATGTCGCCCAACGCGACAACGAGCTGCCCCGGCTCGACGGGATGTAGCAGCTTGAGCAGCAGTTTGACCTGGTAGCGGCGTTCCGCGGGGCGTAACCCAAGATGGGTCACGATGACACGCACGTGGTGGCCGTCGACGTCCAGGTCGACGTCCAGGGCGCCGCGCGGCTCGCGGCTGGCGAAGGAAATGTCGTGGCGGCGGATGGCCAGCACCGGCCGGCGGGTGAGCAGCGCATTGCCGTAGTCGCCGTCGTGACGCAGGATGGTCGATCCCGCGAGCGCTTCCATGCCGGTGGCGTGCGCCAGGTAGTCGAGCTGCTTCGACTCGACATGCGGTCCGGCACGGGAATCCACTTCCTGCAACCCGATGGCATCGCAATCCAGATCACGGATGACCGAGGCGATGCGTCCGGCATCGCGCCGACGGTCCACGCCCACGCATTGGTGGATGTTGTACGAGGCCACCGAGAAGCGGCACCCTTGTATGTTAGCCCGCATCGGTTGTCGCTTTCCCGCCGGAGGCGAGACGTCGACGTAGCCACCGGCGCAAGGCGAAAAATACCAGCAGCACGACGGCCACGAGCAGACCGACCAGTCCGTAATTGAGACTGCCCGGATCGCGCAGGAAGCTGTGCAACTGATCGCCGAACACAGTGGCCGCGAGCGTGCCGGGCAGCATGCCGATCGCGGTGCCGAGGGAATAGTGGCTGACCCGAATGCGGACCGCGCCGGCCACCATATTGACCACGATGAAGGGCGCCACCGGCACCAACCGAACAGCGATGACGGAGAGCAGGCCACGGCGCCGCAGCTCGCGGGACAGCCGGTTCAGACGGCGGCCGGCGAGGCGCCGGATGGTGTCGCGGCTCAGCACGCGGCCGGCGGAATAGGTCAGCAGCGCCGCGCCCAGGATTCCCGCCATGGCGTACACGAATCCCACCAGCGGCCCGAACGCCACCACGGCGGCGAGCGTAATCAGGGGACGCGGAAACATCGTGAGCGTCGCCAGCGTGTAGGCGCCGATGACAATGAACGGCCCGAGGGATTCATCGGCCAGCAGAGTCGCCCATTCGGTGACGGCTTGCGGCGTCACGTATTCGGCGAGTGGTGTCCAGCGCCATGCGGCGAACAGCGCGGCTAAAAAGAGCAGCGCCAACAGCCATCCGACCACGGGGTGGCCGGACTTGATGGCGGTGACGTCGGGTGCTAACTGGGTGATGAGCTGCTCGGCTGCCACCGGGCTCTCGAGGTCCGCCAGCTCGGCGATGGGCGCCAGCGTAACGGGCCAATCGTCAGTCTCCGCGAGCGGTACCAGCCGGCGCTCGCCGTGAGCGAGCGCGGTGATCGCCGCTACGGCCGATCCTTCCCGCTCGATGGTTTCCGCCACCTGAGCCGGGCTGACGTCCAGGTGCTCCGCCAGCAGGCGGTTGCGAAACCCCGCAATCGCGCAGTGCACCACCTCCGAGCCTTCGGCCTCCACGGTGATGTCGCACTCCGTGTCGAAGCCCATCGAGCGGTTGTTGAGGTTGGCCGAACCCACGCGCGCCAGTTCGTCGTCCACGATGCACAACTTGGCGTGCACGTTGATGGAACGCTCCCCCAGGTCCGGCACCACCGGGTAATAGACGTGCAAGCGTCCGAACCTGTCCGCCCGGCGCAGGCGTGCGAGCAACTGCGCGCGCAACGTCCCCATGGTCGGCCCCTCCAGCCAGCCGTCCGATGATCGGCGCAGGACCATGACGATCTCCGGACAGTCTTCGCACCCCAAGCGGGCCTCGATCGCCGCGCCAATGCGTGACGAGGTGAAATACTGGTTTTCGATATAGATGAGGCGCGTGGCGGCGGAGAGCATATCCACGTAAAGCGCATCCACCTCGCGCACCTCGGGCCTTCCGTCGTAAGCCGGTTCGGTGCGCGAAATGGCAACCATCACATTGCTCAGATCCGGCACCAGTTGCTCCGGCCAGGGATCAGCGCCGTTTCGCGCCGCCGCCAGTTTTTCGCCGGTGCCGCGCCGCCAGCGTTCGCGCGCCAGTTCTCCGAGCGCATGGGCGGCGTCCCCGTCCACGGCAATCATCACGTCGTGCACCGGCGGATAAGGCATGCCGCCAATCAACCGGCGCGGATCGTCGGCCTTGTGGTCCGGCGTGTCCCAGCGGTCTGCCGCGAGGTCCATGCCGCCGGCAAACGCCACGGCGTCGTCGATCACGACGAGCTTTTGATGCTGCGATCCGCCGGTCGGGAAATTGCGGTCGAAGCGCAGATGGATATGGCGTCGCGGCTGCCAGCCCAGCCCGAAGATCGGTGGGATCTCCCGGTCCATGGCGTAAATCATGGGGAAATCCCAGTCGAGGATATGGATTTTTAAACTGCGTTTGCGCTTGACCAGAAAATCCAGAAAATTCCCCAGGACGGCGGGCACGCCGCGCGGCTGTTCGCCGTTCCATAGCCGCGTCCGGCTGTTGAAATCCCAACCCACGATCAGGATCGATCTTTGCGCGCGCAACGCCGCCTGGGCGAAGGCGGCGAAGTAGGCCGCCCCATCGACCAGGAAGGCGGCGCGCTTCGCGCGGACCCGGCGCCAGCAGTTCTTTTCTTCAACCAGTATGCTCATGGCTTGGCGGCGAGTGCCCCCTCCGTATCGGCATTGGTTCATTCGCGACAGCCGGGAATGGCCGTCATCCGGACTCAATGTCACGCAGGTTGGCGCCCTGCCGCAGCAGCTCGCGCTGCACGTCGGCCGTGGCCAGGCGGCGCGGTTGCGTGTCATTGAGCGCCGCCAGGGCGGCGCATGCGCCGGCCGCTTGGCCCATCGCCATGCAGACCGGCATCACCCGGTACGAGGAATGGGCCTCGGCACTGCCGGAAATGCAGCGTCCGGCGGTGAGTACGTTGTCGAGTCCCTGAGGCAACAGGCAGCGCAGCGGGATATCGTAGGCCTCGCCCGGCGGCAGCCGCTTCAGTGTCGTGCCGGTGCCGGCCGGATTGTGCAGGTCGAGCGGATAACTGCTGCGCGCCACCACGTCGTCGAACTTGCGCGCCGCCAGCACGTCTTCGCCAGTGAGGCGGTAGTCCCCGCGGATGCGCCGCGTCTCGCGCACGCCGACCTGCACGCCGCTTTGCACCAGATAGGCCTGTTCGAATCCGGGCACGTATTTGCGCAGGAAAGCGACGATCTGGCGCATCTGCCGGCGGCTCACCCACTCCGCGTAGCTGAGGTCGAACGGATCGATGCCGAGCAGCGGCACGGCGTGCGCGACGCGCGTGCTGTTGACGCTGAGCTCGCGCGGGTGCGGCGTGGCGAAGAACAGGATGTCTTCGCGCGGCAGATCCAATTCGCCGGCGGCGGTCGCCCGCGCGATAAGATCCCAGAGGCCGTGCACACCGCGCCACTGGTCCGGGTGAGCAGTGACATAGCCTTGGAATGCGGCACGCTCGAAGTCGGCCATGCGGAACATCAACGTCATCGGCTGCACCAGGCCGTCGGCCTCGCGGCCGATCTCGTAGGGCGCGCCCGCCGCGGCGGCGATGTCGCCGTCACCGGTGGCATCGACGATCATCCGCGCGCGCACCACCTGCGGGCCGGCCTTGGTCTCGAACACCACACCGTCGCAGCGTCCCGTGCCGAGGACGCCCGAGGCGAAGGCGTGGAACAGGAACTGCACGCCGGCTTCGTCCAGCAGTTCCAGTGCGGTGAGCTTGAACTGTTCCGGATCGAATGGCACCGTGAAACCGGTCTCGAGGCTGGGGGCGAGCGCGCCGCCCTGTTCCACCAGGCGGGCCAGGAAGGTGCGCACCGCGCCGGCGATGACCGGATCGCCCGGGCCGTGATCGGTGGGCAACAGGGTATGCGCACCGAGCCGCTCGCGGCTTGGATATTCGGTATAAAAGGACATGAGCGGCATCACCAGCGCCGCGGTGGCATTGCCGCCGAGAAAGCCATGGCGCTCCACCAGCACCGTCTTCGCGCCGGTCGCGGCCGCGCCGAGCGCGGCCCCGAGCCCGGCCGGCCCGCCGCCCACCACCAACACGTCGCAATGGCCCGCCACGGTCGCCCGTCGTGGCGGGAGCGTCACGGCGACGCGCGCTTCGGGGCGGCTCAGTACCGGCATCAGTCCTCTCCCGCCCGCAACAGACCGAGCATGAGTTCGTGCGTCTGGCGCGCGCTCGCCTGCAGCGCCGGCAGGGCACGCTCAATACGCCGTTTCAGGGATCGACGCCGATCCCACGATCGGTCGATATGCGCAATCAGGCGGCCCGCGTTGACCAGTTCAATGGGCGGCGCGCCGATGCCGATCTGGTCGAGAAATCCGCCCACCTTGGCCGCATACGGCAGGGCGACGAACGGCACGTGCTGCAGCGCGGAAAAGATCATGAAGTGCAGGCGCATGCCGACGGCGAACGAGAAACGATCCATGATCGTCATCAGTTGGCCGGCCGTGTATTCGCCCTTGAGCACCGCGGCCCGCTGCGGCCGCAGCATGCGCGCGACCACGGCATGACTGTGCTGCATGTCGAGGATGCCGCGCTCCATCGGCACGAACACGATTTCCGCACCGTAGCGGTCCACCATGAAGTCGGCCGCGTTGGCGAGCAGCTGGTGGTAGATCTCTTCGCTGATATTCGGCGCCGCGCCGCCGGGTTCACGCACCGACATCCCGACCACCGGCCCCTTCCATTCCACCGCCTCCGCCGGCAGCGCACCGCGCGGCATGGGTTCCGGCTTCAGCAACAGGGCCGGGTCAGCGGTGATGACGATCTCGCGGCGCACCCCCACCTCTTCCAGCACCTGACGCGCGGCGGCCTCACGCACGGTGACCATCGCCGCGCCGACCAGGCAGTCACGTACCGCCTTCTGCGCGGCCGGGTCCTGCAATGGGCCTGCGCCGATGGCGTACGTCATGAAGGGCACGCGAAGTTCTTTGGCGATGATCGCTTCGCGCAGGAACGTCCGCGCCTCGGTGTCGAACAGGATGCCGCCGCCGCCGAGGATCAGCAAATCGAGCGGCTCGATGAGCGGGACCAGTTCGTCGCGCGACAGATCTCGCGTCGATACCGCGGCATCGACGCTGTGACGCTGGCGGGTGTCTTCCGCATCGCGAGAAAAGATCGTGATCTGCGCTTTGATCGAGGCACGGATCTGCTGCACGATGCTCTGGAGGATCGCTTCGTCCCCGAGGTTCAGGCCACCGTACGAACCCACGATGCCAATCTTGTAAACCTGCTGTTTGGTAGCCATGGCCGCTCCGACTTACTTGGGAACGGGCCTGTCCCAGGGAGGGCGCTTGATCAACCAGCGCGCGGACAGGAAGGCCGGAAGAAAGGTGAGCGCGAGAAACAGCAACGCCCAAAAAAAGTTGGTCAGGGCGGGCGCGAAGCCGGCGCCCACCGCGATCCACGACAGCGCGAAGAACAGAACGGAACTGACGACCGAAAACAGCATCGCGAACAGCATGAAGGCCGCCAGGGTTTTGGACCGCGGGTGTTTGGCGCGGCGTACGTACGGGAAGGCGAGCGCCAGCAGGATCAGCCAGATTGCCAATGCGAGTGTCTCGGTCATGCAGGTCTCCTCTTGGCGGAATGCAACCAGCAGATGCGCTATGCCATCCGTGGCGGGATCAACGACAGCACCGGTCCCGGGCTGACGAGGTGCAGCCGATAGCCCGAGCGGGTCAGGGGCGCTTCCAGCTCGGCCATTGCTTCCAGCCCGGAGAGCGACGCCAGTATTGCGAGCAGTTCCGTCCCGCCGGCTTCGTCCACCCTTTCCAGCGTGGCGGCATCCGCGTCCGGGTATAGCCGGCTGAACAGCGCATGGTGAAAACTCGCCGGCAAGGCGATTTCAACTCTTGCCTGACGCTGTACCGCCTCGATGGCATGGGCGACAGTTTCCCGCCCGCTCCACATCAGATTGACCGCTTCGGTCTTGTCGTTTATGTGCAAAAGGACGTCTCCTTTGCTGCCACCGAGTGCGCAGCCCATCCTTATATAGAACATTGAGACGAGGCAGACGGACTGCGGAAACGCTGTCCAGCAGTTGTCGACCAGATCTTGAAACCGAATTTGCCGTTGGACGAACACGGCGTGATACATCACCGGCACGTGCTCCTCATGGCGTACGCGCCCCAAGGGTCGTGCGTGTATACGCACTCGCCGCCCGGCAACCGCGAGCTCGGGATGCTCGATCAGCGCGGCGACGTTTTCTCAATCACTTCGACACTCACGGCGTACGCGCCCCATGGGTCGTGCGTGTACACGCACTCGCCGCCCGGCAACCGCGAGCTCGGGATGCTCGATCAGCGCGGCGACGTTTTCTCAATCACTTCGACACGCTCTTCACGACGCGCGCTCCGAGGAGCAGCCCGTATCGTTCATCCTGAAACGCGAGCTCGGCCTTGGTGAAATCGCATGCCGCGAGCCCGCGCAGCTCGCCGGCCGCGGTGAGCGAATTGCCATAGGAAACCACTTCAACGCCCTGCGGGCCGAATTCTCGCGCCAACACACGCCGCAGCCCCTCGACCGTGAAACGCCAGAACTCTCCGTATTGTGGATAGCAAATCGTGATGTGGGGCACGGCGACGAGCAGCACGCCGCCCGGCCGGAGCAGTCGATGCAGCTCCGAAGTGAAGCACTGGAAATCGTAGACCAGGTGCAGAACGTAGGTGCAGACGATGCAGTCGAACGTGTCGCTGGGCAGGTCGTTTGGCTTTGTCAGGTCGGCGATGAACGTCGCGTGTCGCGATTCTTTGTCTCTGGCCTTGTGCAGGATGTCGAGGCGGGTCACGCGATCGCCGCCCAGGCGCGACGTGTAGGTGTCTTCCTGGAATTCGAGACAGTGACCGCGGATGTCCGCGGCGTGCAACGTCAGGAACTCCTCGAGGTAATAGCGGTGCACGGGCAGGCCACGCTCGAACCAACTATCGGCAAACGGTGCGGTGCCCACACCGAGGCGAAGACGCAAGACCGGAACCTGTTTCTCAAACCGGTGATAGATGGCCCGGATACGGCGGCCAAATTG
>Ga0209706_10002374_pt1 | contig 10448 bp, 13 predicted proteins | sample PPLLaktember2015_6_FD_187263 | JGI IMG/M metagenome (GOLD analysis project Ga0209706, IMG submission 187263) | Freshwater sediment microbial communities from Prairie Pothole Lake near Jamestown, North Dakota, USA - PPLs Lake P8 Core (1) Depth... | ecosystem: Environmental > Aquatic > Freshwater...
GGGATGTCGCGATGTCGTCAATAAATTGGCGGTGACCCCGCCGGAAGACGACAGCGATGACGAAATCAATGATGCGGTGCGTCTGGTGCTGGAAAAAGACCATCGCTTGCCTGCCGATCAAATCAAGATAAGCACCAAAGGCCGCGCGGTTACCCTGGAAGGGCTGGTCTTTCGGGAAGCCGAGAAAACGCAAGCCGAGACCGATACCTGGTATGTACAAGGGGTCGGCAATGTCATCAACCAGATCGAGCTGCGCCGATAGCGGCAAGCGGACGTTGACTTGTATGCGGGCATCCGCAATTGAGCGCGGCCATGCGCGCGCGAACGATCGGAAGGCCGTTTGCTATTCACGCGGCGCTGAACTATAGAGAAGGTACCTTTCTCTGTTTTCAAGGAGAGTCGCCATGACCAAAATTCTTGGATTCGCCGGCAGTCTCCGCAAGGACTCTTACAACCAGGCGCTGCTGCGTGCGGCGTGCAAGCTTGCGGATGCGGAAGGGCTCGAACTCGAAAATTACGATATCCACGGTATCCCGCTCTATAACCAGGATGACGAAAGCGCTTTGCCATCCATCGTCCGCGATTTCAAAAGCAAAATCGAACAGGCGGACGCAGTGCTGCTGGTGACGCCGGAATACAATTACTCCGTTTCCGGCGTGCTCAAGAACGCCATCGACTGGGCCTCGCGGCCCTATGGCGCCAACAGCTTCGAAGACAAGCCTATAGCGATCATGGGCGCCACGGTAGGCACGATCGGCACCGCCCGCGCCCAATATCACCTGCGGCAGATGCTGGTTTATTTGAATGCCTATCCGCTCAACCGGCCGGAAGTGATGGTTTCCTCCGCAGCCGACAAGTTCAAGGAAGGCGAATTGATCGACGAGCACACCCGGCAAAAAATTCGCGAGCAATTGATCGCCTTGGTTGCGTGGGCGAAACGGCTGCACCCGGCCTGACGCGCTCGTCTCCACCGGAGATGCCAAGTCGTGCAACGAACGATCGCGATTCTTGGCGCCGGTTTCGGCGGGCTCCGCGCCGCGATGATGCTCGGCAAGGCGATACGCCGCCACGCGCTGACGGACTGGCGTGTTGTGCTCGTCGATCGTCATGACTATCACACTTATGCGCCGCTGCTCTACGAGGTGGGCGCGATGCCCGAGGTAGCCGCCACCTATTTCGATTTGAAATCCATCGTGACTTTTCCGCTGACCCAAGTGCTGGGCGGACTCGCTGTCGAACCAGTGCGCGACACGGTCAGCGCCCTGGATCTCGCGCACGGCAAGGTGGCCTTGGCCAGCGGCAGCAGTCTGGCGTACGACTATCTCATCATCGCGCTCGGCGCGGAGACGAACTATTACGGCATTCCGGGCCTGCAACAAGCCGCGTTGGGGCTGAAGACATTCGACGACGCAATCCGCATCCGGGATGCCATTTGGCACTCCAGTTGCGCGCTAAAAAAACTGAGCATCGTGATCGGCGGGGGCGGTTCGACCGGGGTGGAGCTTACCGGCGAGTTGCAGCCTTGGCTGAATGAAATCACCCGAGCGGGCCGTTGCCGCACGGGCATCACCGTATTGCATGCCGGCCCCAGCGTCTTGAGCGGATTTCCGCCGCGCGTGGTGGAGAAGGTTGCTGCGCGCCTCAGCGGGCTGAAGGTGCAGGTGTTGACCGATGAAAGAATCGTCGCGGTCGAAAGCGCTATGCATGCGGTGCGGCTCGAGAGCGGGAAGCAGATTCCGTTCGACATTCTGATCTGGACAGCGGGCGTCAAGCCGAACGCAATTCTGGATCAGTTGCCCGTCCAATATGCACCCGGTGGGCGGCTTGCCGTGGCCGAAGACTTGTCCCTGCTTCCGGCTGGGGGAGCACTCCTGCACGGCAAGGTGTATGGCGTGGGAGATGCGGTCTACTTCGGTACAACAAGCGCTGGCCAGGCAGTCCCCATGACGGCAAGAAGCGCCATTGCCCAGGCATCGGTCGCGGCGCGCAATGTGATCGCGGATATCCAGGGCATGCAGAGTATTGTCTACAAGCCGAAAAGCTATCCGTACATCATCCCCGCCGGCGGTAAATACGCGGTGGCGAAAGTCGGCCCGCTGGTCGTCGCCGGCTTTCACGCCTGGCTGTTCAAGGGGGTGGTGGAGTTGGGCTATTTGCTCGCCATCCTGCCGCCGCTCCATGCCCTGCGCGTTTGGTTCAAAGGAATCAAGCTCTTCACCTTGAACGACCGATTGGGCTGAAACCCTTCCATTACTAGGCTCAATTTTCCCGCTGCGGCGAGCGTTGCCTCACGGGATGCCGGGGGCCGTGTGCTATAAAGAATGACATGGACTGCGCAGGCGCAGCGCCAGCCTTTCGTCCGCATGACGGATTCCTGGCGTCAATCCGATGTAGGGAGGTGGTGCATCATGCCGCGAGACATTCCCATCGGCAACGGCAGCTTGTTGGCCGCTTTCGATTTCGATTACCGGATCCGGGATTTCTACTTTCCCCGCATCGGCAAGGAAAACCATGCGCTCGGTTCGCCGTGGCGCTTCGGCGTGTGGGTGGACGGCGCGTTCTCCTGGCTCGACGGGCATGCCTGGACGCTCAGTCTCGGTTACCTGCCCGAGACCCTGGTCACTGCGGTGACTGCCACCCACCGCAGCCTGCCTTTGCGGCTGCATTTCAACGACGTCATCGACTACGAGCAGAATATTCTCGTGCGCCGCGTGCGCGCCCAAAGCCTGGCCGACCATGTCATGGAGGTGCGGCTGTTTTTCCATACCGATCTCAACGTGCTGGAAAACGAAATCGGCGACACGGTGTTTTTCGACCCGAAGAACGACTGCATCGTGCATTACAAAGGCCCGCGCTATTTCATGATGAGCTGCATGACGCCGACGACGCTCGGGGTCACCGAGTACGCAGTGGGCGGCAAGCGCCACAAGGGACTGGAAGGCACCTGGCGCGACGCGGAAGACGGCGTGTTGAGCCGCAATCCGATTGCGCAGGGGGCGGTCGATTCGGTGATCGGCGTTCGCCTCACCGTGCCGGCCGACGGCGAGCAGACCTGCCACTATTGGATGACCGTCGGCAACAGCTATCACGAGGTCGAAGGCCTGCACCGCTTCCTGATCCAGATCGGTCCCGAGCGGCTGATCGATCGCAACACGGACTATTGGCGCAACTGGGTTGCCGCCGGCGACAAGGACTTCCACGATCTGCCGCCGCACATCGTGGATTGCTACAAGCGCAGCCTGCTCATCCTGCGCACGCAAATCGATCGCGGTGGCGCGGTGATCGCCGCCAACGATACGGATATCTGGCAATTCAATCTCGACACCTACAGCTACATGTGGCCGCGCGACGGCGCGATCACCGCCCAAGCGCTGGATCGCGCCGGCTACGGCGGGCTGGCGCGCAAGTTCCTGGAGTTTTGCACCCAGAAAATCGTGAAGTACAACTACTCGGCCAGCATCCTGTCGGATACCGGTTTCCTCATGCACAAATACAATCCGGACGGCTCGGTGGGGAGCTCGTGGCACGCCTGGTCGCGCAACGAGGAAATGATGCTGCCGATCCAGGAAGACGAGACCGCGCTCGTGTTGTGCGCGATTGGGCAGCACTACGCGCTGCATCGCGACATCGAGGCCATCCGCTCGCTCTACAGTCCCTTCGTCACGGAGGCAGCCGATTTTCTCCTCGCGTTCCGCGACGAACGAACAGGCTTGCCCTTGCCGTCCTACGATCTGTGGGAGGAACAGCGCGGCGTGTTTACCTACACCACCGCCACGGTGATTGCCGGTCTACACGCGGCGGCGAAATTGGCGACGCTGTTTCACGAGGATCAGCGGGCGGAAGCCTATGCGCGATGCGCGGCGGAGATCAAGACCGCGATGCACCGGCATCTGTATTGCGCCGGCGAGAATCGGTTTGCGCGCGGGATCGTGTTCGAAGACGGCGTGCAGCGCCGCGATCCCACGCTGGATGCAAGCTTGTTCGGAATGGTGTTGTTTGGCGGATGCGACCCGTGGGACGAGAAAATCGCACAGACCATGAAGCAGGTGGAGGAAGCGCTCATACTCAAGACGGGCATCGGTGGAGTGGCGCGCTATGAAGGCGACACCTATCAACTCGTGGCGGGAGCAGCAGGCCTCCCCGGTAATCCGTGGGTGGTATGCACCCTATGGCTGGCGCAATACCGCATTGCACGCGCGCTGGATTTCCCGTCGCTGAGGACAGCCGTTCCACTGCTGGAATGGGCGGTGCGGCGCGCCCGCGCGTCCGGCGTTTTGCCGGAGCAGGTGCACCCCTACACGGGCGAGTATTTGTCCGTGTCGCCGCTGACCTGGAGTCACGCGACCTTCGTGGCGACCGTGCTCGACTACATCGAGAAAGCGGGCACGCTGTCGCCCAGCCAGGCCCACGCCCAGCCGGCGCTTGCGGAAAAAACCGCGGGAGCAGCGCCATGAATACCGGGCCGGCGCCAATTCAGCCGCCCGCCTTCGACGCAGCGGAGCGCGCGCTACGCTTCGCCTATCTCGGCTTCGACGAGCGCGATGCCCTGCTGCTGCATGACCTGGTGGAAGTGTTCGCGCCGCACTTGGACGACATCGCGGAGCGCTTCTACGCGCACTTGTTGCACTTCGAGGCCACGCGCAACGTCTTCAAGGACGACGCCATGGTGCAGCGCCTGAAAGAGGCGCAGAAGACCTATTTGATGCAGGCGGTGCGCGGCCCGTACGATGCGGTGTACTTCGAGCGGCGCTGGCGTATCGGCTATATCCACAACGTGATCGGCCTCGAGCCGCGCTGGTTCGTCGGCGCATTCAAGCTCTATCATCGCATCCTGTTCCCCTACATCCAGGAGCGCTACGGCAGCGACTCGCAAGCGGTCATCGATCACATCCTCGCCCTCGACAAGATCATGGCCCTGGACATGATCGTCGGTCTGGAAAGCTATTGGATCCACTACACCGCCGCCATGCAGCACATTCACACGCTGAATACGGAAATTCAGGCGGCGAGCGCGGCCAAGAGCCAGTTTCTGGCCAATATGTCGCACGAGTTTCGTACGCCGCTGAATGCCATCATCGGCTTCACCGAAGTGATGCAAGACGGTCTTGGCGGGCCGCTCAGCGACGAGCAGGCGGAATACCTGACGGACATACACAATGCGGGACAACTGCTGCTGCGGCTGATCAACGATGTGCTGGATATCGCCAAGATCGAGGCCGGGCGCTTGGAGCTGTACTACGAGACGTTCCCGATCGCACAGGCGATTCGCGACGCCATTACGACCTTGCGCCCGGCTGCCGCGAAGAAGGGGATCGAGTTGCGCTGGCAGTTGCCGCCCGACCTGGGCGTGATCACGGCCGACCAGATACGCCTCAAGCAAATTCTCTTCAATCTGTTGTCCAACGCCGTGAAGTTCACCGATAGCGGTAGCGTGCGTGTGTCGGCACAGGTGGAGGAAAACAATCTTCACCTTTTGGTCGCCGATACCGGCATCGGCATCCGCCCGGAAGACCGCAGCCGGATTTTTGTGGAATTCAGCCAGGTCGATGCTTCTCATGGGAGAAAGTACGAAGGCACCGGACTCGGGCTCTCGCTCAGCAAACGCCTGGCGGAAGCGCACGGCGGGAGCATCTGGTTCGACAGTGAGATCGGCAAGGGCTCCGTTTTCCATGTGCTGCTGCCGCTGCTGCCGAAGTCTGATGTGCAGGGCAAGGCCGGGCTCACGCTCGGACAGGGAGAAGCCAAATGATGGCGACCCGTTCCAGCGTTGCGCCGATCGAGGCCGGCAACGTAGAGCAAAGAACCATCCTGGTGGTGGAAGACGACGATCAGGCGAGCAAATTGCTGTCTCTATATCTCAGCCAAGTGGGCTACCAAGTCGTGCTGGCGCGTACCGGGGCCGAAGCGCTGGAGTGCGCGCGGGATATGCATCCCAGCGCCATTACCTTGGACCTGCTGCTGCCGGATATGGACGGCTGGGAGGTGCTGGCGGAACTGAAGGGCGCAGCGACGACGCGCGACATCCCCGTCGTCATTGTCTCGGTGCTGGACAAGCAGTCGTTCGGCTTCACGCTGGGCGCGGTGGATTATCTGGTGAAGCCGGTGGCGCGTGCCGAATTGTTGCGCGCCTTGGGGCGTTGCCTTTTATGGGAGAAACCCGGCGAAACGCATCGCGTCATGGTCATACATGCCGCTGCCGGCGAACCGCAGTCGTTCGTCACGGCGCTTGCCGGCGAAGGCTACGACGTGATCGAAGCCGAGGGCAGCGAGGAGGCGATTCATCTGGCGAAATGCATGCGCTTCGACCTGCTGGTGGTGAACGTGGCGCTGGCGCGGAAAGCCGGCTACGAAATAATCTCCGCCTTACATGCCGAACCGCGCATTTGCAGCATTCCGTCTTTGATTCTTGCCACGGAAGAACTGGTTTCGCAGGCGAGCGGCTTATGCGCGGAGAATGAAATACCCGTCGTTTGGGCGCCGGGCACGGAGCGGACGCTGCTCAGAACGATCGAGCACCTCCTGAATCGAACGCGGCGCTTGGGAGAGGAACATGAATGACATGTCCGCGCCCGTGCTGCTGCTGGTGGAAGACGACGAGATCAGCCGCAAGCTCATCCGCGCCGTCCTGGGCAGCAAGGGCTACGACATCCGGGAGACCGACAGCATCGCAGGCGCGCACCACATCCTGGATGACCTGCTGCCGGCCGCGGTGCTGCTGGATATGCGCTTGAAGGACGGCTATGGCCTAGACTTGGCGCGCTACATCCGGGCCGAGCCGCGCCTGAGCCAGGTGCCCATCATCGCCATCACGGCACAGGCCTTGAAGGGCGACGAGCAGCGCATACGGGAGGCGGGCTGCGACACCTATCTGAGCAAGCCCATCGACACGCGCGCCTTGCCGGGCGTGGTGGACGGCTACGTGCAGAAGGGGCGCTAAGTGCTGCAAGAGACGTCTCCTCCGTCTGCCACGATATTGGTCGTGGACGATGCGCCGCAGAACATCAAACTGCTGCGGGTGATCCTGAAGGATGCGGGCTATCGCGTCGTCGAGGCGAACAGCGGCCCGGAGGCCCTCGCGCTGATGAAACGCGAGAAGCCGGACGCCATGGTGCTCGACGTGCGCATGCCCGGCATGACGGGGTACGAAGTGTGCCGCCAGGTGCGCGAGGATCCCGAGTTCGCAACCATGCCGGTGATCATGCTGACAGCCCTGTCGCAGCCCGAAGAACGGGTCCAGGGCATCGAGGCGGGCGCCACGGACTTCATCAGCAAACCGTTCAATAAAAAGGAACTGATGGCCCGGGTGCAAGCCAGCCTAGCGCTGAACCGGGGGATGAAAGGCGGTGCCCACCTGCAACTGTCGGGCGCGGTGATCGTCGCCGATGTCGACTGGCGGATCGTCGCCGCCGCGCCTGCCGCACTGCCGTTTTTGAGCGCCTATGGCGGGCACATCGTCGGCTTGAATCTGTTGCAGATATTGGCGAGCCAAGGCGTCGCCGTTGCGCCGGACGAAACGGCCTCGCTGAGCCAGCCGTGGCTGTTCCGCACCGCCGGGACGGAGGGGTCTTCGGCCTTTTCCGGCGCCTTTTCCGGGACGCACACGCCGATCAAGGATCCGGATGGGAAGCTTGCGTTGCGCGTGGTCGTGCTGCGTCCGGAGCCAGCGGGCTGAGCCGTGTCAAGGGGGCCGCGACCAAGCGCGCGGCCATGTACTAGAATGAATTATTCAGCCGGCCCTTTTGCCGCCGGCATCTAAGGAGGTGAAACCATGGGTACGTCCATTGTAGATTTGATGGTGCATGTGGATGAATCGATCCCGGCCGAGGCCATGCATAAGCTGGAAGACCTGGTGCGCAGCGACGCCTGCGTCGTCAGCGCCTGCACTTCGCACGACGACCCCCACCTGCTGTTGGTGACCTACAACCCCGAGTGCACGAGTTCCGGTAAAGTCTTGAACATGGTGCGTGCGCAAGGCGTGCATGCGGAGTTGGTCTCGCTGTAATTCGGTGGGGTAAACCCCCGCGGGTCATTTATTCGCCTATTAGGTATGGGCGGAGCCGTGGCGCGCTCCGTCCATGCGAACTGGAGTCTCCCATGCTGCGACGTTTCCTGGCCGTCGGCCTGCTTTGTCTGTGTGCAACCCAGGCTTCGGCCGATGAGGCGGAGTTGCGTCGGCTGCAGTCCATCCTGAGTACTCTCAGCCAACAGTTGGAAGTCACCTACCATCAGTTCCAAATGGTTCAGGAAGCGCGCCGCGACGTGCAAAAATACCTTTATACCCCGCGTCCGGGCTTGGACCCCAGAAGCTACGACGAACTGGTACAGGATCAGGCGCAGGCCTTGCGACAGCAGCAAGACTTGACCGAGCAGATGAACCAACTGCTGACCAAGGCGCGCGAGATCGAAGCGCAGATGAATCCGGTGCTGCAGCGCGTCTATCAGGAGATACCGAACACAGAGAAAAATGCGACGCCCGCGCCGTAGCCGTTAGCGCAGGCCCGACCGGACTGATGTGGTCCCTGAGGCGATACGCGCGGCGGCGGGCCGCATCCAGTCACGGCCCGGCAAATAACGAAGCGCAACCGTTAACTATCGCCTTATCCGACGCAGGAGAAAATCATGGCTCGCGTGAGCACCTATCTCAACTTTCCGCGCACGACGGAAGCGGCTTTCCTGTTCTATCAAGCCGTCTTTGGCAGCACGCGTAGGGCGCAATTATTATTGCGCCGGGTGACGGTCATCGTGGCGGAACCCGACTTTCCGCCCACCTGAAGAATCCGGCGCAATGCCCTCCGGTTATTGCGCCCTACGCAGGGTTTGAATTCGTGTCTTTTCGCGTTCACTCGCGCCAATCACGTGGTGAAGCCGCCATCCAGGCTGTAAACCTCGCTGAAACCGAAGTCGGCGAACATCTGGCCATAGGTTTGGCTGGCATTGCCGTGGTAACAGTACAGCAGCACCGGCGTGGCCTTGGGCGTGCCGATCAGGGTGGCGTCCAGGTTTTCGCTGGAGAGGCGACGCGCGTGCGCGATGTGCGCCAAGTTGAAGTTGGCCGGGTCGCGCGAGTCCAGGATCAGCAGATTGTCGCGGGCGAGCAGTTGGCTGGCGCTTGCGGCACCGATGCGGCGGAATGTTTTTTGGGTGGTCATGTAGGTTTCTCCTTTAACAGAATCCGGCGCAATGCCCTCCGGTTATTGCGCCCTACGCTTGCTACGTCGGCCACAATCCGGCCGGCAGTTGGGCAATCTATGGGCTGCTGTTGCTGGGCCTGCTGTCCGGCGCGACCGGTTACGCCATCTATGAAGAAATCGGCGGCGAATGGCTGGAAGAGCTGCATGAGTTCTTTTCCAACGCGATGCTGGCCTTGGTCTTGGTGCACGTTGCCGGGGTGCTGGTGAGCAGCCGGCTGCATCATGAAAACCTGGTGCGCGGCATGATCGACGGCTACAAGCGCGGCGAGCCGGAACAAGGCATCCAGCGCAGGCACTGGCTGATTGGCAGCGCGCTGCTGGTGGCTGTTGTTGTGCTCTGGGTTAAGTTGTTTTAAGGCCATAATTTTCACCACGGAGTTCGCGTAGGGTGGATAAGCGCAGCGCATCCACCTTTTTTAGCGGGCACGGTGGATGCGCTGCGCTTATCCACCCTACACTTTTTACTGGGCTAAGTTATTCTAGCGCCATGCGCATTCTAGTAATCGAGGACGACAAGCTGTTGGGCGATGGCATCCAGGTCGGGCTGACCCAGGCCGGGTTCGCGGTCGACTGGGTGCAGGACGGCGCGGCGGGCGAGGCCGCGCTCAAGTCTGAAACCTACGCAGCCGTGGTGCTCGACCTCGGCCTGCCCAAGCTCTCCGGCATGGATTTGCTGCGCCGCCTGCGCGCGGCGGGCAATGCCGTGCCGGTGCTGATCCTCACCGCGCGCGATGCGATCGAGGATCGCGTGCAAGGCCTGGACAGCGGCGCCGACGATTACCTGGTCAAACCCTTCGACCTGCACGAATTGGCGGCGCGGCTGCGCGCACTGATGCGCCGCCAGCAGGGCAGTGCGCCGCCGCTGTTGAATCTGAATCAACTACAACTCGATCCGTCGGCGCATCGCGTGCAGTATCGCGGCCAGCCGGTGGAGATGTCGGCCAAGGAATTCGCCTTGTTGCAAGAGCTGATGCAAAACGCCGGGCGCGTGCTTTCGCGCGAACAGTTGGAACAACGCCTCTACCCCTGGGGCGAAGAAGTCGAAAGCAATGCCATCGAAGTGCACATCCATCATCTGCGGCGCAAGCTGGCGCCGGAGCTGATCCGCACCATACGCGGCGTGGGTTATCTGCTGCCGAAAGACGCCGATGGCCCGGCCTAGCTCCATCAAGCGCCGGCTGTTGTTCGGCCTGCTGGCGGCGACCGTGCTGGCCTGGGGCGTGGCGTTATTCTGGAGCTATCGCGACACGCGGCATG
>Ga0209706_10002376_pt1 | contig 10442 bp, 11 predicted proteins | sample PPLLaktember2015_6_FD_187263 | JGI IMG/M metagenome (GOLD analysis project Ga0209706, IMG submission 187263) | Freshwater sediment microbial communities from Prairie Pothole Lake near Jamestown, North Dakota, USA - PPLs Lake P8 Core (1) Depth... | ecosystem: Environmental > Aquatic > Freshwater...
CTCGGCCGGCGGCTGGCCAGGAATCACGCGCCCGATGTTTTCAACATGGAGGTCACTGGCGTACCGACAGAAACCCACAGCAATTTCCCCCACCACTGGCCGACGATCTGTGTCACGCTCAAGACGATCGTCAACCACCAGGCTCCGGCCAGCCAGACCGAAGCCTGCCAGGGGCTGAACCAGCCGTGAGAAGTTGAACGGCCGGCCCCAGGCTCGAAAGGAGCACGGACTGGCCAGGCCATCGCAAAAAAGGGAGGCACCCGACGATGCCTCCCTTCGCGTTTCCCGGCTTTCACGCCGGGCGGCATCACCCTGCCGGGTGCCATGCCTTCATATGCCCGGCATGGGTCTTCAGGTAGGATCCCGGCCTGAAGAACCGGTCGTAGAACTCCAGGTCGAGGTGGTGCGCCTGAAGGTGCATGATGAGGAAGATGGAGGGCACCGTACCCGGGAATTTCCCGAAGGCGTCGAAGACGTACTGGGCCTGCAGGGCCACGCACTGGCGGAATTCCTCGCTGTGGACCCGGGCGGCGGAGCGGACAGTCCTGGAATCCTTCCACGGGCCGGGGGTGTCGGGATGGAAAGGACCGCCGGGGCCGAATTTGCGCTCGCAGACGGCATCCACGGCGGCACGCATGTCCGGGTAATGGGGAGGGCAGTACCCTTCCATGACGCCCGCGAGACCCGTCGGGTTCGGGTAGGGCCACCGATCGTCCGTGTCGTAACGGAACCCGAGGCCCGGTACATCGGGGTTTCCGCTCGCCCCGAGGAAGCCGAAGGCGTCGATGCCGTTGAACATCCAGCCCCCGAGCCCCATGGCCTGCAACAGGAGTGTGCCCGCGTAGCAGCTTGTCGCCAGTTCCGTCGTGAGTTCGGCCAATGACCACTGCTCCACAAAAGTGATGGGCCAGGTGTGTTGCCCACGTCCACGATGCCCTTGAACGTTTCGATCCCCGGGATGGGCCTCCGGTGGATGTCGTCGGTCAGCACGAGGCCGTTCCGCAGCATGTAGCAGAGGTTCAGCAGGACGTGCTTGGCCAGGTCCCCCACAGGGGTGACGAGAAGCGTGCCGGGATGATTCACCACCCAGGTGTTGTGCGCCTCCACGTAGGGAACCGCGGGAGGGACTTTCAGGCGGCCGTCGCGGATCTTCCTCACGCGGCTCCTCATCGCTTCCAGAAACTCCTCCGGATCGAGCGACCCGTCATCGGCCCGTTCGGCAAAGGCCGGAGCATCGCGGGTGTCGAGCACGCAGACCTCCTCATCATCGGTGAAAAAGGTCATGCTCGTGTGGAAGCCTGCCGACGAGGGAAAGGACCGGCCTCCCGCCGCCGCGGCGTAGTTGGACAGATGCGGGGCATATCGATCGGCCCGGAAGATCATGTGGTGCCAGCTCGTGTTGCCGCCACAGGCGGCCACCACAAGGAGCTTTTCCACTCCGTGAGGGGGGCCGGCTCGAACCGGGATTTGAACTTGACAACCCCGTCGGGGATCTCTGCGCCCTTGAAGAAGCGGCTAGAGCGCCGGCCCAGCAGGGCCTCGACAAGACCGAAGGACAGCATGTCGCGAAAACCGTCGGGCAGGTCTGATGTCTTCATGGCAAACCTCTCTGATCGTCGCACCCGGTCAATCCATGCTGACCTTGTACCCCAGATCTTCCACGGCGCAGGTCAGGTCGCTGTCGCAGACGTTCGGATTTTCCCAGATGACCTTGACCCTCTTGGTTGCCGGATCGATCCGGACATCCCTGACGCCCTCAAAGGCCTTGAGTTTTTTCAGGATGACGTTGACGCAGGACTTGCAGTCCATGTCCTTGACGCTGAACTCGATATTCTGCATCGCTTACACCTCCTGTGATTTCGATGGGGTTGAACCATTTTCACTATGATAGCCGATTCCCCGCAGACCGCAATCATACAGGCCCTTATAACCCCTCCCGAAATTCCTTACAGGGTCTCAGGAAGAGGTTTAGAAAGAAAACGTCACAAGCCGGCAAATCAAACCTGCATGAAAAACTGAGCTTGAAAGACAGCCCTGTATGCTGCTAAACACTCCTCGATGCGTGAACAAACGGTGATTCGTGCCCTTGAACTCTTCTGCGGTATCGGCGGGTTTGCGGCCGCCTCAGCGGGGACGAATCTCCGCGTGGCGGGCGCCATCGACCAGAGCCCGGCGGCTCTCGAGGTCTACCGGCTGAATTTCCCCGGCCACGACGCCTGGCAGCTGAATCTGGAAAATGTGACAGCCGATGAACTACAAGTCTTTGGGGCCGACTTCTGGTGGCTCTCGCCTCCCTGCCAGCCTTACACGGTGCGCGGCGCCGGAAGGGATATCGAGGACCCGCGCGCCCTCAGCTTCCGCCGGATCCTGAACGTCATGGCCCGAATGCAAGAGGACAGCCTGCCGTCACACCTTGCACTGGAAAATGTGGAAGGCTTTACCCGCTCGGAGATGCGCAAGCGGCTCATCGATCTTCTTTCGAGCCGGGGATTTGATATCCAGGAATACATGCTCTGCCCGACGGAGCTGGGCGTGCCCATGCGCCGTCCGAGATACTATCTCATGGCCTCCCGCGGGCACCTCAGTCCTCCTGTGATCGTCGTCGATATGCCCCTGAGGCCGCTCGGCGACTACCTGGACGGAGGCGACGGAAACGGTATCCCTGAAGAGCTGCATGTTGGCGGAGATGTACTTACAAAATTCGGCAAGGGGTTCCGCATCGTCGACCCGAAAGACCCGCAGGCCTATACGACCTGTTTCACCTCGGGATACGGCCGGTCTCTCATGCATGCGGGATCATACCTGCGATGCGAGGCAGGAGTGCGGCGGTTTGCACCGGAGGAAATCGCGCGGTTGCTCCAGTTCCCCGAGGGGTTCCGATTTCCTGACCGAATGACCCTGCGGAAAAAGTGGCACCTCGTGGGAAACAGCCTTTCCGTCGCCGCGGTCCGCAAAGTCCTTGAAGCGTTCCCCGGTCTTATGGCATGAGAAGAGGGACTTCAGTCGGAAGAGAGAGGTGAAACCATGAGAAATATCGCCGTGTGGTTCGAGATCCCCGTGAAGGACATGGAGCGGGCAAGGATGTTCTACGGCAACGTGCTGGGCTACGACCTGCCCGTGCAGGACTTGGGCGGCGTGCTGATGGCATTCTTCCCCATGGCGGGGCACGGAAACAGCGGCGCCCTGATCCTGGGCAACGGGTACGAGCCCTGCGAGCGGGGCACCGTCGTCTATCTGAATGCCGGCGAGGATCTCGTGGAGTCCCTCGAGCGGGTGGAGCCGGCGGGCGGCAAGGTCGTCGTCCCCAAGACGAAGATCACCGACGACTACGGCCACTTCGCCCTCTTCCAGGACACGGAGGGAAACTTGGTGGGTCTGCACTCGATGAAGTGAAAAAAGCAATCAAAACGGAATCGAACATCGATCGTTCTTCATTGCACCTGCAGGGACTCACGTCATCAAAACAAGACGGATTGCAGATTGACGGCTGGAATAGAAAGGAAAGACCGTGTCATCTCTGTCGCCGCATCCTGATCTCGGAACAGGTCCAGGACAGCCGCTTGCCGCCGCGCCAGAAGATGAACAGCCCGGCCAGGATCAAGCCCATGCCGGCAGCCGGGTTTCCCTGTCCTGTCCACTGGATACCGAAGCTGAACAGGATGGCCGCCACGAACAGGCCGAATACAGCCATGGCCATATTGAAGGCAAGCTGACCGGACGTCGGAAATTTTGCGACAGAGGCATCCTGCTGACTCGCTGCGCTCTGCGCGTTCGCTCCGTCTCGTGATCGGGAAGGTTTTTTCTTCGCCATCTTTCCTTTCCCTCTGTTTCCAGTGGGTCAACCCATCCCTGTACCGTTTCTCCCTCCTGTCAAAAGGCACAGGGCCTGACAGCGAAAGAGAAGGCAGGGCTCGTCAACGAGCCCTGCCTTCAGAGATCACCCTTCAGGGACGAAGGACAGGTGGTTTGCAACTCATCTCGACATCCCTAGTGTTCATGAACATAGAAGGGCCATTTGTGGAAGAACCACTCATTCCACAGCAGGGGAACGATCCACCAAAAGTTCCAGACCAGAGATTCTCCATGGGGGAACCGGTGGGAAAGTTCCGTCATGTGATGGTTTCCAAGTCCCCAGTGGCCGAAATTGCCATAGTAGTAGATCCAGTACAGGATCGCGGCAAAGATCAACACTCCGATCGTGCGGACCCAGAACCCTGCCCAGCTGTCCACGTCCTTCACGCCGCAGCGGTCATCGAAGTAGTGATGCCAGGCCAGGAAGGGGATCAGGGTCATTCCTGCGATCTCTGCGGAGTGCAGCCACAGGAACCTGTTGACCTCTGCCATGCCCTTGGTCTCCTCAAGATGATGGAAGGTCTCATGGGGTACCCACAGGGGGATGATGTAGATGCAGATCAGCGCAATGATGTACGCCGCGATAAAGCTCAGTCCCATGTAGACAAAACCCTTGGCAGGCTGGGGCAGCTTGATCAGTCCAAACGGCTTCATGCGCCAGACATTCGGGAACATGAAGAGAATGATAATTGCCCATTCCCACCAGCCGAAGACCCAGTGAAGATGAGGCGTCCCCCCAATGGCTCCCCACCAGGGTGTACTGAGCGCCGGGGACCCCTTCAAGGCGAGACCCATAAACGGGACAACGAGGATGACATAGCCGAAGATCTCGAACAGGGTCGCCCAGCCAATCTCCGCAAACCCGGCGGCCGGTTGCTCGAGATTACTCGGCCGGATGGGCCATTTCCCGAAAAAGATGGTGACAACGGGATAGAGGTAAAAGCCCATCAGAACGAAACCGACAATGGCGGCCTGGGCCAAAAACCCCTTTTGACCCACGGCCTCAAGACCGTAATAGCTCAGGAAATTGAACCCGATTCCCAGGATCCGGTAGAAGACCACATCGATGACAAACCAGGTAACAACCACATTCACAATGGTTTCGATGATGCCGCGCGCGGGCTGACTCATGTTCTGAAATGGCCAGTCCCCGAGAAACATGTGCTGCCACAGACCAACCAGAATCATAATTGCAAGGAACATAACAAAGGGATAAGGGAACCATCCAACAGGGCCTCTCGGATCGCTGAAGATATACCATGTCAACATTGCAACCAGAAAAAAGACCACATTAGCGATGATCCCGGTAAGGGGTTGACCCCAACGCGGTTTCAATGCTCCAGCCATGACTACCTCCTTTTTTAACATTGAGACAGAATCAATAATATCAATGTGATCAGTCTATGAAATCCCCCTGCACCCTGACGATGCAGAGACATCCTGCCTTTTCTGCACCTCCTTTCTTCGTGGATTTTTACCTGATGATCATCCTTCGATTTCATTGAAATGCCGATTCACATCGTTAGCCCTCGTGTCGTTCCTTCCGGGGTTGCACCAACGGAAGCCACGAAGAGGTTTGGAGGATCCGGGTCTTTTCAAAATACAAAACCCCGCTGTCTGCTCGGATGCGGGGTTTTTCTCTTTCATGGCATGCCCCCTTCAAGGATCGGCGACCGGCGTTAAACCCGATGCCGTCATCGATGTCTCTTGCTGAAAATACCAGGAGCCGGATATGAAGATTGAACAGGAATGCGGCACTCTACAACAGATCCTGCCACATATCCTTATAGATTCCACTGCAGATGATCACGTCATCGACCTTCTCGAAATACACTTCTTTGAGGAGATCCTCTTTGGTTTTCGGGTTGTACCATTTGTAATCCGCAACGCCCTTGCCCTTGGCGTTGGCGACGTCGACAATCTCCTTGACAAAACTCCTGCCGTCAGAGTCCTTGACGTCAATGAAGTCAACCCCGATGTATTTCTCGTTGACCCCATGCGCCAGCAGGGTCCCTTTGAGGTTCAACACGAATACGTACATATCGCCCTGAATAAATGGTCCCTTGGGATTCGTGAACTCTGCCATGGCAATCGCTTTACCGGTTTTCTTGTAAAATGCTATTGCTTTCTGTACAAACGCCTTTGCTTCTTCCACTGATTGTCCGTACATACGCCCTCCTTTTTCAATGACCTGTTACATACTTAATGGACTGTCAGACCCAACTACGTTAGATCATACTCTTATATAATGCACTGTCAAGATGTCTGTAAAATATTCATGGGACAATTATGTCAAGTAAAACAGTATGTTACACATTTTTGCCGGGATTGAACTCTGATGCGACTCCGGTTTCAACGAACGATAGCCCGGGATCCGATCGCAGGGTGTCTCTCCCACAACGATTTCCGTGACCTGGGTCCGAAGTCGGAACTCTTCGTTGCGCATCTTGATGCGGGTCGTCCTGCATAAATTCCATTGCACCGCGGAAAGTTGAAAGGTCCATCCATGATTTCCGTTTGAATGACTGCGATTGCATCGAGGTTGATACTTTACCGAATACGCGAAGCTATGCGCAACATGATCGGCTTTTACCTTTAAATGAAAAAAGCCGCGGGGATGACTCCCCCCCGCGGCCTCTTTGGTATTGGCCCTCTCTGCCTTTAGCCTTTAGCCTTTAGCCTTTAGCCTTTAGCCTTTAGCCTTTAGCCTTTAGCCTTTTGCCCCTAGCCTGCCCTTATGGGTTCATCTCATACACATCCTTCAGCGCATACACGAAATTGTTCAGGACCCGCTCGTAGCGAGCTTCGTCGACGGCGGGCTTGCGGATCATCTTCATGCAGAGCTCCATCTGTTTCTCCGTGCTCGAGGGCTTGTGGTAAAGCTGCAGGGCGTACTTCGAAAAGTCGCGGACCATGAAGTCGAAGATCTGGTCCAGGAGGTCCTTGTCCACGTTGGTGATCTTGGCGTTCTCCAGGATGAGCTGGCCGTAGACCACACAGGTGAACAGCTCGCCCAGAATGAGCAGGAAGTCGATGTCCTTCTGCTGCTCGGGGGTGGGAGTCGCCGTGGCCAGGAAGGCCTTGAAGAGCTTGATCTGCTCCTTGTAGATGCTGAGATTGGGCAGGTCGTAGCCGTCGTAGGCCGGCTTGTAGTCGTGGAACTGGATCTTGCTCAAACCCTTCGTCGCCCCCTGCTCCCAGAAGAAGCTGTCGTCGGCGACGTCGTTTCTCTTCGGGATCTCGGGGAACTTGCCGGGGTTGAAGAAGTAGTTGGCCATGAACTTGATGATGAGGGCCATGTTCACATGGGCCGTCCCCTCGAGCTTGGGCAGGGCGCGGATGTGGCGCGTGGCCATCTCGAAGTAGGTGTCCTTCTCGAAGCCCTTGGCGGCAATGACGTCCCACAGGAGGTTGATGACCTCCTCGCCCTGCATAGTGACCTTCATCTTCACCATAGGGTTGTAGAGCAGGTAACGCCGGTCTTCGGCCGAGGCCGAGCGGAAATAGTCGATGGCCCGCAGGGCGAAGAGCCGCATGGCGACGAGCCGCGTGTAGGAGTCGACGAAGAGCTGTTTGACCTGCGAGAACTCGGTCACGGCTTTCCCGAAAAGGATGCGGTGCGAGGCATGGTTGATGGCCTCGTAGAAGGAGTGGGTGCAGATGCCGATGGTGGCCCAGCCCAGATTGAACTTGCCCACGTTCACCGTGTTGAGCGAGGCATCCCAAGCCTCCTGGCCCTTCTCGAGAATCTCCTCTTCCTTGATCGGGTAGTCGTGCAGATTGTACTGGGCCACGTACATCTGGCTCGCCACGACGTTGCGGACCAGTTCGAATTTCTCGTGGTGGGAATCGACGGGGAAGAAGACATACTCGCCCGTGCCGGCGATCTTGCCGAAGGTGGAGACGATGACGGCCTGGTTGGCGTTCCCGATGTAGTACTTGTCGCCCTCGGCCAGGTAGGTACCGCCGGCCTGGGGCTTGAGCATCATGTCCGTCGAGTAGATGTCCGCCCCGTGCTCCCTCTCGGAGAGACCGAAGCCGAAGATCCGGCCGTACTGAAGGTGCTGGGCGGTCTTCTTCTTGACCTCCTCATTTTTGCTCATCCAGACGGGACCCAGGCCCAGGATCGACACCTGCCAGGCGTACCAGTAGGACAGACTATAGAAGGCGAGGATCTCGTTCATCTCGCAGTTGCGCCAGGTGTCCCAGCGGCAGTCGGCGTCGCCGTATTTCGCGGGCGTGAGCAGGGTCGCAAAGATCTTGTTTTCCTTCAGGAACTGGACGAAGTCATCGTACCAGACGCACCACTGATCATCCGTCTTGATGCGCTGTTTGCCCTTGCGCTCGAAGAAGTCGATCGTCTTTTTCATGATCTCCTTCGATTTTTCGCAGGGATAGTCGCTTGCGTATTTCTTCGGATTGAACAGCATAAATCCCCCCTCCATTACGTCTCAAGCATCTGATTTAAATTGATTATCCGCCGAAACGAACCAACCGAAACTGACCGCCGGTCAGTTTTTTATCCTTCTACACCATTTCTGCGACCTTTGCAACGGCTACCTCATGGAGTGCTTCGAAGACCCGAAGAAGCGCCAGTCAAAAACATCAAGCCGGCAGTTCGATGCGCCTTGAGTACCGGCTCTGAATTGTTGTAGTATCATCAAACATCGAAAGATGAAAAGGGTAAAGGACATCAGCCAATACCGGGAGGACAGGTGAGATGATCTGTGTGATTGCAACGGTGGAATTGAAAGAAGGCGGGAAGGAAAAATATCTGGCGGAATTGAAACGGGCCATGCCCCTTGTCCACAAGGAGAAGGGCTGCCTCGAGTACGGGCCCACGGCGGACGTGCCGACGGGCATCCCCATCCAGGTGCCTCTTCGCGACAACGTCGTGACCCTCATCGAGCGATGGGAGAGCCTGGAGGCCCTGAAGGCCCACCTCGCCCAGCCTCACTTCCTGGAGTACCGCGAGAGGGTGAAAGACGTCATGAAAAGAGTCTCGATCCAGGTCCTGACACCGGTCTGATCAGCCCTCATTCCCGGGGTTCAGGATGGCAGGTTCGAGGTCCGAGGAACGAGGTACAAATAAGAAATCCTCGGACCTGGAGCCTCGATCCTCGAGCCTTCTTAAAAGTGGAAGTTGAGTCCAAGCGTCACCGCATGCGTCCTGTAGTCCACGTCGATCACGGTGAAGTCCGGGTTCGTGCCGAAGTAGCGGTATGCCAGGTCGGCGGAGAGGTTCGGCGCCAGCTCGACGTTGATGCCCGCCAGGAACTGCCACGCGAATCCCGTTGCCGACTCCTCGGCCACATTCACGACGGAGCCGCCGACGGATTCCGTGTTACGGATATTCATCGATGACGCTCCAATCCCGGCGCCTATGTAAGGATGCACTTTGCCCTCGGGGTAGCGCAGGATCAGGTTGACGAGGAAATTGTTCAAATAGACATCGCCCGATTCCCTCACCCCGGAGACGACCTGGGAGGGGATGGTCTGCTCGAACATGTAGTTCCACTCCAACTCGAAGGCCAGCGCCCTGGCCTGGGGCAGGATGTAGCCCATCTTAAGCCCCATCATACCGCTTTCGTCGAGGGCAAGATCGGCCGACGCCCCTGTCACTTTCGAGTTCCAAGTCATGTCCTCGGGGGCGACGTAGCCGCCGAAAACACCGAAATAAAGAGGACTTGCAGGCCCATACGACTGGGCGTAACCTGCCCCCGTCAAAAGAATAACGGCCGACAGCACAATCGGGACAACAACCTTGAACCGGGTTTTCATGATCGCCCCTCCTCGAATGGATCTCATGTCTTTTACTGTGATATAACGATGCAACACCGGGAAGGTTGACACGACGGGCAGCACAGCGGGATAAAGGGCGGATAAAGGAAAGGCAGGGGGCGCTCCCTGCCTGTTTCTTTCGCTGCGGGGTACCGGTTGCGGCTCCTGTCATTTTTTGCCGAAGAGGGATCCCAGGACACCGCGAATGATCTGGCGGCCGACCTGGCTCCCGATGGCGTGGGCGGCGCTTTTGGCCAGCGCCCCCACGAGCACTGCCGTGTCGGACTTGGCCTCCTTCTTTCCGGGGGCGGCCGGGGCCTCGGCCGCGGCCTTCTCGGCCTTCGCTATCAGCTTCTCGTAGGCCGACTCGCGATCGACGGTCTTCTCGTAGGTTCCGAAAATCAGCGACCCCTTGACAATACCCGCCATCTCGGCCGGCTGAAGGGGCGTGAGGGTGCTGTGGGGAGGCAACACCCATGCGCGGTCCACCATGGCGGGAATGCCCTTTTCGTCCTGCATGGACACGAGGGCCTCGCCCACGCCCAACTCCAGGATGGCCTTCGTGGTGTCGACTTTGGGGTTTGCCCGGAAGGTCTCGGCGGCGGCCTTCACTGCCTTCTGGTCGCGCGGCGTGAAGGCACGCAGGGCATGCTGGACGCGATTTCCGAGCTGACCCAGGACGGTGTCGGGGATGTCGAGAGGGTTTTGCGTGATGAAATAGACGCCGACCCCCTTGGAGCGGATGAGCCTCACGACATGCTCGATCTTGTCCTCGAGGGCCTTCGGGATATCTTCGAAGAGCAGGTGTG
>Ga0209706_10002380_pt1 | contig 10439 bp, 8 predicted proteins | sample PPLLaktember2015_6_FD_187263 | JGI IMG/M metagenome (GOLD analysis project Ga0209706, IMG submission 187263) | Freshwater sediment microbial communities from Prairie Pothole Lake near Jamestown, North Dakota, USA - PPLs Lake P8 Core (1) Depth... | ecosystem: Environmental > Aquatic > Freshwater...
ATTTTGGCTATGAGGATATCCCTCGTCATTATCAGGAAGCCATTCTGGTTTATACCGCCCAGACTGGAAAACCCATTGATCTCGGAAACCGCAAGATCGCCTACGAGACTAAGCGACGGTTCGATGATTTCAGGAATATCGTTAGAGCTAACAAGAACGAGCCGGTAACCAAACAAAAAGTATTGTTAAAGGATTTTTCCGATACCTACTACTATTATTGTTATTTTACGAGTATCGATGATTCAGGACGGGCAAGATGAATAAATACCGCTGTTACCAGTTCTCGTTGATCGCCGTGGCGGCATTGGCAGCCACTTTGCTGTATTACTTTTTATGCGATTCCAACTGGTCCGTCGATGGTGCAACTATGATTGATCGGCCTGCTCACATCCGCCCTGATTATACGGACACTGTCATTCCGCCGAACATTGCGCCTTTGAACTTCGTAGTAAAAGAGCCCGGCAGGCGATATTATGTGAGGGTACACTCGACCCGAGGCTGCGATATCAACATACACAGCAAAAAGGCCTCTATAGTTATCCCTACAAAACCCTGGAAGCAATTGCTGCAAGACAACCAGGCGGATAAGTTGTATTTCGATGTTTATGTTGAGAACAATGATGGCGTGTGGAAGCGATTTGGCTCCATTACCAATAAGATTTCCCAGGTTGCTATAGACGACTATTTGGTTTATCGGCTCATCAAACCACTATATTATAACTGGTTCGACGTAGGTATTTACCAACGGCATCTGCCAAGCTACGACGAGTCGGCCGTGCTTCGTGGTCAAAGTTTCGGGAAACAAAATGAAGGAGGATGTGTCAACTGCCACTCCTTTTGTAATAATCGGGCAGATAAGATGACGATAGGCATCCGGGACAGTAATTATGGTGCTCCTACATTGCTGGCCCAAAACGGTAAGGTAACCAAGATCGCAACCAAGTTCGGTTATACCGCCTGGCACCCCACCGGTCGAATAGTAATATATTCACTAAACAAAGTGCGGCAGTTTTTTCACATGAAGGGCCTGGAGGTTCGGGATGTGCTTGATCTCGATTCTGCTTTGGCGTACTATGATCTCAAGTCGAAAACAGTCAAGGCGCCCCCACAACTGATCGACAAATCTCGGCTGGAAACTTATCCGACATGGTCTCCGGACGGCTGTTATTTGTATTTTTGCAGTGCGCCGATGTTATGGTCCGATCGCGATAAAGTGCCGCAAAAAGACTTTGAAAAAGTACGCTATGATCTCATGCGAGTCAGCTATGATATTGACACGGATAGCTGGGGCCAGCTTGAAACAGTTCTTACCGCCGAGGAAACGGGCAAAAGTATTATGCTGCCCCGAATCTCTCCGGACGGCCGATTCCTGATGTTTTGTATGTGCGATTACGGCTGTTTTCCCATTTATCAGCCCAGCAGCGACTTGTATATGATGGACCTTGAAGCCGCTCGACAAACGGGCAATTTTGCTTATCGTCGCCTGGAGGTCAATAGTGATCGGTGCGAGTCATGGCATTGTTGGTCGAGCAACGGACGATGGGTTGTTTTTAGCAGTAAAAGGCGTGGCGGAGTTTTCACACGCAGTTATATCAGCTACGTAGATGAGGATGGTGAGGTGTATAAACCCCTGCTACTGCCCCAAAAGGATCCCACTTTCTACGATTCGTTCCTCAAAACGTACAGTGTTCCTGAATTTGTCGTAGAACCCGTTCAAACCAGGGAAAAAGACCTGGCCTACGCTGTGTGTTCACCCGCTCAAATCGAAGTAACCCTGCCGCTGACCGGCGCTACTCCGAAAGCCGGCCCTTCCGATACCTGGCAACAAGATCGGGAATAACTATATGCCACGATCACTGTCGTCATCACCACCTTCGGTCTCTTCGGCTTCGTCGTCAATTTCTCCGGGAGTGATGGCTGTTGCTTCCAGGATACGGTTGATTTTTTTTCTTACCAGAGGCAGTAGTGGAACATGGGGGATTCTTCGCAGCTCCCTTCTGCCGGTAGAATCAAAAATTACAAGATCACCGGCCATGCAAAGCAAAAGCTCAAAAAAGTCAGGATAACTGGAACGCACGCGTTTGGCGCCGCGGGCCAGAGAATCATCCATTCTGCCGAACTGATAGTGCTCGAATTCGTTGTGTGTAATCCGCCATTTTGAATTCACCCGCGTCCATATCCACATGACCAGATAAAGAACCGAAAGCACAATACTTATCATAGCTCCCAGATTTCTCGAATAGGACGGGTCGAGGTCGGCAAAGAAATCGTAGATATCAGAAAATATTCTGACTCTTTTTACGTCCCGAAGCCATATAACCAGAAACCAGATGCCGCCTATCAGCACCAGCCAAAAAAAAGTGTAGTTACGGCTCAGATCAAAGCCCACCGTCACCATAACCACCAGCAGTGTTATAGCCCAAATCCACGCCAGAGTTTCTGTGTCGGCCACGCTGTAATAGTCAAGAATCCACAAAAGAAAACCCATAAGTATAAGAGGCCAGCAAAACAAAAACTTTGGATATGTATAGAAAACTACTTCGTGTCTTGCTTTTTGCCGCTGTTTGTCGGTTCGATTGGTCATAGCAGATTCTCCTGAACAATATGTTTAGTATGCCCAATGGGCATTAACCATAATTATTTGGACTGGGCCTTGTCGGATGGACCGCTTTTTGAGCCAGGCTCGTCCGGCAGATCGACCAGACTGATCAGTATAACTATTCTCCGACAATTTGAGTTTTCAGGATGCGAACTCGATCAGGGCTTTGATCACACCATCGCTGTACTGAGCCACCATATCGAAGGCTTTTTGGGTCTGCTCGGGCGTAAACTTATGAGTTATCATAAAGTCAACATCAAGCTTCCCGGCAGCGATCATCTCAATCGCCTCTTGAACACAATTCCTTTGTCTTCTTACATTTATAACAGTAATTTCCTTACGGCGGAGTCTGTCGATAACAAACGAAATCCGCTCATCCCGGGGAATGCCGATCAGCATCAGTTTGCCTCCGGGTTTGAGCAACTCTACTGCCTGGTCGATGCTTTCTTGCTGACCGGCACACTCAAAAACCGCATCCATTCCTCGTGATTGCTGTTGGTTGATAGCTTCAACAACATCCTGACGGTCGGGATTACCTGCCCAGGTACATTGAGCCTTACGCGCAGCCTCGACCCTGGCGTCAATCTTGTCAGTCACGTAAATCTCGTTAACTCCTTCACTATAAGCAGTTACAAGCACACTTAGCCCTATGGGACCCGCCCCGAGAATCGCGATAGCAGCCTTGGGTGGCAATTGGGCTTGCCTAACCGCATATACACCGATCGATAGCGGTTCGCACAAAACGGCCTGATCGAGTGTGATCTTACTTTCGAGCCGATAGAGGCTGGTTTGGTCCATGACGATATATTCACACAGACAGCCCTCGGCCTGATCAGGACAACCTAAGAATCTGAGGTTACGACAGGTGTTTTCCCGGTCCGCCAGGCACTGATCGCAACGATGACATACCATCGCGGGGTCAACGGCAACTTGATCGCCGACCTTAACACGCTTAACACAACTGCCTATATCAACTACAGTTGCGGCGCATTCATGGCCGAGTTTGAATGGAAACTCGACAACCTGATCGCCGATTCGACCTGTTTCCCAGTAGTGTACATCGGAACCGCACACGCCCACCTTCTCGATCTTCAGCAGAACATCGGTTTCGCCGGCAATAGCTGGATGGGGAACATTCTGCAATTCCATTTTTCTGATATCTGTCAAAACAATAGCTTGCATTTTATGCTGCTCCAGCAGGAGTTTATATAGTGTGCTCTTAGCACCGAACATACCGTAACATATTATCATTTAAGTAATTATGATCGGCGTGGCGGGCCGATCCCACTTGTAATAAGTATATTCAACTGCGAACAACAATCAAGAAACTTCTAGTACACTTAATGTCACCCTCGCGCAGGCGCTTTTGACGAAGAAACTGTTTTTTTGTTTTGACAACGCCCCGGATATCTCGGTAAACTTACAGTCAGTCGTAGTTTTTTGTCAATCTTTCTAACTAACTAAAGGAGTCTGAACCATGAGATATTTAACATTGTTTATTGTTGGTATGGGATTGTTGGTTGCCTGTGGATGCCAAAACAAAGAATTGTTGCAGTGCCAGGACCAGTTGACAAAGGTTCAACAGGAAAGGGCCAATGAAAAGGAAACGTCTGAGAGTTTATTCGAGAGTATCTTGGCCAAGAGCAAAGAAGATATGGACAAGATAAAGAACCTGGAAGCCAAAGTGACAGATTTAGAGGCAGAAAAAACCGAATTGGATCGGTTGCTAAATGCCAAAACAAAGAATTGTTGCAGTGCCAGGACCAGTTGACGAAAGTTCAACAGGAAAGGGCCGATGAAAAGAAAGCGTCTGAGAGTCTATTCGAGAGTATCTTGACCAAAAGCAAAGAAGATATGGACAAGATAAAGAACCTGGAAGCCAAAGTGACAGATTTAGAGGCAGAAAAAACCGAATTGGATCGGTTGCTAAAAGAAACCCGGACCAAGATGGACAAAGTTTCGACAAACCTTATTCAGGAAAAGGTACAACTGAAAAATGAGATTGAAAAGCTCACAAAAGAGCTGGCAGCGACAAAGAAGATATTTGAAAATTCCAGTAAAATAGCACTAGGACTGGAAGAGGAGAACAACAAACTGCGAGCCAAGATTAGCGAGCTTGAAAAAGAAAAACAGGTGCCAACCGCCACCGAAACACCATCTGAAGACAAATAAAACGCTCAGTTTGGGTTTTATGCTCATAACGATTGAGTTTCCCTGTTTTTTTTATTATGTATTTACTTATCCTGAAAGCCGTTATAGTTGGCCCTGCCAGGAATTATCATACCCATTGGGTAAACTTTCCAACTGGGATTGGTTAGCCAATCCCAGTTGGAAGTTGGCATCAAATTTCAGTCGGGACTCAATGGTTGATTTGCGCGAGATTCTTCCGGTAAGGGCGATTTTTTTTGGGTCATTTTTGATATAATCAAGTGGCTTAATATGTCCGATACCCACCGTATAGGCATTAGCTGTGTTTTGTCTTACAATTGTTTTTTCGGCAAGCGTAACGCGTAACATGTTGCGGTATAAGTGGTTACGGTAAACGGCGATTTTGGCACGGTTTTCTATAGCAAAGGAAGGCGAGAGGATATGAGGAGGATTGCGTGTTTATTTGTGTTTTTTGCCGGCCTGACATATCTGGTTCGTGGGGCCGATGCGGATATGTGGCAGGTCCACCAAGGTCAAGACACTATTCAACAGACGATAGAAGTTGCCGCCGATGGCGACGTAATCATTGTCAATCCAGGCACTTATAGCGAAAATATCAATTTCCTTGGCAAAGAAATTACCCTCACCTCTACCAATCCGGACGATCCTAATATTGTTCGAGCTACCGTAATTGATGGCAGCCTTACCGGCGACCCCAATAATGGTTCTGTTGTGACATTTAACAGTGGTGAGAATAATTCTTCTGTATTGACAGGATTCACCATCACCGGAGGTATTGGCACTTGGCTGGTGATTGCCTGGGAGCTTCATGAGCCTTATTGGAACCTTTGTGGCGGCGGGGTGGTTTGCTATAATATGTCACAGCCCACCATCTCCAGGAATATTATCCGGGATAATACCGCCGGCGAAGGTGGTGGGGTGTATGTCTATGGTGATCCGGTAAATATAAACGCCCCCAGTAACCCGCCAGTCCACATAACCCCGGTTATTGCGGATAACACTTTTTTGAATAATTCTGCCATAAAAGTTCACGGATATCCCCCCCCAGACAACGATTATCCTGCCGCCGAGCATGGCGACGGCGGTGCGATCGTATGTTTTCAGGGTGTTGATGCTGCTATTACCGGCAATACTATCCAGAATAATCATGCCGACTTTTACGGCGGCGGGTTGCACCTGCGTCAGTGGAGCAATGGCGAAATATCAAACAATCAGATAATCAGCAATGATTCTGCGCTTGGCGCAGGTGTGCATATAACATACATGTCCAGCCCAACCATCCGAAGAAACACTATCCAAGGCAACTCAGCCGGCAACTTCGGAGGTGGCGGTATATTTGTATATTACAATTCAAACCCACTAATTGAACGCAATCGTGTGCGAGCAAATTCTTCCCTGACAGGAGCAGGAATTTCCATTAATTATGGTAGTGCCGGAATAGTCCGAAATAATCTGATCGATCAAAATTTATTAGGCTCAGCGATTCAACTTGCCGGATCTTCACCGTGGATTAATCATAATACGATTGTTTACAATGTGGCTAAAAAAGGCACGTCAAGATACGCAGGTATCGAATTTATTGGCAATTCTTTTCCTTTAGTGGAAAATAACATTATTGCTTTTACCAGTTCCGGATATGGTTTGTATGTAAGTGGAAATGCTATTCCTGTCATGCGTTATAACAACCTTTGGGAAAATGAATTGGGCCATTACGGACCCGGGTTAACGGACCAAACCGGAACAGCGGGAAATATTTCTGTCGATCCCGATTTGATTTGCGATGTGGACAAATGTTTACGATTACATTATCTGTCACCTTGCGTAAATACCGGCGATCCCAATTATACATCAGGTGGAACGGTGGATTTTGACGGTGATCCGCGTGTCGTGCTCAGCCGCACAGATATTGGTGCGGATGAAGTCTTACCCGTGTGGAATATCGCTTCCGGGCAACAATATCTGACGATTCAAGCGGGGATTGACCAGGCCGATACCGGCGATATTTTAGTAGTTCTGCCCGGTCGATACGCGGAAACCATAAACTTTAATGGCCGGGTCATTACCTTGCAATCTACTATGCCGTCAGACTGGACAACAATAAGCCAGACGATAATCGATGCGGAAGGTTCGGACAACCCGGTGGTGAGCTTTTCCGGGACGGAAGACCCTAATTGTCAATTAAAGGGCTTTACCATTACCGGCGCAGGTCACAATGGCAATGGTGGCGGTGTATATGGGCAAGGAACACAAGCGTCTATTACCAACTGCATAATCACGAATAATTACGCTTCCAATGGGGCGGGTATATATGATTTTGATGGCTTTATTTATAAATGCCAAATCCTCACTAACAACGCCCAGTTTGATGGTGGTGGGATTGGTTTGGGTGATGGAGCGATTTTCAGTTGCGTCATTGCCCACAATCAGGCTGACCAGGGAGGGGGTTTGCACGCATATACCGGGGACATGGTGAACAATACCATAGTCGATAATACTGCTGTTAGTAGTGGTGGAGGGGCGCAGGATTGTGTCGGGAGTATAACTAATTGTATTTTCTGGGGTAATTCGGCGCCTGATGGTTCTGACTTAAAAAACTGTTATACGCCCCAATACTCCTGTGTGCAGCAAGGCACTGGCGGCAATGGCAGTATTGATGATGATCCGTTTTTTGTGGACCCCGATCATGGAGATTATCATCTTACCCTTTTTTCGCCCTGTGTCGATTTAGGCAATAACAGTGCCGTCCCGGCTGCCGCGGCAACCGACCTTGACGACCAGCAGCGAATATTCGCCTTTGACCCGGGCAAGCCACCCATCGTGGACATGGGAGCCGACGAGGTAGTCACCAATCCTGTGGATGTAAACATGGATGCCTGGGTGGATATTTACGAGATGACCTTATTGACCGAACAGTGGCTCATGCAGGGCGAAAATCTCCTCGCAGACTTTTTCCCCGACGACATGGTCGATATGAAGGATTTTTCAGCCCTGGCAAGTCAATGGCTCTGGCAGGGCTATTGGTATAAACCACCTGCCGGCGCATTAGAATTCGATCATGATTCGGATGGTTACGTTTGGATTCATACTCCCGAAGGGAACATCTTAAACAATGTTTACACTTTCACCTATACCGCGTGGATATATCCATTAAGTTTTTCTTCCGGCAATGCCCGGATAATTGGCAAAAACGAAAGGGCCCTCACGATATCCTATGGCGGTACACTTTTTGGTTATTCCAATGGTTTTTATACAGCGGCCAGCCATTCCCAACCAGGCACGTTAGAGACAAATAAATGGTACTTCGTGGCCATGACCCGTGATGCCTACGGTGATATGCTTACGGTGATAGTAAAATACGCTTTTACGTAGATGGTAATGAGGCTATTTACCAAACTCAATTAGTTTCGACCCAAATGACCCATCCTCACCCGGACTGGCGAGCTGAAGGCCAGTGGGATCTTATGATCGGTTCGCAAGCATGGACCCCAGGGAATGATATACCTGACGCGATTATCGATGAAGTGGCCATATTTGATCGCGTCTTAAGCATAGATGATATAAAATACCTTTATAACATTGGTTATGGACGATCTGTACCGTTATCGATGTATCCGATAGGACTGTGGCATCTCGACGAGGGTTCCAATTCTACCGCAATAGACAGTTCCGGCCACGGCAACCACGGGGCTTTGATAGGCGCCCAGCCCCCTCAATGGGGCACTGGAAAGTTCTAGCGGCCTGTTTATCCTTTCGTTTTGGTGGTTGACGAACCGATTTAAGGATATTACACTGCCGGTTTGGGATGATGGTATTTCAAAGTAAAGTCCAATGGAGTCTCTCTTATGAACGCATTCAAATTACTTATTGTAGCAATTGGGATGTTGGTTTTGATTGGCTGTCAGACCACAGGTGAGCTTGACGATTGCCTCAGCAAAAACCAGGAATTAACCAGCCAAATCGAAAAACTTCAGCTTGATTTGCAGGCTAAAGATGTGGAGCGCCAAGAGATGTTAGGGTTCATCAGCAGCTTACTGAAAACCATCGAAGAGGCAAAGTTAAACCCTTCCGATAGTCTTAAAGGTTCCAAATAGGGCAATTAGTCAGGACGCGGTTAAAAAGATTTCTGGCAATCACAGAGGATAGAAAAATCTGCCATCTGACTTCCGCCTTTTGACTTCTGCCATCTGAGACAAGTGGTTTTACAAAAAAAAGCGAGGCAAGTCATTACAACTTACCTCGCTTATCTTTTTGTCAGCTTGCCTTAATTAAAGACAAACCAAACTTTCGGTCATCAAACCAAATTAGGCGCGACGACGACGAAGCAGAGCCAGGCCGCCAAGACCAAGCAGACTCATAGTCATCGGTTCAGGAACGTGAACAATTATACTATCCATTACCGTTCCTGGTAGAATGATAGGTTGCGAGCCAGTAAGAATACCAACCTCATCATCATATAACAACTTTGATATACCATAAGGTGCAACCAATTCAATTGTTATATCGGTCATTGTCAGACAATGGAAGTCCAGGCCATCCATCAGTACTGGATAGCTCAATGCCGGTACCGCAGGAATAATCGGCGGGAAACCGGCATAAGGTTCGGCGTTATTGGTCGAATTCCAACTAAGACTTCCACCAGACATCATGTATTCCGTGGGAGTATCCTTCACTGTCATATATGTGATCCCCGTCGGAGAGTCATCCTGTAGAGTCCACATCCCGAAGGTGTACGTCTTCATAGTCGCAAGCGGGAACACTACTCCACTACCATCCAGAGCGCCTTGATTATTGCTCAACCTGATGGCAAAGTCACCGCCATTGAACACAGTACCCGGCTCTATATGGATGTCCAGTGTTATGTGCTGAGATGGCTCTATTTCAATCACATCCGGCGCCGGCTGTCCATAAACACTCAGTATGAAACCAGCCTGTGCCATCGAAACCATGCCTAAAACCAATAAAAACACCAACAACTTCTTCATAATAATCACTTCCTCCCGCGGGAAATCCCGCAAACGAAACCCACACATTCAAAAAAACGTGTGTCAAAATAAACCACAAGAACTCCTTTACATCCCTATCATAGTTGAAACATACGACCCGTGTCAACCCTTTTTTTTGATTTTTTGCAAAAAAAACACACTTTTCCTCAAAAAACGGGTAATCTTAAACGTTCCAAAGGGGACAATTAGCCCGCATATTTCATACCCCTTGGCGAAATGTGACCTAACTTTTTGTTAATAAAGAAATTACACATATAACCCAAAATTACACCCTGTAAATTACCACAAAATCACAAAAACACCATAACATTTTTAATATAAAGCAGTTACATTCTCCAAGACCTCTGTGCCCTTGTGACTATGAAATATTCGGGGGTTAGCCCGGATGCGGTTAAAAAGATTTCTGGCAATCACAGAGGACAGAAAAATCTGCCATCTGACTTCCGCCTTTTGACCTTTGACTTCTGCCATCTGAGACAGGTGGTTTTACAAAAAAAAGCGAGGCAAGTCATTACAACTTACCTCGCTTATCTTTTTGTCAGCTTGCCTTAATTAAAGACAAACCAAACTTTTCGGTCATCAAACCAATTAGGCACGACGACGACGAAGCAGAGCCAAGCCACCAAGGCCCAGCAGGCTCATGGTCATCGGTTCAGGAATCTGATGAA
>Ga0209706_10002382_pt1 | contig 10434 bp, 12 predicted proteins | sample PPLLaktember2015_6_FD_187263 | JGI IMG/M metagenome (GOLD analysis project Ga0209706, IMG submission 187263) | Freshwater sediment microbial communities from Prairie Pothole Lake near Jamestown, North Dakota, USA - PPLs Lake P8 Core (1) Depth... | ecosystem: Environmental > Aquatic > Freshwater...
CATCGACGCCGGGCATGTGGCCGCCATCGACATGAACGGCTCATGGGCGGGCGCGATGGGGCAGATGCAGTTCATGCCGTCGACCTTCCGTGCCTATGCGGTCAATGCCGATGGCGATGCCCGCATCGATCTGTGGGGCTCGCTGCCCGACGCCATGCATTCGGCGGCGAACTATCTCAGACGTGCAGGCTGGCGCCCGGGCGAGCTGGTGGCGCTGGAGGTGCGGTTGCCGGCCGGTTTCGATTTTCGCAGTGCCGGCGTGAGCCAGCGTCAGCCGGTATCCGAATGGACCGCGCTGGGCGTGCTGGCAGCGGATGGCGGCGCCTTGCCTGGCGACGGCCGCGCCGCCATCGTGCTGCCGCAGGGCTGGCAGGGTCCGGCCTTCATGGTGTTCGACAACTTCGCCGTGGTGATGCGCTGGAACCGCTCGCTGAATTACGCCCTGGCGGTGGCCCAGATGGCGCAGCAGCTGGCGGGCGGCGCGCCAATGGTCGCGCAGGCGGGCGAAGCGGGCGGGCTCAGCACGGCGCAGTTGACGTTCCTGCAGCAGGCCCTGAATGCGCTGGGGTTCGACGCCGGATCCGAGGACGGTCTCTTCGGCCCGCGCACGCAAACCGCCCTCCGCCAGTACCAGGCCGCGCACCGGCTGCCGGTTGACGGCTACCCTTCGCCCAGCGTGCTGGCGCACATCGAGCGCACCCACGCCGCAGCGGCGGGGGCGGCCCTGATCCGTCCCCTGACCGAGCCGATGCCCGGCGACGCGACGGGCGCGCCATGAGACCGCCTGTGCCCTGTTTTTGCACATGCCAACAAGCGGGAGAACCCGATGCGTGACGCGCGCAATGTATTGGGCAGCCTGCTGCAGGTGTGTAGCGTGTCGCCGATGACCGGCGTCGCGCGCGACGGCGTCTGCCATACCGGGCCGCAGGACATCGGCAGCCACACGGTGTGCGCCCAGATGACCGAGGCTTTCCTCGACTATTCGCTGCAGCGCGGCAACGACCTCGTCACTCCCGTTCCGGAATACGATTTTCCGGGCCTGAAGCCGGGCGACCGCTGGTGCGTGTGCGCCGCGCGCTGGCTGGAAGCCGCCGAGGCCGGCGTCGCGCCGCCGGTCGTGCTGGACGCCACCCATGCCCGCGCGCTGCAGAAAGTGTCGCTGGCCGACCTGCAGTACCATGCCCTGCGCACGCCTGATTACCCCGGCCAGGCGCTACCCAATCCATGAGCCTGCAATGCTGGAAATGCGGCGCCAGCCTGGCCGGCATGCTGCTGCCGCTGTCGCGCCGCGAAACCTGTCCCAGCTGCCATGCCGACCTGCACGTGTGCAAGCTGTGCCGCCACTATGATGCCCAGCGTGCCGGCCAGTGCCGCGAACTGGCGGCCGAACGCGTTGCCGACAAGACCCGCGTCAACGATTGCGGCTGGTTCGTGCCGCGGCCGGATGCCTACCAGGGCGGCGGCGCGGCGATGGCACAGGCGAGCCGCGGCGCGCTCGATGCGCTGTTCGGCGGGATGCCGGCCAGGACCGAGGCGCCGCAGACGCCGGACGACCTGTTCAAGAAATTCTGACTCAGTGCTGCAGGGTGGCCAGGTAGGCCGCCAGGCTCTGGATGTCCGCGTCCTTGAGGTTGCGGGTGTACGCGGCCATCCGCGGATCGATGCGTTCGCCGGCGCCGTCGCGGTAGCGTTTCAGGGAGTCCTCCAGGTATTTCACCTGCTGCCCGGCCAGGCGCGGAATCGTGTGGGTGCCGGAGCCGCCGGCACCATGGCAGCTGACGCACAGTTTGCCGTACAGCCCCTTGCCTGCCACGCTCTGAGCGTTCCTGCCGTCAGGCTTGGGGGCAACCGGCTGCCGCGACAGGAACAGAGCGATATTGATCCGCTCCTCGGGGGTCAGGGCCTTGATCATCCCCTCCATGAAGGCCGACGACTTGCGCTGTCCCTGCACGAACTTGTTCATCTGTTCCAGCAGGTAGCCGGCGTTCTGGCTCGCCAGGTTGGGCACCTCGGGCAGCACGCTGTTGCCGCCGGCGCCGTGGCAATGCCGGCAGACCGAGGCATCCTTTTGTCCGCGCTGCATCGCAGCGGACAATTTCGCCGGATCCTGGCTGATCTCGGTCAGTTGCTCGTGCAGCGCGGCGGGGGCCGGCTCAGCGGGCTTTTCCCTGCCATGGCTCGGGGCTGTGGCGGTGAGTGCGGCGATCAGCATCAGGCTGGCCAGACGGACGTGTGGGTTCAATGACACGGAGCCTCCTTAAGAAGATAACAAAATCCTAATGGTCTTTTACGGCACGCGTTTGTGCAAGCTTTAGGGGCGTCGATTCAACTGTCGCAATGCCTGGCATTCGTACAGCAGCAGACCCGCGCCGATCAGCGCGATGCCGACCCAGCCGCGGCCCGGGATGAATTCGGCATTCAGCGTCTGCCCCAGCAACAGCGCGGTGACCGGCGTCACCAGCATGATCAGCGCAACGCGTCCGGCATCAAGATGCTTGATCACGTAGTAATACAGCGTGAAGCCCACCACCGACCCGAACACCCCGAGATAGACAATGGCGGCCGCGGCGCGCGGCGTGATGTCGGGCGGCAACCGCGCGGCATCGGCGATCAGCCAGGCCAGTACGAACAGCGGCGTTGCCACGCCGAGGGCCCCGGTGGTGATGGCGAGCGACGAGATGCGCACATTCAGCCGCTTGACCCACACCAGCCCCAACGCCTGCACCGTCATGCCCGCCACCACGGCGGCGGTGCCGAGCGTGGCCTGACCATTGCCCGGCCACGGCTGGCCGAAAATCAGCCACAGCCCGACCAGCGCCAGGCCCAGTCCAGCCAACCGAATCCGCGTAAGCGTGCGCTCACTCAGCCACAGCGCGGCGAACACGCCGGTGACCAGCGGCGACAGCCCGAAGATCACCGAAATCAGCCCCGACGGAATGTGCAGCGCCCCCCAGTAGGTGAGCAGCATGGCCACGAAAATCGACAGCCCGCTGATCGCGTAAAGGCGACGCGCGGCCGGCGTGAACGGAAACGGCGTGCCGCTGGCACGCAGCAGCAGCAGGCAGATCGCCAGCCCGATCAGCATGCGCGCCATCACCGCGAAGCTGAAGCTGGACCCTTGAGCGCTCCACTGGATGCCGAGCGGCGTGGTCGACCAGATGAGGATGACGCCGAGGTAGGCGGCGCGGACGGACATGGGTTGGCGCTTGCTAACGGTCGGGCTGTGCCGGTTCTTCGACGTACACATCCTTGAACATCAGCATCGCCCCGATCTTCTGCTCCGCACCGGCTGGAAAACCGCAGCGGTCAGAGAACTCCGTGGTGTCCTTGTAGGTGCCGAACAGGCGATCCCAAATCGGAATATCAGCGTAGTTGTATTGGTGAACGTCATACTGGTGATGAATGGAATGCAGTTCCGGCGTCTGGATGAAGTATCTGAGCCACTTCGGGGTTTTGAGATTGGCGTGATAGAAGTACTCGCCCGTCGCGGCGAAGAAGTTGTACCAGAAGGCACCCAGCATCGAGCAGCCCAGCAGCGGGTACAGGATCAACGCACTGAGCAGTGCGTCGCTCACAATTTCGACGGGATGTTTATAGAAGGAGGTCAGCAATTCGATACGCGAGGGCGAATGGTGAATCTGGTGGAAGACACGCCAGAAGCCTTTCCTGTGCCGGATCACATGCCACCAATAGAAGAAAAACGTTCCCACAAACCATCCCACAAAACCTTCAGCCAGCGGCATTTCCAAAGAGGACAGATTGAAAAGCGAAACCTCGCCGAAAAACTCGATCCATAGCCGGGCCGTGGCAAGGGTGATCAGGAGCTGTATGCCATTGACCAGGAGTGCGCGGCCGTACCAGCCCCTGGAATTCGGAAGCGCGCGGCCGGGGGAAAGCCTTTCCAAAACCAGAAAGAGAACCGAAACGACGATGACGAGAATGCTGGGAAGCGTCATGGCGGCGTCAACTTGAAATGGCCTGCAGGCTCTCAGCCGCGATCTCGCGCACGTCGGCATCGTCGTCCGTAAGCCGTGCGTCCAGCCACGGGTGCGAGGCAGCATCTCCCGTCAGTCCCAGGTAATGGCAGGCGTCCGCTCGCACCCGCGCGTCGGCATGCTGCGACAGTTCGCCCAGCCGCGGCAGCAGCGCGCGCAGGGTGTCGCTTCCGGCGAAGTTCTCCAGCAGCACGCCGGCGCCCAGCCGCACATTGAGGCTGGCGTCGACATTGCCGACGATGGGCAGCACCACGGCCAGCAGGGCGGGATCGGCCTCGATCAAGGCCTGGGCTTTGGGCAACTGGCCCTCTTTCAGCAGCATATGAAACCAGTCGGCCAGGCCTTCCTCGCTGTCGGCCTTGGTCGCCCAGTCGGCGAGCTCGGCCTTGCCGTGCACGCCGGCGAGCTCGATGCGGCCGATCCGCAGCCACGGCACCGAGCGCACGCCGAGCGCTTGTCCTGTTTCGGGGTGCTGTTCCAGGTTGACCGTTTCCAGGCGGCCGATCACGCCCTGCTTCACCAGCTCGGCGAGCGCGGTCAGCATCGCCGGGCAGTGCGGGCAGTGGGTGGAAATCAGCAGCAGGGCATCGGGCGCGGACATGGTTTTTGACGGGATAATGGCGTGCATGGAATTTACCATCCTCCCCGTCACCCCGTATCAACAAAACTGCTCGCTGGTGTGGGACGAAGCGGGCCGCGCGGCGCTGATCGATCCCGGCGGCGAGGCGGAGCGTCTGCTGGCAGAAGTGGCGCAGCGCGGGTTGACGCTGGAAAGCATCCTGCTCACCCACGGCCACCTCGACCATGTCGGCGCGGCGGTCGAACTGCGCGATGCGCTCGGCATTCCCATCATCGGCCCGCAGCATGAAGAACAATTCTGGCTTGACCTGTTGCCGCAGCAGGCCGAGCTGTTCGGCTTTCCGCCTGCGGTGGTGTTCACGCCCGACCAGTGGCTGGAGGACGGCGACCAGGTGGCGGTGGGTTCGATCCATTTCGAGGTGCTGCACTGCCCCGGCCACACCCCCGGCCACGTGGTGTTTTTCGAGCCGCAGGCGCGGCTCGCCTTCGTCGGCGACGTGCTGTTCAAGGGCTCGATCGGCCGCACCGATTTTCCGCGCGGCGACCATGCTGCACTCCTGGCCGCCATCCGCGATAAGCTGTTCCCGCTCGGCGACGACGTGCGCTTCGTGCCGGGGCATGGCGCGATGTCCACGTTCGGGCGCGAACGCCGCGAGAATCCCTTCGTCGGTATGGCCGACTGATTTTGGCCTGGGGCCCTATAGATAACCAGCGAAAAAGGAGACCGAGATGAAGCATTCCCGTTTGCTGGGCGCCTTGTTTTCCGCCGCGCTGCTATCGGCCGGCGCGCAGGCGCAAACGCTCTCCGCCATCGTCATGCCCATTCCCGAAGCGCCCGCGGTCACCCAGGCCGCGCAGCGGGTGCTCGACGCGACAAACAAGCGTGTCCCGCAGCTCGACACGGCGGGTCTGCGGGCGGAACTGAAGGCGCAGCCCAAAACGGTCGTCCTCGATGTGCGAACGCCGGCAGAAGTGGCGCTGTCGGGTCACATCGACGCGCCGCTTTTCTTCAACGTCACGCGCGGCGCGCTGGAATTCCGGATCGAGGTCACGGTACCCGACAAGACCACGCCTGTCGTCGTCTACTGCGACGTCAGCCAGCGCAGTCCGCTTGCCGCCGACACGCTGATGAAGCTCGGCTACAAGAACGTGAAGAACTACCGCGACGGCTTCGTTAACTGGAAGCGCGCCGGGCTGCCGGTGCGCCTGCCCGACAAGGCGCCGGCGTCCTTCCTCTACGACCTGCCACAGGAAGTCATCCCGGGCGTGTGGTCGGCCATCGGCGCCACCGCGCCGGGCAGCTACGAGAATTCCGGCCACAACAACAACCTGTCCTTCGTCATCACCGACGACGGCGTGCTGGTGGTGAACGCAGGCGACAACTACCTGCTGGCGCAGAGCCTGCACGAGGAGATCAGGAAGCGCACTGCGCAGCCGGTGAAATACGTGGTGCTGGAAAACAGCCAGGGCCACGCCATGCTCGGCTCGAAATACTGGAAGGAGCAGGGCGCCACCATCATCGCCCACCGCGACACCGCGGCGTATATGGAAAAGACCGGCTACGATTCGCTGGAGGTCATGCGCAGCCGCGCGCGCGACAAGGCATTCAAGACCGAATTCGTCATGCCGGACAAGCTCTACGACGACAAGCTCGACCTGAAAATGGGTACCTGGAAGCTGCAGATCCTGCACCTCGGTTCCTCGCACAGCCACGGCGACACCATGGTGTGGCTGCCCGAGAAGAAGCTGGTGATCGCCGGCGACACCGCCTTCCACATCCGCATGCTGCCCATCTTCGAGGACACCGATACCGCCAGGTGGGTCGAGACCTGGGACACGTTCGAGGCCTTAGGGGCCGAGATCGTCATCCCCGGCCACGGCGGGCCCACCGACATGGCGACGGTGCGCAAGTGGACGCGTGACTACCTGGTGCACCTGCGCGCGAAAGTCGCCGAACTCATCAAGGCCGGCGGCTCGCTCGATGACGCCTACAAGGTCGACCAGTCGGCCTACCTGCATCTGCATACCGCCGACGAACTGGCGCGCAGCAATGCGGGGCGGGTGTACCGGGCGATGGAGTTCGAATAGGCGTCAGCGCGGGGGGCTTGGGCGGCCAATCTCATGTGCCAGCGCTGGCAGCGCTCACGGCTTCATCCAGATGTGGGATTTAACTTCAGTGATATGGCCGTCTTCCATGAGCGCACTGACCCCCAGAATCTGACAACCAGGCTGGCCAGGCACCGGAATCGGCGCTTTCAGATTCGAGTAGACCACGATCCGCGTCGTCCGGCTGAAAAGGTCGTAGACATATTCGACGCGAGCCGGCACGATCATGGAACGAACGAGCGTTTGGTCAAACACCTGCAGTTCTCCCCGGTCCACCGCTTCCAGATAGCGTTCAACAAGCGGGTCCGGGGCTTCGATCTCGGGCCTGTCGAGGTTGATCAGGTGCTTGGGCGTGGACACCGAAGCCTGGACCGCATCCGCCGCCGCCGTGCACAGCAGCAACCCAGCGAGGACCGGTTTCACGAAAGCGCCAGAGGGCTTCCGCACCGGGCGCGCCAAGCTTTTTCCGACGCCGGGCACGCGCGCGGTCATCCCAGTCCGCCCAGATTCACGTATTTGGTTTCCAGGTATTCATCGATGCCGCTGCGCCCGCCTTCGCGTCCCAGCCCCGATTGCTTGACGCCGCCGAACGCCGCCTCGGCGGTGGAGATCGCGCCGGCGTTGATGCCGACCATGCCGTATTCGAGCTGCTCCGCCAGCCGCCAGGCGCGGCCGAGGTTGTGGGTATAGGCATAGGCAGCGAGGCCGAAATCGGTGTCGTTGGCCATGCGGATCACCTCGGCTTCATGGGCAAAACGGATCAGCGGTGCCACCGGGCCGAAGGTCTCGTCGCGGCAGACCTGCATGTCGGGCGTGCAGTGGCTCAGCACCGTCGGCTGGAAGAACTGCCCGCCGAGCGCGTGGCGATGTCCGCCGGCGAGCACCGTCGCGCCTTGCTTCAGCGCATCGGCGATGTGGGCCTCGACTTTCTCCAGCGCGGCGATGCTGATCAGCGGCCCCGTCTCCACGCCGGGTGTGAAACCCTCGCCCACTTTCAGCCGCGACACCGCGGCAGCAAATTTCCCGGCGAAGGCGTCAAATATTTTGTCCTGCACGAACACGCGGTTGGCGCACACGCAGGTCTGCCCGCTGTTGCGGTACTTGCTGGCGAGCGCACCCGCCACCGCCGCGTCGAGGTCGGCGTCGTCGAACACGATGAAGGGCGCGTTGCCGCCGAGTTCGAGCGAAACGCGCTTCAAGGTGCCGGCACCCTGCGCGAGAAGCTGCTTTCCCACCGCGGTCGATCCGGTGAACGACACTTTTCTGACCAGGGGATGAGAAGTCAGTGCGAGCCCGATGGTTGCCGCATCGCCGGTGACGACGTTCAGCACCCCCGGCGGCAGGCCCGCTCGCTGCGCCAGTTCGGCCAGCGCCAGCGCAGTGAACGGCGTCTGCGACGCCGGCTTCGCCACCACCGTGCAGCCGGCGGCGAGCGCCGCGCCGGCTTTTCTCGTCAGCATCGCTGCAGGGAAATTCCACGGCGTGATCAGCGCCGCCACGCCCACCGGCTGGCGCAAGGTGAACATGCGCCGGTCTGCCCACGGCGACGGCACCACATCGCCATACACCCGACGCGCCTCCTCGGCGAACCATTCGATGAAACTCGCTGCATACTCGATCTCGCCGCGCGCCTCGGCCAGCGGCTTGCCCTGCTCGGACACCATGATGGCGGCAAGATCGTCGCGGTGTTGCAGGATCAGATCGAACCAGCGGCGCAACAGCTGCGCGCGGGTTTTGGCGGGCGTGTCGCGCCAGCCTGCAAACGCTGCGTGCGCGGCCGTAATCGCTCGCTCAATGTCGGCTGCGCTGCAGCCCGGGACTGAACCGACGCACGTGTTGTCCGCCGGGTTGTGCACATCGAACGCCACACCGTCGCGGGCGTCTTGCCATTCGCCGTCGATGAGCACCCGTTGCTTGAATAGGGTGGGGTCGGTGAGTTTCACGATGGGTCGGCGCTAGCGTCTGGCTTCGTCGACCAGCGCTTCGAGAAGATCGATCAGCATTGGCCCCGGCGCGTCGCTCACAGGCAGGTGCCGCACCGCGATCCCGCGCGACGCGCTGGCAGCCGCATCAACGACAGCAGGCCCGGTGACGACAATGCGGGTGAGCTTGTGCAACTGCCCGATCGCCTTGGCATCGACTGGCGTGGCGTGGGTGATCGCGGTGGTCGCCCAGAACAGGCGCGGCACAATGTCGGCCGCTTCGGTTTGCGGGTATTCGCTCCAGTTGTGGTCGAAGCCGGGGATGGGCAGGTCGTCTGCGGTGAACGCGGCGCGGTCGAGGAAGACGACGCGCTCCTTGCCGCTCATTTCCCCTCGCCGACCAGCCGCTCGAGCGCGCGCATGAGGGCCGAGGAATCGAGTTCGCTGTCGCCGGCGCCCATCAGCGCGTTCATCTGCTGGGCGATCAGCGCGGCGCCGGGCAACGGCGTCGCGGTTTCCTGGGCATTGTCCATGACGATGGCCATGTCCTTGTGGTGCAGCTTCACCTTGAAGCCGGGCTTGTAGTTGGAGTCGAGCATGCGCTGGCCGTGCATCTCGAGGATGCGGCTGCCGGCGAATCCGCCCAGCAGCGCCTCGCGCATCTTGACCGGGTCGACGCCGTTGCGCCGCGCCAGCAATATCGCCTCGGCGACGCCTTCGAAGGTGAGGCCGACGACGATCTGGTTGCAGCATTTGACGACCTGGCCGGCGCCGTGGCCGCCGACGTGAACGATGTTCTTGCCGAGGATTTCGAACAGCGGGCGCACCTTTTCGAAGATGGGCGCTTCGCCGCCGACCATGATCGACAGCGTGCCTTCGCGGGCGCCGGTTTCGCCGCCCGACACCGGGGCGTCGAGCATGTGCACGCCGCGTTCGGCCAGCGCCGCCGCGATGCGGCGGGTGGCGGCGGGCGACACGGTGCTCATGTCGACGATGGTGTGGCCGGGGCGGGCGCCGTGCACCATGCCGCGGTCGCCGAGGATGATCTGTTCGACGTCGGTGGTGTCGGAGACGACGGTGAAGCTGATGTCGGCTTCGGCGGCGACTTCGGCGGGCGTGCCCTTGCCGAGGGCGCCAGCGACCAGCATGGGTTCGAGGCGGTCGAAGCGGCGCCCGTAGACGTACAGCTGATGTCCGGCGCGCAGCAGGTTTTCCGCCATGGGGCGGCCCATGATGCCGCTGCCGATGAATCCGATTTTCATGATGCGAAGCCTTTCACGACGACAAGCCAGAATGGCAGCGTAACCAATCCCGTCAGCGTTGACCAGCCCATGATGAGGCCCGCCAGGCGGGTGTCGAGGCCAAAGCGGTCGGCCAGCGCAATCACCATCACCATGGTCGGCATGGCGGCTTCCAGAATGGCTGCCTCGCCCGGCTCGGTGAGCTTGCCCGGCCACGCCAGCGCGATGCCCAGCGCCAGGATCGGCATCAGCGCGAGCTTGATGGCGAGTGCCACGGCGACGGCCTTGTGCGGGCGCAGGTCGTGCCAGGGAATGGTCAAGCCCAGCACGAACAGCATCAGCGGAATGGTCGGGCTGCCGGCCCAGCGCGCCGCCTCCACCAGCGGGTCGAGCGCCAGGCCGGATAAATTGACCGCGATGCCGGCGGCGAAGCCCCAGACAGGGGGCAATTTAAGCCACATCGACAAAAACGAGGCGTGCTCGGTGTGCTTGCCGCAGCGGAAGGCGATCCACACGCCGAGCGACCACAGCAGCGGCGTGGCGGCGAGCATGTCGGCGAAGAAGGGATAGCGTGCGCCCGGTTCGCCGTAC
>Ga0209706_10002383_pt1 | contig 10423 bp, 21 predicted proteins | sample PPLLaktember2015_6_FD_187263 | JGI IMG/M metagenome (GOLD analysis project Ga0209706, IMG submission 187263) | Freshwater sediment microbial communities from Prairie Pothole Lake near Jamestown, North Dakota, USA - PPLs Lake P8 Core (1) Depth... | ecosystem: Environmental > Aquatic > Freshwater...
AATTGATTTTTTACGCAGACTCATACATATCTATAAGTTCTTCCACTGATACTTTATTATAGAGATTATATACCGGAATATTAAAATGCTCGGCTATACGTATTCCTTGTCCTGTGCCTCCTGTTGCAATACCTCCTTTGGTCCAACACAACACAAAACTGGCATTTATTATGATATCAAAGTTTCTGGCGTGAAGCTTCCATACTCCTTGTGAGAGGGCTGCTGGATTTGGGTGAAAAGTCTTTACACTATCCATTCCAGCCTTTGATGGTACAGGATACACAGTTACAGCTGCCTTCTTCAAACCATTTACCCATTCTCGCTCATAGGAATGCCAAGGAAGATATAGTTTTATACGACCACCACGAACCTCATTGGCACCTTCAGCAAATGCCTGGTCTGCACCTTCGGCGGCGCCAGTAGCTAAGGTAAAACTACATGCTGCTAATATTACAGCAATTCTTCGCATTCTATGCAGTACTTCAAATGGTGTTTCCCTTGCTCCAATTCCAGCATAAATAGCCATAATTCCTCCTAATTGATTTTTAGTTCCTATCCAATAAAAGGGTAAAGCGTTTGAGCTAACTCCCTCCACAACCAGTACAACCTCCAACTTCATCACACACCGACCATTCAACACAGATTACTCTGCCCATGGCTGCGTCCTCCTTGTTGAGGTTGGTTATTCTGATGCAAGTTCACTACGCACCCGCATCAGTATTTTGCCGAGCTTGTTCTGCCCGACGCCATTGCATACTCCCCAGTATTTGTCTCCCCACCAGTTAGTCTCTTCAATATAACAATCTCCTGTAGCAAGTAAAGCCTTTTTTAGTTCAGGATACTTAGTAAACTTTACTTTTACTGCGGTATACATTATTGAATCTTTTACTTGCTCCCAATCTTCCCGGATAGGACATTTTCTGCCAAGTTTTTTTGCCTCTCCTGGTGATTTAGCTCCAGCAATAGCTACTAAGTCTTCAAAGTTTGTGGCTTTCATTGCTTGATAATAATGCTCCACCGTAGGAAATACAATCTCAAAGCCATTTATAATCTGGCGTAGTTCCGAAGGATAGAAGTTCTTCAGAAATTTGTAAATACCTATAAATCCTAATACATCAGACATTTTTTTCTTCCTCCTCTGGTTTATTCGAAATTATCCCCGCCAGGACAAGAATCTTTACAACTCTATCCTGAAATCCTTTATTCTTGTTGAAGAAGTCTCTTGCCCTTCGAACAAGCTTTTTTCTATGTTCATCCGACTGATACAAAGTCATACTTATCTCCTTTGCCTTTTGGCTTTGATTGCACCTATCAGCCCCTTATGGGTTAGTTCAGTGTAGCTACTCATCACTTCTGTTAAAGGTAGAAGTTTAGAATACCTCAATCACTAACAATGCATCACATCATACTGCAGGATTGTACATACTTCATCTACAACCTCTTGGGCTGGTATCTTGTTGTATTTGGACCTAAGCTGTATGATGGCATTTTTATTCCTGTCAATCTCAAGGAGATGGGTAAATACCTTTTGAGTATATACCCCGACCAGATAAGAATTCCCCTCAAGTATTTTATGGATATACAGGGAAGCACAATTGTGTAGCTCATTTCCCCATTTAACCAGGCTATGCCCGTTTTCTGGAAGAATAAACTTGTAATTTGAGGATTTGTTAGCATGTTCAATCAGTTCTTTGAACTTTTCCTCATACTCAAACTCTTTAGAGTGTAGGGCATATTGTTGGGGGTGCAACACTTTTTGGTAAGCTTGTACGGCGGAGTCATGTAGGTCATCAAAACTACCCCACTTGAGTTCTGAGAAATCAAACTCAACCTTATGTAGACCTACTAAGGCGGTAACTACATCTCTAATATCAGGTCGGCAAACAAATGACACCAGTTTCTTTGGGTTTTTCCCTAAATAAGTGTACACTTTCTTCCACATCTTCTTATACCCGTCCAACATTATATGGGTGCATGGTGTCGGTGGCATAAAGAAGTTGTCTTTTAGCACCTTGTATGTGTGGTTGATATCACGAGTAAGATACCACACTATAGCTGCAATAGATATATGTAAATATGTGTTACGCCCCTCTTCCGTCAGTCTTTCAGCAAGCAGTCTGGTGAGAGATTTCACAGGTGGAATACCAAAATTGCGTAGAAGCTCTTGGGGTCCACTAACCCACAAAAACTTTACGTTGTTATTCTCTTTTACATTGGAGAATACCCCCATATTGTTAAAATTGAGCCATGGGTATACCATTTTATTCTGGTGTGCATGTATTTCTTGAGGAGAAGCTGACTCTCTCAGCCCCAAGCTGATTGCTATGAATGCGTTGATAAGCCTACTCTTGGTACTGAAAAGGAAGTTTTTTGTAAGATTATTATAAGATATGGGGCGCCGGAACTTTAGAATTGAACTTACTAATGTGTATCTTCCATTATTTTTTGTTGTGAGAGTAATACGTTGTGTGGGTATTAGGTTGTACCCACCAATCTTTTCACCTTCTTTGTTTACTGAGTTCCATTTTTCAATGAGACAAATTGACCTTCGGATTCTGTATCCCTTTTCATCCCTCCACACATGCCCATATTCGGCGCCACCTCCCATCTTGTAAAACATCTCAACACAACAATACCCCTTTTTACGAAGGATATACTTTGCCAACGGCAAAGCCAGAGCAAAAGGCAGTTTTCCAAGGATTCTGGGCATGGTTATGGGGCGGCAAAGGTGATGCAGCATTGCTGTCAAAAAGCGTGCCGCCCTTTCTTTCTTTTCCAGGATGCTGAACTTAAATAGCTGTATTTGTTGGTACACCACAGCCAGAGGTGTGGGTGCCATTTCCTCTTCATACATACAAGGTATAGGTATGCCCTTTTTCATGATAATTTCTTCTTCAATAATAACTTCATCCGCCATAATAACCTCCTTTGCCCCACTGGGGCTTTGAATTGGTACTTAGCCTATCTAAGCACTACACCACAGGAAGAACTTTGGTTCTTCCCGCAGTATACTGCCAAGATACTACAGCAGGTTTCGCCACAATCGAGTGCACTGCACAGTAGCATCATACAACCCCGGATGTTGGATGTACTTGTGCAACCACTTTCCCAGTTTCATTGAGCTGGGCTTGATTCCTCCTCTTCTCCACACCAACACCTGATGGTGGTTGACGGACCATGCTCCCAGAAACTCAGGCTTGGGGTCCTGGTCCGATGCAATCTGATATGTGTTATACACACCGGTGGTTGGGTTACGCCGAATGCGGAATGTGGTACTTTTTCCAGACCTTTTGCTAAGAAGGGTAATGTTTACCGCTCCCTTCACAGCAAGAACTTTTTGTGCTACTTCTGCATTATACATGGTTTCTCCTTTGCCTTTCGGCGGTGAATGTGCTTATCAGCCCCAGTTGGGTAAGTTCAGCACAGTTTCTCGTATCTCGATGGGCTCGAGGTTAGAGAGCCTCTGGTATGAAATTGACAGCGCGTCTTGACGCACTAAAACTGTCAGGATTAACACCCCTCCACATAAATATATCCTTGGGGATAAATACCCCGCGGGAAAGGAAGACACACAAAGATGCTGGTAGTATTGCCATCATAGGTATGGCAGCTTAGAAATAACTTAGATACTATCATGGCATTGCCATAATCTTCTTAAGACAAACCGGACCAAAGCCGGTTCTTATAGACTCTGGCGTGGTAAGCATCCTTCCACATTTACCACACCTACCATGGTTCTCTATAGTGACAGTGTTTTCGAATTGCTGAAGCGTCCACCAACGGTCAAACAGCCATTTCCATACCTTAAAGGTATCAGAAGAGTAATCAACTTCAAGAGAAGGCTGCCACATAAACTTATCCCCCTCCCAGTAGAATTCACCACAGTAAACCCATGGACCCTCGTGGTCTATGAACCATGCATGTACATCTTGCCCCCCAAGAGCATAGAGGTCCCAACCATGCTCTTGTTTTGATTCAGGGTGCCTGGGGGTACAGACACACTTGAAAGTGTGATACTTTTTCTTCTTGCTGTGCTTCCAAGACACGGTGAATATTGCGAAACCAGCAAGTGCGAATCGTTTGAACATTTCGAGTTTTATTCCCATGGCTTTAGTCTCCTTTTGCCTTAGTTTACTTGAATAAGTCTTTTACAGGTATATCTTTGTGGGCGGGGTCGTTTAAGAATTTCCGCCATTCTTTTTCGTGTTGCGCTACAACGAAGTCGTGGTGTTCCGCGTGTTCCTTCCATCCATTACGCCTGTCTGTAAGGTAAAGATATAGAGAGGTCATAAAAAACCCGACCACAAATCCTGCAATATACCATCCCCAGTTCACGACCACAACTCTTACAATATACCACCACCAGTCCATAATATTCTCCTTATAGAAAGTGCCCATATCAACCCTTGATAGCAAGGTAAGTTTTGGGCATCACTTATTATCACCGACTAAAACGACCAGACCCTTCCGGTTTCGTTTTCCTTCTCTGCCCCGGGGAGTCCTTCCATGCGCTCAACAACATCGGCGGGCTTACGAGCCTTGATGCCGGTAGCCATACTGATGGCTTCGAGAATGTTCTTGCTCCCCCTGAAATCCCCTCCCTTGTACCAGCCGAATGCCTGCATTTCGTCCCCAAACCTACATCCCAGTGCCTGGGCGAAATTCAGCTTGTCCTTTTTGGCGGTGTCCACCAGGTCCTTGAACCGGCGGGCGTCACAATCATTTTTATCTATAATGGTCCACCAAGCCGATACCATTTCCCTGGGCCAGCCCGTTTCCACCAGTTCCCTGGTGGTGTTCCGCCCCCACTTCTTCTTCTCAGCCCGAACACGAGCCTCTTCACGGATAACGTCCTTCTGCACCTGGTAACCACACATGAGGGCTGCCCGCAGAGCCGCATGCAAGGTGGTATAGAACTTCTTGATAGAGGTATCACTTCCCCAGTCCGACGGAGGATTGATGTATTTGGCCTTCACGGCTCCTCCAGAGAGGAACATGAGCCCCCGTGACGTCATGGTGGTATACACCCCTTTGAAGGTCTCCGCCCGAAGTGCGAAGATAGCCAACATGAGGTCCCTGATTTTCGTCTTCTTTTCCATGATATTCTCCTTTGCCTTTCGGCAGTGAATGTGCTTATCAGCCCCAGTTGGGTAAGTTCAGCACAGTTTCTCATCACTTGATAGGCTCAAGCTTAAAAAGCCTCTGGTATGAAATTGACAGCGTGTCTTGACACGCTGGAATCGTCTGGACCAGGTCCATTAGGACCTAACAGCCCCCGTGCCTGTGGCAGGGGAAATGTTCATAACAGTCCCCGGTGCTGTACCGAGGGGAGGTTTCCTTCTTCTCATGTCACCTCCTTTGCCCGCTCAGGCGGGCGTTGGGTGCTGAGGGTCTGCCTCATCAGTACCAGGGGACCAGTCCTGGTATAAACCCCCCACTGTCACTGGGGGGTGTTTCGGCTTTGGCTAACGCTTGTCTCCGGGGTCGAGGTCAAGTGCAATATTCCGGATGTGGGCGGGAGGGGCAGTAGTGTTTTCCAACAGTTCCACCAGCTTGCCTCGCCCAAATCCCCGACTGAAACGAGAATCAAGGTCCATGATGCAGTCCTCATCCTCGTTGAACTCCTGATAGAACCAACCCCCGTCATCAATACCATATGCAATGGTGATATCGGCAGCTGCGGGGTCCTTCTTGGTAGTATAAAACCTGGACATACCTTTTTCTCCTTTGCCTTTCGGCAGTGAATGTGCTTATCAGCCCCAGTTGGGTAAGTTCAGCACAGTTTCTCATCACTTCTGTTAAAGGTAGAAGGGTAGAAGAACCTTAGTTTATCAAACAAACGTGTACTGAGGATATTTCTGAGGTAACTTCATAGCCTGCAATAAGTTGCAGGTGCCGAGGGGTCTCCAGGGTTGCTCTATTTCAGCAACACTTAAGGTGCCTACAAGTCCGTGCCGAAAAGCCCATCTTCCTATCGAAGGAGTCGGAGTTTTGTACTCCTTATGTACTGCAGAGAAGTACCCAGAAAACTTAAACTTTCCTTTCTTGTTATTAAAGGTAAACACTACGAGCTGCTCCGACTTGGGGCGAGAAATCCTAAATATACTTATTGCTCCTGTTTCTGTGTTCTTGATTGTAAAGTAGTGGACACGATGTACCTTCATAGAGAATATCTTCAGTATGAAATTCAAATCTAACATATCTTTTTCTCCTTTGCTTTTCGGCCTTGGGTCTTACCGTGTCCAAACCCTACAATATAGGTTACCTTCACGGCAGGAAGGTCGTATCTCGATGGGCTCGAGGTTAGAGAGCCATGGGTATGAAACATAAATACAGTTCAAGGATGGACGGAATCGTTTGAACTAAGCACACCCGAGACTAATACCTCTCCGGAGTGTAGTATGCTCTTCCTACACAATACTCCATTCCACCTGATAAATCTGTGTTTTTAGTCAACTAAGTCCCTCCCTAAGGAGGAACAATACCCTTGCAAGAATGCCTTATCCTGTTTAACTTCATTGGGTATTACTACCCAGTAAGTGTCCAATTCTCCATCTTCAGACATACAGCGAATCTGAGAGACATTAGTCTTGTGATAGAAGGGAATCTCTCTTCTGTTTGCCTCCAGTCCCTGGAGGCAAAGATACGTCGCTGCCATCGCAATAACACCCAAAATTGCTGTAATACATATCAACCCAATCAATAACTTGTTTTTCATGACATCCTCCTTTGCCTTTCGGCGTCGAATTGAATTGTGTTTAGACCATCTAAACACTACACCACGGAAAGAACAGAGGCTCTTTCCGTAGTATACTGCTTAGAACGGAATCTCGTCCTGACAGAAATCAGGACAAGGGGTCGGACCAATGAAGCACACAGTCGGTGGATTATCCACTGTGCATATTAACGTCCTATTTTCCGCAAGCATTGCCCTCTTGCATTGACAGCAGAGGACCAGCCTCTCTTTTCCTTTTTCGTCTTCCATTTCCTCCCTCCTTCATTCGACATAGCGTTTGTAAATAAGCCACGTCCCGTATACATACAGTATTGCAGAACTAAGTGCTGCATACCATACGAATGGAACAATCCACACCACTGATGCCCAAAACAGGCATATCAGCGGCAGCCTTTTATACAGCCACTCCGGTATCCACACATTACCCATGTTACACCTCCTATGTTGATGTTGTTGCTATAGACACTACACCAAGGGTAACATGTAATATGTTACCCTCAGTATGCTGCCTACTTCCTTTCTTATACTTTCAGGGGGGATGGCTACGATATATTCACCAGTTCTATTGGTGAGAAATGCTCAATAGTCCTGGTCAGCTTGTCATTTGAAAGTTCCTTCCACTCCTGAAACGACAAGCACCCTCCGAAGTGATTGTTGATGGCCTCTTCTGCCAATCTACTTGACAGAGTCATTGCTTTATGCAGGCTATCTGCACAAGGCATGTACTCTTGCCAGAACTTGTCGGTTGCTACCATGCCCCAACGTTTTAATCCACGCTGACAGAGGGAGCGGGGGGATAACCCGCTTCCCCTATCAATTTTCACGAATGGGAAAAACATACCTTCCACTTCAACGATAGCAATTTTATTGTTTTTGTGTAAAATGACATCCAACATTGACATAACAACCTCCTTTTTTAGTCTTCCATGAACAACACCACCATGATGGCGATGATTACAATCAAGGTCCCAATATAAAGCATAAGCTCTTCCATACTCTTCTCCTTTGTCCTCGTCAGGACATTGGGGATTTTGCCGTGTCCAAACCCTGCAACGCAGGTTACCTTCACGACATGAAGGTCGTATCTCGATGGGCTCGAGGTTAGAGAGCCTTATCAAATCTCAGGAGACATTGTTGAGGATATCCTCCGCAACTGCACAGTTAGGCTGTGCCCAATATGCGAAATGCGCAAGTATCTCCTCTATCACGTAGCAATCTTCCGCCTTCGCCACTTCTCTGCGGATTTGCACATCATATATGCTGCTATTCTTGTCCAGCATGTCACATACTTCCTTCACAGTCATAGCCACAATAGCCTTGTTCGTAAACCTACTCATAACAACCTCCTTGTTTGGAAATGAATTAATCAAACTGTCTGGGTGGGGCTATAATTAAAAAATACAATTCCCATCCCACAGTTCATCTCTCAGTACCCGAATACACATTTTCTACGCTATTTTAGTAGTATAGGTGACCGGGTAAGGTGCTTATTAAAAAATTATTGGGTATATTTTAAAAAATAGGTAATAGGGTGACCACTTTTTTCTTGACATTTGTTTTTGTATGGTGTAATATTAATGTAACAATAAATTTTATAATAAGGATGATCTGTAAGGGGTTCATATGGAAAAATACCATAAAATAAATACAGTCTTCAAAAGAGACATGAATTCCGAAAAGAAAAATATTATTTTAGGAGACTGGTCTTTACCTGAATTCAAATATTTACAAAATAACATATGGGTTCTTACAGAAAAGGTAGATGGAACAAATGTCAGGATTATGTTAAAGTCTGGAGTTGTATCTATCGCCGGTAAAGAAGAAAAATCGGATTTACCAAAAACACTTCGACAATTTTTAATTAAAGAGTTTGTAGAAAAACCAGAGAGACTCACCAAGGTATTTCATGGTGACATATGTATGTATTGTGAAGGGTATGGTGCAGGCATCCAAAAAATAGGACCCAAATATCGTAAAGATCAAGATGTAATACTTATTGATATTCGTATTGGTCCCTGGTGGTTAAAAAGAGAAGATGTAGCAAAAATAGCAAAGTCCTTAAACATGGATGTAGTTCCTGTAATTAAAGAATGTTCCCTCATTGAAGCAATCAATCTTGTTAAAGATGGGTTTAACTCCACATGGGGTGATTTTTCCGCCGAAGGTGTAGTCGCTACTCCTAAGGTTCCATTATTCTCTAGAGACGGTTCAAGAATTATTACTAAAATAAAAACAAGAGATTTTAATTCTTAAATATATATAAAGAGAGTGTATATGAAAAGAATAACATACATTATAGAACCCGATACAAAAGACAGATATAGAGTATGCGGTATTCTTCAAGATGAAGAATTAAAAGATGAATATGGAGACATAATTTTATTTTATGGAACAAGGGAAGAATGTATAGATTTTATAAGGTTAAAAGAAAAGCATGAAGAATAAAATAGCACCATTTACCGTTCTAGCCACTCTCCTCTTATCTGTAATCTTTACTACTTTTGTTGCTGTTCGAATAGTAAATTCTGAAACAATAAATACTAAAGCTCAAGTAGTAACTGTATCAGTAAAGGTAGAATCTGGGGGTCGGATGTCGTTCTTGTTTAAGGTTGATAATATAAAAGAACCTGTTTGGCTCACAGCACCATATAGGACAGAGAAGCAGGTTATGGACACCTTACTGTATGCGTATAATAGAAAAGAAAAGGTTTTTATTAGTTATGATAATATAGAAATGAAAATACTTTTTATAAAAGCAACAACTGAGTGGTAATATATCTAATAATATCAACATTTTATGAGGTATAAAATATGAAAAAGTTGAGTAATTATTTTACAATAGACAACATTGCAAATTTTGGCGTATGTACTATTATGGTATGTACAGCTTTGTTTTTAATTTATCTGTTATATCAATTTTTCAACATGTAGAGGTATGTATGAAGTGCTATAGGTGCGGTTATTGTGGAACCCCTTGTGACATTGATGGCAGAGTGTTAGAAATGTGGCAAATTGCTGTACTAAATCCTTTTGTTGATTGGAATAATGCAGATTTAGTATATGGAGAATGCTGTGCGTATGAACAAGAAGAAGATAGACGACAAGTAACAAGAGAAATGGCAATGGATGCAGGCTCCCCCGAAATGGAAGGAATGTATATTAGATGGTAACATTATACAATAAAGGGTAGGAAAGATATGGAAAATTATGACGAGACAAAAAACCACATTGAAGCTATTCTTCTTGAAAAAAGAAAACTAGAACAGGAAATATCAACACATGTCTCAATACTAGTAGAAAAGTTCAAAGATAAATTCGGAATTTCTCCTGATAGTATTACTATACGAATGAGAGATGTATCCACGTTTGGAGATATTTTTCCTGATAACATAATTACTAAAACCGATGTTAGTTTAGATTTGAGAACATTATAGTTATTAAAGGTACAAAACTTAAACTATAGGAACCCCATGGAAAACATTCTTGATATAATTTACAAAAATCATGGTAGTATTGACATTCTTGCATTAACTAGGTCCGGTAGCCATCTTTATGGAACAAATACACCTGATTCTGATAAAGACTATAAAGGTGTCTTTATGCCTAGTTTAGAAATGATCTATCTTAATAGAATTCCTAAAAGTATTCGTGAATTAAAAAATAAAAAATCCGGGCAAAAGAATTCTT
>Ga0209706_10002384_pt1 | contig 10423 bp, 7 predicted proteins | sample PPLLaktember2015_6_FD_187263 | JGI IMG/M metagenome (GOLD analysis project Ga0209706, IMG submission 187263) | Freshwater sediment microbial communities from Prairie Pothole Lake near Jamestown, North Dakota, USA - PPLs Lake P8 Core (1) Depth... | ecosystem: Environmental > Aquatic > Freshwater...
ATGTTATACTTTCCCTTAAGGTGCTCCTCGCAGATTTTCTTCAGGTTGGCGAAGGCGGCGATAGACTTGGGCGTTTGCCCGGCAACATAAAGCCGTAGATTCCAGGTCTCTGGTTTACTGTTCTTGTCTTTGGCTGAGGCTTTTCCAGCCTTATTGGGTGTATTCATCTGTCCCTCCCCATCGATCGGTTACTTTACTCTCGGCGGCTCGAAACCGAGCGCCTTCAACACCCGGTCCTCGTTGGAGAAATCACCAATCATTATTTTATGCGGCATCGGCGACGTTTTCACCAGGGTCGGGACGGCCACTATCTGCTCCTGACGCGCCATCTCCGGTTTCTCCAGGAGGTCTACCACTTCAATGGTGCACCTATCCTTCAAACGCTCTTCGCAAATCCGGTTCAGGTTCTTAAAAGCCACGACACAACGGGGCGTCCAATCAGTGACGAAGAGACGCAGGTTCCACTCTTTGACGCCATTGGTATTGCCATAGTCCGGGTGGGCTTTCGTGCTCATTTTACCCTGGCCTCCTTAGCCCCCGGCTTTGTCTCCCGGTGGCTGGCCAGTGTCTTCTTTTCCGTGGCGAGGGCTTTGTCCCGCGCCCTTTCCTCGGCGATGACCAGCTCGGTCTCCTTGATATCCGATTCAAACTCGGCGCGCATGGCGGTAATCCTGGCCTCAAGGGCGCGGCGCTTTTCTTGTATCTGGCGCTCGCGGGAAGCCGTTCCCTCGTGCCGGACGATACCGGCCGCTTCGTCGGCGGCCATCTGCGCCAGTCGAGCGGTCCCCATAAAAGCGCCTGCCGCCGTGGAGTAGATATCCACCAGCTCTACGCCCTTGTTGCTCATCACGAACTCGCGCACCTGGTTGGAGTGGGCCATGCCGCGTGACTTGACCACTACCAGCGTGCGGTTGCGTTCCAGGTTGCCCTGCACGTTAGCGAGGTGTATCCATGTATCGAAAGCCGACGACAGTCCCACTCCGGTCTGCTCTGTGGCGGCACTCTCGGACATGCTGGTAAACATTGCCGTTATTCCGTGCATCTTGAGAAAATCGACGACGCGCAAAATCATCTGCCTTACCTCGTTAAAGGCACCCAGGGAAATAAAGTCGGTAAGGGCATCCACCACCACGATTTCCGGCTTGTATTTCAGGGCTTCCGCCTGGATGGTAAGCAGGTGTTTTTCCAATCCCTGTTCGGAAACCCGGACGGCATGGAAATGGAGCAGCCCCTTCTTGACCCACGGCTCCAGGTCGATGCCGATGGAAAGCATATTGCGCATAATCTGGTTGGGGGCTTCTTCAAAAGCGTAGTACAGACAACGTTTGCCGCTGCGGCACCCGGCTTGAATCAGACTGGCGGAAAGGCTGGTCTTGCCGGTGCCTACCATACCGGACAACAGGATGGAGCTGCCTTTGATGTAACCCTCGCCGTCGAGCATGGCGTCAAGGCGGGGTACTCCGGAAGTCAACCTTTCGGTAGAGGCGGGGTAATTCAGTCTGACCCCGGTTACAGGCAGGATAGAGATGCCGTTCTCATCGATAATATAAGGAAATTCGTTGGTGCTGTGAGCGGAGCCGCGGTATTTCACGATGCGCAGGCGGCGGGTAGACAGCTCTGCGGTAATGCGGTTGTCCAGGAAGATGACGCAATCGGAGACGTACTCCTCCAACCCATGGCGCGTCAAGGTAGTCTCTCCGCCGCGCTCTCCAGTGACGATGGTGGTCACCCCCTTGTCCTTTAGCCAGCGGAAGAGGCGGCGCAGCTCGGCTCGTATGATGCCGGTGTTGCTCAGCCCGGCGTAAAGGACTTCGATGGTATCCAGCACCACCCGCTTAGCTTTAATTGAATCGATGGCGCTGCCCAGGCGGACGAACAGTCCTTCGAGGTCATATTCCCCGGTCTCCTCGATTTCGCTGCGCTCCACGGATACCTGGTCGATAAGCAGCTTCCCTGAAGCAACCAGGCTCTTGAGGTCGAAGCCGAGAGAGCCGACGTTGGTGGTGAGCTCCTGCTCCGTTTCCTCGAAGCTCATGAATACACCGGGTTCGTTGTACTGGGTTATGCCGCGTACCAGGAACTCCAGGCTCATTAGGGTCTTGCCCGAGCCGGCGCTGCCGTAGACCAGGGTGGGGCGTCCGGTGGGCAGTCCGCCGCCGGTTATCTCATCCAGGCCTTGAATACCGGTGGGAGTCTTGACTAGGATGGGCAAGGCCGTTGCCCGTTTCTTTGAGTCTTTCATTGATACCTCCTAGAATGACCGATGGATATAACACAAAATATTAGTCACATTTTACACGCGGGGGGAAAGGGGAGTCAATTCTTACACGTGGAAGAGCTTCTTTTGCGTTGTCCTTTTGTTTCATCCATCTCCCCGGGGAGGGTGATAAACGTGCTAGTTCTTGAAATTTCACATTATGACTTTTTGTTGGGTACCTTGAAATTGCACAAAAGTCAGGAATGTTTAATACCCTGTATACAAAGATGAATTATTCACCTTGTTACACTTTTTTACGAACGATACTAACTTTAACTTGCTGGCACTTGCTGCAGATCCGGAGGGGCTATATTCGCCTTCTGACATTGTGCGTCGTGTACCGAAGAGTGTTCATTCGCGATTGGGATGCATATAAGTATATACTCTCTTCTCGGTCTGTAAGTCGATAGCAACGGAAGCTGTCCAATTATAGGATGAAAAGAGAACCTCTAGATTTCCTTTGCGTTTATATTCAGTTGGTCTATCATATAGGGGAACGTCATCTGGTTTCGGTTGGTTTTCGTTATCTATGATTATTATTCGAACAACCGGGTGAGCACGTCATCCAGACTATTATCGACAGAAGCTAGATACTGGATATCTTTGGTGTTTAGCCATAGTTCAGGCTTGTTATTATAGTCGAATCTGACCTGCCTGGCTTCTTCCAAGGTAAATATCATAGTATATTTTATTGAATAAGGAACTCTTACCCCCGGCCCAATTTGTTTTTCCAATTTGGACTCTTCAAGCAAACGTACTATTTCGTCGAAGACTGCATTGTCAGGTTGAAGGATTTGCTGATCAGCATAAACGTTATGAATACGGAGTTCTTGCGCTGACGAAAGGTGTGATATGGTGTCTGAATATACATTGCCGCTTGAGCAACCGATTACCAGGGTTGCGATAATCGTAGTTAACGCCAATAATAGTCTCGACGCCATGATATAAAATTTCAAAGCAACGCCGCCGATTAATTCATTCTTCCTGCTATTGGTCTCTCTTTACAGCATCAACCATGCCTATGAAGTGTTCTACTACACCGGGGTTATAATTGTTGATAGAATCACCCTCTCCAGGTTGGGGTCCCCTATTGTTACTATATCTTGTTTCGATATAGCGCTGTTATCATTCCTTGATTACGTAGTCTCCTGAATTATTATTGATATTTGGATGTTTTATTGTTGAAAACCACCAAGAAATAATCAATGTGATCCCTGCAATTAGGAATGGCATCCCCACTATTAACCATGAAAGAATACTCATGTATATTATAATGATAAAGAGAACGCCTAAAGAAACTAGAAGAAAAAGGCAGCCTGCAATCAATTCATTTCGGTATGCCAAGAATATACTGATTAACACAATTACCATTGTTATTACATATAAATGAGTCCCGAAGTCAATTGACATATTGCCTGCGAAGAAAGTAGCGTAAGTTAACCAAGTTACAAATAATAACGTACTAATAGTACCAACAACTCGTCCGATTATTCTAGTTACTTTCGCTATCTGGATATGATTACGATTCATCATGACTATTACTACAATAGACTAATCAATCAGCCTTATGGCTTTCTCAAATTAGTTTTCGTTATATTATCATCAAAATGATTCATCTACAGCATTTACCCAGCCGATAAATTGTGCAACGCGAAAATCTTGATGAGGCGTGCATGGGAAACAAATGCTATTTTGTTGGAATCTTAAGCGGAATGCCCTCAGTTTGCTGGAAATAGACTACCTTACCTGAATCCAGGTCCACCCCGACTGTCCATCCATATATAGGATACCCCCCTGAGGAATAGTACCGCGGGATAATATTGATAATCCGGGAATCCTTCATCAGGAACTGTACCGCGTACTAAATCTTGATAATAAACATCATAAGTTATAAAATTGTCACCGGTGTATCCCAACCATAATGTTACATTGCCCCGGTGCGACGCAGGTACCGCAGTTTCACAGAGAGCAATAGAAACACCGTCGGTTATTTTGAGTATTTTATTTATTTCGTCTTGTGTTAGTAAACGCGGCTGTGCTACACCGGGCGGTAGTTTCTGTTCCAGTCCCTGGTCTGCGGAAAATATCCATCCTATACTTGGCCAATATGCAGTCGGTGATGATCCTGTTGGCACTGGTGACGCCGGCGAGTTGGTATTGCTGTTGACGGTGTTGGTAGCGGTGTGGAATGGTCAGATCCGGCACACCCGGCAAGAGGAAGCAAGATAGTAATCACAGCTAGAAACCACAACCTGCACATCAGCTACCTCTCTATTCTGTAAATATTTTAGCGAAGGATTGATCAAGGCCTTGTCTTAATAGCCCCACGAATCCCTCGTAATCCCATTAAGTGAAATATCTGTCGCCACCGCTGGGGATGTCTTAACGTGTAATAACCCGTAATCCTACGCGAGGACCGGACTTTCTGGCACGAGAAAAATAACCAATAGTATAGCTGAAACCAAACTCAAAAGAAGAAACTTCCAACCTCGAGGAACTTTTAACCGTTTCATTGAGTCTGCCCTCCTCGTTCGATTAAATGAATACGAAGATACGAACCATTTTCATTATCATTCCAGCACATACTAGCTTACTCTTAGGTAAATATATATCCCGTTAACGTAATTGTCAATAGGTTTAGCAAGGAGTCCGAAATGGGTGATCTTTGCCTTGCACGAAAAGATGAATTGTGCATTATGCTCCTCTCCATCGAATTATTAAAAATAGTTCCTGATTAGATCATCATTATTGTGTTCATTGACAGATTTCTGCAGAAAAAAATGCTTCAAATTCTCTATGGCAAAAGTCAAAGTCTATAGATTCATTGCCAGGGTCAAAATAATAATCCACCAATTTATTTAGGATAGATTCATTCAAATTAGCAATTAGTTCTTTATCACGTCGATTATCTAACGGGATTAAGTTCCTATTGAAAACGTGAGGGGCCTCGATGTTCATCAATTCACCTAGGTCTTTTATGAGAAGTATCAATTCAGAACGAAAGCTTCATTCGAATATCAACACTGGAAGAACCCGCGAATGATAATCTTGGTTTGAGTTTATTACCCTTATGATTTCCTAGGATCGGGAAAAACCGCTTGAATTGAATATTACGAAAAGGAACAGTGATGTTCTTGTAGTATTTCCCAAAATTGCCTTCGTAAGCGACTGGACGAGCTCTTCTATAAAATCTTTGGCTGGCTAAGACGTCACCGATAATTCCTCTTTCTGAAACTGATACAATTTTATTAACATCCGGATCGAAAACAGATTCCAGGATGGATATACCGAAAGAATAATCGATTAAGCCAGAGATATGAGTTGCTCCAGAACCGTTACACAAAGCAAAAACATATTTTTGTCCTGCTGTCGATTTACATTGCACCAACATGATGAAGTCAAATCTGAGGAAACTATCTATCCTATCTCTATTTAAGATATATGGTTTTATCATTCCTACCCAATCAGGATAAGCAAGATTTTGTCTCGAAAAAGCATGGATTTCAACCGCTTGTCTCTCTTGAATTACCAAACCGGTTTGGTGGAACTCGAGGCGAAAATAATGCTTATCCTCTGTAATATAAGTTATTACGTGATCAAAACTAATATCATCACGTATACGGTAGATTCGCATACTTGCTGTGCCTGTCACAACTTACCTCTTTGCCTCTCATTATCTCAGAATTAACTGTAAGTGAATTATTACACTAAATGTAAATGCACGCAATACGATGGATATAGAGAAAAGATACTTATTTCTTAATTTGAATGTGAAACATCACACATAACTGACATTTGGGTAATCAATCTCCATCCAACAAAAATACAAATTGAGATATTTCCAGAAATAGCTACTTTTCACCCTCCCACCGGGGACTGGGGAACAAAACAAATAATCAGAAAGCCAAGCTATAATGGCTTATAATCATGAATAAACGAACTGGAGTCTACACTTGACTACTGCTAATGTCACAGTTATATTTTGAGCGTACTCAGGTTAATTGAGGGAAAATGTGAAGAAAGATAATCTCAAACGCCCGAAGATTCATATGGTTCATGTACGTCTGACGGAAGAACTGCAAAAGAGGCTTCGTATTCGTGCCGCTGAAAACGACACTACCCTTCAGGACTGGGTGGCGATAGCAGTCGAGAACGAGCTTGATCGTCAGAACCACAAAAAGGGCAAGGGGGGCTGTTTGAAAGAGAACACACGGCTCGCTGATAATGCAGGCACAAGTGACGAAGAAAGGAGCGTGTGCTGATGAAGTGGCACAATCTTACTATTGAGGAGACTCTGAAAGAACTTGACGCTTCGCGCACCGGCCTTTCCAAAGAAAAGGCAAAGGAGCGATTGCATCAATACGGCCCGAACGAATTGACGGCAAAGGGTAAAACTCCAGCTGCCCTCGTCTTTCTACGCCAGTTTGCCAGCCCTCTCATCTATATATTGCTGGCTGCCGCCCTGATTGAGTTCTTTGTCATGCATAAACCTACCGACGCCTCGGTTATTCTCGCCGTAGTCTTCCTCAACGCTATTATCGGTTTTGTGCAGGAAAGCCGGGCGGAGCGGGCGATGGAAGCACTCAAACGGCTGGCTGTTCCCCAGGCGAAGGTACTGAGAGCAGGTACTGTTATTCAGGCTCCCGCCAGGCAACTCGTCCCTGGTGACATCATCGTACTTGAGGCAGGCGACAAGATTCCCGTTGATGCCCGTTTGATTGAAGCGGCAAGTCTATCAGTGGATGAGTCCATCCTCACCGGAGAATCCGTCCCGGTCGAGAAATTTACCGGCGCTATTGAGGGTGAGGCAACGATAGCGGATATGGGCAATATGGCACACATGGGCTGCGCTGTAGTCAACGGGCGTGGAGTAGCTGTAGTCACAGCTACCGGCATGAATACCGAGATTGGCAAGATTACCGGCCAGATACAAGAAGTCAAGCCCCCACCCACGCCACTTCAGCGCAATGTTTCCAGGCTGGGGCGCTATATCGGCATCCTGGTACTCGGCGTTATCGGGGTACTCATTGTCATTGGATTGGCTAAGGGTTACAGCTTGGAAGAGATGTTCACCCTGGCGATTGCCGCCGCTGTTTCCGCCATTCCGGAAGGTCTCCCTGTCATGGTGACTGTAGTCCTAGCTTTAGGGATGAGACGGATGGCAAAGAGGCATGCCCTTATCCGGAAACTGACCGCGGTGGAGACAATGGGCGCCGTTACCGCCATATGCTCGGACAAGACCGGCACCCTAACCGAAAGTGAGATGACGCTGCGCCAGGTATATCTTTCCGGCAGAACGATAGAAATCACCGGGGCCGGCTACCGTCCCGAGGGAGAGTTTCTAGAAAACAGTCAAAAATTTGATCCTCAGAAGGATGAAGGCTTTCTCCTGGCGCTCAGAATCAGCGCCCTGTGTAATGACTCTACGCTGAAATCAGATGGTGCTAAACATCAAATTCTTGGTGATCCCACTGAAGGAGCCTTACTGGTAGCAGCTATCAAGGCAGGACTGAATCAAAAGGCATTACAGGAGGAGCAACCACGCCTGGCCGAACTGCCCTTCACGAGCGAAAAGCGCTACATGGCCACGCTTCACCCCAGTAAGGATGGCAAAGCAATAACTTACGTGAAGGGGTCGGTAGACAATGTGATGGCAATGAGCCGGCAGATACTCGTAAACAGCACAGTTCAAAAACTGACTCCCGAGAAAATGGCTGAAATTGAAGATAAGAACGTGGAGATGGCATCGAAGGCGCTGCGGGTGATGGCGCTAGCCTATGCTGAAAGCTCTCCTACCCCGGAGCAGCTCTCTCATGAGCATCTTGATGGTACTCTGACCCTGGTTGCCCTGGTGGGGATGATTGACCCACCCCGGCAAGAGGCCAAGAAGGCAATTGCCGACTGTAAACGCGCCGGCATCAGGGTAATGATGATAACCGGGGACCAGAAAGTCACGGCGGTGGCCATTGCCGAAGAACTCGGCCTCCCGCCGGGCGAAGCAGTGACGGGACTAGAACTGGGGCGGATGAGCGATGAAGAACTCACTGCCAGGATAGATAGCATCTCTGTCTTTGCCCGTGTTGAGCCTATCCACAAGCTGAGAATAGTTAATGCCATGAAGTTAAAAGGCTACACTGTCGCTGTGACCGGAGATGGAGTGAATGATGGTCCGGCGCTGAAAGCAGCCGATATCGGGATAGCCATGGGCATTAAAGGCACCGATGTAGCCCGCGAAGCTGCGGATATGGTGCTGACCGACGATAACTTTGCCTCCATAGTTGCGGCTGTGGAAGAGGGCAGAGTTATTTTCAGCAACATCCGCCGTTCTGTTTTCTATCTCTTGAGCACCAATATGGGTGAGCTGATTACCTTGATAATCGCTATTGTGGCCGGCATTCCCTTTCCCGTAGTCGCTGTCCAGATTCTCTGGATCAATCTGGTCACTGATGGCATTTTTACCATACCGCTGGGCGTGGAGACCAAACACAGTAATGTCCTTGAAGATCCGCCGCGGCGTAAAAACGCGGGGATCGTCTATAGCGGGATGTTGTGGAGAATTATCTTCATCGCCCTGTTCATGTCAATTGGGACATTCTTTGTCTTCAAATGGGAGTTGCCGAGGGTTGGATTGGACGAAGCCCGAACAATCGCCTTCTCCATGCTGGTAGCTTTCCAGTGGTTCAACGCCCTGAACGCCCGTTCCGACCAACAATCAATTTTCAAGCTGGGTTTGCTTAGCAATCGGTTACTACTTGGCGGGTTAGGGTTGGCTGTCATTCTGCAGGCAATGGTTATCTATATCCCGCCATTCCAGAAGCTATTCTACACTGTGCCTTTATCTCTTGGAGACTGGGGAGTCGTTGTTTTGATTGCGGGTAGTATCTTTGTCATTGAAGAGCTGCGCAAGTTGATAGCGCCGCGTATCTTTAACCGGGGGAAATAGAACCACAGCTATGTTAGCCGGATTATCTTCATGGTCTGGAGGATTGGTATGAAAAAGATAGCCATATTAACCAGCGGCGGTGACGCACCGGGCATGAATGCCTGCATCAGAGCCGCAGTGAGGGCAGCTCTAGCCCATGACCTGGAGATTGTTGGCATCAAGTGGGGCTATGCAGGACTCATGAACGGGGAAATCGTACCCCTCGACAGGAGGTCTATAGCCAACATTATCCACCATGGAGGGACCATACTTGGCACGGCACGTTCCGAAGAGTTCAGGACTGAAAACGGGCGAATGAAGGCTATAAACGTCCTGCAACAGAAGAACATCGAGGGGCTTATCCTCATTGGTGGCGATGGTACTTTTAGAGGCGGCACGCTGCTGTCCCGGGAAAGCGGTATCAGCGTGGTGGGAGTACCCGGCACGATAGATAACGATTGCTATGGCACGGATTACACTATAGGTTTTGATACTGCCGTCAATACGGCGGTAGAAGCTATCGACCGTATTCGGGATACAGCCACGGCTCACGATCGCCTCTTTTTTGTGGAAGTAATGGGACGTCATACGGGGTTCATCGCGCTGGAAAGCGGGATTGCCGGAGGCGCCGAGGAGTTGCTCATCCCGGAGGTTCCCATGGGTAGCGACGAACTCTGCGAGCGTCTGGAGAAGTATTTCAAGGGTGGTAAGAAGAGCGCCATCGTTGTGGTATCCGAGGCTGAGCACCCGGGAGTCACTTTCCGAATATCCAGAGAGGTAAAGGAGAAAGCCGGGTTTGACTCCAGGGTCTGTATCCTGGGTCATATCCAGCGCGGAGGCGCCCCGTCCGCCCGTGACCGGGTCCTCGCCAGCAGACTGGGGGCGGCAGCGGTGAAAGCATTGCTGGATAACAGGGGTGGCTATATGATTGGAGAGATAAACCGGGAGATAGCCTACACACCTCTTAAAGAAACCTGGGAAAAACAAAATTCATTGCATCCGGGCCTCATTGATTTGCTGCATATTCTCTCCGGGTGAACTCCAATAATTAGTAACGACTGATAAGTTAAAATGGGGTAGCGAGAGTGGCCGATTCGAGATTGAGCACGAAGGCTTGTACCGGGAAACGGGGAAAATCAGGAAACAAAGAGGAAACATCCACTATGAAGCAACCAGGATATCTAAAAAGGCGAACTAAAATAGTATGTACCATTGGCCCGGCTACTGGCTCGGCGTCTGTTATC
>Ga0209706_10002386_pt1 | contig 10419 bp, 9 predicted proteins | sample PPLLaktember2015_6_FD_187263 | JGI IMG/M metagenome (GOLD analysis project Ga0209706, IMG submission 187263) | Freshwater sediment microbial communities from Prairie Pothole Lake near Jamestown, North Dakota, USA - PPLs Lake P8 Core (1) Depth... | ecosystem: Environmental > Aquatic > Freshwater...
CAGGTTAGGACGCTGAAGCTTTCAAAGCCGACATCCAAAAATAGCTAACCTGCAGTGGCATTATTAGAATTATATTTGCTATAACCAAACTCGCAACTCTTGAATTTCAGACCAAAAAGCGCAGGGACATTTGAACTGGCTGCGTTAGCCGTCTCCGCAATTGCGAAATTCATTGTGATGGATTGGCTCGAAATGAGAGCATTTTACATCACTTCTTCAAGTTTATTCTGGTTATGGTATGTTTATTACCGTTACAAGCGCGACAAAACCATTCTGAAATACTGGGGGTTTAAAAAGTCAGATTTCTATGAATCCTGGAAAATATTGCTCCCTTTCTTTATTTTAAGCTCAACCCTCGCCGTTTTATACGCCAGGAATAACGGTATTCCTGTTTTCCAACTGAAAATTATCCCGGTACTTGTTCTTTACCCGGTATGGGGACTGATCCAGCAATTTATTTTTCTTTGTATCATTGCGCTTAACCTTAAGCAATTAAGGTTCTTTTCAGAAAATAAAGGTGCTTTGTTTCTGCTGGTTTCTTTCCTTTTTAGTTTAATCCATTATCCCGATTATTTTCTTATGGGAATAACATTCGTTATGGAACTAGTTTTTCTGCTATCCTTCTGGAAATGGAGAAATTTATGGGCAATAGGCATAGCACATGGAATAATGGCCACTTTTTTGCTTCACTATGTTTTCGGTCGGGATTTGTGGCAGGAACTTTTTGCCTGGTTTTAAATATGGAAAAACCTCCTGAGTTCGGCTCCTTTCTTCAGCCTGTGATGAAAGTACATCAATATACCTGCTATGACGAGCATGCATACCATGACAATCAGGCTCCAGCTAAGTTTAATCCGGCCCTGAAAATAGCGGGATACACATAGCTCAATCCACATGCTCAGGAGACCTGTTGCCATAAATATATAACCCAGCATATTAAACCCATGCTGGGAGTTCTTACGGAATAGTATAGCAATTAAATAGATGGCCAGGTAGAGCGAAAGCAGCAAGGGAACACCAAGTTGAGTGCCCCACCCCATCTTATTGCTGTAAATATCAAGCAGTATAATCAGCAGCGATGTGGTTATAAAACTGCCACACAGAAGCAGCAGCATCTTATGCCGAAGGAATGAAAAAAGGGTAATATTTACGAATAACAGCAGGCAAGCTGTAATGGTATATTTTGACCAGCTTATCAGTCCGGTACTTATCAGATCGATTATCATGGTAACCAGAATGCCCGACAATAGCACGATGACGGAGATCTCCCAGAACAGTTTTCGCTTTTGCCTTTTCGATAACCTGCCATAACCGGTAAGGGTTCTGAGGTCAGCCGTTTCAGGTTCTATTGACTCAGAATTCCCAGCTGATCCGGTTTCAGAATAGAGGCATAGTGGACAAACGGTAAGGTTCTCTTCAAAATCGACACCACATCGGGGACAGGTTTTCATATTCTTTAATAGTTCATTAATTTCACTGAAGTACCCTGGCTGGTAAGAAAACGTATGAATTTCATTTCCAGTAAATTCGACGTTGAAATATTCCCGAAGCATACTGTCAGCTGATCTTTAAAGCCTATTACTCCACAATTCACCTTTAGTTTTTTATTAGGAGGGGGTGGAATAAATACCAGGTTCCTGATCTTTCCGCTGAACGTATCGGGAAGCCTGTTATCGCCAAGGTTTGTTATTACGCCACTATACTGGTTGGCACCCTGGGTGTAATACTTTAGATGGAGGATCAGATCTTTCAGTATTAAGGGTATTCCTCTGACGAAAGGATTTTTCTCACTTCCCACGTTCCTTGTTATGATTTTGTTTATCAGTTTTCTGTCTGTCTCAAGCTTCATTTTATAATGCACAATCTTATTGATTTCCTCAAAGGTGTATTTTCCCAGACGGAGATCAATTTCGGGAAGAACGAAAAGAGAGAAGTTCCTCAGGGACTGAGTGGCATAAATTTTTCTAAGGTTTACAGGAACCTGTATGCGTAACATCCTGTTTGTGCGTATGCGTTTGTACCCGGGCAATTCATTCTGAATTTCCTGAAGCACAAAAAGATAAACAGAGACCAGGTAATTTGTTACAGATACTGCCTGTTCTGCTGCCCGTTGTTTGATCTCAAGTAAGGAAAGGGTAAAAATCAAGGTACTGAAGCGTGGCTTCTTTTTCAACTGGAACGGTAAATGAAATGCCCTGGTAAATTTGATTACCGGTGGAATTTCAGATTTGAAATACCGGTTATAAGCATCTTCGTATTCCTGTTGGTTAATGTTCGAATTGAGTTGAAAATCAGGTGCTTGTTCCATGGGGATTCCCCCTTCGGAAAAATAAGCTGTAAGCAATGCATTTAAAAATTGTTTTCCGCCTGTCCCGTCAGTTATAACGTGAGAAAATTCCACGCTGATAAGGTTTTTTATAGCCAGAACCCTGAACAGGATTGGACTTGTATAAAATGACGACCGGAAGGCCCGGCAAAGCCCTTTGTTATCAGCAACCGGAACTACCGGTTGATTCACATGCTCAAGATAATACCAGAAAAATCCTTTTTTAAGACAAACCCTGAAATAGGGAAACCGCTCTTCAACTCTGTGGATGGCTGATTGCAACCATGTATAGTTTACGTTGTTATTCAAAATTGCAGATAACCGGAAAACTGTGGTATGTTCTTCAGTTGTAACTGCAGGGAATATTTTTGCAGCATTATCCAGAGGTACCCAAGTGAAAGACATAGAATAGAATAGACAAAGGTCAAAGTTGGCATATAATTTGAAACAAATAATAAAAAACCTTCTATATGAAAAAGAAATTGTTTTTTTATTCAGCCTCCCTGCTCTTTTTCCTGCTCCCCTCGTGTTCCAATGCCCAATTTCTTAAAAAAGTATCAAAAGCCTTAGAAGGTAAATCTACAGGCAGTTTTACTGAAGGTGAAGCTGCTCAGGCTATTAAAGAAGCCTTAATAAAAGGTACCGGGGAAAGTGTTGAAATTGTTTCAATTGTCGACGGGTATTTTGGCAATCCTGAAATCAAAATACCTTTCCCGCCTGAAGCGGCCAACATTGAATCCCGATTGAGATCCGTGGGACTTGGCAGTGAAGTTGACAAAGCTGTTTTATCGATTAACCGTGCTGCCGAAGATGCAGCCAGGGAGGCAAAACCCATATTTATTGCCGCAGTGAAAGGGATGAGCATAAGCCATGCCATTGCCATCGTTCGCGGAAATGACAATGCGGCAACAGAGTATCTGAGCCGCACCACAACACCTGAACTAAAGTTAAAATTTGAACCTGTAATTCAAAACTCGCTTGATAAGGTAAATGCAACCAAATACTGGACCGACCTTATCAATGCATATAATCGCATACCGTTTGTTCAGAAGATGAATCCTGATCTGTCTGATTATGTAACAGAAAGGGCCATTGACGGACTCTTTGTAATGATTGCCAGAGAAGAACTCAAGATCAGGAAAGATCCCGTGGCCCGCACAACCGAATTGCTGAAGAAAGTGTTCGGCACTAAATAAAAAAAGGCCGCTAAATTGGCGGCCTCAATGCTTACTGTATACTGTGATATACTTTTAGCTCAGTTTTACATTTACTGCATTCAAACCCTTACGGCCCTGCTGTAATTCAAAAGTTACATCATCGTCTTCATTGACACTGTCAATAAGCCCGCTAACATGAACAAAATGCTCTTCTCCCGTCTTGTTATCCTTGATGAATCCAAAACCCTTTGAAGAATTGAAAAATTTAACTTTTCCTTCTTTCATAAAAATAAAATAATAAAATAAAATAATAAAAATAATTAGCTGCAAAGATAAATTAAAAACCCGGCATTTGACTAAAATTTTTAAATAAAGAATTTACCGTGCATATAATTCTACCTGATTGTGTATAAAGGAGTAGACTTCTGAACTCCTTATTTGTTTATCTTTATTTCCTATTTCGGAGGTAAATGATAAGACATTCCCTGTGGAGAACAAAATCGCTGCAAAGCATTCTGCAGGAACAGGAAAATAATGCGGCTGCAGGGTTCGTTCTAAAGAGATCGTTAAGCGTAAGAGATCTGACTGCATTTGGAATTGCCGCAATAGTGGGAGCCGGTATTTTCTCAACCATCGGCAATGCCGCAGTCAACGGCGGACCCGCCATAAGCGTACTTTTCATTTTTACTGCAGTTGCCTGCGGTTTTTCGGCGCTGTGTTATGCTGAATTCGCTTCGAAGATCCCGGTTGCAGGCAGCGCATATACTTATGCCTACTATTCCCTGGGAGAGTTGATTGCCTGGATAATCGGATGGGATCTTCTGTTGGAATATGCAATAGGCAATATTGCCTGTGCCATTTCGTGGTCGGATTATTTCACTGAGTTTATAAAGGGCTTTGGCTGGCATTTTCCCGATTATCTGGCCATGGACTATTTCAGCGCCCTCAGGGCACATAAACTTTTAGCATCAGGGGCCGACCCGTCAGTTTTGACGGAAACAGTCAGGCAGGCTGGTGCAGCCTGGACGAGCGCTCCTTCAGTCGGGAACCTGAAATTGATCGCTGATCTGCCTGCCCTTTTCATAGTAGTTGTAATTACCTATATTGTTTTTATCGGAATAAGAGAATCACGGACCGCGAACAACATCATGGTTGCCATTAAGCTCTTTGTGGTTTTTGGAGTAATCGTGACCGGATCGTTTTATGTACATCCTGAAAACTGGAGCCCTTTTGCTCCGGAAGGCGTGGCGGGTGTACTAAAGGGCGTAAGCGCCGTATTCTTTGCCTTTATAGGATTTGATGCCATTTCTACTACTGCCGAGGAATGTAAGAATCCTACCCGTGACCTGCCCAGGGCAATCTTTTATTCCCTGGCCATTTGCACTGTACTATATGTTCTGATTGCCCTGGTGCTGACCGGAATGGTAAGTTACAAGGAACTGGGAGTAGGCGACCCGCTGGCATTTGTATTTAAAAAGGTCGGGCTCGACTGGGTTAGCGGCGTTATTGCATTTACCGCTCTGATCGCCATGGCAGGTGTTATCCTGATATTTCAGCTCGGACAACCAAGGATATGGATGAGTATGAGCAGGGACGGGCTGCTGCCAAAAGCATTTTCCAGGATTCATCCTAAGTTTAAGACCCCGTCATTTGCCACTATAGTCACAGGATTTGTAGTCGCCGTACCTGCACTGTTCATGAACCTCACCGAAGTAACAGATCTGACGAGCATAGGAACCCTGTTTGCATTTGTGGTTGTATGCGGCGGATTGCTTGTTTTACAACAAAAAGATAAGGTTGCCGGCAGCAGTCGCTATAATGTTCCCTACATTAACGGAAAATACCTCATACCTGCCTTGGTAGTTCTGGCAATAATTTTAAATCTTCGATTCAACCTGGAATACTGGGTTGATTTTTTTACCTATGATATGAATTTGCAGGGCTTTTTTCGAAAACTACCCATGATGATATTCATGACAACATGTGTTGTGCTTTCATGGATCAGTTATAAAAAGAAGTTATCGCTAATACCGGTTCTGGGATTGCTTTGTTGTTTGTTTCTGATGACCACGCTTGGTCATTCCAACTGGCTGAGATTTCTTATCTGGCTGGCAACAGGCCTGGCCGTATATTTTGCCTTCAGCAGGAAGAACAGTAAATTAAATCAAGCCACTAATACTCACGGTATTCAGGTGCCGTAATAACGAGATAACCTAAGATAAACAGTGAGATTGCCGGGATCAAAACAAGGAGTAAAGTAGCCATAGTCATAGATATTTATCCGTTTCAAATTTACTTCGTACCAAATATACGTATTTTCGTCAAAGAAAGTTGATAGTTCGTCAAAGATTTTTAAAGATTCCAGTAAAAAATTGTTAATAACTTTGATACTGATTGATTATCAGTTAAATAATAAAAGTTTGGATTACACTTATTCCTTTTCCGCTGAGTTTCTTATCATTCCGAAAAGGTTTTCGAAATTGCCACGGGTTTCTTCGTCAAAGTCGCTGAACTGAATATTTTCTTCCTTTATCCGTGAATGGAAATCGCTTACCAGGATAACTCTGGAGAGTTTGTTAACTTCAACGTATTCCGAGTTTTTAACGGTAATTCCAACGCGTTGCTTCAGGATAAACCTTTTAAAATCGATGGTTGAAAAAAGATCTTCTACCGCTGTAATTCCTTTTATCAATACAAATTTCTTTGATGAGCCGTTAGCAAAGAAGGTAGTGTTATTAAGATAGTCTGAGAGCTGATTATTAATAATATTGTCCATCATTATCAACCCGAAACTGATTTTCCAGCCGAAAAGCATATTAGCCAGGGTGGGAATCAGATCGGCTCCGGAAGCAGGAATATAGTGTACGGGAATATCAAAACCATAAAGCATGGACATAGCTTCCAGGTAGTAAAAGGTTACAGAGTCCTCTACGATAAAATTGTTCTTCGGAAATACAAACTGGCGATCGTTCAATCGTGTACCCATTAAGGCATAAACCGGCGAAAGTGTATCCGTGGATGCTTCACTCAAACTGTGTGAGTCGAGTACAATAGTCTCACTGTTTTCGTCGGTATCCTTTGACCGTTGAACGGCTATGATTCTGTAAAGTTTTTTCAGGTCGATGAGGTTGGGTGAATGTGTGCTATATACGATCTGAATTTTTTGCCGCAAATCCTCAAATACTTTCAGCACATCCTCCTGCGCCCTGGCATGGAGGCTTAAGCCAGGTTCGTCGATCAGCATTACACGGTCGACTGTATTGGACTTGGCCGTTGCTTTTAGTTCCAGATAAAATGAAAGAAACCAACGGACACCCCTGCTCCTTTGCTTCGGGTAAAGCCTCTCCTGCTTGTCTTTTACCCAGAATTCGAGATAAGGTTTTCCACTTTTTTCGGGCACGGAATTATCATAGTGCTCCAGTTCGAAGTTGATGCGTATTTTATCGTCTTTTCCGAGACTTTGCCGCCAGTAATCCTGAAAGTCGACCGTTATCTCGCTATTCAGGTTTTCGATTTTCTGCTTAAGTATACGGTGATTCTCCTCACGGAAGAAATTGGCATTTAGTCCGGCAACAAACAGGAAATTCCGTGCTGCCTTATACCCTTCGGCATGACTATTCTCATTAAGGAGATCGTCCAGGTCAATTTTATTCGGAAGAAGACTGCTGAAGTCCTCAAAAAACTCAAACATCGGAATGTGGTTCCATATGGCCAATCCCAATGACTCTGGTGTTGCATAACCCGATTCAAGCTCAAATTCCGTAATTGCTTCCCTGCCGGCATCTTTACTGTTCATGCCGGAAAGCATTTTATCAGCAATTTTCCGGTTTTTGGATAATTCTTTATTTAAATCATTTAATTCGTCATTTAAACGTGCCAGGGCAGCCTTAAGCTGATCGAGACGTTTAGTCTGGTTTCGGGCTTCACGTTCGCCTCTACTGATCCTTATCTGAAATTCTATATCACGAAGCTGATCAGCTTTTTCCTTTAATTCACAATTAATATCCCGGATTCTCAGTGACTGATCGCTGAACAAGCGGCAAATGCCCAGTTTCTCGGCAATTTCCTTTACCATGTTCTTTTTTTCTTCAAGCCGGCTGAGTTTTTCTTTCAGAACGGTTTCCGAATTCAATAGCTCCTGTTCCGCATTCTCAAGTTCCTGGCTTGCTGAAAACCCGGCATCAGGGTTTTTAACTTTAGATATACTGCGTTTTAATGCATCAACCCTGTTATAAATCTGGTTTATCTCATGACGGGCAGCGCCAGCTTCATTTTCAGCTGTTTGTGCCTCTCGAATTGCAATATCAGCTAAACGGGTAAGCTCGGGTATTGAAGATATTATTTTATCTGAGCTGGCTAACTTATTATTTTCAAGATTGTTAAAAAATTCAGTTATTTCATCTTCCGCAAGGGTTACCACATTTTGCCGTGAGTTGAGCCATTTCCGTGTAATAGAAACCTCATTCCGGGATGCAATATCAGGTTGCAATTCAGCTGGTAATGCGGATAATTCCACATAATTACTGAGTGTTTTGTTTTCTTCGAGTGTAAAGGTGCAGGTGATTTCCGGAAAGCTCAGATCGCTTCGCAATACATCATCGGTTATAGATCCTTCATAAAAGCTTTTAAGTGCCTCGAGCACGGAAGTCTTCCCTGATTCATTCTGACCGATCAATGCCGTAATATAATCCGGAGAGAGGAAGCATTTTCGTGAATCAACAATAGAACGGTAGTTTTTAATCTGAAATGCACTGATTTTCATTAGTGGCCTGAAATTTAAATAGATAGATTCAGCCGGACGTCAGGTATCGAAAGCCAAATACTAATACGTCATCAAGCTGCTGCAGGTTGCCTTTCCAGTCATTAAAAGTGCGTTCGATTGCCACTTTTTGATCAGCCATGGGCAGACTGCTTATTTCAAGTAACAGGTCCCTGAATGGTTTATACTTAAATTTTCTGTTCTTCGGCCCCCCGAATTGATCGGCAAAACCATCGGTAAACAGATATATTACATCATTGTGATTAAGTTCATACAGGTGTGTGGTAAAACACAACTCCTCTTCGGCGCCTACACCTACGGGCATCATATCACCGGAAATTTCGATAATGGCGTTGTCCCTTACAATATAAACAGGATTGAAGGCACCGGCAAAGTTCATTACATGTGTTTTAGGATCGATTATACAAAGAGCCAGGTCGATGCCATCCTTGCGCTCTCCATCAATGCCTGTCTGGCACAATGCATCCATCACATGTTCGCGCATCTGGTTAAGAATAGCACCGGCACTTGAAAAGCTTCCGTGGGCAATTATCTCATTCAGAAAGGTAATGCCCAGGATGCTCATCAAGGCTCCCGGTACGCCATGTCCGGTACAGTCGCCTACCCCTATAATAAGTTTTTCATTTCTGCGAGACACATAATAGAAATCACCACTGACCAGATCGCGTGGCTGGTAAAAGATAAAGTAATCAGGAATTAGCCTGTTGATTAATCCTGACGAGGGAAAAATTGCCTGCTGAATGTAACTGGCATACCTCAGGCTTTCTGAAATTTCATTATCCTGGATGATGTGATTCGATTTCATATAAACTTATTGCCCATATTATACTCATTCAGGCTTCGTTTTGTTAGCATTTTTTTAAGTTCTTATAAAACGTGTTCTTAAAGCCCGATAGTATGCAATTGCAGTTGGCGGAAGGATTGAAAGGCCAGGCCGGTATGGTTATCAGAAAGTTAATCCGTTGTTTTTTACCAGGATTATTTCACCGTTGCACGCTTCAATAAGAAGGTTATTCAATTGGTCAGCAACAACGGCAGTAAAATTAATACCCGCAGGAAGCCGGGATGATTTGGGTATGTTGCTGTTTCGGGTGTCGATCCAGATAACCGACTGGTGATCATCGAAAGAGATCAGGGCAACCAACCCGTCTTTATTATCCCTTATGACGGAGGTTACCCGGAAACGGATTTCAGGAAGATCCAGTACTTTCTCTACAAGTGGCTTATTCTCCGTATCTCTGCCTATCAAAATAAGCTTAACTGAGTCTCTCATTGCAAGGAAACTGATAGTATTGGTTCCTGTTAACCGGCAGGCAATGATGCTGTCGGATTCATTGAACCTGTGTTCCCATAACAGATATCCACGCCGGTTGAGTTTAGCGCACCATCCTGTGCCTGCCATAAGCAGGTTGCCGTCGGGGAGTTCTTCCGCATGGATGATGTTACCCCTTCCGGTATAAGTTCTTGCCCATAATTTTTTGCCCTGATCATTCAGAACGGCAACCGAATAAAGATCCTGAAGAGAATCATTAACCAGATAACCACCTACAAGGATTGAACCATCCATTGTTGTTGTCACGGTTCTGATATGCATTCTTCCCAGCTTCCTACTCCAAAGTCTTGATCCATCCGGTGCCAGCTTGAAAATCCATGATTCACGCGATGCGGAATCAGTACCGGTCCATGTATAACCCGCTCCCAAAATTTCATTGCGGTTGTTTATCCTGAGTAAACTGACTTCATCGTTGAAAGGCTCTCCGATATAATTGTTCCACAGCATTTTGCCGTCGCTGTTCACCTTTATGATCCATGCATCTGTATAACCGGTATCACTGCGGAAAACTGTCGAGCCTATAAGGTAATTATTCAGAGTATCCACGGTCAGGCAAGCTGAAATCTCGTCAATTTCCTCACCATCGAAGCTTCTCGCCCATTGAATGTTATTTGATAAAATGGGATGAGCCGAGATAAACCGCATTCCGTTATCCAGTGATTTCAGATTGAAAATGTCGATATATTGTTGACCTTCAGGATATTTACGAATAAACTCGTTATATGCATCAAGCGTTTGAATTTTTTTTGCGTACTCGTACAGCAGTTGTTTCTGCAATTCCCTGGTCTCAAATATTTCAAGCGCATCGGGATATTCAGCCATG
>Ga0209706_10002387_pt1 | contig 10419 bp, 6 predicted proteins | sample PPLLaktember2015_6_FD_187263 | JGI IMG/M metagenome (GOLD analysis project Ga0209706, IMG submission 187263) | Freshwater sediment microbial communities from Prairie Pothole Lake near Jamestown, North Dakota, USA - PPLs Lake P8 Core (1) Depth... | ecosystem: Environmental > Aquatic > Freshwater...
GATGGTATATTGCTGGCTGATTATGGAGAATCCCCATCATTATTCAGGGTACTTGACCGTTACCTGCCCGGCCTTGATCTATATTATTTCATGAACCGGTATGGTGATATCATCCTTTCGAAGGGGTTCATAATAAAAAGCTTTGATTCGGCAGACATCGATACTGAAAAATATCTTCCTTCCGACATACCAGGTGAAATCACGGCCAGTCAGAAAACATCGGAGAACCTTTTTATTGATATCGGAAATCCATCGGAAAGAAATAAACCGGGAAATGTTATCATTTCAGGATACGTTACAACAGATAATACAGGCGAACCGATCGCGGGGGTTACAGTATACAATCAGAAACTTTCGGCAGGCGCGATAACAAATGTTCACGGATTTTATTCACTTTCAATGCCGCGCGGAAGCTATTCAATACAGTATTCCTTTATTGGTCTGAAGGAAAGGAGGATCAATGTTAATCTGTATGGAAATGGTGAGATTGATGTTAAGATGACAAGTGTCCTGATCCCACTGAAGGAAGCCATAGTTTCAGCTCAGAAGAACAGGACAATCCAAAGATTCGAGGTGGGACTGGAAAATATAAGTATTGTTAATCTCCGGCTTTTGCCAACATCACTGGGTGAGTCGGATATAATTAAGAGTGTTCTGTTCGTCCCCGGTGTTAAGGTTGTTGGTGAAGGATCATCGGGTTTCAATGTAAGAGGCGGATCATCCGACCAGAACCTGATTCTTCTCTACGGAGCTCCGTTATTTAATCCAAATCATTTTTTCGGCTTTTTCTCTGCTGTCAATTCCGATATAATCAAAGATGTAGCGCTTTACAAGGGTGGTATCCCGGCCCGTTTTGGAGGCAGGATATCATCGGTAATGGATATAACCCCAAAGGAGGGCAACAGAAAGGAATTCCACGGAAATGCAGGTATAAGTCCTGTTACATCCCACCTGATGCTTGAGGCTCCGATAATTAAGGACAAATGCTCGTTTATCATTACCGGACGCAGTACCTATTCAAATTGGATTTTCCGCCAGATCGAGAATCCCATCCTGCAAAACAGCCTTGCATCTTTTTATGATATCAATGGCAGGATCTCTTATGATTTAGATAAAAGGAACAAGGTTGAACTCTCTTCCTACCTGAGCGATGATGGCTTCAGGTTAAACTCCGACTCTCTTTACAAATACAGGAACAGGATATCATCAGTAAAATGGCGCCATTTCTTTAATAACAGGTTCTTCTCAGAATTTTCGTATAACAGCAGCAGGTATAAATACAGCATTACCAGTGACAGGGTAGCTGAGGATGCATTCAATCTGGAGCACTCAATCAACAGCTCCGGGTTAAAAGCTGATTTCACGCTGTATCCCGAGGGGAGAAGCGAACTTAATTTCGGAGCTGATTTGAACATGTATTCACTTGAACCGGGGAATTATCTTCCATATGGCGATTCGTCCCTTGTGGTTCCACAGAGGATTATGAAGGAAAAGGCAATGGAAGCTGCTGTTTATTTCGAAGAAAGGTATGTATTGACGAGCTACCTTTCGGTTAATGCAGGGCTCAGGTTTTCCTCATTCTTTGCCCTTGGGCCGGCAAATATATTGCTGTATGATCCGGAATTGCCAATGAGTATCTCTACAGTGACCGACACTCTCAGGATAGCTGCGAACAGGCTGGCAAAAACCTATGCCGGACCAGAATTCCGGTTATCATTGAATTTTAAGTTTTCAGATAACAGCTCTTTGAAGATCAATTACAACAAAACCCGTCAGTATCTGCACCTTCTTACAAATACAACTGCAATTTCACCAACAGATACATGGAAGACCAGCGATTACCACCTGAAACCGCAGGTTGGGGATCAGATAGCAGCCGGATATTACAGGATGCTTTACCGGAATAATATCGAAGCATCTGCCGAGATCTATTTCAAGACCATAAGGAATATGGTGGATTTCAAGGGGGGTGCGAGGCTGATAATGAATGAAAGCATGGAAACGGAGGTCGTAAATGTCAGGGGCAGGGCTTATGGCGTTGAACTGATGATCAGGAGCACGGAAGGCAGGCTGAGGTGGAGTGCAGGCTATACCTGGTCAAGGATCATGATCAGGAGCGTCACTGATTTCAGGGAAGAGCTTATAAACTCAGGAAAATGGTTTCCTGCAAATTATGATAAGCCGCATGACCTGGCTGCAACTTTTAATTATCTTATTTCAAGGCGTTTCAGTTTTTCGGCAAGTTATACATACAATACAGGAAGACCAATCACGTACCCCGTGGGAGTGTATGAGATAGGAGACGTTACAGTACCATTTTACAGCGAAAGGAATAAGTACAGAATACCCGACTATTCACGCCTCGATCTTTCGGTAAGGGTTAGCGGCAGCCTTAAGCAAAAAAAGTTTGGACAGTCAAACTGGACTTTTTCACTCTACAATGTTCTTGGCCGTCAGAATGTTTATTCAGTTTACTTTAAGGAAGTGAACAACAAGGTAAACGGATACAGGTTGTCGGTATTTGCCCAGGCAATACCTTCTGTGACCTATAGTATTGATTTTTAATATGATGAAAAAGCTTTATATTATTTCAATCCTAATAATTTTTATACTGGCAAACGGTTGTGTAACCGAATTTGAGCCTGAAATTACCGAATCGGAACATCTGCTTGTGGTTGAAGGTTTGATTACGGACCAGCACGAAGCCAGCCGTGTTAAATTATCATCATCTACAGTACTGGGCGAATCTTTAACACCCGTACCCGTTTCCGGCGCGCATGTCAGGATCCAGAATGACCTTGGGGAATCCCATATCCTGGCAGAGAAAGAACCGGGCTCTTACTATACAAATCCGGACAGCTTCAGAGGTATTCCGGGTAGAAAATACGCTTTATTCCTCGATACGCCTATGGGAAATTATGCCTCTGACTACTGTGAACTGGTCGGAGTTCCGCCGGTCGACAGCGTTTACTACGAGAAAGAATTCATAAAGTACAATCCGGCGGGCGGGATTGTGGAGGGTTGCCAGATATATCTCGACGCGTATGACCCGTCAGGCAAAACCAGGTATTTCAGATGGGATTACACTGAAACCTGGCTTTTCAGGCTTCCTTATAACGTGCCAAATAATGCCTGCTGGATAACACTGCGGTCGGGCAAAATACTTCTCGCGAATACAGCCTACCTTGCCGAGTCGAAGATAAGCCGGTTTCCCCTTACTAAAATTGGTACTGAGACTGACGACAGGCTGTTAGAAAAATACAGTATCATGATTGATCAGTTTTCACTTAATGAGGATGAATACAGGTACTGGGAAAAGATTGGGAAGATAGCACAGGAATCAGGCGGCTTGTATGATGTAACACCAATGACCATAGAAGGCAACATTCACCCGCTCGATGATCCCGAAGGAAAGGTCCTGGGGTATTTCAGCGTCTCCTCGGTTTCATCGGGAAGATTGTTTATTGATGATATCTTCCAGGGTTACAAGAACCTTTACGCATCGTGCCCGTATGCCACGGTTCCGAAAAACTGGACAATCCCTTATCTCGGTACGCAGTACTGGGTTATTATTGTCAATGAGGATGAACAAACCAAAACTTATACCGACCAGATAAGGTGTGCCGATTGCACAACAAGGGGTACAACTGAGAAGCCTGATTTCTGGCCTGATTTTAAATGAACAGAAGGAACGGATAAAAAATGTTAACTGTAAGAGCCATTTTGCAACTTCTTTTATCAGCCTGCCTGCCAATGATGGTTTGCAGTCAGCAAAACAGTTCGCTAATCGAGAGCCCTGCAGGAAAGAACCCCGGCAGGGATGCTTCCCTAATCCGGGAAGACATTTTTATTCATACTGACCGGGATGAGTATGTTGCCGGTGAAAATCTGTGGTATGCAGCATACGTTGTCAACCGGCAGGACACGGAGCCTGGTATTGCAAGCAGAACTGCCTACATCGAGATATTAAACAGCAACAATATCCCGGTCATGCAGAAAACAATCAGTATTGCAGATGGTTCCGGTAACGGGGTTTTCCTGATACCTGATACCCTAAGTTCGGGAGCTTACATATTAAGGGCTTACACCAATCTCATGAAGAATTTTCCTCCGGATCAGTGCTTCATGAAATGTATATTCATCTACAATACATTCGGGAATAATAAATTCAGGATTGTTTCTGCATACGGCAGACAGCCGGTACCGGGGCTGATTTTCATACCAGCCTTTAAGAACTCAAGAAACGCAAATTTTATATCAGGTAATCCGGAGGAAAAGATCAGAATTGAAGCTCCGGCCACGGTTAGGCAGAGAGAAAAAATAACCGTTGGGATAAACCTGGATAAATCGTTGGTTTCAGGAGACATGAAGCCTAATCTGAGCATTTCTGTTTCGCCTGAGACAAATTGGGGAGACTCAATGGAAATCAGCGGGTATTTATCAGCTGTGAGATCTGAGGCGTCTGATCAGGCGTCAGCCGGCAAGTCGGGAATCCGGGATTATATGAATAAAACTGAGGAGGAAGGCCGCTATCTGAGCGGGAGAATAATCAATAAGAATCAAAAGAATAGCCGGGAGAATATGGTTGTGCTGCTCTCGATTCCAGGAAAGGAAGCCTTTTTCCAGTATGCGATAGCAGATAAAGAGGGAAATTTCAGCTTCTATATCGAAAACGATTCTCTTCAAAAGGATCTGGTGATTCAGGTTGCCGGCAATCCGGATGATGACCTCATCAGGTTGAATCCTCCCTACTGGGAAAGCTATGCAGCATTTAATGAAGTTTCGGAGAACAGACTATTTGAAATACCTCCTTATATCCGGGAGTGGAGTGTCAATTACCAGGTTGGAAGGGTGTACGGGATTAAATCAATGATGGTGCAGGTTACTCCGGACAGAGCATTCAAAATACCTTTCAGGTTTTACGGAACGCCTGAATTTGAGCTTAAGATGGCTGATTACATTTTGCTCCCGGATATGAGGGAGGTGTTTTTTGAACTTGTTCCCGGAGTATCATTGAAAACAGGAAGGACAGGCAATTCAATAACTGTTTCAAATCCGCGTGACAATAAAGTTTATGAATCCGATGCAACATTAATGATAGACGGCATAATCATCTCTGATCCCTCTCTGATTGCGGGGATGAATACCGAAATCGTTGAAAGGATTGAGGTTATGAGAACCGAATATATTGCGGGAGGCTACCATTTTTACGGTATTGTGAATGTTATCACAAAAGAAGGGAATTTCAATTCCCTTGATTTGCCAAAGAATGCGGTAAGATTACCATACAGGACATATGATCCGGAAATCAGGTTTATTTTACCTGAATATTCTTCATCAGGAGCAAAAGAGAGCAGGGTGCCTGATTACAGAAATACACTTTACTGGAATCCTAAGGTTGAACCTGATCCGGAAGGGAAAGCCAGGGTGGAGTTCTGGTCATCAGATTTCAGATCGGACTTTGAAATAAATATTCAGGGGATAACGGCGGATGGAAAACCATTTTCAGCTAAGAAAATATTACGGGTTGAATAAATTGGTTAATTGTCTTTACAGCCGGTGCTTTCCAAAAGTCCTTTGTGTACTTTATTTAAACCAATCAGGTAATTGATGCGATCTGATCCTTTACATTGTCGGGGTCAAAAACTTTTTTCCAGTCATCTTTTATAAATTCTTTAAGTCCTCTTTGCAGGGCCTTGTTGGCTGCATCCGAGAAGACGGCGCCTGGCAGCTCGTTGAAAAGCACTGCCATCTGGATACGCAGGTGGCCGAGAAGGAAGTCGCGTGCTGCATCAGCCGGAACACCCCTTTTTATTACTTCCTCAAGACCCTGGCGTATAACATAAATACATGTAGAGGCAAGGGTTTCGACCAGTGCCGGCTCAAGCAGGCCCATCTGTTCAACAGTGATCCGGTGGGATCTCAGTACAGGCGCATAAAAAATACAGGCAAGCTCTTCCCCTTTGATGTAATCCTCTGCTGATCCCCTCATCAGCGCACAAACGATCGACTGCTTAGCGGCAATACCCCCGAAATGATCCTTCATGTTCTCTTCAGCAGGTTCCCAGTTAAAGACCGAAGGGTGGGTGGGATGCGTAATAAAACATCCGACATCGTCCCTGAAATGCAGTTTCCCAGCCAGGGCGGCTGCCGGATCAAGGGTCACCACCAGGGCACCGCTCTTCATGGCCGGGATGATTTCCGAGGAAACTTTTTCCAGTGCTACATCAGGCACTGCCAGTATTACCACATCTGCATCGGGGATACTGTTTTCCGCAGGAGATACTGACACGCCCTTTTCTTTGAGTTTTACGATGCCGGCAGGACTGATCTCCACATACGACATCGCGTAACCGGAATTCTTAAGGTTGTGCGTAAGGCGAAGGCCCATTTTCCCGCCAGCGCCAACTAATGTTACTTTAAGCATTTTATTTGAAGTTTTTGATCATTATTTTTTCCCCTGATTTTGCTGACTCATATGACGCCCATATGAGCCTCACTGTTTCAAGATTATCCTCTCCTGTATTTTCAGCCTTCCCTGTACCCCTGATCGCATCCAGAATATTCCTGTTGATATGAATTCCGCTTTCGTGGTTGACGATATAATCAGGATCGGCCCATGGGTAGGAGGGGAATTTTACTATTTCAGATGTTGTGCCCTGACGGGTAGTTGTGCGGATCCCGAAACGAGGTCCCAGGAAAACGGATCCTTCTTCACCTTCTGCCAGGATGTGCAGGGTTGAAAAAGTGTCATGTTCCACTATTGAAGCGTATGACATTTCAGTGTAGACCGGCATTCCGTTTTCCATCTCCATCATTATAACAGCAAGGTCCTCTCCCCTGATCCCGCGGTTCACGGCCTTCGTCTGGCACCAAAGTGATTCACACTCCCCGAACAGGAACCTGCATACGTCGAAAATATGCGATCCCATATCAGTCAGGATGAAATGATCGAGTTCCCTAAGGAAAGGCTGATTATCGAAAACAGGAAATCCCGAGAGAAAGGTTACCCTTGCCTTGAACGGCTTACCAATAACTCCTGAATCGATAATCTGCTTAAATCTTCTTACCGGAGCCTGCCATCGGTAGTTCTCATGGATATATAGCCGGGCGCCTGAATTTTTACATATTGTCACCATCTTTTTCGCAGTCGCGAAATCCGGAGCCATCGGTTTCTGACAAATAATATGCTTAATTCCATGGCCGGCAGCCATCTCAACGAATCGGGCATGAGTATCCACGTCAGTAATAATATCGACAAAATCAAGCTTTTCATTTGCAAAAAGCTTCTCCGGGTCATCATATACGCGGGGCACCCTGAACTCTTCGGCAATTTTCGCGGCTTTTGAGAGTGTGCGGTTATACACGGCCACAAGTTCTGCACCTTCAATTTCACTCCAGGCCCCGATCTGGAATTTAGACCAGAAACCGCAACCGAACACGGCAAATTTCAGTTTTCCCATTATTTCATTCATTCTTTTTAAAATATCGTTTTAAGAAATTTGATGCTTTCCCTGGCCCATTCCTCTTCTTTTGAAACTGTTTCTTCCAAAACCGCTTCAGGGGGGGTCCAGAGTTCCAGGATAGCACTGGGGCAGCGGTTCAGCTCATTCAGCTTATCGACTGTTTCCCTGATTTTCAGCATCCCCTTTCCTGCAGGCCTGCCTTCTATAACCAACCCCATCTTGTGCGAAACCCGGCGTATGGAAAAATCCTTGAGATGAAGGTTAATCGTATAGGGCATCAGGATCTCTGATACAGTCTCAAAACCTTCTCCGGCTCCCATCGAATTTACCGAATCGAGGCAGATACCAACCCATTCACTGCCGGCAGAAAGGATTATTTTTTCAAATTCGATTGCTTTGAAACGATCGTGGTTCTCAATTGCGAGCCTTATTTTCCGGGATTTAAATTCAGGCACCAGATCTTTGATGATTGATATTACACTATTTAAATCAGGTTCATACGCCGCTGCATCAATTACCATCCTGAGCAACGGAGAACTTAGTATTTCTGCAGTCAGAAGGCATTTAAAAGTGTGTTCCGCCGTCAGCCCCCTGCTGCCCGCCTCGATCGCGACCTGCTGTTTTAATGCATAGTTATGCAGATCAAGAAGCTGTTCATCGGGCCATGATTCAAGCGGCATGTTATCTGCAATCTGCACAAGCTTAAGTCCCTCAGCACATGCCTTATCAACCAGGTCAAATGCTGACAACGGCCGGACCGGCATTGAACCGGGTACACCGACTGCCCATGTATATGTATATGAACTGATCCCGAGCTGCATTTTTTAAAATCCGGGGGCTTTAAAATTTCCTGAGGCATCGTCAAGTATCAGTATCCAGTCATTTCCACGGCCGCCTGACGGTGGCGTGAAATTCCTGCTGCCTTTTCCCGGAAAGGTCTCAATGAATTTTGCTTCCCCGGTACGCGGATCATACCAGTATGCATTGATGCTTTTGGCTCCGATCTTATCGGGGATTATTTCAGCGCTCCACCCGGTCGGGAAATAGACAAATGCATATCCGTCGCCACGGGTTGCCACAACATAATCAGTTTCAGGGAAGTAAGCAGGGGCGATAAGCGACTGGTCGGGAACCCTGGAGATGAAGGGCCGGGATTCGATCAGTCTCCTCGCATGGATAAGGTCGCCGGCGCCGGGAAGGTCAATAACATCGGTCCAGTTATTTCTGGCAAGCCCGACAGCTTCCTTACCGGGTGATTTCATCTGCCAGATGGGGTGGCAGCCATAGGTGTGCCCAAACCCGCCGCTGAAAAGGTTCCAGTACATTGCCTGTCTTACATCGGCATCATTGAACCATCCGAGAACTTCCGGATTCCAGCTGACAGGGTGGTCCTCATAACGCGGCTCACCGTCAAAACAGGGTTTGACGGGTTGCAAACCATAGTCTCTGACAACAATTCGTTTATATATGGCATAGCTTCTCTGTGAGTGTCCCGTCTGACACATATTGAAATCGAGCCAGGCTGATTCATGGAACCAGTTTGATGAACTGGTTTCCCCTCCCGGATGATAGGTCATCAGATGGTTTTTATCGACCAGCTTTATACCTTCAGCCAAAGCGTCCCAGACGGGTTTATTGTCGCCTCCTCCTTCACGGTCACCACCATTTATCCAGATGATGTTTGGATAATCCTTGTACCTGTTGCCAATCCACTGTCCGTATTTATAAGCATTTTCCTTATTGAATATAATGGGTCCGACACCCCATCTTCTGTCGACCTTGTCGCCCCACGTGGGGAGCAGTCCGATACAGATCCCCTTCTCCTGTGCTTTCCTGATCACCCAATCGACATGGGCAAAGTACGCTTCGTTTGGTTTCAGGGGATCATTGTCAAATAAGGGCTTATTCCCTTCTGCATTAGGCGTATTTAGTCCATCGAGTTCAGCCAGGGCAACTGCCTGGATTACCGTGAATCCCTTTGATCTGCGGTTTTCGAGATATTTTTCAGTTTCAGCCTTGTTCAGCCGGTGAAAGAGTTCCCAGCCGGTATCGCCCAGATAGAAGAAGGGCGTTCCATCTTCATGGATGAGAAACCGCTTATTATCAGACACTTTTAACTTACCGTGATTGAAATCGACTGACGGGCCTTTCCAGGGTTTTTCCTGGGAATATGAAATTACTGCAATGAGTAAGGTGATGCTCAGAATTAAGATAATCTTCTTCATAATATCATTCTGTATTTAGAATTTCGAATAAATGATAAAACCCAATCCTATCAGGTAACAAACAAACATCATGGTAAGCAGGAGGTTTGTACCTTTTGGGGCATCCTTAAATTCTTTCCAGACAAATATTCCCCATAACGCCGCCACTACCGGGGCTGCATTGCTTAATCCATAAGAAATTGCCGGGCTTGCTGCACCGACCGACATGAAACTGACAGAATTTCCCAGGCACCATATGGCACCACCCAGCATTCCAAGCAGATGCGCTTTTGATGTTCCTTTAAACCATTCATTCATTTTAACAGGACGACCTTCCACCGGCCTGGCCATGAAAAGGGGATTTATCAATACCGTGCTTACAAGCGCCCCGAATGAGAAGAAGACAACTGCGGTATATGAACTTATCTTGCCTGCATCTTCGGGGGTAAAGTCAGTAGCCATGGATGATGCCACAAACCTGTAAAAGAAGGCGATGCAGATCCCAGCCATCAACGCGAGCAGGATTCCTTTCAGGGAAGGCTTTTTCTGGTGGCTGGCCAGTTTCCTGTATGACTGCATACTGAGCAGGATTGCAAGGATGATCACTGCGGTCCCTCCAAACAACAACCAGGGATTGCCTTCGGGTTTTCCCATGTAATTTATTAGTATCCCCAATACCCAGCCTAGCCCTCCGCCAATGGGAAAAGCAACCGACATGCCGGCGATGGAAATCGATGCAACTAGAAGGA
>Ga0209706_10002390_pt1 | contig 10417 bp, 6 predicted proteins | sample PPLLaktember2015_6_FD_187263 | JGI IMG/M metagenome (GOLD analysis project Ga0209706, IMG submission 187263) | Freshwater sediment microbial communities from Prairie Pothole Lake near Jamestown, North Dakota, USA - PPLs Lake P8 Core (1) Depth... | ecosystem: Environmental > Aquatic > Freshwater...
TATCACGCCGTCAGCTCCTACCTGCCCAAGCTCCTCCGCCAGGGCTTCAAGGTCGCCATCTGCGAGCAGGTCGAGGACCCCAAGGCGGCCAAGGGCGTCGTCCGGCGCGAGGTCATCAAGGTCCTGACGCCGGGAACGGCCGTCGAGATCGATTCGGACGAAGCTAAGGAATCGACGTACATCATCGCCCTCGGCCTGGACGACGGCGGCTGGGGCATGGCCCTCGTGGATCTCGCCGCCGGCGAGGTCCGGACCCTCGAAGGCGCCTGGACCGAAGCCAAGCTCCTGGCCGACGAGATCTTCAAGGCGGCGCCCAAGGAGATCCTCTATCCCGAGGGCGCCGAGGAGGCCCTGGGGCGCGTCCTTCCCGCCGGCGGGTCGAACGGGGCCGCCTTGAGCCCGGCCGAGGCCTGGCTCTTCGACCCGCCTCAGGCGGCCCGGGTCGTCCTGGACCACTTCGGCGCCAAGTCCCTGGCCGGCTTCGGCCTGGAGGACAAGCCTCGGGCCGCGGCCGCGGCCGGGGCCCTCATCGCCTACATCAAGAGGGTCCGGCGGGACTCTCTGGCCCTCGTCCACCGCATCTCCTACCTCAATGCCTCGAGCCATCTCGTTCTCGACGCGACGACCGTCCGCAACCTCGAGCTCGTCCGGAACCTGCGCGACGGCAAGGCCAAGGGCACCCTCCTCGATGTCGTCGATTTCAGCGTGACCGCGCCCGGCGGCCGGCTGCTCCGCTCCTGGCTGCTCCGGCCGCTGCGCGACCGGGCCGAGATCGAGGCCCGGCAGGACGCGGTCGCCGAGGCCCTCGACGCGACCATCGCCCGCCGCGAGCTGCGCGAGACGCTCAAGGGCGTCCACGATCTCGAGCGGCTCGTCGGGAAGATCGCCCTGGCCGCGGCCCACCCCCGCGACCTCGTCGCCCTCAAGCGGTCGCTTGTCCCGCTGCCGGCGATCGAGCGCGAGGTTCGCGGTTTCGCCTCCCGCCTCTTCAAGGACATGGCCGCCCGCTGGGACAACGCCGCCGACGTCGCCAGCCTCGTCGAGCAGGCCATCCTCGACGAGCCCGCCTTCCTCCTGACCGAGGGCGGCATCATCAAGGACGGCTGGAACGCCGAGCTCGACGACCTGCGGGCGGTCAGCCGCTCGGGCAAGGGCTTCATCGCCGCGCTCGAGAGCCGCGAGCGGGAGCGGACCGGGATCGGCTCGCTCCGGGTCCGCTACAACAAGGTCTTCGGCTATTACATCGAGGTGACCAAGCCGCACCTGGCGCGCGTCCCGGCCGACTACATGCGCAAGCAGACCCTGGTCAACGCCGAGCGCTTCCTCACGCCCGAGCTCAAGGACTACGAGGAGAAGGTCCTGCACGCCGAGGAGCGCATCGGCGTCCTCGAGGGCCGGCTCTTCCTCGAGCTTCGCCAGGCCGTGGCCCGCGAGACTCCCCGGTTGCAGAGGATCGCGGCCGACCTGGCCGCGCTCGACGTCCTCCTGGCCCTGGCCGAGTGCGCCGCCCGCCGCGGCTACGTCCGGCCCGCGGTCGACGAGGGGGACGCGATCCGCATCGAGGCCGGCCGCCACCCCGTCATCGAGACGAGCCAGGCCGAGCCCTTCATCCCCAACGATCTCGAGATCGACGCCGCCGCCAACCAGATCCTGATCATCACCGGCCCGAACATGGGCGGCAAGTCGACCTTTCTCCGGCAGGCCGCGCTCATCGTCCTCCTCGGCCAGATGGGCGCCTTCGTCCCGGCCAAGTCGGCGACGATCGGCCTCGTCGACCGCATCTTCACCCGCATCGGGGCCATGGATTTCCTCAGCGTCGGCCAGTCGACCTTCATGGTCGAGATGCTGGAGACGGCCGCGATCCTTCACAACGCCACGGCCCGCAGCCTCATCCTCCTCGACGAGGTCGGCCGGGGCACGAGCACCTTCGACGGCCTGAGCATCGCCTGGGCCGTCGCCGAGCGCCTGCACGAGCGCGAGGACGTCCGGCCGAAGACCCTCTTCGCCACCCACTACCACGAGCTGACCGAGCTCGCCCTGACCCTGCCGCGGATCAAGAACTTCCACGTGTCCGTCCGGGAGTGGAAGGACGAGGTCGTCTTCCTGCGCAAGATCGTCGCCGGGCCGTCCGACCGGAGCTACGGCATCCACGTGGCCAAGCTGGCCGGCATCCCCCGGGACGTCATCGACCGGGCCAGGGAGATCCTCTTCAACCTGGAGAAGCAGGAGCTCGACGAGACGGGGCTGCCGCGCCTGGCCCGGCGCGCCCGTCCCTCAGGGGACCGCAGCCAGCTCATGCTCTTCGCCGAGGACCGCGAGCTCGCCCTGCTGCGCGAGCTGAAGGAAGAGATCGAGGCTCTCGACCCCGCGTCGCTGACCCCCCTCGAAGCGTTGAACATCCTGGCCGGGCTCAAGGGCCGCTTCGGCCCTGGCTCGTCCGGTTAGTAGGTCTCGGACTCATCCTCGACGGTGAACCCGTCGTCGATGTCCTCTTTGTCGTCCTCGTCCTCGTCTTCGTCGAAGTCCTTGTCGCCGTTGTCGGAGACATGGGCGGCCTCGCCGTCGTCCTCCTTGCGCTCCTCGACGGCCTGGTCGAACTCGTCGCGGTCCTCGAAGCGGCGAACGGTGTTGGAGGCCGCGTCGCTGTAGACGAGCTCGAGGAAGTCGTCCTCGATGACGACGAACACGGACTTCGAGTGTCCGGTCTGGAGGTTGCCGATCGTCTCGACGACCTCCGCGCTCTTCGACTTCCTGATCGCGTCGAGCGTGAGCCAGCTGGTGACTTCCATCTCTTCCATGACGCGCCTCTACAGACATAAATAAGCATTTTTATCCGCTTGTCAAGGGGGCAGGCCTGGCGACGCGCGCAGGCCCGCGCCGCGCCTTGACAGTGCTCCGCGGGAAGGCTCTAATAGAAAGGATCGACCCCGAAGGGAGGACGTCCGATGCGATGGGATCAGTTCACCGTCATGTCCCAGGAGGCCATCCAGAAGGCCCAAGCGCGGGCCGCAGAGATGGGCCACCAGGAGATCCGGCCCGAACACCTGCTGGCGAGCTTTCTCGCCCAGGACGAGAACATCGTCAACGCCGTCCTGGCCAAGATCGGGGCGCCGGCGCCGAAGATCCGGGCCGATGTCGACGCCGCGCTCGACCGCCTGCCCAAGGTCAGCGGGGGAGCGGAGGCGGCGCTCGGGCCTTCCCTTCGCCAGATCCTCGACGAGGCCCGCAAGGTTGCCGAAAAGCTCAAGGACGAGTACGTCTCGACCGAGCATCTCTTCCTGGCCCTGCTCCAGGACGGACAGAACGGGGCCTCCCGCATCCTGCGCGCCAACGGGGTCACCGAGGACGCCGTCCTCAAGGCCCTGGCCGCGGTCCGCGGCTCGCAGCGCGTGACCGATCCGGAGCCCGAGGGCAAGTTCCAGGTCCTCGAGAAATACACCCGCGACCTGACCGCCCTGGCCCGCCAGGGCAAGCTCGACCCGGTCATCGGCCGGGAGGACGAGATCCGCCGGGTCATCCAGGTCCTGTCGCGCCGGACCAAGAACAACCCGGTCCTCATCGGCGAGGCCGGCGTCGGCAAGACGGCGGTCGTCGAGGGCCTGGCCCAGCGCATCGCCAACGGCGACGTCCCCCAGTCGCTCAAGAACAAGCGCCTGCTCGCCCTCGACATGGGCTCGCTCGTCGCCGGGACCAAGTTCCGCGGCGAGTTCGAGGACCGGCTCAAGGCCGTGCTCAAGGAGATCAACGAGGCGGGCGGGGAGATCGTCCTGTTCATCGACGAGCTGCACACGATCATGGGCGCCGGCGCGGCCGAGGGGGCGATGGACGCCTCGAACATGCTCAAGCCGGCCCTGGCCCGCGGCGAGCTGCGCTGCATCGGGGCGACGACGCTCAACGAGTACAAAAAACACATCGAGAAGGACGCCGCGCTGGAGCGGCGCTTCCAGCAGGTCTATGTCGGCGAGCCCTCCGTCGAGGAGACCATCTCGATCCTTCGCGGCCTCAAGGAGAAGTACGAGGCCCACCACGGCGTCAAGATCAAGGACTCGGCCCTGGTCGCCGCGGCGACGCTGTCGTCGCGCTACATCACCAGCCGGTTCCTGCCGGACAAGGCCATCGATCTCGTCGACGAGGCCGCCTCGCGCATCCGCATCCAGATCGACAGCCTGCCGGAGGAGCTGGACGAGCTCGACCGCCGCACCCTCCAGCTCGAGATCGAGCGCCAGGCCCTGAAGAAGGAGAAGGACCCGGCCTCGAAGGAGCGGCTGGCGGGGATCGAGGAGGAGCTGGCCAACCTCAAAGAGAAGTCGTCGGCGCTGCGGGCCCGCTGGCAGAAGGAGAAGGAGACGATCGAGGCGGCCGGCAAGCTCAAGGAGACGCGCGACGCCCTCAAGATCGAGGAGCAGAGCGCCGAGCGGCGCGGCGACCTGGAGAAGGCGGCCGAGATCCGCTACGGCAAGCTCATCGAGCTCCAGAAGCAGATGGACCGGGCGGCGGCCGACCTGGCCGCCATGCAGGCTAAGGGCCGGATGCTCAAGGAGGAGGTCGACGAGGAGGACATCGCCCAGATCGTCTCCAAGTGGACCGGCATCCCCGTCGCCAAGATGCTCGAGGGCGAGGTCGACAAGCTCATCCGGATGGAGGCGATCCTCGGCGAGCGCGTCATCGGCCAGGAGGCGGCCATCCAGGCCGTCTCGGCGACGGTGCGCCGGTCGCGGGCCGGCATCCAGGAGGCGGGCCGGCCCATCGGCTCGTTCATCTTCCTCGGCCCGACGGGCGTCGGGAAGACCGAGCTTGCCCGGGCCCTGGCCGAATTCCTCTTCGACGACGAGAAGGCCATGGTCCGGCTGGACATGTCCGAGTACATGGAAAAGCACACCGTCAGCCGGCTCATCGGGGCGCCGCCCGGCTACGTCGGCTACGAGGAGGGCGGGCAGCTGACCGAGGCGGTGAAAAGACGGCCGTATTCGATCATCCTCCTCGACGAGATCGAGAAGGCCCACCCGGACGTCTTCAACGTCCTGCTCCAGATCCTCGAGGACGGCCGGCTGACCGACGGCCAGGGCCGGACGGTCGACTTCAAGAACACGCTCGTCATCATGACCTCGAACCTCGGCAGCCAGGTCATCAAGGAGCTCAGCCGCGACTACGAGGCCATGGAGACGGAAGTGCGGAAGGTCCTCGAGGGGCACTTCAAGCCCGAGTTCCTGAACCGCATCGACGAGGTCATCATCTTCCGGCCGCTGGCGAAGGAGGCCATCCTCGAGATCGTCGGGCTCCAGCTCGACCTGTTGGCCAAGCGGTTGGCCGACCGGAAGATCGGGCTCGAGGTCTCGAAGGAGGCCAAGACGCTGCTGGCCGAGAGGGGCTTCGATCCCGTTTACGGCGCCCGGCCTCTTAAGCGAGTGATCCAGAAGGACGTCCAGAACCCCCTGGCCATGAAGATCCTGGCCGGAGAGTTCGGGGAAGGGGACACGGTGGCCGTCGGGGTCGACAAAGCGGGCGAGCTGACCTTCGGGAAGAAATAGCCGGAGCGGGGAGGGGACTTCGCGGCCTCCTCCGTCGGGAAGAAAGGCCGCGAATGGCCGTCGAAAGAATAGAGCCTGAACATGGGGAGGTCCGAAATGAGGAGAAGAATTTCCATTGCGGCGATAGCCATTCTTGTGATGCTCCCCATCCTTGCTTCCGCCAACGGCTTCAACCTCAACGGGCTGGGGACGCGGGCCCAGGGGATGGGCGGCGCGTTCGTGAGCATCGCCGACGATTTCAGCGCCGCCTTTTGGAATCCGGCCGGCGCGGCGGGGTTCCGCAAGAAGATGTTCGGGTTCTACGCCGTCGATCTCATGCCCCGGGCCACCTTCCGGCAGGACTTAGCTCTGCCCCCGTCCAGCCTCGAGGCCAAGACCCCGACCCAGCATTACCTCGGCTTCCTTGGCGGCTACTACGCTCCGGTCGGCGAGAAGGTCGTCCTCGGCCTGGCGATCGGCACGCCCTCGGCTCAGGGCCTGATATGGGATGGCCGGGACTTCGCGGACACGGACGGGATCGCCTACGACTGGTCGAACAAGGTCGGGGTCTTCTCGTTCTCGCCGCTCGTCGCCGTGAAGCTCAGCGACTGGCTCTCCGTCGGCGCGACCCTCAACATCAACCTCGGTACTTTCAGCCGCAAGAGGCCGGGCGGAACGCTGGATCTGGGCGAAGGCCCGGTCAACCTCGGCCAGTACGAAGAGACCATGACCGGCTGGGGGTTCGGGGCGACCTTCGGCATCCTGGCCAAACCGATCGAGAAGCTCAGCCTCGGCCTGACCGTGAGGACGCCGTCGACGATCGCTTTCGGCGGGACGGCCAGATTCTCGAACCTCCCGCTCTACGACCTCCCGGGGAGCTCGGGCCTCGAGCGCAAGATCACCTGGCCTCTGTGGATCGCGGGCGGCGTGTCGTTCCGGCCCTTTGAGCGGCTTCTCTTGAGCGCCGACGTCCACTGGACCCAGTGGTCCAAGCTCGACCGGATCACGACCGAGTACCTCGATTCCGTCTGGAGGGATCTGTTCACGATGGTGGGCAGCCTGGATAGTACCCGGATGAACCTGCTCTGGAAGGACGCGACGCAGATCCGGTTCGGCGCCGAATTCTCTCTGAACGAGACGACGGCACTCCGGGCCGGCTATGCCAACGACCCGGCTCCGGGCCCGGATTCGACGCTCAACATCCTCCTCCCGACCCACACGTTCAACGCTTTCTCCATCGGCGTGGGAAAGACGATCGGCGACCTGCAATTGGACTTAGGCCTTGAATACCTCGCGGGGAACGATCGGACGCCTTATTCGATGCTGCCGGTCTTGCCGGGACCCCCGACCTACGGGATGAACATCGTCGTCCCGTCCGTCTCGGTTCAGTACCGGTTCTAGCCCGCAGGCCCGGTCCAAGGGCCGGGCGGCTCAGGGATCATGATGCCGGCCGCTTCTTGATCCCCAGGTAATAAGCGATGTTGGCGTTCGGGTCGATCTTGACCTTGATCCGGCCGGGCCCGGCGCTCAGGATGGGATTGACGCCCGGGCCGTGGCCGGCCATGTCGCTGAAGCCGTGGATGACCGTGCCGATGGTCACAGCGCCGACGTGCCGGCCCGGCGAATAGACGTCGAGGTGGTCGCGGATGGCCACGACGTCGCCGAGCTTGAGAGTCTTGAGGTTGTACCGCTCCACGACCTCGGGGCAGGTCGTCTGGATGTCGTAGTCGAGCGCCTCGAGCGGCCCGGACCCCAGCCCGGAGCCCATGATGTGGCCGGGCACCTCCATGACGACGGGGACGACGATCTCGCCGCCCTCGACCGCGAGGCCCAGCTTCTCGAAGAGCTCCGGCGAGAGCTTGTTGACCTTGACGTCCTCGAAGCCCTCGATCCTGAGCCCGACGCCCTTGGCCTTGACCTGGACCCGGTCGTTCAGGGCCAGCTTCTCCTTGACCTCGTCGGGGAACCAGACCTTGTCGTCGGAGCCGGCGTGGCGTCCGATGTAGTAGCCCTTGGCGCCGCGGGCCTCGCCGCTCAGGACCACGGCCTCGTTCCCGATACAGGCCAGGACGGCCACGGCGCACTCCATCGGGCTCGGCCGGTCGCGCCCCTGGATGGTGACGTCGGGCTCGACGTGGTCGCCTTCAGCCCAGCCGTAGACGGTGTCGCCGAGCGACACGCGGTAGTTGATCGAGGCCATGCCCAGATCGAGCGTGGGCCGGCCGTCGTAGGCCGTGGAATAGTCCGGCGCGTAGGTGGGTTGGACGACGCCCTCGACCGCCGTGACGATCAGCCTGTCCTTGTTGATCTCGAGGCTCGCCTGGAACTTCCGGGATCTTTCCCGGACCGGCGCGCCCGCCGCGGCGGCCGGGATGACATACCCGCCGCGATTGGAGAGGGGCAGGTCGAGGTATTTGGCGATGTTGGCCTCGGGGTCGATCTTCGCCGCGAGCTTGCCGAAGCGGGTCGAGAGGACCGCCGTGACGCCGATCCCCAACCCGGAGACGTCGCTCGGCCCGGCGCATACGACGCCGACCGTCGCGCCTCCCTTATAGTAGCCGCGGCCGTAGTCGGTCTGGGTGTCCTCGAGGAGGACGAGATCGCCGAAACGGAGCTCGTCGAGCTTATACTTCTCGATGTCGGGCGGGTAGCAGGTCTGGATGTGCCAGTTGCCGTAGAGCGCTCCGCCGCCCGAGCCTTGGCCGACGATCTCGGCCGGGATGGACTTGACCACCGGGACCTCGATCCGGCCGCCGGCGATCCGCAGGCCGAGCTTCTCCAGGAGGTCCGGGGCCAAGCTGTGGATGAAGACGCCCTCGAAGCCGTCGATCTTGAGGCCGAGCCCGCTGGCCTTGACCTGGAAGCGGTCGCCGACCGCGAGCTTTTCGACGGTCGCCTCGGGGAATTGGGCGAGGACGTAGCTCCCGAACTTCCCGACGACGAACCCCGTTTCTCCCCGGGCGTCGCCGCCGATGACGCGGACCTCGTTGCCGATCGAGGCGTGGGCCAGCCAGGCCGGGCTGCCGGACCGGCTGTCTGCGACGGACTCCGCTGCGACGCCGACGGTCGCCCGGTCGCCGGAGGCCCATCCGAAGACCTTGTCGCCGAGCCGGAGGTTGTAGTTGATGCCGCCCGTGCCGACGGCCAGCTTGGGCTTGCCGTCCCAGGTGACGAGGTAGGGGCGCGAGGTTTGGGGCGCCGCGATCTGACCTTGGACGGCAATGGTCAGGACGCTCGCCCGGTTGGTCGAGAGGGCTTGGGGGGCCTGTCCGCCGGGGGCGACGATGGCCGCCGCGAGGATGAGGGCCAGGGTGATGACGAAGGTCCGCTTGGTGCGCATGGGGGTCTCCTCCGATGAGGGATTCGAGCCGGTTCTATCAAAGCCCCCGGCGGGTGTCAATCCGGGGGAGGTTTTCGTTCTGGCAGGGAATTAAAAAAAATGGCTAGGGACGGAATTGAACCGCCGACGCAAGGATTTTCAGTCCTTCGCTCTACCAACTGAGCTACCTAGCCATCGGCCCTCCGGCGACCGCCGGAAAGCGCGTTCAGTATAGCCAGTCGATGCCGAGAAGTCAATATTTCGCCCCATTCCATCGATAGTCAACAGAGTGTTTCGAGAGGAGATGCGGCCGACAATGAACTCATGCGGCCTTGTGCCTCTTCAATGATGCGGCATAGCCAAAGGCGTAGAAATAAGCGCGCCATGCCTTCTCCGTCGAGCCGTAGGCGTTGACGCCGAGAAAATGATCCAGGAGCGCCTCGCGCAGACGGGTCAGCTCTTTGAGTCGGTGCCGATGCCGGGGATCGGCGATCGTCAATCCCAGAAGCTCGAGAGCCCGGAGGAGCGCCAGGCGGCTGTACTCAGTGTTCTTTTTCCCGAGCCAGGTGAGGGCCCTTTCCACTTCGCTGCCGACATTGGCCAGCTGTTCGACGAGCGAAAGCTGGCTCCATCGGCCGGCCGCGAGGGTCGGATGCTGAACGCCCGTCATTTCATCAATCCGGCGACGATCTGGATGATCCTTTCACGGACCTTGGGATCATCGACACCGCGGGAGCGGTTCCCTTGCGAGGGACGGATATTGATCATCGAGTCGAACTCGATGCGGTCGGGCCCCTCCAATTCCGGGTAGATATTGATCCCCCAGAGGCTTTCCTGGCGGGATCCGCTCTCCAGGAGCAGAGCTTCCTCGTCGGCGTGGAGCTCGCCGTCCAGGGCCATGATCCGCCGCTCCACATCCACCACGGCCTTGACCAGGTTGCCGAACAGGCCTTCGGCCATCGTCTTGATCTCGTCCAGGGTGATCGGACTGTCGACGATCCTCATAGCTCGACTATACCATAGGTCATCGAGGGCGAGAAGGACAGAACGCGCCAGCTATCAGGACTCCTCACCCCTATGTCCCGACGAACCCGGCCTTCAAGGTCGATACCAAAGACATCCCGATATCTAAAGATGAAAAGACGGAGGTGGAGAGAATTTACGTCGGAGGGACGAGTTCGAACACCCCGATAAGTGTCGAGTTGCGTTATGCGGATCGCCGCCCCTACAAATCATGAACAATCAAGGTAGCCTGAAGGCCGAGAGGAGATTTGGCCAAGGGCCCCGATGTGAGCTATCATCCCTCCGCCAGGAGGCGCTGAGCCATGAGCCGACGTATTCTCTCTCTCCTTTCGGCCGCTGTCATTTTGTCTTCTTTGGGGTGCCGGGGGGCCGCAGCCTCGGGAGATTGGCGCTGGGACAAGAAGGACGGCTCGAGCCTGGCGCTCGTCGGGCCGGGAGGGCCGCTGTGGCAGTTCCACTATGCGGCGGACGGCGATCATGTCTATTTCCATCCGCTCCGGACGACCGGGGGACGTCTCCTGACCTGGGACCGGCCGCCCGATCACATCTGGCACCACGGCCTTTGGTT
>Ga0209706_10002391_pt1 | contig 10414 bp, 12 predicted proteins | sample PPLLaktember2015_6_FD_187263 | JGI IMG/M metagenome (GOLD analysis project Ga0209706, IMG submission 187263) | Freshwater sediment microbial communities from Prairie Pothole Lake near Jamestown, North Dakota, USA - PPLs Lake P8 Core (1) Depth... | ecosystem: Environmental > Aquatic > Freshwater...
GCCGTCGCGGTCCAGCACGGCAATCTGCGCGGACACGGAGTTCAGGACGGTGTGCATCAACTCCTCGCTCTCGCGCAGCGCCATCTCGGCCGCCTTGAGGCGGGTGATGTCGGTGCGGATCGAGACGTACTGGTAAGGCTTGCCGGCGCCATCGAGAAACGGCGTGATGGTGGATTCCACCCAATACAGGCCGCCGTCCTTGCGTCGGTTGCAGATTTCGCCCTGCCAAACCTTGCCGCCGGCGATGCAGCGCCACAACTCTTGATAGAACTCGGGCGGATGCACGCCGGACTTGATGCGGCGATGGTTCTGGCCCAGCAGTTCGCTGGGCGCATAGCCGCTGATCTCGCAGAACTTGTCGTTGACGTAAGTGATGTTGCCGGCCTGATCGGCAATGCTGACGATGGCATGCTGGTTCAGCGCCAGATGCTCGACCTGCGCCACGTCGCCTTCGACCAGTTGACTCAGCGGCGGGCGCACCGGGCCGGGCTGCGTAGCCGGCGGATTGTGGCCGGGGGCATTGGATTCCAATGGGGTGCGCGCCTGCTTTTCCAGATCATCCAAGCTTGCCGCGATCGTCTGCCATTCGGTCTCGGGCGGCGTCAGGCCGGTCTCGAGCAAGGCGGATAGCCGAGCTTCCAGGGCGCGCGCCGCGTCCGATAGCGGCTGCATGCCGAAAATGCCGGCCGAGCCGGAAATGCCATGCACGAGATGGTGCAAGGTCTCCAGCTGGGCAGGCTGCCAAGCCTTGAGATCAAGTTGCAGGAATTCATGGCGAATTGCCGCTAAGCGCGCAGGGAGCTGATCGGTAAACTGGCGCCGCAACTCGGCCAGTGCGTCGGAAATTGGCGCTTTCATTTAGGAAACCTGGAGCTTCAACTTAGTGTATTACGGAAATATAGGATCGATTCTTTAATCTGGTTTTCTTGAGAATTGTATTTTATTCAAGCAATAAGCGCGATGCAGGGCGCAACATCAAGGCCGGATTTACACCAGCAGGCGCCGATCGTTATGCAGATTCATCTTCCGCAGTCCTTCGACAAAGCGTACGAATTCCAGTCCATATTGCGCTTCCAGGCGCCGCCCGGTCTCTCGCAGCTCGTCCCATTTCGGCATGCCGGGGCTGCGCATCAAGCCGAACACGATGATGTTGCCGCGCTGCTCGGCGGGCAGGCTCAGGATCACGCCATCGAAGGCCTTGGAGATGGCCTCGACATAGCCGTGGAACAGCGGATCGGAACCCCATAAATTCACCACCAGCATCCCATTCGGCTTGAGCGCGGCGCGGCAGCTGGCATAGAACTCGGGCGTGCCGAGCGCGGCCGCTTGCGAGAATTCGTCGTAGCCATCCACCAGGATGACATCGTAGGCCGGCGGCTGGTCGCGCAAATATTCCGCGCCATCGCCCAGCAGGATGCGCAGCCGCGCATCATCCGGCGGCACATGGAAATAGCTGCGCGCGATGCGCAGCACTTCCGGGCTGAGTTCGACCACGGTGGTGCGCGCCGCCGGCAAATTGCGATACACCCATTTCGCCGTCGAACCACCGCCCAGCCCGATCATCAAGTAATCCCGCGGGTCGGGATGGAACAGCAGATGCGCCATCATGCTGCGCGTATAGCCGATCTCCAGCGCGAACGGATCATCCACCCGCATCGCGCTCTGCACGGTCACGGTGCCGAAATGCATTCGGCGCACGCCATCCTTCTCGCTCACCTCGACTTGGCCGCTCGCCGCGACTTTTTTATGTATGCGCCAACGCGCCAGGAATCCCATGAGTGGTTTATAACATTCCTGGTGCACAACGCCAATGCCATGACGAACTCCCTAAGGCGCTGAAAAATATTCGATCTCGCTTGACTCCGTACCGCAGTACAGGGTTTAGCATGCATCATTGTACTAAGGAGCAGCCTTGAACGCCTATATCCCCGATTCGACCATCACCTGCCCGGTATGCGGATTCAGCAAAACCGAAACCATGCCGACCGATGCCTGCCAGTGGTTTTACGAATGCAGCAACTGCCACACCGTGCTCAAACCCAAGACCGGCGATTGTTGCGTGTATTGTTCCTACGGCACCGTGCCCTGCCCGCCGATCCAACAGCAACGGGCCCAAACCGATTGTTGCAGCGGAAAAAAATAATCCGCTTTAACCCAAGATTTCACCCCGCCTAAATTTTTCCTTGACACTCCCCGCCTCTTCCACTAATTTCTGTATTAACTGAAATGAAAGAAAAGCACATGAAACTGACACCGGTGATGGAAAAGTTTGTCCTGCATTGGGGCGAGATGGGCAACCGTTGGGGGGTGAATCGCACCGTGGCGCAGATACATGCCCTGCTCTTTCTGAGCGAAGCGCCGCTCACCGCCGAGACTATTGCCGAGGTGCTGCAAGTCGCCCGCTCCAATGTCAGCACCAGCCTGCGCGAGCTGCAAAGCTGGCAACTGGTGCGCATGGTGCATGTGATCGGCGACCGCCGCGATCATTTCGAGGCGCACCACGACGTGCACGAGATTTTTCGCGTGGTGGTGGAAGAGCGTAAGAAGCGCGAAATCGATCCGACCCTGACCGTGCTACGCGCCTGTGTCACCGAGGCCGGCAAAGAGACCCCGCAAGGCGTACGCGATCGTATGGGCGATACCCTGGAATTCATGGAAATGCTGGGATCCATCTATGAGGAAGTGAAGCAACTGCCGGATGCAGGCTTCATCGCTTGGCTCAAAACCGGCCTGAAGGCCAAGAAATTGATCGGTTGAATTTTTTTGCCCACACATTTCTGTCTTGACAGAAATGCGTGAAACCACGAAAGAGGGGATAACACCATGCGCATTCTGATCACTGGGACCACTGGCTTTATCGGTTCCGCACTGGCCACGGCGCTTGCTCATCGCGGTCACGAAGTGCTGCGCTGCACGCATCGCCACAGCAACGCCGAAACCGGCATCAGCGTCGATTACATGCGCGATGTCACGCAAGCCGATTGGCTGCCGCGCCTACGAGGCGTGGATGCGGTCATCAACGCCGTCGGCATTCTGCGCGAGACCGCGCAGGCGCGCTTCGAACCACTGCACCACCGCGCACCCGTTGCACTGTTCCAGGCCTGCCGCAGCGCCGGGGTAAAGCGCGTCATTCAGATTTCCGCCCTGGGTGCGGATGCGCAGGCGAGCAGCGCATATCACTTGAGCAAAAAGGCCGCCGACGATGTGCTGCGCGCGCTCGATCTCGACTGGACGATCGTGCAACCCTCCGTCGTTTTCGGTCCCGGCGGCGCCAGTACAGCTTTGTTTTTGCGCCTCGCCAGCCTGCCCATCATCCCCTTGATCGGGCATGGCGATCAGCGCATGCAGCCGCTGCATATCGACGATCTGGCGATGCTGGTGGTGCAGTTGATCGAGGAACAAAAGGGCTTGCGCCAAACCATTCATGCCGTCGGTTCCGCGCCGGTCACCCTGCGCCAGATGTTGCACAGCTATCGCGCAGGCTTAGGCCTGGGCAAAACGGTGTTTCTACCCACGCCCTTGCCGCTGATTCGCCTGGGCGCAAAATTCGGCGACGTCGTGCAATCCGGCGCGCTCAGCACGGAAACCCTGGACATGCTGTTGCGCGGCAACACCGGCGATGCCGCCGCCGTGACCGCCATCCTGGGCCGGCCACCGCGCCCCTTGCAAGCCTTTATTGCGCCAACTGAAAGCCGGTCGATGCGGACTGACGCGGTGTGGCAATGGCTGCGCCCGCTCCTGCTGGGCAGCATCGCGCTGATGTGGATCACCGCAGGCATCGTGAGCTGGCTGTATGCGCGCGACGCCGGCCTTGCCTTGCTGGATCGCCTCGGCTTAGCTCCCAACTTGGCGCAAACCGCATTCGCCGGCGCTTGCTTGCTTGATGTGGGACTCGGCATTGCAACGCTGCAACCCACGCGCGCAGTCTGGGTACTACAGATCGCGCTTATTGCCTTCTACACCACTGCCCTCAGCCATGTTGCACCGCAACTGTGGCTCGATCCGTTCGGCCCACTGGTGAAAAACATCCCGCTGGCGGCCATGATTCTTGGCCTGATGTCGCTGCAAGGGAAGTCATGAGATGGACTACAGCCTGATCAAGACCTTGCACATCATCTCCGCGACCATCTTGTTCGGTACCGGACTCGGCACGGCCTATTTCATGTGGAGCGCGAATCGCACACGCGATGCGCGGGTCATCGCGGCCACGGCCCAACACGTGGTGCGCGCGGACTGGCTGTTCACCACGCCGACCGTGTTTATCCAGCCGCTGACCGGGGTCTGGCTTGCGCAGTCTGCGGGTTTTGGCTTTAGCGGCTGGATCATTCTGTCGCTGGCCCTGTATGGACTGGCCGGCCTGTGCTGGTTGCCGGTGGTGTGGCTGCAACTCCGCATGCGCGATACGGCAAACATCGCGGCCACGCATGGTCATGCTTTGCCCTCCAGCTATTGGCGCGATGCGCGCATCTGGTTCTGGCTGGGCGTGCCCGCTTTTTGCGCCATGCTGGGCGTGTTCATTTTGATGGTCTTCAAACATCTGTGAAGGAGAAATAAGTGCAACAACCCGAACTCACCCTGCTCTACGACGGCAGTTGCCCCATCTGCGCCTGGGAAAAGCGCAATCTCAGCCGCAAGGACAAGCACGGCAAAATGGCCTTCATCGACATTCAGGCGCCGGGCTTCGACCCAGCACAATACGGCGCGAGCATGGATGCCTTGATGGCGCGGCTGCATGCCATCACCGCCGATGGACGCATGATCCAAGGCGTGGACACCATCATCGCGTCGTATCGCGCGGTTGGCTGGTGGTGGGCTTATCTTCCGCTGAGCGCAGTGCCGCGACGCGTGGCGGAAAGAAGTTACGATTGGTTCGCCCGTCATCGTCACGCCATCAGCCGCCGCATCGGCTTTCTGTTCGGCCCGGTTTGCGATCAGGGGAGCTGCCGCAGAGGGTGATAAAGGCAAAAAACTTAGCGCACCCGGCTAATCCAATAATTCGGTTGGCGGGCGTGATTGGCAACGGCGAATATCACAATGCCGCCCGCTTCAACACGATAGATCAATGAGAATGGAAAATATCTGAGGATGACGCGACGGGTATTGGCGCTAGAACGAGATCCAGCCATGGGAAATGCAAGTGCACGCGCTGCGGCTTCTTCGACCGCCATGGCAAAACGCGCGCCTAGACCCGTTTGTGCCTCGTTGTAGTAAGCCACTTCGGCCAGAAACTCGTAGCGTGCTGCCGCAATAAATCGGGCATGCATCAGCGCGCAATATGCTTCGCTTCAGCAAAGACCTGCTCCGCCGAGAAAGTCTCCAATTCGCCACGGTCATAGGCGGCAACACGCTGCTCGATTTCACGCTGCCACGCGGTCTCAATCTCCGAAAGCGCCGTATCTTGCAGCGACTCCAGGAGCACTTCCGCAAGTCTTGCACGTTCCTCTGGCGTTAAGGAACGGGCTTGAACTTCTATATCGGCAAGAGAAATAGTCATTGGCAAATCCCCCGGAAATGTATGCAGGAATTGTACTACCCGAGCAACGCGCTTGTCCTGGCGAGTGTACTGCCCAGGCACGCAATTGGTGTACAATGGCGGCCCTTTTCCCTTTTAAGAACAAAGCAATGCGCGTCAGCAATTTTTTTATTTCGACCCTCAAGGAAGCTCCTTCGGAAGCAGAACTCGTCAGCCACCGGCTCATGCTGCGCGCCGGTCTCATCAAGCGCTTGGGCAGCGGCCTGTACACCTGGATGCCGCTGGGCTTGCGCGTGCTGCGCAAGGTCGAGGCCATCGTGCGCGAGGAGATGAACAAGTCCGGCGCGGTGGAATTGTTGATGCCGGCGGTGCAACCGGCCGAGCTATGGGATGAAACGGGACGGTGGGCGGTGTTCGGGCCGCAGATGTTGAAGATCAAAGATAGGCACGCGCGCGATTTCTGTTTCGGCCCGACGCACGAGGAAGTGATCACCGATGTCGCGCGCAAGGAGATCAAGAGCTATCGCCAGTTGCCGGTGAATTTCTACCAAATCCAGACCAAGTTCCGCGATGAAATCCGGCCGCGCTTCGGCGTGATGCGCGCGCGCGAGTTCCTGATGAAGGACGCCTATTCCTTCCACGCCAATTTCGACAGCCTGCAAAAAACCTATGACGCGATGTATGACACTTACTCGCGCATTTTCGAACGCCTGGGCTTGCAATTCCGCGCGGTGAGCGCCGATACCGGCGCCATCGGCGGCACCGGTTCGCACGAGTTTCATGTGCTGGCCGATTCCGGCGAGGACGCGATTGCCTTCTGCCCCACTTCCGATTTCGCCGCCAATGTCGAATTGGCCGAGGCGGTCGGACCGACTGCCGCGCGCAGTGGAGCTTCGCAAGCGCTGCAAAAAGTCGCCACCCCCCGGCAGCACACCATTACCGAAGTGACAGACTTCCTCAAGGTGGGCGCCGATCAGGTCGTTAAGACTTTAATCGTGGAAGGTGAAGAAGGCCTGGTCGCGCTGCTCGTGCGCGGCGATCACGAGTTGAATGAAGTGAAGGCAGGCAAGCTGGCGCAGATCGGCACGCTGAAGGGTTTTGCCAGCGATGCGCGCATCCGCGAGGCCGTGGGCTGCTCGGTCGGTTCGCTCGGCCCGATCGGCTTGCAGATGCCGGTGGTCGCCGACCGTGCCGTGGCCGCGATGCATGATTTCGTGTGCGGCGCGAATGAGGATGGCTTCCACCTCACCGGCGTGAATTTCGGCCGCGATTTGCCGGAACCCATCGTCGCCGATATCCGTAATGTGGTCGCGGGCGACTCCAGCCCGGACGGCAAGGGCACGCTGGAACTGTGTCGCGGCATCGAGGTCGGGCATATTTTCCAGCTGCGCACCAAGTATTCGCAGGCGATGAATGCGGTGTTCCTGGACGAAGCGGGCAAGTCGCAAGTGCTGGAGATGGGCTGCTACGGCATCGGCGTGTCGCGCATTGTCGGCGCGGCCATCGAGCAGGGGCACGACGCACGCGGCATCATTTTCCCGCGCGCCATGGCGCCGTTCGATCTGGCCATCGTGCCGATCGGCATGAAAAAGAGCGAAACAGTACGCGAAACTGTCGAAAAACTTTACACTGCGCTGCAAGCCGCCGGACTGGAAGTCCTTTTAGATGATAGGGATGAGCGACCTGGCGTGATGTTTGCTGATATGGAATTGATCGGCATTCCGCACCGCATCGTGATCGGCGAGCGCGGCCTGAAGGAAGGCAATATCGAGTACCAGGGCCGGCGCGATGAAACAGCGCAGCCGCTGGAGTTGAAAAATGCGCTGGAATTCCTAAAATCAAAACTGTTGGAAGCAAAATGACAAAATTCAAGACCCTGCTATTTTTGATTGCCGCCTGTCTGCCCGGCCTCGCGCTGGCCGGCGCCCAGGTGTATGAGCCCTTGTCCGCCAGCGTGCAGGCCGCGCTGCACAAATCGGTCGCGGATGGCTCCAGCCCAAGAATCGCCTTCCGCGATAAGCAGGAAGCCGAGGCCTGGCTGGACGCGATGAGCCAGCGCCTGGAGCGCACCTTTCCCGATGCCGCGCAACGCCGCGACTTTCTCATCACCGTGCATTACGAAGCCTCGCGCGCCGGCCTCGATCCGCAAATGGTGCTGGGCTTGATCCAAGTCGAAAGCGGCTTCAAGAAATACGCGATCTCCACCGCGTCGGCACGCGGCTACATGCAAATCATGCCGTTCTGGGTCAAGCTGATCGGCACATCCGACAATAATTTATTTCATCAGCGCACCAACCTGCGCTACGGCTGTACCATCCTGCGTCATTATCTGGATATCGAAAAAGGTAACCTGTACCGTGCTCTCGGCCGCTACAACGGCAGCCTGGGCAAGGCGGAATATCCGAACCTGGTGTTGGGCGCCTGGAAGAGCCGCTGGGCCTGGAACTACACGCCGAACAAGACCGCCACGCAAGGCATATCGAAGAAACCGGGCTAAGCCGGCTCGCGCACCAGGAATAGGAATCGCGCATGAATTTCCTGGAGATGATCAGTGCCCATGTGCGTTGGAAACAACGCCTGCTCACCTACATTCAAGACAAGTCGGAAGCGCTTGACCCCGCGGTGATCGGCCGCGACGATCAATGCCGGCTCGGCAAATGGATTTACGGCGAGGGAAAAGCCTACACTCAGGCCAATCATTTCGAGAAGGTGCGCACCGAACACGCCGATTTCCACAAACACGCCGCCGCCGTGGTGACCTTCGTCAATCGCGGCGATCGTGACATGGCTTCCGAGGTGCTGAACGGCGAATATGCCCGCACCTCCAACAACCTGAAGCGCGACATCATCGCGCTGGCGCAGGAAGTCGGCGCCAGCTTGAATGACTCTGAATAAATCTAGAAAAATCAGTTATCCACGAAAAACACGAACATCACGAAAGCGTGAATTGGGATAGCAATCTAGGGATGGCTAGCTAAAGGGTAAGCGGTTTCTCAATCCCAGGGCGTTGATCTATTTCGTGACTTTCGTGTTTTTCGTGGACCGATTGCTGTTTTTAGGATAAACAGTTTGTCGGTAGGGCTACGGCAATTTCAGCGTGGCCGGGGTGCCGGCGCGCAACACATCCTTGACCGGGAACAGCACTTCCAGCGGATAGCCGACATCGCCCTTCTCGCCCACCGGCTCCAGTCCCAACAGTTTGATCTTGCCGTTATAGCTTTGCTTGTTGACTTCCACCGTCAGCGCATCGCCCACTTTCAACTTTTCGATTTGCGCGAGGCTGAGCTTGGCGCGCGCCACCATCTCGCCGGCGCGGGCGACGACGAACAGGGCCTGCGGCTGCAATTGGCTGGCGACGATTTGGCCGGGCTCGGCCTGGCGCGCCAGTACCAGCGCATCGAACGGCGCGCGCAGGGTGGCGTCGCCCAGCAGCTTCTGCGTGCGGCGCAAATGCGCTTGCGCCTCATTGAATTGCGCCGTGGCGCGTACATGGCGCGTCTGCGCGACTTCCAGCTCGGCCGTGGCCAGGGTCTGGCGCTTATATAATTCTTCCACGCGTTCCAGATTGCGCTTGGCGTCCAACCGCTCTTCCTGATGGCGCACCAGCACCGCTTGCGACTCCGCCACCCGCGCCTGGAAATCAGCGGCATCCAGGCTCGCCAGGGGCTGACCCTTGGCCACGCGCGCGCCGACATTGGCATGCACCGTCCGCACCACGCCGGATACCGGGGTGCTCAACTCCACGCGCTGCGACCATTGCAAGGTGGCCGGGATATCGGCCGCCCACGCAGGCAGGGCTAAAACCAGCAGCAATGGCGCAGCATTGATCGCTTTCATCGCAAGACTCCTCATTTTGTTTCCGCCTTCGGCAGCGCTTGGCCGAGCAGCGCTTCCATCCTCGCCAAGGTCAGCGCCAATTGAAACTCCACTTCGCGCTGCCGCAGTTTCGCCTCGACGGTGTAAGCCGAGGATTCACCCAGGTTGGTTTTCAGCTCGACTTCATACTGGCCGCGCGCCCGCTCCAAAGCCAAATCGCGATAATCGGCCTGAATATTCGCGGCATTGCGCGCACTCTTCTGCAGTTGATCGGCCTGGGACCAAAGACTCAGCAACGCGAGCGAAACACTACGCCGCAACTTTTCATGCTCTGCCTGCAATTTGTGAAACTGCGCCTGCTCGCGCGCCAGCTGCGCGGAGTTGCGCCCGCCTTGGTACAAGGGCCAAGTCAGCACCACCCCGGCGCGCAGGGCGTCGCGCCCTTCCAGCTTGCGATTGGGATACTCGCCCGCTTCGAACTCGGCGTCGAGCGTCGGGCTATTTTCGGCGCGCACGGATTCCAGGCGCTGGCGCGATGCCTCCAGCAGTTTGTTGCTGCTTTGCACCTTGGGGCTTTGCTCGATCAGCGCGCTGAGAACATCGAAGCCGGGCAAGGCGCGCGCATTGCCGGGGAGTGGCGGATCTTCCAGGTCCACGGCCAACTGCCCAGGCTGGTTCATCGCCTCGGCCAGCAACTCACGGGTAAAGCGCTGTTGCCGCCGGCTTAGATTGCGCTTCTCCTGCAAATTCTGGAAGCGCGATTCCAATTCGCGCAAATCGACCGTCGACACCAGTTTTTGCTCATGGGCTTCGCGCGCGCGATCGAAGTTCAGGAACGCCACGGTCATGAATTCATCGTCGGCCACCGCGCGCAGGTCGGCCAACAGCACATTGAAGTAGCGCTCCATGATGTCGATGCGGCGCTGGTCGCGCACTTGCAGCAGGGTGCGCTCGCGGGATTCGGCGACCGAACGCGCCGCGCCGAGGCTATTTTCGCTACGGCCAAAATCATATAAGTTCTTGCGCGCAGTCAGGCGCACGCTGTTATCGGCACTGAAATCCGCACCGGGAATCGTGGACTTGCTGCCCTGTAAACGGCCTTGCAGGATCACGTTGAAGTCGCTT
>Ga0209706_10002394_pt1 | contig 10409 bp, 9 predicted proteins | sample PPLLaktember2015_6_FD_187263 | JGI IMG/M metagenome (GOLD analysis project Ga0209706, IMG submission 187263) | Freshwater sediment microbial communities from Prairie Pothole Lake near Jamestown, North Dakota, USA - PPLs Lake P8 Core (1) Depth... | ecosystem: Environmental > Aquatic > Freshwater...
ATCCAGGAGCAGAGAGCGGGCCGAACGTAAAAAAACAGCCCCGTAGGGCTGTTTTAGTGAGGAGCCAGCCTGCAGGGCTGCCAAGGGGGTGAGTACATGTAATGAATCCCGCGAAGCGAGGTGAATGAGGAATCTCAAAGGGTTACTATTGAGCATAAACCCTGAATGAATGGGTGAAGCGAAGCCCTTTACTTCAGGCTCTTTTTCTTTTCCATCATCCTGAATACAATTACACAAAACACCAATCCGGCAACAATACCTGTAATATCGCTTATTATATCATTCAAATTGTATGCTCTGCCCGGAATGAATTTCTGATGGAATTCATCAAGAAATGCAAAACCTGTCAGACAAAGAGAAATAATTAAATACTTCCGGGAGGTAACTTTGAATTCCCTTCCCGAAAATGTCAGAAACGCAAGGAATGCCAGCCAGCCGTATTCACAAATATGGATAAGATAATCGAGCCTTATTTCTATTTTGTCAGTCTGGATCTTTAATGTCGGAATGGAAGGCAGAGATGAGAAAAGGGCAATGAACAGCACCCACCCTATAAGCAGGTACAGGGCAAAAGGCCGCAAGAATGCAATCAGTTTTAACATACTTATTTTGTAGAGCGGTAAAAATAAACCTTTTAATTAAGTAAATTTGACAAAAATATTTATATGATCACTAACGAACAGATCAAGAGCCTGACGGGACGCAGGGATGCGTTGAGGAGGTACCTTTGACATCGATGACAAACTGAAACTTATCGAAGAAAAAGAACAGATCACACAACAGCCCGACTTCTGGAACGATCCGAAACAGGCGGAAGAACTCCTGAGAAACATATCGCTGCTTAAAAGCTGGACAACGGAATTTGAAAAAATCAACACTGCAATTGACGACCTTGTAGTGTTAAACGACTTCTTGAGAGAGGGGGAAGCAACCGAACAGGATGTTGACAACCAGTACGAAAGCTGCCTGAAGCTAATCGAAGATCTTGAAGTGCGCAATATGCTGAGAAAAGAGGAAGATCAGCTTGGCGCCATCCTGAAGATCAATTCCGGAGCAGGCGGTACCGAGAGCAACGACTGGGCTTCAATGCTTATGAGGATGTATCTGCGCTGGGCCGAAAGAAACAATTACAAAACAAAGGAACTTGATTTTCAACCCGGCGATGAAGTCGGAGTGAAATCCGTTATTATCGAGATCGACGGGGAACAGGCTTACGGATATCTGAAAAGCGAGAACGGTGTTCACAGGCTGGTCAGGATATCTCCGTTTAATGCCCAGGGGAAACGGCAGACAACTTTCGCATCAGTGTTTGTCTCCCCGCTTGTCGATAATAACATCGAAATAGAAGTCAATCCATCGGATATTACCTGGGAAACCTATCGCTCAAGCGGCGCCGGCGGGCAGAACGTGAATAAAGTGGAAACAGCAGTGCGCCTGAGGCATCATCCCTCAGGTATTGTGATTGAAAATCAGGAAACACGTTCACAGCTGAATAACAAGGAAAATGCCATGAGGATCCTTAAATCACAACTTTATGAACTTGAACTGAGAAAGCGCATGGAAGAACAGGCTAAGATCGAAGGAGAAAAGAAAAGGATCGAATGGGGCTCGCAGATAAGATCATATGTATTGCATCCTTACAAAATGGTTAAAGACCTCCGGACAGGCCACGAAACCGGAAATGTACAGGCGGTCCTGGACGGCGACCTTAATGAATTTATCAAGTCGTTCCTGATGGAATTTGCCGGAAAATAATCTGTTTCAGAGTTACATTGGACTGATTGAAAATATTATCGGGTTATTTGATTATTTTGTATAACAGAACAATTATTTCAGTTAATGACCATGAAGGAAAAACTGTTTGATCAGTTCCCGCCGGTAAGCACTAAACAGTGGATGGACAAAATATCCGCTGACCTTAAAGGAGCCGATTTTAACAGTAAACTTGTCTGGAAATCCGGGATGGGAATTGATGTGATGCCTTTTTACCGGCTGGAGGATATCAAAAACCTGAAATATGTTAATTCACTTCCGGGGCAGATACCATTTATCAGAGGGAAAAGGACCGGCAGCAATGCCTGGAAAATAAGGCAGAACATTACAGTCACAGATTATTCCGCAGCTAACCTGAAAGCCCTGGGGATACTCGAAAGTGGAGTTGATTCAATTGGATTTTATATCTCAGATCCGGGATCGGTGAATGAACTGAATTTAAAGGTACTTCTTAAATGTATTGACCCTGAGGCCGTTGAGCTTAATTTCCTTTCCGACGGAATGGCGAAGGAGCTAGCCGGGCTTTTCACCGATTTTATAATCAAAAACGGTTATTCCCCTGCTAAAGTGACCGGTGCCATAGAAGCAGATCCGCTGAGCAGGCTGATGCTTAATGGGACTTTATGTATTCCGGTGGAGCGGGGTTTTGATTACCTGGCTTCAGTTGCCGGATTAATATCATCCCTGCCATACTTCAGGGCAGTACACCTGAATGCCTCGAATTTCATGAATGCAGGCGGTGATATTGTTCAGGAACTGGCATTCGCGATCTCAATGGGTGCAGAGTACATGACAAGACTGACAAACCGTGGGATCAAAGCAGAGCAGGCTGCAACAAAGATCAGGTTCTCATTCGGAACCGGTTCCGAATTTTTCCCCGAAGTGGCAAAGTTGAAAGCTGCTCGGTTGTTATGGGCGGCAGTAGTCAGCAGGTTTCAGGCCGGGCAAAAAGCTGCCGGAGAAATGGAAATACACTGTGTTACAACCAGATGGAACAAGACAGAGAAAGATGCTTATACGAACATCCTTCGAACCCAGACTGAGGCTACGTCGGCAATTCTGGGGGGTGCTGATTCACTTACAGTTGAACCTTTTGATATTGTTTTCAGGGAGCCTGATGAGTTTTCCGAAAGGATAGCTCGCAATCAGCAGCTGATTTTAAGGGAGGAATCCTGGTTCGGCAAGGTTACCGATCCCTCCGGAGGTTCGTACTATATTGAGAAGCTTACCCGGCTTATTGCCGAAAAAGCATGGGAGCTTTTTATTGAGGTCGAGGGGCACGGCGGGTTCGTTGAAGCCCTTACAAAAGGAGTCATTCAGAAAAAGATAGGGGAATCAGCAGCAAAGCATAAAAAAGAAACCCCGGCACATCAGATAATTTTGCCGGAAATAAGTCCGGATGCAGTTGAATCTTCTGCCGGTCAGAGAAAAGGAAAGATTTCCGGACCGGAATTCAGCCCCGACATCCTGGACAACATACAATTTCCGGAAGAAGATCTTAATGAACCTGATAAGACCGGTAATATCATTGAAGACTGGATGACTCCCGAAGGTATCCCTGTGAAGAGTGTTTATGGGATGGATGATCTGAAGGATATGGAGCATCTTGATTATGCGGCCGGATTACCGCCCTTTCTTCGCGGACCTTATTCCACCATGTATGTTCTTCAGCCCTGGACTATCAGGCAATATGCAGGTTTCTCAACAGCCGAAGATTCCAATGCTTTTTACCGGCGTAATCTTGCGGGTGGTCAGACAGGACTTTCAGTGGCCTTTGACCTTGCAACTCATAGGGGCTATGATTCTGATCATGATCGGGTTGCAGGAGATGTTGGCAAGGCGGGTGTGGCTGTTGACTCAATCCTGGATATGAAAATCCTCTTTGACAAGATCCCGCTTAATAAAATGTCGGTGTCGATGACAATGAACGGGGCTGTTCTGCCGGTCATGGCATTTTACATTGTTGCCGCTCTTGAGCAGGGCGCAAAGCTGGAGGAACTTTCAGGCACGATACAAAACGACATACTTAAGGAATTCATGGTAAGAAATACCTATATCTATCCTCCTGAATTCTCAATGAAGATCGTATCCGATATCCTTGCTTTTACTGCGGCAAAAATGCCAAGATTCAACTCAATCAGCATTTCCGGGTACCATATGCAGGAAGCTGGCGCAACTTGCGACATAGAGCTTGCTTATACTCTGGCCGACGGGCTGGAATACCTCAGGTCCGGAGTAAGGGCAGGCCTGGATATTGATGCTTTTGCACCAAGGATCTCGTTTTTCTGGGGTGTCGGGATGAACCACTTTATGGAAATAGCTAAGATGAGGGCGGCAAGGATGCTTTGGGCTAAAATTGTAAAAGGTTTCAATCCTGAGAATCCGAAATCACTGGTTCTCAGGACACATTGCCAGACATCAGGATGGAGTCTTACTGAACAGGATCCATACAACAATATCGGCAGAACGTGCATCGAAGCAATGGCTGCCGTATTTGGCCATACACAGAGCCTTCATACAAATGCCCTGGATGAAGCACTTGCCCTGCCGACGGATTTTTCAGCAGCGATCGCACGGAATACACAGAAATATATCCAGGAAGAGACACAGATATGCAGGGCCGTGGATCCATGGGCCGGATCATATTATGTTGAATCCCTGACACATGAGATTGCTCATAAAGCCTGGGAACATATTACGGAGATTGAAAAAATGGGAGGTATGGCAAAAGCAATTGAATCAGGCATACCAAAAATGAGGATCGAAGAGGCTGCAGCAAGAACACAGGCCAGGATTGATTCGGGATTGCAGATCATTGTTGGTATGAACCGGTACAGGCTTGATAAAGAAGCTCCGCTCGAAACACTTGAGGTCGATAATCCGGCGGTGAGGGATTCCCAGATCAGGCGGCTCGCAAAGCTACGTACCGAAAGAAACGAGTCTGAATGTCAGACAGCACTGGATGCGATCACAGGGTGTGCCCGAACAGGTAAGGGCAATCTTCTTGAATTAGCAGTCGTGGCTGCATCAAAACGTGCAAGCCTCGGAGAGATTTCTTATGCATGTGAAAAAATAACAGGGAGGTATAAAGCAGTGGTACGTTCAATTTCAGGTGTTTATTCATCCGGATATAAACCGGACAGTGATCTGAAGGAAGCCAGGGCACTGGTTGGCAGGTTTGCCGAAAAGGAGGGACGCCAGCCCAGGATAATGATTGCCAAGATGGGCCAGGATGGGCACGACAGGGGCGCCAAAGTTGTTTCAACCGGATATGCCGACATCGGTTTCGATGTGGATATAGGTCCTCTTTTTCAGACCCCCGCCGAAGCGGCAAAACAGGCAGTGGAAAACGATGTTCATGTGCTTGGAGTATCAAGCCTTGCAGCAGGACATAAAACTCTTATTCCTGAAGTGATAAGTGAGCTGAAAAGTCTTGGGAGAGACGATATACTTGTGATCGCCGGAGGAGTGATCCCGCCACAGGACTATCAGTTCCTGTATGATGCCGGTGTGGTTGCCATATTCGGTCCGGGTACTTCCGTTTCAAAAGCAGCAAAACAAATACTGGAAATATTGATGCACCATTTTGAATAAACCGGTTAGAATTCTTAAACGAAGATCAAAAGATGAAAAATATAATATTCCTTATCATATTGAGTATCTTAATGATATACAGCTGTAAAATGAAAAAGCCTTCTGCAAATACTTTACCGGTCACTGAACAAACAGGTCAAATAACCAATTTCTCTGAACAATCAACCTGGCTGCTCGGATATTTCACAAGGGAACGCATGTCCGGACCACCTCATTCCGAATGGTATCAGAAAGGTTATGATGGTTATAAGTGGGATGAAACTGCTGTTAATAAATTAACAGTAATAAGTAAGGATAACCTGACGATCAAAATTGTTCTTGGATCATGGTGTCCCGACAGCAGGAGGGAGGTCCCGCGTTTCATGAGGATCCTGGATCTCTGGCAATTTCCTGCGGAAAAAGTAACTTTCATCGGAGTTGACAATAATAAACTTTCTCCCGTGGGAGAATATGAGAAACTAGATATTCAGAGGGTGCCGACATTTATTTTCTATAAAAATAATATTGAAACGGGACGCATCATTGAAGTTCCTGTAACGTCTTTAGAGCAGGATATGATAAATATTCTGACACAGGAATGAAAATATAAACAAGAGACTTAAAGCCATGGAAGAAAACAATAACAAATCGGGACAAAACCTGGGTATCGCTGCACTGATTACCGCAATAATAACTTTTGTCATCGCAGTGATCCCCTGCGTGGGTTTTGTCGCAATAATCCCGGGGATAATTGCAATTGTGCTTGCGTCTGTCGGCCTTTCCCAGGCATCAAGAAGTAATTTACCGCGCGGGGTCCTGATAGCAGGTCTCGTTATTGCAGTTATTGCTTCGATGATATCATTTTCTCAGATCTTCTTTGCAGGAAAGATACTCGATAAAGCCGACAAGTGGCCTGATAAGATTGAAGAATTTGTCGATGACGTTCAGAAAGATGTCATCAAAGACCTTGAGGATGCCCAAATCAATATCAAGATTGAGAGCGGTGATGAAAAAGTGGAAATAACTGCGGGCAAGGATAAGGAAGAATTGGAAAAAACTCTCGAAGATCTCGAAAAGGAAAATTCACCTGCCGATGATACCCTGGTACGCAAAAAATGATAAAGGCGCTCTGTCACAGATAGTTTCACGAAATGAGCCTTACCTGGTAATAAACATAGTATTTACCATTCTGATATTGTTTATTATAGCTTATTCCGGTATTTTTTCCCCGGATAAAGACAATTACCCCATCGTATGCATTCATGAAGAGCTGACAGGTGAATCCTGCGCTTCCTGCGGGATTTCCCACAGTTTCTCACTTATCCTCAGGGGCAGGATCGATGAGGCTTATGAATACAATAAATACGGTATGAGGCTCTTCATTTTCTTTGTTTCACAATTCTTCCTGAGGATTTTCTTCTCAAGGTATTATGCAGGTTATCCTGCCATCCGTAAACAATTAATTTTATTCGATATAACCGGATCGTCCATAATCTTCCTTATTGCATTCCTGCCATATATTGTAAGTATTTTCAAGTGGTTCTGAGTGTGGGCTCTGCTTATAATTCCGGATCATTCAACAGATCATATAAAAGACTGCTTTCAAATCCTTTTGACAAACCGAATCGTAAAAGTTTTCCCTTCAGATCGTACTGATTTTTTGCTTTTACCGATCTGCGATGAGAGGAAATAATCTCTTTCATCGACTTCATATATAATTCATTATCAATGGAATCAAGAGCAGATTTTACAATTTCCGGTGGAATCTGTTTCGCTTTGAGATGTGCAGCAAGTTTCACCTTACCCCATTTGTTGTATTTGAACTTATCTCTTACAAATGCTTCTGCGTAGCGTTTTTCATTTATAAAATTCTCTTTAATGAGAGAATTTATGATCCTTGAAATGTCGGTTTCGGAAACTCCCCATTGCCGGAGTTTGCTTCTGATATCATCAGTGCAGTACTCGCGCTGTGAGCAGAGCATCATGGCTTTTGACAGTGAAGCTTCGTAAAGTTTGTTTTCAGTCATTATGGATTCCCTTGATAATTCTGTCTTTCCCGTTTATATCCTTTATTACCCTGACATTTGAGTATCCTGCTGACTCCAGCAGTAGTACGATCTGTTTACCCATCGTCTCATTAATTTCAAAATAGATCTTTCCTCCGGGAGTAAGGATGGCAGATGCCAGCCTTGTAATTGCGGAATAGTAAACCAGCGGATCGGCATCAGTGACGAAAAGTGCTGTATCAGGCTCATAATCGAGCACATTACGTGACATTAATTTTTTTTCCGATTCCCGTATGTACGGAGGATTACTTACTATGATATCCGTCCCGGCGAACATACCGGGATTGATATTGAAAATATCAGCCCTGATAAATGAAACCTTCACTTTGTTAAGGACCGCATTTTCACCCGCTTTAACCAGAGCCCCATCGGATATGTCAATTCCTGTCACTGCCGATTGTGGCAAATTGAGGGCTAAGGCGATAGCGATGCAGCCGGATCCGGTTCCGATATCCAGTACGGAGCCGGAAAATTCACGATTCTCCTTAATGATCAGATCGACCAGTTCCTCAGTCTCCGGACGAGGGATAAGTGTATCATTGTTAAGCCTGATTATGCAATTATAAAAATTTGTGTAACCCATTATATATTGTAATGGCTTGCCTTTTTTAAGCTCCCTGCAAATACTTATTATCTGTCGGACCTGCTTTGGTGATACAGCGGTTTCAGGAAGAGCAAGGTTATGGAGTGATGATGAATTAAGTACCGACCTTAGAATTATGGCTGAAATTGCATTTATCTCAGACTCAGGATAAAATCCATTAAGTTCCCTCGCGAGGTAAAGCCTAATTTCTTTAATTGTTTGTATCTTGACACCCATATTTCAAAAATAGCACTTTCAGGAGAATGCCGGCAGGTGATGATATTAAATTCATGCAAAGATGCCTGGATCTGGCAGGCAAGGCTGAAGGGAATACTTATCCCAATCCGGTTGTGGGATCCGTAATCGTTCATAATGGTCTGATCATCGGTGAAGGATATCACCTTAAAGCCGGTGGTCCACACGCCGAGCATAATGCAATTAATTCAGTCGCTGATGCTGAATTACTGCGATCATCAACATTGTATGTAAACCTTGAGCCTTGTTCCCACTTTGGAAAAACGCCTCCCTGTTCACAGCTTATAATATCGTCGGGGATAAAGAAAATCGTAGTTGGGACCATGGATACAAGTGATAAAGTATCAGGGAAGGGGATAGCTGAACTTGAAAACGCAGGATGCAGGGTTGTAACAGGAATTCTCGAAAAAGAGTGTCGCCGGATAAACAGACGGTTTTTTACATTCCATGAGAAAAAACGGCCGTATGTGGTTCTGAAATGGGCACAGAGCGCAGACGGCTTTCTGGACATTGAAAGTGTTGAGGATCATGAAAAAAGACCTGTTTGGATCACCGGGAAGCCTGAAAGAGCGCTTGTACATAAGTGGAGGGCTGCCGAACAGGCTATCCTGGTTGGAGCAGGAACAGTAAGATCTGATAATCCCATGTTGAATGTCAGGGAATGGTCAGGGAATGACCCTTTGAAGCTGATATTAAGCAAGTCAGGGAATTTGGATAAAAGTTCATTTGTTTTTAATCCACCCGGTAAAACTGTTGTGTTCACACTTAACAATGATGCTGAGACCGGCAATGCAGCTAAGGTTGTGCTAAACAAAGACAAACGTCCGGCAGATCAGATCCTGGAATATCTTTTAAGTTCAGGAATCCAGTCGGTGATGGTGGAAGGTGGAGCTGAGGTGCTGAATCACTTTATCTCAGTGGGATTATGGGATGAAGCAAGAGTTTTTTACGGGAAACTTCCCTTTAAAAAAGGGACAATCGCCCCGGAGATTAAAGGAACAGTTTTTTCAGAAACCAAATTCATGTTCAGCTCCCTAGAAGTAATTTTAAATGACGACAATAGACCCTCCGGAAGGATTGATAAACAGAATAAAATTTCGTAATTTTGATAATTTATAACGTCAATAGGTGAAAGTCATGAATAAGCGAATATTTTACCTGGCATTTGTTATGCTGTTTCTCTCTGCCGGAACTTATGGGCAAAGTGCCAAAAAGTATTTCAAGGCAGGAAATGTTTTTGTTAAGAATATGAAATACGAGGAGGCTGTAAACCAGTTTACCAGTGCTATCCAGCTTCAGCCATCTGAATCTAAATATTATTATGCAAGGGGCAGAGCTAATGAGGTGCTTGAAAAATATGGTGATGCCAAAGCCGATTATGAAAAAACAATTGTCTTTTCGCCCAGGGATGTTAATGCAATGATCGGTATAGGGAAAGTTTGCAACAAAATGGGGCAATTCGGGGAAGCGCTTGTATATCTGAACCGGGCTTCCGGTCTCGAAAAGAGAAACGCTCAGATCTACCCCGAAAAAGTGATTACCCTGATCGGACTGGAACGGTTTGATCAGGCTCTACGGGTGTCTGACACGGCCATTCTAATAAAGGAAACCCCAATGAACTACTATTACAGGGGTATCATTTATACAAAGCTGAATAATGACCTTTATGCAAGAAGAGAATTTGAAAAGGCAATTTCAAAGGATAAAAAGCTTGTTGAACCAAGGCTTGCCCTGGCCGATCACCTTTTATTGCATGATGATAATGAGGGAGCTCTGAATCAGATCAATGAAGTGTTAAAAAATGATGACAGGAACACCGATGCCTACCTTTTGAGAAGCAGGGTCTTCAAAAAGAATTTTGATTACCCCGGCGCAATAAATGATCTTTCCAAAAACATACTTATCGATCCTGACAATCCTGACTTTTACCTCGACAGGGGAAAATGCTATCAGGAGTTCAACCAGCCTACAAATGCGATAAACGATTTCACGAAATATATCTCTCTTAATGATAAGAATCCGGATGCATTCTTTGCCAGAGCTAAATCGTATGAAGACATATTTGATTTCCCGAAAGCAATGGATGATTACAAGAGGATTACTGTCCTTTCGGAATTCAATCAGGAAGCAAGAAAATTACTGAAAGCTGCGCAGGAGAG
>Ga0209706_10002396_pt1 | contig 10403 bp, 9 predicted proteins | sample PPLLaktember2015_6_FD_187263 | JGI IMG/M metagenome (GOLD analysis project Ga0209706, IMG submission 187263) | Freshwater sediment microbial communities from Prairie Pothole Lake near Jamestown, North Dakota, USA - PPLs Lake P8 Core (1) Depth... | ecosystem: Environmental > Aquatic > Freshwater...
CATCGCGCTTTTCGCGGCTTGCGCGCTCGCCGCATCGATCAGGTCGGCGACGCTTTCTGCTTGCGCCAAATCCAGCTTGTCGTTGAGATAGGCGCGCTGGGTGAATTCGCCCGGCTGCGCCAGGCGCGCGCCCAGTTCCAAACAGCGGTTGAGGACATTTTGCAGCACCGCCGGCCCGCCGTGGCCTTGCAATTCCAGCACGTCTTCACCGGTGAAAGAATGCGGTGCCTTGAAATAAAGGGCAATGCCTTGATCCATGGTTTCGCCCTGGCTATCCAGGAAATTGGCCAGGCGCGCCTGGCGCGGTTGCGGCAGTTTGCCGAGGATGCCCTGCGCGATGTTGGTGGCCAGCGGGCCGGAGACGCGCACCACGCCTATCCCACCGCGGCCGGGCGCGGTGGCGATGGCACTTATGGTGTCATCTCTTGACCTTTTTGGGCGCATTTTGCATCACTTGGTTGATGCGCCATTGTTGCGCAATGGAGAGGATGTTATTCACCACCCAATACAAGACCAGTCCGGCCGGGAACCAGAAGAACATGATCGAGAACGCGATCGGCATGATGGTCATGATCTTGGCCTGGATCGGGTCGGGCGGCGTGGGGTTCAGCTTGGTCTGTACGAACATGGAAATCCCCATCAGCACCGGCAGCACATAGTACGGATCCTTTGCCGTCAGGTCCTGTATCCACAAGGCGAATGGCGCGTGGCGCATTTCCACGCTATACAACAAGACCCAATACAGCGCGATGAAGACCGGGATTTGGATCAGGATCGGCAAGCAGCCGCCGAGCGGATTAATTTTTTCGTTCTTGTAGATATCCATCATGGCTTGATGCATTTTTTGCCGGTCGTCGCCATATTGTTCTTTCAGGCGTTGCAGGCGCGGCGCCAGCAGCTTCATCTTGGCCATGGAACGATAGCTGGCTGCGGACAAGGGATAGAACGCCAGTTTTATCAGGAGTGTCAGCACGATGATCGACCAGCCCCAATTGCCCAGCACTTTATGAATTTGGCTCATCAGCCAAAAAATGGGCACAGCAATCACCGTCAGCAAACCATAGTCGATGGCCAAATCCAGGCCGGGCGCCAGATTCTTTAATTGTTCTTGTTCCACCGGGCCCGCATATAGCTGCATATTGATGCTTTTTGTTGCATTCGGCGCAATTTCGCCCATTGGTAAAATGACACCCGAGGCGTACAGATTGTCCGTGACTTTTTTCAGATAGAACTCGCGCTGCACTTTTGCCGGTGGCAGGTAGGCCGTCATGAAATAGTGCTGCAAGATCGCAATCCAGCCATTCGAGGCGATCTCGCTGATGTCCTTCCCGTCCTTGCCTATGCTTTCAAAGTCGTGTTTCTGAAACTTTTTCTCGTCCGTATAGATCGCCGGACCGGTGTAAGTAGGCAATAGGGCTGAATGGCCTGCGGGCGGTGATCCATCGCGTAAAAGTTGAAAATATGCGTCGGGCTTGATCTGGTTTGCCGAGCCATTATTCAGCTCATAACGGATATCCACCACATAATTGTTGCGATGGAAGGTAAATATCTTGGCAACCTGGACTCCCTCCTGGTTGCGCCATGTCAGGCTCACTTCGAGCTTGTCTGCCCCCGGCTTTAATTCATACTCATTGGCCTCTGCGCTGAAAAGCGCTTTGTGTGTCGGCAATCCCGCGCCGATCAGCCCGCTTTGCGCGATATAGTTATGCGGTGCTTCGTCCGCGAGCAATATGTAGGGCTTGCTTTTGTCTTTGTCGTCGGTATGTTTTATAAGGCCGTATCGACGAAGATCACCGCCATTCGTATCAATTTCAGCCAAAATTACATCTGTTTTTACTTTGATGCGCTGCCCTTTGAGCGGCACTGCGCCGGCGTCGGCCTGCTCGGCAGACTTGGGAGCCTCTATCTTCAAATCCTTGCTTAGACTTGGGGTCGGAACGTCCGCGGCTTTTGTCGCTGGTTGCGCCGTCTGCGTCACCGCTGCGGACGGCGCGTTTTCTTCCTGCCACCTTTCCCACAACATGAACAGGGACAGAGAAAATACGGCAAATATGATTAATCTTTGGGTATCCATTGGATTTCTTTATTTTTTCGGCACAGGATCGTAGCCGCCATCGCACCACGGATGGCAGCGTCCAAGGCGTTTTGCGCTGAGGAAAAGCCCTTTCACGGCACCTTTTTCTGCGATTGCTTCATGGGCATATTCGGAACAGCTCGGCACAAAACGACAATTCGACCCCAACATCGGGCTGATGAGATATTGATACATCTTTATCAGGGCAATTAGGATTCGCGACATTTACGCAGTCCGCCAATTAGGTTTGCTATTTCTTGATTTATTTTATGAAAATCTTGTTTCAAAAAAGGTTTAATGACGCGGATGACGATATCCATGGGGCCTAGGCTTGCGTGCGAAATGCGGCAGTATTCTTGGCAAACGCGTCGCATGTAATTTCTGCGTACGGCATGTCGATGCGTTTTTTTTCCCACCATCACCACCAAACGCGGTCTTTTCAATTGGTTTGGTTTTCCCAAAGCAATGAAATGCTCACTGGAAATGCGACATTTAAAATCAAAAACGGACGATATTTCGTCCGCTTTTTTTAGATGTCCGATGGTTTTAACGCTGGGTTTAGCGGCGGGTTTGGCGCTCGGGTCGCCGCTCATGCTTGTTCATCCAGCGCAATAGGCATTAAACCGATAGGCTTTTGCGGCCCTTGGCGCGACGCGCATTAATCACGGCGCGGCCACTTTTTGAGCGCATGCGCACGAGAAAGCCATGGGTCCGCAGTCTGCGAATTACTGAGGGTTGATAGGTGCGTTTCATGCTGTTCCTTTGGAAATTTCTGGTTCAGAAAACCCGCTATTTAACCTTTTTTCTCTTCTGATTGTCAACCTTATATTCTTTATTTTGCCTGTGGATAACTCTAGGTAAAGCGCATAGAATGCTAGTCTTTCTTTCTTTGCCCGATCGTCTCGAATAATAAAAATCCGAATGGGCGATTTTTCCTTACTTAATTTAATTACGCGGATATTCATCAATGGATGTGTTTTGGCAAAATTGTTTAGATCAGTTTAAAAAAGATCTTACAATTCAGCAATTTAACACATGGATCAAGCCATTGCGCGTGAGTTCTACGGACACCTCCGTACTGCTGCAGGCGCCGAATCGTTTTGTTTTGCAGTGGGTCAAAGAAAAATTTCTGGAAAAGATCGAGGCCTTAGCTGAAGCCCATTTGGGCAAGGCAGTAAGCGTTGTTTTAAAGTTGGATGAAAATAGCGCAAATACCCGGGCCCCGACTGTGGCGAAAGCCGACACTGCGCCAAATATTGCTGCTGCCGCTAATGCGCCCAGCGCTCCCAAAAGCAGCAGCTCAGGTTTGAATCCGCTGTTTACTTTCGCCAGTTTTGTCCCAGGCAAGGCCAATCAATTAGCGCGTGCGGCGGCATTGCAGGTTGCGGAAAATCCCGGTACGGCCTACAACCCGCTTTTTGTTTACGGTGGCGTTGGCTTGGGCAAGACGCACTTGATACAAGCCATCGGCAATTTGGTTTATGAGCAGAACAGGAATGCGAAAATCAGCTATATCCATGCCGAGCGCTATGTGTCGGATGTGGTTCGCGCTTATCAACACAAATCGTTCAATGATTTCAAGCGTTATTACCATTCCCTGGATTTGTTGTTGATCGACGATATTCAATTTTTTGCCGGCAAGAGCCGGACGCAGGAGGAGTTCTTTTATGCCTTTAACGCCTTAACCGAAGCCCATAAGCAGGTGATCATTACCTGCGATACCTATCCGCGCGAAATGCAGGGGATCGAGGATAGGCTGATTTCGCGCTTCGGCTGGGGTCTTACGGTGGCCATCGAACCACCGGAATTGGAAATGCGGGTCGCCATTCTGATCAAGAAGGCGGCCCTGGAAAAAATCACCCTGGATGAGAATGTGGCTTTCTTTGTTGCGAAGCAAATCCAGTCCAATGTGAGAGAATTGGAGGGTGCGCTTAAGCGGGTCTTGGCTTTCTCCCGTTTTACCGGCCATCCGATCAGCCTGGATTTAGCCAAGGAAGCTTTAAAGGATTTGCTCGCGGTGCAGATGCGGCAAATATCCATCGATAATATTCAGAAAACGGTTGCGGACTATTACAAAATAAAGGTTGCGGAAATGTACTCGAAGAAGCGCACCCGCACGGTTGCGCGTCCTCGGCAAGTTGCCATGGCGCTTGCCAAAGAGCTAACCCAATTGAGTCTGCCTGTGATCGGCGATGCCTTTGGCGGCAGAGACCATACGACCGTGATACATGCGTGTCGTAAAATTGAAGAACTGCGCGGCTTAGATCCAAATATTGCTCGCGATTTTGACTTTTTAGTGCAAACGCTACGGAGCTAACAGGTCTGTGGATAAGTTGCAGGATGCTTGTGTAAAGTTTGTTGGTAAAGCCTGGTATTTTGTTGAAAAATTATTCTATCCAGAGTGTGAAGATGTTTTAAACAAGCTTTCTCCACAAGCCTGAATTAAAATAAGTTATTGAAATAATTTAATAATATTTGTTATACAGATAAGTTGGTAGTGTTATTAATTACTATCAAAAGGAATATCAATGCTATTAATACAAACCGATCGCGAAGCCTTATTGAAAACTTTACAAGCGGTGACAGGTATCGTTGAAAGGCGTCACACGCTTCCGATACTTTCCAATGTATTGATCGAGGGCAAAGGACAGTTCTTTTCCTTTACAGCTACTGATTTGGAAGTGCAGGTCAAGGCGGATACGACGGAAGTAAAATTCGATCAGGATTTTGCGATTACAACCTCGGCCAAGAAACTTCAGGATATTCTCCGCTCTTTGGCAGAAGGAACAAAAATCACGTTGGATCAACAGGATAACAAGGTTTTGGTGAAGGCAGGAAAGAGCCGTTTCAATTTGCAGACTTTGCCGGCTGAAGACTTTCCAAAATTCAACTTATCCGAGACTAGCAACAAAGTTATTGATTTAAAACAGAAAGAATTTAAAAGCCTATTGAATGAAGTGCAATTTTCCATGGCGCAGCAAGACATCCGCTACTATCTGAACGGCATGCTGGTGGTTTTACGTGATGGGAAAATACGAGTGGTTGCAACGGATGGCCATCGCCTCAGCTATGCGGAAGCCGATCTGGAGGACGGATCTGCTATCAATGAAGAAGTCATTATCCCGCGTAAGACCGTGATGGAACTGCTGCGGCTATTGGCGGATAGCGATGAAAAGATAGCGATTGAGATCGGCAAGAACCAGATCAAATTCAACTTCAATAATGTCACTTTGAATTCGAAGGTGGTTGAAGGGAAATTCCCCGACTACACCAAGGTGATCCCGCCCGCCTACAAGAACAAATTCACCGTTGATCGAATCACTTTATTGCAGGCCTTGCAGCGCGCCGCTATTCTAAGCAACGAAAAATTTCGCGGCGTACGCATGGTTTTAACCAAGGATAGCGTGCGCGTAATATCCAGCAACAGCGAGCAGGAGGAAGCGCAGGAAGAAGTCGAGATTAAATACGATGGCGATCCGATCGACATCGGGTTCAATGTAAGTTATTTGTTGGATGTTTTGAATAACGTTGGCAGCCAGGAAATAGAGTGTTCATTTGGCGACTCTAACAGCAGCGGCGTATTTACCCTGCCGGGAAATCAGACGTTCAAGTATGTTGTAATGCCGATGCGCATTTAATGTTTCACGTGAAACAGAAAGTTTTAGATGAGCAATAGTCAGCACGAAGTCAGAAAAGTCGGCGAACAGTGGTGTGTTTTCCTGGACGAAGAAAATCTCGCCTGCTTTTCCTCGGAAGAAGAAGCGCTTGCCAATATGCATAACTTGAAGGCGAAGAGCTATGATTCTTCATCCATCAAAGTGCTTAAAGGCTTGGAAGCAGTAAGAAAGCGTCCGGGCATGTATATCGGCGATACCAGCGATGGTTCCGGTTTGCACCACATGGTGTTCGAGGTGGTGGATAACGCCATCGACGAGGCGCTGGCCGGCTATTGCAATGAAATTAAAGTAGTAATTCATACGGATAATTCCATCAGCGTGACCGATAACGGCCGCGGCATACCGACGGATATCCATCCGGAAGAGGGGCGTTCCGCCGCCGAGGTCATCATGACCATTCTGCACGCAGGCGGAAAATTCGATGCCAACTCCTACAAGGTTTCCGGTGGCCTGCATGGCGTAGGCGTTTCCGTGGTGAATGCGCTATCGGAATGGTTGAAGCTGACCGTGCGTCGCGAGGGTAAAACCCATGCCATGGAGTTCAGAAGCGGCGATGCGGTAGAACCGCTAAAAATTGTTGGCGAAACCAATTTGCGCGGAACGGAAGTGCATTTCATGGCCGACAAGGAAATATTCGGCCAGATCGAGTTTCACTACGACATCCTGGCCCGGCGTTTAAGAGAATTATCGTTTCTAAACAATGGGGTAAAAATAGCCTTACACGATCAGCGCAGCGGCAAGGAAGAAAATTTTGCCTTTCTGGGCGGGGTAAAAGGCTTTGTCGAATACATGAACCGCACCAAGACCGTGCTGCACCCGAACATATTTTCGGCCAGCAGCGAGAAGGACGGCATTACGGTCGATGTCGCCATGCAATGGAACGACAGCTATCAGGAAACCGTGCAATGCTTCACCAACAACATTCCGCAACGCGATGGCGGCAGCCATTTGACTGGCTTGCGCGCGGCGCTGACGCGCACGCTGAATAGCTATATTGAACAAACCGAAGTGGCGAAAAAAGCCAAAGTAGAAACGGTCGGCGACGACATGCGCGAAGGCTTGACCTGCGTGCTATCGGTCAAGGTGCCAAACCCAAAATTTTCCAGTCAAACCAAGGATAAACTGGTATCCAGCGAAGTCCGTCCGGTGGTGGAAGAAATCGTCGCGGAACGCCTTGCAGAGTTTCTGGCGGAACGACCCGGCGACGCGAAAATCATCACCTCTAAGATTATCGAGGCCGCCAGAGCCCGCGAAGCGGCACGCAAGGCGCGCGAGATGACGCGGCGCAAAGGCGTGCTGGACAGCATGGGTTTGCCTGGAAAATTGGCCGATTGCCAGGAAAAAGACCCTGCGTTATCAGAGCTTTACATAGTAGAGGGCGATTCCGCCGGCGGCTCGGCGAAACAGGGCAGGGACCGCAAATTCCAGGCGATTTTGCCCCTCAAAGGCAAAATCCTGAACGTCGAACGGGCGCGGTTTGACCGCATCCTATCCTCCGGAGAGATCCTGGCGCTGATTACCGCTATGGGCACTGGAATCGGCAAGGACGAGTTTTCCGCGGATAAGGCGCGCTATCACCGCATCATCATCATGACCGACGCCGACGTGGATGGCGCGCATATTCGCACCTTGCTTCTGACCTTCTTCTACCGGCAAATGCCGGAATTGATCGAACGCGGCTTTATCTACATTGCGCAGCCGCCGCTGTATAAAGTGAAGCACGGCAAAAGCGAACGCTACCTGAAAGACGACCATGAGCTGAAGCAATACTTGCTTCAACAAGCCCTGGATGGGGCTGAACTCATTCCGGGCTCAGATCAGGCGCCGCTCGGCAAGGAAGCCTTTGAGGGCCTGGCCAAGGAGTATTTGCTGGCCGAGGCAGTGATCGATCGACTGGCGCGCGTGGTTGATAAAACAACATTATTTGCTGTGTTAAAACAACCACTTATCGATTTATCCGAGCTTTCGAAGGCGGAAGCCAGCGCACAAGCCTTGTCTGCCATTTTGAAAGACGAGGCAATTGTGCTGCGGGCGGAATACAACGAGGCCAGCGAAAGCTGTCGCATCATTATTCAGCGCAATTTCCACGGCAATGTGCAAGTCTCCGCAATCGACAAGGACTTTGTCGAAAGCGGCGACTTCGAACAAATCGTCAAGACCGCAGGCATGTTGCATGGTCTGATCAGTGCCGGCGCCAGCGTCAAGCGCGGGGAAAAAGAAACCAAGATCAGCGAATTCAAACAAGCATTGGATTGGCTGCTGGAAGACGTACAGCGCAACCTGGCGGTGCAACGCTACAAAGGCCTGGGCGAAATGAACCCGAGTCAGTTGTGGGAAACCACCATGGACCCGAAGGTGCGCAGGCTGTTGAAAGTGCAAATCGACGACGCGATTTCGGCCGATGAAATTTTCACCACGCTCATGGGCGACATCGTCGAGCCGCGCCGCGCCTTTATTGAAAATAACGCCTTGGTCGCCAGAAATATCGATATTTAAGAGAACCGCGTGAAATAAAAAAGGGCCGCTAGTTGCGGCCCTTTTTGTTTGCTGCAGACTATAAATTACTTGGCTTTTTTCTTCCGCGCGACCATGTCGTGAATCATCGGGGTGATGACCACTTCCATGGCGAAGCCCATCTTGCCGCCCGGCACGACAATCGTATTCGGCCGCGACATGAAAGAGTCGTGAATCATGTTGAGCAAATACGGGAAGTCGACCATATCCTTGACCGGGTTGTTGAAGTGGATCACGACAAAGCTCTCATCCGGGGTCGGAATATCGCGCGCGATGAAGGGATTGGAAGTATCCACGGTCGGCACGCGCTGGAAGTTGATGTGCGTGCGCGAAAACTGCGGCGTGATGTAGTGCACATAATCCGGCATGCGGCGCAGGATCGTATCGACGATCACGTCCGGGGAATAGCCGCGTTCCGCTGCATCGCGATGAATCTTCTGGATCCATTCCAGATTCACGATAGGCACCACGCCCACCAGCAAATCGACATGCTTGGCTGCGTCGACCTTGCCGGCGACCACGCCGCCATGCAGTCCTTCGTAAAACAGGATGTCGGTGCCCTTGCCAACTTTTTGCCACGGGGTAAAGGTGCCGGATTCTTGTTTGAACGGACGGGCCTCTTCATCGTTATGCAAATAATAACGGCGCTGGCACTCGCCCTTGGCGGCGTAATCCTTAAAGCACTTCTCGATCAAATCAAAGTGATTGGCTTCGGGGCCGAAATGCGAGGGCGCGACCGTGCCGGTCTTCTCGGCATTGGCCACGGCGGCCTTGAAAGCCTTGCGATCCAGGCTGTGGAAGCTGTCGCCCTCCACCACCAGGGCATTTAAATTCTCGCGACGAAAAATATGCTCGAAGGCGCGTTTGACCGTAGTCGTCCCCGACCCGGAAGATCCCGTAACTGCAATGACGGGGTGCTTTGCGGACATGTTAACTCCCTAAAGATAATGAATCGAAACGGGAAATTATAGCGTTACAGCGTGATTTTGGCCACTCTCGCCTTACCAATAGGCCAACACGCGGCCGCCCTCGCTTTTCGCATTAAAAGATTTCAGGGGTTGCGTGCCTATTTCGATACAGGCGCCGCTGGTGATGTCGAATTTCCAATGATGCTTGGGGCAGGTCAATTCGTTGCCATGCAAGGCCAGGTGCGGGATGTTGGTCACCTGGTGCGGGCAACGCGAGTCGTAAACCTTGAAACTATCGTTGTCGCGATACACGAACAATTCGCGCCCTTCGCAACTGAGGCGCGCCGTTTCATGATTCTTGAAATCATCCACCGCGCCGACATCGTGCCATTTGGCTTGGGCATTGATCATGTCCGGGTGAAACTCGGGAATGTCCATTTCCAGAATGATCTCGGCGGCCCACACGATCTTTGCCAGACCCAGGGTCGGGAAGGCCATGACCAGGGCATCGATGATCTCCAGCGGCGTGGCGCCTTCGCGCAAGGCGCGGGTCAGATACTGCTTGAAGCCGCCCTCAGTCTGCGAATGCACTTTGCTGATGACGGAAATCAAATTGCGCGTCTTGGGGTCCAGATGCTTGCCGGCATCCTTCAAGAACTTGAAGTAATGGCCCAGTGCATCGCCACGCACGGTAACCAAATAATTCAGGGCATCACTCATATAAACTCCTAATCAGATTTACGGGAAAACTTGATATCCAGCTGTTTCAGCTTGCGATAAAGATGGGTGCGCTCCAAGCCGACGGTGTCGGCGATGCGGCTCATATTGCCCTCGGCCTTAGCCAGGTGATGCTCGAAATAGAGGCGCTCGAACTCGTCACGCGCTTCGCGCAAGGGCAAGTCGAAACTAAAGGCGCTGCTACTGGCGGGCACGCTGTCCGGTTCGAATTGCGCCAAGACATGTTTCACGTCCTGGGCAGAAATCTCGTCAGCCAAGCTGGTCATTGCCAGGGTGCGCACCACGTTTTGCAATTGTCCCCAATTCAATGGCCAATCGTATAAACGCAAGGCATTCAGGGCGGCCGTATTGAAAACCTTTGGACTGGTTTCCTTGGCCTCGACCAGTGCCAATAACAGGCGCTTGGCAATTTCGGGGATATCGTCGCGATGTTCGCGCAAGCTGGGCAAGCTCAAGGAGATAGCGCTCAGCATCTGGTACAGATCCGCATCG
>Ga0209706_10002397_pt1 | contig 10402 bp, 11 predicted proteins | sample PPLLaktember2015_6_FD_187263 | JGI IMG/M metagenome (GOLD analysis project Ga0209706, IMG submission 187263) | Freshwater sediment microbial communities from Prairie Pothole Lake near Jamestown, North Dakota, USA - PPLs Lake P8 Core (1) Depth... | ecosystem: Environmental > Aquatic > Freshwater...
CCGGTCACCGACTTCGGCGTGAACCTGCGTCCCGTCTCCTCGCGGGTCTCGCGTACCACTGCGTCGAGGAGCGATTCACCCGGCTCGACGTGTCCCGCGGGCTGGTTGAGGACGACCCGTCGTGCAGCGCGTTCCTGCACGAAAAGGAAGCGGCCATCGGCTTCGGCGATCGCCGCGACGGTGAGGTCGAGCTTCAGGGGCATCGCGGGATTATACGGCGGCAGCGGGGAACCACGGAGGGGACGCACCCCTTCAGCATCTTCGACGCCGCGAATGCTACGGCACTTCGCTGAAGGGGTGCGTCCCCTTCGAGGCGCCTTTAGAGGTGCTGCTGGCGCGTCTCGGCTTCAGGCTCGCTGGCGATCCAGATTTCGTCGAAGTAGTTGAGGTAGCGCCTCGAAACGACGGGGTCGTTCATCTCCAGGATGCCTTCCCAGCGGGAGGCCTGCAGCCGGTAGACGAGCGCCCGGTCGTCCGCGATCAGGAACGCGGACTGGTTGTCGCGGGTTTCGGACTTCACGCGCCGGATCTCGATGTGGCTCGTGATGCGGCGGGCGAGATGGACGAACTTGCTGCCTTCGTAGACCACGCGCGAGGGGTCGGCGAGCAGCACGCGGACCTTTGCGTAGCTCTTGGCGAGCACCAGCTTCTTAACCGTCTCGAGGAACTGCGGCTGGTCGTAGACGGCCGGCTCGAGATCCTGCGTGTACATCGTCAGCAGCCGGCGCGCCGCGAAAGCGACCTGCTGCGTGGCGCTGCGAGCCTCGTCGAGCGTCGCGATGATGGAGCGCGTTCCGGTCACGCTCTGCCGCTGCGTCTGCACCGATCTCACTCCAGGACGAGCGACATCCTCACGTGCGGAATGCCGGCCTCGTCGAACACTTCGCCCTTCCGCTCGAAGCCGAGCCTCTCGTAGAAGGGCACGGCCTGCACTTGCGCGTGCAGGCATGGTTCGCGGATGCCGAGACGGCGCGCCTCTTCGAGCAGGCGACCCAGGATCAGAGTACCGATGCCCCGGCCGCGCAGCCCCGGCAATACCGCGATGCGGCCGATCTTACCGGCGCGGTTCAGACGACCGGTGCCAACTGGTTCACGGTTCAGGGTCGCGATGATGTGGACGCTGGTCGCATCCTCGTCATCCCACTCGCCGGATTCGGGGATTCCCTGCTCGCGGATGAATACTTCACGGCGGATCCGCTCCAGGGCCGGGCGCCCGGCGTCCCAGGCAACGGTAATACATTCTATCTGCGTTACCGCCATGGGCGCGGCGTCAGATGTCCCGCGCGAGCGCCTCGGCAAGCCCGGTGTACGCCGCGGGGGTCAGGGCCTCGAGGCGGCGACGCGCGTCCCCAGGCAGTCCGAGCGTCGCGACGAAGGTGCGCAGTTCCGCAGCGCCGATGTCGCGGCCGCGCGTGAAGTCCTTGAGCTTTTCGTATGCGCCGGCGACACCGTGCGCGCGCAGCGCCGTCTGGATGGCCTCGGCCAGCACCTCCCAGTGCGCGTCGAGGTCCGCGGCGATGCGCGCGGCGTCCGGTTCGATGCGGTCGAGTCCCGCAAGCGCCGACCGCCAGGCGAGGAGGGAGTGACCGAAGGCAACGCCGAGGTTGCGCATCACCGTGGAGTCCGTGAGGTCGCGCTGCCAGCGGGACAGCGGGAGCTTGTCGGAGAAATGGCGCAGCATGGCGTTCGCGAGGCCCGCGTTGCCCTCGGCATTTTCGAACGCAATCGGGTTGACCTTGTGCGGCATGGTCGACGACCCGACTTCGCCCGCCACGGCCTTCTGGCTGAAGTAGCCGAGCGAGACATATCCCCAGGCATCGCGGCACAGGTCGACGAGGATCGTGTTTGCGCGCGCGAGCGCGTCGCAGTACTCGGCGATCCAGTCATGCGGCTCGATCTGCGTCGTGTGCTCGTTCGGCACCAGGCCGAGGCCGTGAACGAGCGCGCGCGATTCCGCGCGCCAGTCCACATCGGGAAAACCGGCGAGATGGGCGTTGAAGTTGCCGACCGCGCCGTTGAACTTTCCCAGGACCTCGACGCGCCGCAGGCAGGCCCCGGCGCGGCGCATTCGCACCGCGAAGTTCGCGACCTCCTTGCCGAGCGTCGTCGGCGAAGCGGCCTGGCCGTGCGTGCGGGAGAGCATCGGCAGGGCCGCGTGGCGGCTGGCGAGCGCCGCGAGCTCGCCGGCGACCGCATCGATCGCGGGCAGCAGCAGGCGTTCGCGCGCCTCTGCCAGCATCAGCGCGTAGGAGAGGTTGTTCACGTCCTCCGACGTGCAGGCGAAGTGCACGAACTCGAGCTGCGCAGGCGTCGCCCCGGCCGCCGCAAGTTCGCCGCGCAGGAAGTACTCGACCGCCTTGACGTCGTGATTCGTCTCGCGCTCGAAAGCCTTCACGCGCGCCAGTCCCGCTTCGTCCGGCCCCCTCGAGATGTCCTTCAGGCGCTCGACCACTGAGGCAGGCAGGCGCGCAAGCGCGGGGAAGCTGCCGGAACGCGCGAGTCGCCCGAACCACGCCGTCTCGACGCGCAGGCGATGGGCGATGAGCGCCGCCTCGCTGAACAGCGCGGCGAGGTCCGGGCACTTCCCGGCATAGCGTCCGTCGAGCGGCGATAGCGCGTGCAGGCGAGGGTCGGTCATGAGCCCGGGGCGCGAGTGATAGAATGCGTATGTTACCCGTGAGTGCCCAGGACCGCATCGAAAAGGACAGTCTCGGCGAGATCCACGTCGCCGCAGGCGCGCTATGGGGCGCCCAGACGCAGCGCGCCGTCGAAAATTTCCGCATCGGCCGTGCGCGCATGCCGACGGGCCTTATCCGCGCCATCGGTCTCGTCAAGTGGGCCGCCGCCGAGACCAATGGTGAACTTGGCGAGTTGCCTGCACCGCTCGCCGCCGCGATTGCCGCCGCCGCGCTCGAGGTGGCGGAGGGCCGCCACGACGGGGAGTTCCCGCTCGGCGTCATGCAGACCGGCTCCGGCACGAGCACCAACATGAACGTCAACGAGGTCGTGGCGCACCTCGCCGGCGTGCGCCTCAAACACCATGTGCACGCAAACGACCACGTCAACCGCTGCCAGAGCAGCAACGACGTGATTCCGACCGCGATCCACGTCGCGGCGGCGCTCGCGGTTCACGCCGACCTTTTGCCGGCGCTCGCGCGGCTCGCGGCGGCCATCGACGCCAAGGCCGACGAAGTGGGCGCGCAGGTCAAGATCGGGCGCACTCACCTGATGGACGCGCTGCCGATCACGTTCGGGCAGGAGATGCGCGCCTGGCGCTCCCAGTTGGACGACGCCGCGGCGCGGATCAAGGACGCGCGGGTTCGCCTGCACCGCCTGGCACTCGGCGCGACGGCCGTGGGCACGGGCGTCAATGCGCATCCCGAGTTCGCCGGGCGCGCGATCGCCCGCCTTGCCGCGCGGACGGGCCTCGCGTTCAGCGGCGCTCCGGATCGTTTCGCGAGCCTGGCCGGCCAGGACGCGGCCGTCGAGCTTTCCGGCACCTTGCGCGGCGCCGCCGTGGTGCTGCTCAAGATCGCGAACGACCTGCGCTGGATGAACTCGGGTCCGCTCGCGGGACTCGCCGAGATTTCGCTTCCCGCCCTGCAGCCGGGCTCCAGCATCATGCCGGCCAAGGTAAACCCGGTCATTCCGGAAGCGGTCGTCATGGCCGCGACGCAGGTGATGGCGCACGATGTCGCGGTCGGGATGGCGGGGGCCTCGGGCAGCTTCCAGCTCAACGTGATGCTGCCGCTGATCGCGCACGCGCTCGACGAGAGCATCGCGCTTATCGCGGATTCGGCCGGCGCGCTCGCGGAGCGCGCGATCGCAGGCCTCGAAGTGCATGCGGCACGGATCTCGGATGCCCTGGCGCGGAACCCGATGCTGCTCACCGCGCTCGCTCCGCGCATCGGTTATGAACGCGCGGCGCAGATCGCAAGACGGGCGGCGGCCGAATCCCGCCCGATCGTCGATGTCGCCGTGGAGGAAACCGGCCTGCCGCGGGAGGAGCTCGCGCGGCTGCTCGATCCCGCACGGCTGGCGCGCAACGAAGTGTCCGGCGCGTGAGACCTGCAACGCCGCTCGAGCTGCACCGCCTGCCGACGGCGCTGCTGCGAACCGAGCTCCGAGCGCGACTGTCTTCCTGCCCGCCAGGCGACGCGCCGCGCATCGCTCACTACTCGGGAATCGCGCCGCTCCGGCTGGAATCTCTCATGCCTGCCGCGACCACGCGCGCGGCGGTGCTCGTGCCCATCGTGGATCGCGGCGACGACCTCACAGTGCTCCTGACACTGCGCGCCACGGACCTCAAGCATCACGCGGGCCAGATTTCCTTCCCGGGCGGTCGCATGGAGGCGGGCGACGTCGATGCCACCTCGGCGGCGTTGCGCGAGGCGGGCGAGGAGATCGGGCTCGCGAGGGAATTCGTGGAGGTGCTCGGCTGCCTGCCGGACCACGCGGTCATCACCGGCTACCGGGTCACACCCGTGGTCGGCATCGTGCGCCCGGGATTCTCGCTGGTGCTGGATCCGATGGAGGTCGCCGGCACATTCGAAGCGCCCCTGCGTCACCTGCTCGACCCGTCGACCCGGACGCGGCGACGGCGCAACTTCGCCGGCGAGGAAATCGAATTCCTCGACCTGCCCTGGGGGCAGTTCAATATCTGGGGCGCGACGGCGGGCATGCTGTTCACGCTGCGCGATGTCCTCGGCGGGCCGCCTCCCCATGGCCATTGAACGGCTGCTCGAGATCATGGAACGCCTTCGCGACCCCGAGCGCGGCTGTCCATGGGACCGTGAGCAGGACTTCCGCTCGATCGCGCCGCACACGATCGAGGAAGCCTACGAGGTTGCCGATGCGATCGAGCGTGGCGACCTGCCGGCGCTGCGGGACGAACTCGGTGATCTGCTCTTCCAGGTGGCCTTTCACTCCCGGCTCGCGAGCGAGCGCGGGGCGTTCGTTTTCGAAGACGTCGTGAACGCGATCTGCGACAAGCTGGTGCGCCGCCACCCGCACGTCTTCGGCGATGCCGTCGTCGCGGATGCGGCGGACCAGACCCGGGCCTGGGATCGCATGAAGCGAGAAGAGCGCGCGGCGCGCGGCGAACGGGGCGCCCTTGCGGACGTTCCGGTCGGGCTTCCGGCGCTCACGCGGGCACGAAAGCTCGGGGCCCGCGCGGCGGACGCCGGCTTCGACTGGCCCGATGCGGTGGGCCCGCGCGCCAAAGTCGACGAGGAGCTGGCAGAGCTCGATCGCGCCGCGCTGGACCGCGACCCCCGCGCGCAGGAAGCCGAACTGGGCGACCTCCTTTTTTCGGTCGTGAACCTCGCGCGGCACCTTGGAACTGATCCGGAGGCCGCCCTCAGCCGCGCAAACGATCGTTTCGCGCGCCGCTATCGTCACGTCGAGCAGGAACTGGACCGCCGCGGGCAGCCGGCCGCGGGTGCGCCGGCCGAACTGCTTGATCGCCTGTGGGCCGCCGCCAAGGCCGAAAACCCCTGATTCCGGGCCTCGCCGCGCCCGGATCGGCATTCAGGACGCGTTCATTCGGGCTTCCGTAGATTGGCATCGTTCCAAACAAGGAGGCGCACCATGTCTCGCTCCATACAGGTCCTCGCGTCGGCCGTTGCCCTCGTACTGGCCTCAGGCGCGGCGCTCGCCGATCACACGGGTAACTATTACGAGGGACGACCCGGGTACACCGCTGAATCCGACTTCGCGGACGTCGTGCGGGTCGAACCGCTTCGCAGCCAGGTCCGGGTCAGCGAGCCGGTTCGCGAATGCTGGCAGGAAACGCGCCAGGCATCCGAAGGTCCTTTCGCGTACAACCACGTCGGTCGAACCCTGCTCGGCAGCGCGATCGGCGTCGCGGTCGGCAACCAGGTCGGCCGCGGGAGCGGCAAGGACGTCGCGCGCGTTGCCGGCGCACTGATTGGCGGCGCAATCGGCCACAACGTCTCCGTGGACCGGCAGCGCCAACTCGGCCGTGACGGTGTCCAGACCTACGAGCGCTGCGACGTGCGCTACCGCGACCGCTTCGAGGAGCGTATCGACGGCTACGAGGTCACCTACGAATACGCGGGACGCGAATACGTCACACGCATGCCCTACGACCCGGGCGAGCGGATTCGGGTCCGTGTCGAGGTGACCCCGGCCACGAGCTGAAGTCCCTGGCCCGGGTTCCACTAGAATGCGCGCATGACGACGAACCGGACGCTGCCGATCCTCGCAATCCTGCTCTCGCTCGCGACGGCGGGACTGGCCGCCGCCGGCCCGGCGGCGGCGGACGGGCCCCGTGGCCGTGGGGAACGGACGATGGCCGAGCGGTCGCTCTCGCTGGACGAGGCCGTCGCGCAGGCAGAGCGCCGCTACAAGGCGCGCGCCGTGCGGGCCGAGGAAAAACACAGCGGAGAGCGCATCGAGTACCGGATCCGCCTGCTCGGCGACGACGGTCGCGTGTTCGAAGTGCGCATCGACGCCACGACCGGCCGCGAGAGCTGAGGCCGGGGCCAGACGACGATGCGCCTGCTCGTGCTCGAAGACGAACCTGCGCTGCGCGAGACGCTCGTGCAGCAGTTTCGGGATGCCGGCTTCGCGGTCGACCAGGCTGCGGACGGGATCGAAGGCGAGTTCGCCGGGCAGGAATACCCGATTGACGTCGCAGTCGTGGATCTCGGGCTTCCGGGTCGCTCGGGGCTGGATGCGATCCGCGCCTGGCGCAAGGCCGGACGAACCTTCCCGGTGCTGATCCTGACTGCACGCGACAGCTGGCAGGAGAAAGTCTCGGGCCTCGACGCCGGCGCTGACGACTACGTCACCAAGCCATTCCGCTTCGAGGAAGTCCTCGCGCGCGTGCAGGCCCTGCTGCGGCGATCCAGCGGCTGGTCCCAGCCGCTCATCTCCTGCGGCGCCGTCGAGCTCGACACGCGCGCGCAGGAAGTGCGTGTCGCAGGCGCGCCGGTGGAACTGACCGCGTTCGAATACCGCCTGCTCGAGTACCTCATGCTGCGCGCCGGCCAGGTCGTCTCCAAGGCGGAGCTCACCGAGAAGCTCTACGAACAGGACTTCGAGCGCGACAGCAACACGATCGAGGTCTTCATCGGCCGCCTGCGTCGCAAGCTCGACCCGGACGACCGCCACCAGCCGATCGAGACGCTGCGCGGGCGCGGCTACCGGGTCGCGCGCGGCTGACCGTGGCGCCTTCCGCCCCGTCACTCCGCTCCCGGCTGCTGCTCACGCTCGTCGTGCTGCTGCTGATCGCGGCAGCAGCCGCGGCGTTTGCGCTCGATTCTTTGTACCGCAATCTCGGCCTGCGCGCCCTCGAGGACGTGCTCGACGCACAGGTCATGGCGCTGGTCTCGACCGCGGAAATCGACGGCGAAGGCAAGCTCGCGCCGCAGAACCTGGCCGAGCCGAGGCTCGCGACACCGGGTTCGGGACTGTACGCGGAGATCCTCGGCTCGCAGGGCAGCTGGCGTTCGCCATCGACTGTCGGCAGCGGCCTCAACCTCGCGGCCGAGCCGCTCCCCGGGGAGCGGCGCTTCGAGCACTCGCGACTGGCGAACGGCACGCCGGTCCTCGGGCTCTCGCTGGGTGTGCGCTGGGAGACCGGGGACGCACGGTCGCGCGATTTCGTGATCCGCGCTGCGCAGAGTCTCGCGCCCTGGCACCAGGAGCTGCTGCTCGTACGCACGGGCCTCGCCACGGGCTTCCTGCTGCTCGCGCTGCTACTGCTCGGGGGACTTGCTGTGGCGCTGCGGTACGCGCTCCAGCCGCTGCGGCGCCTGGAAGGCGAAATCGCCGATATCGAGGCCGGCCGGCGCGAGTCGCTGGGCACGGGGTGGCCGCGCGAACTCGCCGGTGTCACGGGCAACCTCAACGTGCTGCTGCGCGGCGAACGCAAGCGCCTCGAACGCTACCGCACGACGCTGGGCAACCTGGCGCACAGCCTCAAGACGCCGCTGGCGGCGATGCGCGGACTCGTGGAGCGCGGAAACGCGGACCCGGCCGCGCTCGCGCCGCAGCTCGAGCGCATGCAGGCGATCGTGCAGCACCAGTTGAAGCGCGCCGTCTTCGGCGGCAGCGGAGCAACCCTGATCGATCAGCCTGTCGCGGAGCCGCTCGAGCAACTGCGCTCGGCGCTCGCCAAGGTGTATGCAGACAGGCGAATCGTCATCTCCGTCGCGGTGGCGCCGGGCACCGCCTATCCGGTCGACGCTGGCGACTTTCTCGAGCTGGCCGGGAACCTGATGGACAACGCCTGCAAGTATTGCCGCGGATCGGTTGCCGTGCGCGCGACGCCCTGGACCGCGCCCGACTGGCGCCGCCCGGGGCTGGTGCTGGAAGTGGAAGACGACGGCAGGGGCATCGAACCTGCTGAGCGCGCCCACGTGCTGGAGCGTGGCGTGCGCGCTGACGAGAGCGTGGCGGGCCAGGGCATCGGTCTTTCCGTCGCGCGGGAGATCGCGGCCGCCTACGCGGGCACGATCGAGATCGGCGAAAGCCGGCTCGGCGGTGCACGCATCTGCGTGCGGCTTCCCGGGCGCTGACCGGCCCGGATCGCCTCCGCCCGTTGCGGGGCGCGGGTGTCTAGAATGGGGCGGCTGGAGTGACCAATCGCCGGGGGTACGTCATGTACATGCGAATCGGTGCGATCGTTTTCGTGGCAGCGGCCGGCACGGCCATGGCGCAGGACGCCGAGGTTGCCGTCCGCACGGAGCCTGTCGCGCAGGGCATCCACGTGCTGTACGGCAGCGGCGGCAACATCGGCGTTTCGGCCGGCGCCGACGGCGTATTCCTGATCGACGACCAGTACGCGGTGATGACGACAAAGATCACCGAGGCGCTCGCGAAACTCTCGCCAGAGCCGCCGCGCTTCGTGCTCAATACCCACTGGCACGGCGACCACACGGGCGGCAACGAGAACCTGGCCGACAAGGGTTCGCTGGTAGTCGCGCACGACAACGTCCGCGTTCGGATGGGCACCGAGCAGTTCAGCAAGTTCTTCGAGCGCACGACCCCGCCGTCGGCCACCGCCGCGCTGCCGGTCGTCACCTTCAACGACAGCGTTTCATTCTTCCTGAACGGGGACGAGATTCGCGGCATCCATGTCCCCGACGCGCACACGGACGGCGATGTCTTCATCCACTTCAGCAAGGCCAACGTGATCCATACCGGCGACCTGGTATTCGCCGGCATGTACCCGTTCATCGACCTGGATTCGGGCGGTACGGTAGCAGGCGTCATCGCCGCCGTCGATCGCATGCTCGCGCTCGCCGACGACGGGACGCGCGTCATCCCTGGTCACGGGGAGGTGACGGACAAGGCGGGACTCGCGGCTTACCGCGAGATGCTCGCGGTCTCGAGCGGGCGCGTGCGCGAGCTCGTGAAGGCCGGCAAGACGGTCGAAGAGGTCCTGGCCGCGAATCCGAATGCCGACTTCGACGCGAAGCTGGCCTGGGCGTTCATCACGCCCGAGCGCTATGCCAGGATCCTCTACCGCGACGCGGCCGCTTCCGCCGCCGTCAGGTGACGTCGAACTTGATGCCCTGCGCGAGCGGCAGGTCGCGTGAGTAGTTGATCGTGTTCGTCTGGCGGCGCATGTAGACCTTCCAGGCGTCCGAGCCGGATTCCCGGCCGCCGCCCGTGTCTTTCTCCCCGCCGAAGGCGCCGCCGATCTCGGCGCCCGAGGTGCCGATGTTGACGTTGGCGATGCCGCAGTCGCTGCCGGCCGCCGACAGGAAGCGCTCGGCATGCTGCAGGCGATCCGTGAAGATCGCCGACGACAGGCCGTAGTCGGTGTCGTTGTGGAGAGCGATCGCCTCGTCGAACGTCCGGTAGGGAACGAGATAAAGGATCGGCGCAAAGGTCTCGTGCTTCACCACCGCCATGTCGTGGCGGGCGCGGACGATCGTCGGCTCCACGTAGAAACCGGGACCTGGCAGCGCGCGGCCACCGCAGAGGACCTCGCCGCCCTGCTTGCGCGCGTCATCGAGCGCTGCCTCGTACTGGCGCACCGCCGAGGCGCCGACCAGCGGGCCCATCAGAGTCTTTGGATCGAGCGGGTTGCCGATGCGAACCTGGCGGTAGCTCGCCACCAGCCGCCGCTCGACCTCGGCGATCAGGGAGGCGTGGACGAGCAGGCGACGGGTGGTCGTGCAGCGCTGGCCGGCGGTGCCGACCGCTCCGAAGAGCACCGCCGGAATGACGAGATCCAGGTTCGCGAATTCGTCCACGATGATCGCGTTGTTGCCGCCGAGCTCGAGAAGGCTGCGGCCGAGGCGGGCGGCGACGCGCTCGCCGACCTGGCGGCCGACGCTGGTCGAGCCCGTGAAGCTCACCAGCGCGACGCGCCGGTCCTCGACGAAGCGGCCCGCGAGCGAGTTGTCGGCCGGGATGAAGAGCT
>Ga0209706_10002398_pt1 | contig 10401 bp, 10 predicted proteins | sample PPLLaktember2015_6_FD_187263 | JGI IMG/M metagenome (GOLD analysis project Ga0209706, IMG submission 187263) | Freshwater sediment microbial communities from Prairie Pothole Lake near Jamestown, North Dakota, USA - PPLs Lake P8 Core (1) Depth... | ecosystem: Environmental > Aquatic > Freshwater...
TGCGCCTCTGCGGTTCAGCCTTACTAATCAGTCGGTAATATAGGCTACACTTGGTGCTCGGAAGAACGAACGTACGAGGGGCTTGTTTCGCTGAATCGCAGCCAGGTCGCAGTCGATGCGTGCGTGCAGCGATTCACCCCGAACCAGGGGACGCTTGGCCGTGCCGGTGCGCTTCATATGATTCCAAACCAACTCATCGGGGTTGAGCTCCGGCGCATAGCCGGGCAGGAAGTGCAGCTCCAGCCGGCCCGCGCTCGCCTCGACATAGTCGCTGACCAGCTTGGCCTTGTGCGCGGGCAGACTGTCCACGATCAAAAACAGCGGCTTCTTGCGATGCTTCATCAGCCGCTTGAGCAGGCCCAGGAACAAGCTCGCGTTCATCGCGCCCTTGTAGGTCACATACCAAAAGCCACCCTTGGCATTGATGGCCGAGGCCGCCGACACCGATTGGCGCTTGCCAGGGACTGCCACCACCGGGGTGCGGCCTTGGGCACCCCAGGTGCGTCCCTGCACCGTGTCGGCGCGAAACCCGGACTCGTCCCAGAAGTAGATCTCCGCCGCGCGCTGCTTGGCGCGCTTGGCGATCTTGGGATAGGTCTCGCGCTGCCACTGCTCGATGGCCGCCGGGTCGCGTTCGTAGGCCCGCCGCAAGGGCTTCTGCGGGGTCAGACCCAGCTTGGCCAGCAACTGGCCTACCGCGGTCACCCCCAGCTGCACTCCGAACTTCTGCTCGATCAACTCGGCCACGATGCGGCGCGTCCACAGCCCGAAATCAAACCCGTACTGACGCGGGTCCTTGCCGTTGATCCAGCGCAGCACCCGCTGCTCTTGCGTGGGCGTGAGGGTGCGCGGGCGACCCGTGGCCTTGCGCGCCTGCAGCGCCCGCAGGCCCCGGCCTTTGCCTGCGGCTTGACCCAGCCATTTGTAGATCGTGGTGCGGCACAGTCCGTACGAAGCAATCACCACGCTCGGCTTCTCGCCTTCACGCACCCGCTGCACCGCCCTCTTGCGGATGGTCTCCAGCGTGGCGTGATCCAATTCTCGACCGTCGATCTTCATGCCTCGAGTATACCAGAGACATGTGATAGATGTAGCCTAACTTAACGACTTATTAGTAAACTTCGGTCTGCTCAGCCATCTCCAGGGCGTCGTCGACTTCGATCCCCAGGTATCGAACCGTGCTTTCCAACTTGGTATGCCCGAGAAGTAGTTGGACCGCCCGAAGGTTCTTTGTCCGCCGGTAAATCAAGGATGCCTTTGTGCGCCGCAGCGAATGCGTGCCGTAGGCAGCCGGGTCCAGGCCGATCTCGCGCACCCACCTGTCTACAATCCGTGCGTACTGGCGAGCGGACAAGTGTGGCGACTCGTGCAGTCGGCTGGGAAACAGGTAGTCCTCCGGCTTGAAACGGGCGTGTCCAATCCAGTTCGCTAGGGCCTCCCGGGTCTGCTCCATGATCTCGAACTGAACGGGACGCTGGGTCTTCTGCTGCATGACAATGGCCCGAGCCGCGACACGCTCGCCGTACGCCACATCTCGGACCCGCAGCCTCACCAAATCACACCCCCTCAACTTGCTGTCGATGGCCAGTCGAAGAGAGCAAGCTCGCGAACACGGTTAGCAATCTGTAGCCTTATCCTGATGGCCCAGATCTCCTTGAGTTTAAGCGGCGACTTCTGCCCGACAAGCTTGCCTTTGTTCCAGGGCTCATGACGCTGATCTGCAGTGGTGGACTGTTCCATGGTCGGCTCCTCTGTAGTGAAAGGGAGCCGAAGTCTGCACCGCCACCCGAGGGTCGCTAACCGACCCACAGCGGTAGTTCACGAACGTCTGCTGTCGAACATCTTGAGGTTCCGTTTATCTCTTGTGCCCACGCTTGGTCCTCAGCACTGGGAGCGACCTCAGGCACATTCTCGGCCAGATCTGGGCGCACGTGCTGCCGCGGCCCGAGGTGTTCATCGGCATGGACACGAGCAATTTCACGGACGGGAAGCTCACCGACGAGTGCGCGCAAATCCCTCACCGACCTGCTCACCGCGTTCAAGCCCTGGATCGAGCGGATGCGGGTGAAGAAGTAGCGAGCCAGAAATGCGGGTCGGCCAGGTCCGGGCGCCTGTGTGGTCGCCGCTCATTGAGCGGGCGAGGTGAACGACCCGCTGACGCTGCGCACCTTCATGGAGAGGGCGCGCTCGCTGGCGGCGGGCGGGCCGCGCGAAAACCGTCCGGCTTGATGTAAAGTCCGGCAATGCGTCCGTGGTCAAGTGCCCGCGCACGTCAGCAATTTCTACCCCACCATCCGGGGGAGGATATAACGCGGAGCGAACGGAGAGTAGAACCGAGGAGGGGGCGTGTCGGGCGGTGAGTTCACGGCGGAAGCGCTGTGGTATGTCGGTTCGGGCCGGGCCGAAATCAGGCAGGAACGGCTCAATCCGCTCGCCGAAGGTATGGTGCGGGTGCGCGCCGTGTATGGCGCGATCAGCCGCGGCACCGAAGCGCTGATTGCCGCAGGCAAGGTGCCCGCCAGCGAGTACCAGCGGATGCGGGGCCCTCACATGGCCGGAAGCTTTCCGTTCCCGGTGAAACATGGTTACGCGACGGTGGGCCGCGTCGAGGCCGGACCGGACGGCTTGATCGGCCGCAATGTGTTTGTCCTCCATCCGCACCAGACCGTGTTCGACGTGCCGGCCGATGCCGCCGTGCCGGTGCCAAAGGACGTTCCGACTTCACGCGCGGTGCTGGTCGCGAACATGGAAACGGCGCTGAACGCGACCTGGGACGCCGACCCGATTCCGGCCGGACCGATTGCGGTCGTCGGCGCCGGCGTGGTCGGCGCGCTGGCCGGATTCCTGTGCGCGCGGGTGCCCGGCGCGGCGGTGACGCTGATCGACATCAATCCCGCGCGCGAAGAACTCGCGCGAGCGCTCGACCTCAAGTTCGCCCGGCCGGACCATGCGCCGGCCGATTGCAAACTGGTCGTGCACACCAGCGGTGATCCAAAGGGGCTTGCGACGGCAATCGACATCGCAGGCGACGAGGCGACCATCCTGGAGATGAGCTGGTACGGCGCAGGCGACGTACCGGTGCCGCTGGGCGGCGCGTTTCACAGCCGCCGGCTCAAGCTCGTGTCGAGTCAGGTTGGCAAGGTCGCGCCGTCCCGCCGCGCGACTACCTCTCATCGGCAGCGGCTGGAGCAGGCGATCGCGCTCCTGGCCGACGCTCGGCTTGACGCGCTGCTGCTGCCGGCGGTGCCGTTCCTTGCGCTTCCCGAACGGCTCCGCGATATCCTCAACCCAAAGAGCGGCGTACTCTGCCAACTTATTGCGTATCCCTAAGACAAGAGGTTCTTCGTGTTTGCCGTCGAAGTCCGCGACCACGTGATGATCGCCCATTCGTTCCACGGTGCCGTGTTCGGGCCGGCGCAGGCGCTGCATGGCGCGACCTTGGTCATCGACGTGGCCATCATCGCGCAGACGCTGGACGAGAACGGCATCGTGGTCGACATCGGCCGCGCCCACGAGGTGCTTAGATCGGTGTTGCAGCCGCTGAACTACCGCAATCTCGACGAGTTGCCGGAGTTCAAGGGCAAGAACACGACGACGGAGTTCCTGGCGAAGTACCTGTTCGACAAGCTCGCGTCTGCCGCGCGCGCGGGCGCGCTCGGCCGCGATGGCCGTGAGCTTCAAGCGATCCGCGTGAAAATCGCGGAATCTCATGTGGCGCGCGCCTCCTATGAGGCGGCTCTCAAGTGAAACGCATCGCGTTTGCGGTGCCGGGTGATCTTGCGACACCCACCGGCGGCTATGGTTACGACCGGCGCATCATCGCCGAATTGCAGACGCTCGGCTGGCTGGTCGACGTCGTCTCATTGGGCGACGGGTTTCCGCGCCCCAGCCCCGAGCAGCGCGCGATTGCGTTGTTGCGGCTCGAGGCGTTGCCGGAAGGCGTGCCGCTCGTGGTCGACGGATTGGCGCTCGGCGCGCTGCCGGCGGAAGCGGAGAAGATCGCGCGGCGCGTACCGCTGGTGGCGTTGATACATCATCCTCTCGCGCTTGAAACGGGTCTGTCGCCTACCGACGCCGAGAAGCTGTTCGAAAGCGAGCGCACGGCTCTTTCCGCTGCACGCCTGGTCATCGCCACGAGTCCCTCCACCGGAAAGCGGCTGAGCAAGGACTACAACGTTCCGTCGGAAAGGATCACAGTCGTGCCGCCGGGCACCGACCGCGGTGCGGCCGCCAAGGGCAGCAGTGATGTGTTGCACCTCTTGTCGGTCGGCGCGATCGTGCCCCGCAAGGGCTTCGACATCCTGGTGGAAGCGCTGGCGCTGCTTGCAGAACTGCCATGGCGGCTCACGATCGCGGGCGATCTCACGCGCGACCAGGCGACGGTCGCGAGGCTTGAGGCGCACATCGCGCAGCACAAACTTGCCGGCCGTGTCGATCTGCTCGGCTCAGTCTCGCAGGAGCGGCTCGCCGTATTGTACGTGTCAGCCGACATCTTTGTGCTCGCATCGCGTTTCGAGGGCTACGGCATGGCCTACGCCGAGGCGATGGCGCACGGTCTGCCGATCATCGGCACGACAGGGGGCGCGACCGTGGACACGGTGCCGCCGACCGCCGGCCTGCTCGTGGAACCGGGCAACGTGAAGGCACTGACGCGCGCGCTGCGGAGGCTGATGGAAAACGAGAAAGAGCGGCGATTATTTGCGTCCGGCGCGCTGGCCGCGGCGGCTGACCTGCCGGCCTGGCGCGACACCGCCCGGATCGTGGCGGCTGCGCTCGAGCGGCTCGCATGAGCGGCTTCAGCGCGGAGTGGCTCAAGCTGCGCGAGCCTTACGATCTGCGCGCACGCAACAGGACCGTGCTGGACGCAGTATTCGATCTCATCGCCGATCAGCCGTCCGTCGTCATCGTCGATCTCGCCTGCGGCACCGGCTCGACAGTCCGCGCGCTTAGCCCGCGCATCAAGGCGCGCCAGCACTGGCGCCTTCTCGACAACGATCTCAGCCTGCTCGCGCGCGTTCCCTCCTCCTCGCCGCCCGGCATCAACGTGACCGCCGTGCCGATCGACCTCAGCCGCGATCTGGAAGTGGTGTTCGACAACGCGACCGATCTCATAACGACCTCGGCGTTGCTCGATCTCCTTTCACAGGGCTGGCTGAACCGGCTCGCGGTCGAAGCCGCCGCGCGCCGGCTCCCTGTCTATGCCGCGCTGAGCTACGACGGCCGCGTGGAGCTCGCGCCTGCCGAGCTGCTCGACCGGCGCATCGTTGATGCGGTAAACCGCCATCAGCGCACCGACAAGGGCTTCGGTCCGGCGCTGGGGCCATCGGCGGCGAAGACCGCGATCGCGGCCTTCGAGCGCGTCGGCTATGCGGTGACGCACGGTCTTGCCGACTGGGATTTCGGGCCGGCCGATCGCGCGATCCAAATCGAGGTTCTGTCGGGCTGGGCCGCTGCGGCACGCGAGATCGGCGATCTCCCGCAACCTGAAATCTTCGACTGGCTCAAACGACGGTGCGAGCTGATCGCCGCCGGACGTTCGTCGCTCCGCGTCGGTCACATCGATCTGCTCGCGCGCCCCACCGGTACGCGCTGAGCCGACAGGTCGCAGTCGAACAGCACTTCGTCGTCGAGACGGTGGACCTGCATCGGCACGCGCAACGCCTGATCGGCACGCTCGATCGGCGGCAGCGTGAGCCCCATGCGTCCGGAGCCGAGCACGACCGGGGCCACGACCACATGCAGCCGGTCTAGGCAGCCGGCTGCAAGAAACCGCGAAACCGTATCCGCGCCGCCTTCGATGAGGATCCGGCGCAGGCCATGCTCCGCCAGGGCGCCGAGAATCGCAGAGGGTGGGATCTGGCCCGCGGATTTTGGCAACCCGACGATCTCGATGCCCTGCGGCAGCGACGGACACACACCGCTCGTGGTCACGACGATCCTGCGCACGCCATCGTTGGCGAGGAGCCGAGCGCTTTGAAGAAGGCGTCCCCCGGGGTCGATCACTACGCGAACCGGCTGCGGGCCTGACACCCGGCGCACGGTCAGCTGCGGATCGTCTGTGAGCGCCGTCCCGATACCGATGACGACCGCATCGACCAGCGCCCGCAACCTGTGCAAGTGCGCCAGTCCGGCGTGTCCGTTGATGTAGTGCGAATGGCCGGCCTCGGTGGCGACGCGGCCGTCGAGCGACTGGCCGAGCTGACCGACGACCATGAGATCGTCGACCATTGCGGCGCGCAGCGGCCCGAACAGTTCTTCCCAGGGTGCCGGCAACTGAGCTGCGCCAGAGCGAACCAATTCAGGAACGAGTGCCCAGGAGTCCATGTCCCGTAAGCCCTTGTGCGTCAATGATAACCGCAGCTAAGCCAGCGAAATCGTACGACCAACGACCAACGAGACGCAGAAGACTCAAATGGTCATAATGTGCCAAGCAATGAAGAATACACAACATTTGGCAGTGGGCGCGCCGCGCGGAATGCCGGCCTGCGATAGCGGGCTGGCGACGCAGAAGTGTGCCGAGCAGATCGAAGCGCTCACGCGGGTGTGCGTTGACGATCTTTTGGGTGCCTTTGGTCTCGGCGGGCTGCGCCGCGGCCGGCATCTGCTGGAGTTGCTTTGCCGAGTTCCGGCGCGGCGCGTGGCGCGACAGATCGCGGCCTACGATGAGATCGTCGGCGAGTCGGGGCTCAGAATGGGGGGCGCCTGGGCGCTGGAGCGGATGGTCCGGCGCGTGGAGATCGAAGGCCAGGAGCGCGTGCCGTCCCAGGGCTCGCTGCTGCTACTTTCCAATCACCCGGGGCTGGCTGACGCCGTCGCCCTGTTCAGTTCTATACCCAGGCCGGACCTCCGCGTGGTAGCGGCCAAATGGCCTCTTCTGGACGCGCTTCCGAACACCTCGCGGTACCTGATTACAGTCGCGAAGGCTTCCTCGAACCGACTCTCGGTCCTGCGGGCGGCAGGCCGGCATCTGACGCATGGTGGCGCGGTTCTGAGCTTTCCCGCCGGACGGATGGAGCCGGACCCAGCAGTGCTGCCGGGGGCGGTCGAGGCTCTTAAGCGCTGGTCGACGAGCGTGGAACTGTTCGCTCGGCTGGCTCCGGACCTCACCGTCGTCCCGGTCGCGGTCAGCGGCGTCTTCTCCCGCATCGCCCTCCGCAACCCCCTCATCTATCTCCGTCAGCGAGAGGAGGACCGTTGGTGGCTCGCCTCCAACCTTCAGATGCTCGTGCCCGCGCTGCGCAAGGTCACCACGAGGGTCACGTTCGGGGTCTCCGTCCGCGCAGCCGACGCCCGGGACTCTGTCAGTCAGAGGGTGCTGGCCGAGATGCGGCGCCTGATCGAACGGTGCGAGGCGCGGTAGGGGCTAATTCTCGTTCTGTTATCGAGGCGTGTTGGGAGACAATCACGGTCTATGCCTAATGGTGGCGGCTACGTAAATTCCATCCTGTGCGGAACGCCCGAACAGGTTGATGCCAGCCGGGCCCTCGCTGAATTTCGTTCCGGAAGGCCGGCGATCATCGCGGGCGCCGACAAGACGCTGCTGTGCCTCCCCGTCGAAGGGCTCAACAAGAACCGATTGGCGGCATTTCGCGCGCTTGCCGCACCGATGATGCCGCGCCTCGTTTTGACCAGCCGCCGTGCGCGCTCGCTCGGGATCGACACCAGCGAGCCGGTGGCCGTTGAGCTCTGTGACGAAGTCGATGCTCGTACCGTTCTGGCGCTGGTCGCGGAAAACGGCACCTATTTCGAGTTCGTGCCGGAGCCCGTGGGCGCAGCCGCCGCGGCTGCGATCGATCTCGTCAAGCTGGCAAAGCTGTTGCCTGCAGTGCTGGTCGCCGACGCCGATCCGGCAGTCACGGCCGCGCTGAGCCCGCGCATCATCACGGTCGATGCCAAAGCGGTGGCGCGCTTCGGCAAGGGGGCGATGCAATCGCTGACGATCGCCGGCGAAGCGCATGTTCCGCTGTCCTCGGGCGTTCGCGCCCGCTTCGTGGTGTTCCGCGACTCCTTCGGCGACGACCCGGTCGCGGTGATCGTTGGCACGCCCGATCTGTCGAAGCCGGTTCCGGTTCGAATCCACTCCGCATGCCTGACCGGCGATGTGTTCGGTTCGCGGCGCTGTGACTGCGGTGATCAGCTCCGGCTTGCCCTGGCGCGCCTCCAGCAAGCCGAAGGAGGTATCATCCTGTATCTCGCGCAGGAAGGCCGTGGCGTAGGCCTCGCCAACAAGATGCGCACCTACAAACTGCAGGACGCGGGCCTCGACACCGTCGATGCCAACACCACGCTCGGCTTCGACGATGACGAGCGCGATTACGGCGTGGCGGTGCGCATGCTGCAGATGCTGCGCGCCACGCGCGTCGTGCTCCTAACCAACAACCCGGCCAAGCTCGACAGCCTCGCCAAGGCCGGGATCGAAATTTCCGGCCGGATGCCGCTCGAAGCTCCCGTCAATGCCCACAATCGCCGCTATTTGAAGGCGAAAGCGGCGCGCGCAGGCCATCATCTCGGGGGTGTGATCGCGGCGCCGACCGAGCCGCCGGAATCCGTCGAAATGTCGGGCCTTGAAAGCGGCGCTGTCCATCTGAAGGCGCGCGACGTGCCGGCCGTCAAAGCGCAGGGATACTCGCCCGCCACCCGCGCCTTGCACTGGCTCACCGCAGCATTGGTGCTGACGATGCTCCCGATCGGCATCTCGATGGCGACTTTCGATCTCGGCGCCGCGGTCGAGGCTCCGATGTACCACATCCATCGCTCGATCGGCGCCGTCGTGTTGACACTGACCGTGCTGCATTTGATCTACCGCCTGGGTCATCCCGCTCCGCCGCTGCCCGCCCAGATGCCGGCGTGGCAGCGCTTCACAGCGCATTTCACGCACTGGGCGCTCTATGCGCTCTTGATCGTGCAGCCGATTGTGGGCTGGATCGCCACATCGGCCTACCGCGCGCCGGTGCTGTTCTTCTGGCTGTTCGACCTGCCGCCGATCTGGAGAGAACATCGGCCGTTCTCCGAAGCGATGTTCGTCGTCTACCTCAGCATGGGTATCTTCATCGCGACACTGATCTCAATCCACGTCGCGGCGGCACTGTATCATCACTTCATTCTCAGGGACCGCGTTCTCCAGCGCATGGTGAGCGGCTGATCCGATGCCGGGGCCACCCGTAAGCCGGATGATCGGCCACCTCACGTTCGGCGAAGTGGCAAATGCAGTGCAGGCAAGCTCGGTGCTCTGCCTGCCCATGGGCTCGATCGAGCAGCACGGTCCGCACTTGCCCCTCGAAACCGATTGCGTCATCGCGGAGGCGCTGACCCGCCGCATCGTGGCGCGCTGGGGCGACGAGCACGATCTGTGGCAATTGCCGTTGGTGCCGGTCGGGCTCTCGCACGAGCACGCCTGGGCGGCAGGCACATTGTCGCTGACCGTTTCCGGCATGACTGCCTACCTGCACGGTCTTGGATGCGGGATCGCACGCGCGTTGCCGGCGCGGCATCTGCTGATCGTCAACGGTCACGGCGGAAATCGTGGCATCCTCGAAGCGCTGATGCGCGAGATGTGCGCCGACTTCGGCCTTAACATTGCGATCCTTCATCTCGGCGCAATGATGAGCCCCGACACGGGTGCGGACGTGCCGGAAATCCACGCCGGCAAGGACGAGACCTCCCTTATGCTCGAGCTCGCGCCGGAGCTCCTGCGGCGCGACGCCATCTCGGCATTGAAGCCGGCGCCCGGCGGCGAAGCCGCAAGAGCTCTCGTATTCGATCCGGCCGCGAGCTATCCCTGGAGCAGCGACGATCCGCGCCTATCCGCGTCGGGCATCATGGGCGATCCGCGCGGCGCATCCGCCGCCCACGGCGAAATCATCCTCGCGCGGGTGGTAGAGGGTGCTGGTGCGGTCATCCGGCGGCTGAAGGACAACGCGGCCGCCGCGAACAAGACGGCACAGGAACACGTCGGCCCCTCGGCCCGATAGATCTACACTCCCTGCTCGTCGGCGCCGATCAGGATCGTGCTGTCCGACACATACATGTGCGTCGGCACCTCGAGGTTCACGGGACGGCGCTGCGCGCCGCCGCTCATGCTGAGCGTTGACCGGCCCGGCTCGAAGCGCCCAGATGAGTGTCTCCTGACGATCGATCGCACCGTGAACGGCCGCTTCCGGGCAAACTGGGTAGAGCGGCTGAAGGTCTGCAACTGGCCGGCTCCTGGCAATGGCGTCCCTCGAAAGCGGACATTCCGGTGGGCGTCTGCTTTCGGGATCAGCGACAGACCGTTCCCGACCCCAACCTGCCGCTCGCGGGTGTCGGCTTTCGGGCATTTCAACTTGCCCACGATCTCATAGACCCACGTGCAGCCCCTGCTGCGTGGGCGGTCATCCCAGTTCCACTGGGATGACATCCCGC
>Ga0209706_10002399_pt1 | contig 10400 bp, 6 predicted proteins | sample PPLLaktember2015_6_FD_187263 | JGI IMG/M metagenome (GOLD analysis project Ga0209706, IMG submission 187263) | Freshwater sediment microbial communities from Prairie Pothole Lake near Jamestown, North Dakota, USA - PPLs Lake P8 Core (1) Depth... | ecosystem: Environmental > Aquatic > Freshwater...
GGCGACGGGCCGGGTGTCCCTCCCCCGGCGCCGCGCCCGGACCTACAAGCCCGCGGAGATCGCCGCGCTACCCAAGCTCGCCGACGCCGGTCTGGCCCGGCTCCACGCCCTGCTCGCCGAGATGCTCCTCTCGGCCGGGATGCCGTCCACCGAGACGCTGTCCGAGGTCGAGCGCGTCTTTTACGAATCCCCGCTGCGGACGGAGGAGCTCGTCCGCGCCCGGCTGAGGGCCCTGGCCCGCCATCCCCGGGAGCGGCTCCGCTGCTGGGCCTACCGGATCCTCCTCCTATTCGATCCCGACATCGACTACGGCGGGGGCGCGGCGGCGTTCGTCCGGTCGGGGCTGACGTTCCTCAACCGCGAGAGCATCGACGAGATCGTCTCGACGCGCCTCGGAAAGAGCCGCCTCGACGCCTTCCGCATCCGCCTCCGGGCTTATCGCGAGACGATGGCCTGGCCCGTCGACGAGGCCGGACGGCGGCAGTTCGAGCGCATCTTCCGGCTCCTGGCCGACCTGGCCATACGGGAGCCGTCCCATTTCAGTCCCATCCGGGCCGAGCTCGCGAGCTGGGTCCTCCACAGGTCCGATCCCAAGCTGTCCGTCACGGCCGAGCGCGAAGTCGACCGGATGATCCGCAGCTACGGGAAGCCGGCGCCGGGCCGGCGCCCGGGTCCGGCCAAGCCGGCGGGCCGTCCGGTTTTGCCTCCCCGGCCCATCTGCGATGATACCGTCTCGCCGGCCGAAGCCCGCAGGATCGCGTCTGTCATCGGCCTGCCTTCGTTTCTCCGCGATTCGATCCGTCTCGCCTGCGGCGCGCCGGATTTCGAGAACAGGGAGATCGCCCCGGACGGCATCTGGGTCTCGCGGATCTACAGCGCGCCCCGCCGGACGACATTCCGGGTCAGCGTCAACACCCGCGCCGGAGTGCACTACGACCTCAAGCTCGTCCTGCCCGAGGGCCGGCGCAACGAGGCCGAACATGAGACCCGGCTCTGGTCGGCCGCTCTGTCCGACCAGCCGGACGGGCCGCGCGTCCTGCCGCCCCTGGGGGCCACGCACCAAAACAGCGGGGCGGTCACATGGCGCCATCTCGGCGACCTGACCGTCTGGGAAAAGATCCGCGAGTTCTCGGGCCGGAGGGCCGTCGACGCGCCCCTCCCCGCCCCGGCGGCCTGGAGGAAGCTCTACGTCGTCGCCATATCGGCACTCTTCCGGGCCTGGCAGACGAGCGGCCGGCGCATCCTTCCGGGCCGCATCTCGCCGGTCAACGTCGTCGTGCCCGAGCTCGAATACCACGATGACACCTTCCTCGCCTCGATCGACGGCTGGCGGCCCTCGACGGGCCCGCTGGCCATCGTCAGGCCGATCGTCGACGGCTTCTACCGGCGGGCCGCGGCCAACTATCCGTGGCTCGCGGGCCATCTCGACCTCGACTGGATCTTCGATGCCGCGTACGACGCGATGGGGCGGGACAGGGCCTCGGCCTTCTTTGCCGATCTCCAGGCCGCCCTGGCGAAGACACCCATCCCCGCCCTCCCGGGCGAGGATTTGGCCGCGAGGCTCCGCCGCTACCGCGACGAATTCGACAGCACCTTCGCCATTCCTCTCCCGGCCGAGTTGGCCGTCGAGGCTTATCAGGAGTGGCGGCAGGCCAACCCTATGGCGCCGTCGCGCGACCGGGAGCGCAAGATCCTCGACCTCCATCGCCGCTATGAGCTCGACCGCTACCCCGAGATCGTCCGCTACTATCTCTACCGGCATACCTATTTCGCCGGGAGGAGCGAGCGGGTCGACGCGCTCTTCGACCGCCTGCTGGCCAAGCTCAACGCCGCCCTCGACGAACCGGCCGTCCAGCAGGTCGAGCTATCGGATCTCCAGACGGCCTTGCGCGACGAGCGTGACCGGCTGGTCTTCAGCCGGATGGTTTTTCCGCGCCTCGACCCCGACCGGCGCGTCGGCGTCGTGACCCAGGGAGACGAGGGCGACCGACGGGTCGTCGTCCAGTCCTTCCTGACCGACCGGTCGGGGCAGTCCTACACGTTCAGCGAGACCCTCGACCCGGCCGAGATCGGCCAGGTCTACCGGCTGTTCTTCAAAGAGAATTACCCCAAGATCGTCTCGCAGCAGGACCGCTTCTTCGTGCTCAAGGATACCCAGGAGCGGATCGTCGGGGGCCTGTGCTACCGCATGATGTCGAGCCGGGTGGCCTGGATCGACGTCATCGCCGTCACCTCCCGGCTGAAGTCGTCGGGGCTCGGCGGAGCGGCTTTGGAGGATTTCTGCGCCCGCCTGGCCAGCCGGGGCGTGCCGCTGGTCATGACCCACCTCTACCTGCCGGGTTTTTTCCTGAGGCACGGCTTCAAGCTGGACAAGCGCTGGGGGGCGCTGGTAAAGACCCTATAGGCTTAGGCAGCTGAACGGCGGGACTGGGCCGGCGTCTTGACCCGCAAGTCCGGAGAGACTTCCTTCTTGCCGAGGAACTCGTAGCTGATGGCCCCGAATTTGCATGACGAGACGCACCGCAGGCAGCGGACGCAGTCGGGCGAGTTGGCCTTTTCGTAGATCTTGATCTCGACGGGACAATCCTTGAAGCACTTGTCGCAGAGGGTGCACTTCTCGTCGTCGACGGCCATCCGGAAGAGGCTCCCTTTATTGAACAGGCCCCAGAACGCACCGAGGGGGCAGACCGTCCGGCAGAACGGCCGCTGGCTGAAGACGAACCAGCCGGCGAAGAGGGCGAGCAGTCCGAGCTTCCAGTAATACATGAAGCCGACGAGGGGGCGCAGGTCCGTTTTGAGGAGGACGAGGGGGATGCCCGCCTCGAGCGTCCCGGCCGGACAGATCCACTTGCAGAACCAAGTCTGGCCGTAGCCGAATTCGTCGACGATGAGGAGCGGCAGGGCGACGACCATGGCCGCCAGGACGAGATAGCGAAAATAGGTCATGACATGCGGCAGCCGGAGCTTGGGCGTCGGGATCTTGTAGAATAGCTCCTGGATGTAGCCGAAGGGGCAGACCCAGCCGCAGGGCATGCGGCCGACGGCGCTGCCGACCGCAGCCAGGAAGCCGGCGACATAAAGGCCGAACTTCTTCTCGGCGATGGACAGGTTGAAGCGCAGGCCGCCGAAGAAGGTCTGCATGGCCCCGATCGGGCAGGCGCCCATGGCCGAAGGGCAGGAATAGCAGTTGAGGGCGGGGACGCACACGCCCTTGATCCCGCCCTGGAAGATCTCGCCCTTGAGCCACGACGGGATCCAGGCGTTGAGACCGAGGGCGAAGGCGGCCTGGTACCAGTGCCTGCGGTCTCGGGGCTTTCGCGGCACGGAGGCTTTCGGCTTCGGGCCCATGCTTGCGCTTACCCGATCCCGATGCAGTCCAAGCAGACCGTGATGGCTTTTTCGAGGACGGTCTTGTATTCGCCGAGAAGGAGACCGGCCGCCATCACGACGAGCGAGAGCGCAAAAAGGACCCAGGGCAGCCGGCGTTTCACCGCCCGGTCCCCCCGACCAGCGGCTTGATGGCGGCGTCAAGCTCGGCGACGTGCTCTTCTTTGAACCCGACGTGGGCGTGGACGATCGTCCCGGTCGAATCGATGAGGTAGACGACCGGGATCTCCTGGACGCCGTACTGCTTCTTGATGTCCTTGGCCGTCGCGCAGGTCCCGGCCGGCGCGGCGGCAGAAGGCGGGTCGGACAGCATCGGATAGGTGATCTTCAGCTTCTGATAGAAGGGCTTGACAACCTTGCTCCCGGCCTCGTCCAAGGCGATGCCGAGGACGCGAAGCCCGCCCTGAGACTGGCCATCCGCGGGCTTGTAGGTCTCGTTGAGCCGCTGCATGTGCGGCATGGCCTTGCGGCAGGGCACGCACCAGGTCGCCCAGAAATCGACGAGGACGGCGGAAGGGTGGGTCTTGACGATCTTCGCTTCCCCGGCCACCGTCTCGGAGACGATGAGGGTCAGCTTTCCCTCCTCGACGGTGACGGTGAAATCCTTGCCGTCGATGTTCTTCAGGGAGAAAGGGATAAGCTTTTCGCCCGGCTTCATGACCGCGAACGAAGGGGCGGAGAGAACGAGCAGCGCGGCGCAGGCGCCGGCGAGCTTGGTGAGGGCTTTCATGTCTCCCAGTTTAGCGGGCCGGACCGGCTAATTCAAGCCGAAGGAAACCGATAAGGGTACGCGGGCTCTTTGCTCGCACACCCGTCCCCCTTTTTCAGAACTGGTAGGCCAGGCCCAGGCCGGCCGAAAACCCGCCGAGCTTGGCCTCGATCGGATCCTCGCCGCCCGACCGCAAGGTGCAGGCCCGGTAGCCGGCGAAAGCGTCGATCCAGAGGGCGCCGGCGACCTTGGCCATGACTCCGGCCTGCCCGAGGAATCCTAGACCCGAATCATCAACCGAGCCGAGCGGATTCTCCTCGTGAAACAGGAAGAAGGCGGCGGCCGCGCCGACGTAGGGCCGGACGCTCTGCCGGCCTAACAGAGCCCGCACGCCCGCAAAGATAGGGACGATCCGGACCTTGGTCACCTCTTCCGTGACGGTTGTGGCGCCCGACCGGGAGAAGATCTCCGCCCCCGCCCAGAGATGGAGCGCGCCGGAGAGAGGGACGGCGGCCTCGGCCCCGAAGTACGGTCCTTTCCCGTAGACGTCCCGGAAGACGTCGGAGGCGGGGAAAAAACAGCCGGCCTTGACCGTCGCGAAAGTCCCTGCGCCGAAGGCGGATCCGGTGAGCGGGGCGAAGATGAGGACCGCGGCAACCGCCATCTTCATGACGTTCATCACGACGATTCTAGCCAAATCGGGGACACAATGCCAATTCGCCGATTTCGGGAGGGCCGCCGGCTCAGCGGACGATGAGGTTGACCGATGTCGTGGCGGACAGGCTCCCGGACTTGGCCTCGATCCCGATCTGGTAGGTCCCGGCGGGCGTCCCCGTGTCCTGGGCATCGCCCCCCCCGCCCGTGCTGCAACCCACGGTCCCGATCAGGAGAAGCGCGAGGGCGGCCGCCGCCAGCCGCCGGCGGGCCGGGCAGCGGAGAGCCGTCCGTCGGGAGAACGCCCGCGACGCGAGAGCCGCGGCGAAGAGGATCAGGCCCAGGGCGGCGGGCAGGATGAGGCCGCCCGTCCCGGTGACGGCCGCGGCTGCGGTGCTTTGGCGGGCCTTGGTGGCCAGCGTCAGGGTCGTCGTCGCGGCCGAGGACCCCGGCGTCACGGTCGCCGGCGAGAACGACGCCGTGCAGCCGCGGGGCAGCCCCGTGCACATGAATGCAACCGCGGCGTCGAACGGACCGCCGTCGGGAGTCACCACGACATCGCGGCTCACAGAATGGCCGGCGTCGGTCGCCAGGTCCCCTCCCGAAGCATCCACAGTGAAGCTCGACACCGGGATCAGGATGTCTTCGGAGGTCCCGCCGGCCGGGGCCGGATTGCGGACCGATACCTCGAACTCCCCGGCCGCGTCGAGCTCCAGGACCGTGAGAGAGGCCCGGATCTCGGTCGGGCTGAAATAGGTTGTGGCGAGGTCGGCCCCGTTCCAGCGGGCCACGGAATTGGAAACGAAGCCCGTGCCGGCCAGGACCAGAGTGAAGCTCGTCCCTCCCCCCGGCACCGTGCCCGGACTAACCGAGGCCAGCGCCGGAACCGGGTTGTTGACCGTGAACTGGAGGGCATTGCTCAGCAGGCCGCCGGGATTGCGGACGACGACCGGGACGGTCTTGCCTACGGCGAGGTCGGCGGCGCCGATCGTCGCGTCAACCCGGGAGCCCGAAACGAAGGTCGTCGTTCGGTCCGCCCCGTCCCAAGTCACGACGGCCCCGCTCTCGAAAAAGGACCCGGTCACGGTCAGGGTGAATCCCGGATCCCCTGTCTCGGCGGACGCCGGAGCGAGGGCCGTCATCATGTGACCGTAGACCGCGGGGCTGGCGAAGGTCCCGGCGACCGGCGCGCGCGCGGCTTCCCCGCGGCCGTCCTCGAAATAGAAGTAGAAGGCGTGCTCGCCCGCCGGGAGCGAGGCCGAGTAGGTGTACCAGCCGCTTGCGGGCGGTTGGCCGGAGACGAGGCTCATGGCGTAAGTGGCGCCGTCGAGGACGACGGTCTTCACCGCCGGCGCGTCCCCGTCGGAGTCGGTATAGCGAACGTTGAACGTGAACGTATCGCCCGCCCGGCCAGTCTCGGGGCTGACCTGCGGCGAGAAGAGCTGCGGCGGGTCGTTGTAGGCCGGCCCGAGATAGGCGTAATCGACATAGGCGTAGGCCTGCCGGGCGTCGACCGTCTGGGGGACGTGCGACGAAGGGACCTCGGTCGCCGGGCTCGTCGTCAGGTCGACGATCTTGAAGGCGCTGAGTGCCGCCTCGTCCAAAGCGGTGCTGTCGTTGACGCCGAGATAGTAGCGCTGCGGGCCGGCGCCCGCGGCCAGGATGTCCGTGAAATCGAGGACGAATGTCCCGTCCACGGCCGTCGTCGAGCCGTCGAAGGCGAAGGCCCCGCCCTGGTTCTGGAAGGCGGCCGGCGCCCAAGTGACCGCCGGGACAGCCGCCGTCGTGCCCGAGCGCCCGAGCGACAGCCGGAGCTGGTTCCTCTTGGCATGGCCGACGGTGAATTCGCCGATCATCAGCGGCTCATAGCTCGTCCGGGCCGTCAGGACGAAGACCATGTCGGCCTGGAAGGCCGAGACCCGGCCCGCCGACGGGGCGCCCGGGACCGGCGAGGGATCTTTGAGCGCATCGTAGGCCAGCCACGTGAAGCCCGCTTCGTACCATCCGCTGCCCCAGGAGTTGGCGATGCGGAAGGCACCCTTCTCTCCCGGATCGATAACGTCGTTCGCGTTGATGTCCGTCCAAACGGCGTCGTTGTACCCGACGACGGTCATCGCATGAGCGCCCTCGGTCCCGTCGAGCCAATAAGCGACGGACTTGCCCACGGCGGGGGCGTCGTCGCCGGTCGAGGCGTCGTCCTTGACGGTCGTGAAGGCCCAAGAGTCGATATAGGTCCCGAACACCACGATGTAGCCGTCGACCAGGAGCTCCTTGAGCTGCGCGATCCCGGCGTCCGTGTTGGTGTCGCGGACGTATTGGACGGACTTGGCCCGGACGCCGAGGGCGTTCCTCCAAACGGCGCCGTCCAGGCACCAGGCGAGGAAGTTGGCGTCGTAGGGGAATTCCTCCCACGTCGCGGCCCCGTGCTTCTCGAGGATCTGATAATTCTCGCTGAAGTTCGATCCGGCATCCTCCCCGTCATTGACCATGGTGTAGGTCCACTTCGGCGAGTACTTGTTCGTGTTGTCGGTGGGGTTGCGGATGTCCAGGTTCCGCTGGAAGGCCGTCATATACGAGAGCTGGACGTAGGTGGAGGCGAAGCTGGCGCACGCGCCGAGGCGGCCCTGGCTCCTGATCGGAGGGAAATACCGCAGCAGGCTGTTGTCGACGCTCGCCGGCAGGTCTCCGGCCAGGGCCTCGTTCGGCGTGACCGACAGGACCGTGGCGCCCGGGACGGCGCGGGCGCTCTCGAGCTCGCCGCCGACCGGCTCGACCAGGCGCGCGTCGAGGGGCGGCTTCCCTTTCGCTGCCCGGACCTCGTTGACGCGCTCGTATCCCAGTCTGTTGATGCCGACTCGGGCGACCCGCGGCCAAGTCGCGATGATCTCTTCGACCTGCCGCGCGTCGAGCGGGATGAGCCCCTTGGCGCGGGGCGGCTCGGCCTCCCGATCCTGCGCGGCCGGCCCGCCGAGCGCGAGGAGGCCCAACAGTCCGGCCAGCGCGGTCCCGACGATCGCCCGGTGCATCTTTCTCATTCTCTCGTCTTTAGTCCATTAAGACGGAGCCCCGTTGAAAAGTCAAGAAAACGGCACCGTCACCGAGATTGACACTTTCGCGCCGGCTCCCATAGAATCGGAGACGAGAGAGGTCGCCCATGCCCAGATACGCCGTCGGCATCGATTCCGGGACCCAGGGGACGAAGGCGCTCGTCGTGGACGTCGATTCGGGACGGGTCCTCGGCCGGGGGAAATCGCCCCACGCCATGATCCGGGATCTCGGCCCTGGGGCGAGCGAGCAGGACCCGGCCGTATGGGCCGGGGCGCTCGAAAAAGCGCTGGCCGCCGCCCTGAGGCGGGCCCGAGTCGACGCCGGCAAGATCGTCGCCCTGGGCGTCTCCGGCCAGCAGCACGGCTTCGTCCCCCTCGACGCCGGAGGCCGGGTCATCCGGCCGGCCAAGCTCTGGAACGACACCTCGACCATCCGGGAGACGGAGGATCTCGTGGCCGCGCTCGGCGGGAAGAGCGAAGTCATTGCCCGCCTCGGCGTCAGCCTGGCCGTGGGCTTCACCGCGTCGAAGATCCTGTGGCTCAAAAGGCACGAGCCCAAGCGCTATGCCAGGCTGGCGACCGTGCTTCTCCCCCACAACTACCTGAACCGCTGGCTGACCGGCCGGGCCCGCATGGAGTACGGCGACGCGTCGGGCACGGGCCTCATGGACATCCGCCGTCTCCGCTGGGACGAGAAAGCGGCGGCGGCCGTCGACCCGGACCTGGCCGGGAAGCTCCCGCCGCTCGTCCACCCGCGCGAACCCGTCGGCTACATGAAAAAGGCCCTCGCGGCGAGCTTCGGCTTCGGCCGAGTCCTCGTCGGAAGCGGCGGCGGCGACAACATGATGGGCGCGATCGGCAGCGGCAACGTCAGGCCCGGCGTGTGCACGCTCAGCCTGGGCACTTCGGGGACGGTCTATGCCCATTTCGACCGGCCCTTCGTCGATCCCGAAGGCGAGATCGCGGCCTTCTGCGACAGCACCGGCGGGTGGCTGCCGCTCCTCTGCACGATGAACGTGACCAACGCGACGGAGATCGCCAAGTCGCTCTTCGGGCTCGACAACGCCAGGCTGGAGCGGCTGGCCCGGCGGGCCGGGCCGGGCGCGGGCGGCCTCCTCTTCCTGCCCTTCGTCGACGGCGAGCGGGTGCCGGTCCTCCCCTTCTCGAGCGCCGTGCTCTTCGGGCTCGACCGGAGGACGTTCGACGCCGCGCCCATCGTCCGCGCGATCATGGAAGGGGCGGTCCTCAACCTGGGCTACGGATTCGCCCGGATGAGGGCGCTCGGCCTGAAGCCCGGCGAGATCCGGGCGACCGGCGGCGGGGCGAAGAGCCGGCTTTGGCTCCAGATCGCGGCGGACGTCTTCGCGACGCCGGTCGTGACCCTGAAGGAGGCCGAGGCCGCAGCCTACGGCGCGGCGCTCCAGGCGGTTTGGAACTGGCGGCTGGCCGCGGGCGAGAAGACAGACATCGCCGATATCGCCGCGAAGTGGATCGCGAAAGACAGGCTGGGCGCGGAGCCGGATCCGAAGACGACCGCGATCTATGCGGATCTCCAGGCGCGCTTCAATGACTTGTGGCGGCGGCTCGTCCCGGACTTCGAGGCCCGCCGCTCGGCTCTTCTCAGCTAGAGCCTGCCCAGGGCCAGGGCGGTTTCGTACATCGCCAGCACGTTCTCGACGGGCGTGATCGCCTGGATGTTGTGGCAGGGCGCCAGGATGTAGCCGCCGCCGGCGCCGAGGAGGCGCAGGTTGTCCTCGACCTCGCGCCGGACCTCCTCGACCGTCCCGAACGGCAGCGTGTACTGGTTGTCCATGCCGCCGTGGAGGACGATGTGCGGCCCGAACTCGCTCTTGAGCCGCTCCCGCTCCATGCCCGGGCAGCGCCACTGGAGCGGATTGAGGAGGTCGATGCCGAGCCCGATCATGTCGGGGATGATGCGCCAGCAGCTGCCGTCGTTGTGGTGGTAGGCGTGGGCCCCGGCCTGGTGGGCCAGGTCGATCATCCTCTTCATGCCGGGCAGGAGATACTCGCGGATGTGACGGACCGAGACCATGAGGTCCGTCTGGCCGCCCATGTCCTCGGCGATGTAGGAGATGTCGACCCGGCCGGGGACGGCCTCGTAGATCCTGACCGCGCATTCATAGGCCAGGTCGAAGAGCTTGCCCAGGCAATAGTGGACGATCTCGGGGTTTTCGACGAGGTCGACGAAGGCCTGCTCCATGCCGCGGAGCTCCTTATAGATGAGGAAGGGCTCCGAACCGCCGCCCCGGACCGGGTGGCCGCCCGCCCGCCGGGCCTGGGCCGGGATGCCGCGGAAATCCCACCAGTCGGCCGTGGGCCAGACGTAGGCCTTCTCGATCTCCGCGACGGACTTGAAGCCGGCGAGCGGGAAATGAATGCACTCGCGATACGCGCCGGCGCCGTAATCGATGCTCCGGAAACGGCGGCCGAACTCGTCCTGCGTGCGGGGCAGACGCGGACCGGCGTAAGCGGGCTCGAGCCGGACTTCGTAGTCGATGTGGAGCCGGTCGAGCATCTGGCGCCGGGTGCGGCAGCCGAGGCGCTTCATCAGCTTGCGGTCGAACTCCGGTGTGGCCCAGTAG